>Ga0307966_1000410_pt1 | contig 35923 bp, 27 predicted proteins | sample OrgLakmetagen646_FD_203141 | JGI IMG/M metagenome (GOLD analysis project Ga0307966, IMG submission 203141) | Saline water microbial communities from Organic Lake, Antarctica - #646 | ecosystem: Environmental > Aquatic > Non-marine Saline and Alkaline > Saline | place: Antarctica: Organic Lake... | reverse complement strand
AAGTAGGGTTTTTAGAGGTGCCCTAAAGAACAATTAATTTAAGGTATAGAGTTATATGTGAGAATAGTCCATTAATCTATTTAGGGGAAAGAGGCGGATAAACATTAAATAATTTATGGCATTAAAATATTTTGCCACGGTTAGTTAAGTCTATAATCCATTTGAAAGGAAATCCTAAGTATTGTTCTGAAAAACTGAAATATAGCCTAAAATTTTAATTTAAACACCTTACTTCCAAGCTATAAGCTATAATTCCATACCCCTTTAATCTGTTCAATTCAAACAAAAAAAAGGCAATCCATCTGGACTGCCTTTAAAATTAATATAATCTTTTAACTGAATCTAATCAACCATTAAAATAGCGTTTTGATCATCACATTAACGAAAAATCCAACTTTAAAAACCACACCTAAGGAATTATCAACTAACCACTCCTATCGCGTTAACCATTAATCATTAACGTTGTGAAACACGACAATTAACAATTAATATTAAAAGTCATAACTCAAACCAATACTTGGCAAGAATGGAAGTTGGTAAATTTTGTCATTTGTCACACGGTTAACGTAGAAAATATTATCTCTATCGTAAATGTTTGTAATACCTCCTTTAACTTCTAGGATTGTTTTATTCTTGAAAGCAAATTTCTTCTTTATCGTAAAATCAAAACGGTGATAAGTTGGAAGTCTTGCAGTGTTTATACCACCTAATAGAATACTTAGCTCAGAAGGGTTAGAAGTTGTGTAATCTGTTGTAACACCGTCGCTGAAGTCTTCACCTTGATAATATCCTGAAGTTGGCGTAAATGGTAATCCAGATCCGAAGTTCCAACGTAAACTCACTTCCAAACTTTTATCTTTTAAGAAAGAGTAAGACCCCACCAAATTAATATTATGACGACGGTCAAAAGAAGGCGCATAATAGGAGAACCCGTCCCAGCGTTCAGACTTCCCTAATGAATAAACAGCCCACAAGAATAATCTTTTGTTGCTATATTCTAATAGCACATCAACTCCATAAGCAACACCTGATTCAATTAAAAAGTCTTTTTTATAAAAATCAGAAATCTGACTATTCTCTTGCGTATCGTCGTAAAGTTTATTCACATTGATATTACTCAGCTTTGGAAAATATTTATAGTAACCCTCAATATTTAATGTCAATTGGCGTGTGAAATCGTATTCAGTTCCTATGATTCCATGCCATGAGGTTTGTAATCCATTTTCTGGCTGGACTTCGTCTCCGTTTGCTTGTGTGAAATTTGATTGAACATCAGTCGGCGCAGCAACAAAACCATAGAATAATTGTACAATATCTCTATCCGAGGCAGCGGATGTGAAGTTTTGAGAGTAATACCCACCAGACATTTTAAATCTCAATTTTTCTGTTGCATTTACTTTAACACCTAAACGAGGTTCTGGAACAACTGCTGGAATAGAAGGGTAGGATTGGATACGCAATCCTGGATTAAATACCCAACGTCCTTTCACCAATTTATAATTGATATATCCGCTCAGTTCTGTATTGTAATTTTCTACTTTGATCTCTCTTCCCACCTCATTAAATGTTTGGAAAGCAGTGGCGAATCCACCTATATTAAATCCATAAGTAATTTGCGATTGATTTTTCAAGAAGTAAAGGAAATCGAATCCAACATCAAATCCTGTAATTCCGCTTGTTCTTGGTTGTTCTCCATTACTTTCTTGAAAGAAAATATCATAATTCGAAGCGTTCAAGTGTCCTTTAATAATTACAGGATTTGAGCTGGGTACAAGGGTGAAGTTTAACCCTCCACCGAAAGAACGCCAGTTTAAATCGGCAATATTATCATAGTTTACAGCATCATTATTACTGAATCCAAATGCAGAAAACTTACTTCCTTCTGGACTCTTTATTGTGAATTTTCCATAAATATCTGTAAATGAAAATGGTAGTCCCTCACCATCATTTACAAACGGATAAACAGATTCGGATGTGTAATTCAATAAAGAATGTTTCGCAGAGAAAATATAAGAACCGCCGCTTCCTTTTGCATTTTTATTTTTAAAGACTGGACCTTCCAGCACAGCCTTACCAATAAATGGAGATACAGAAACCAAACCTCCGTGTTTCGTTAAATCACCATCTCTATAAGTAATATCCATTACTGAAGAAATTCTACCACCATATTCAGAAGAAAAACCTCCTGTATAAATATCGGCACTTTTGATTAATTCGGTTTCAAAGACAGAAAAGAATCCAATCGAGTGGAATGGATTGTAAATCGTCATACCGTCTAGCATAATCTTATTTTGAATTGGTGTTCCTCCACGCACAAATAATTGTCCACCTTGGTCACCTGTACTAACTACACCTGGCGTTATAGAGAAAGCAGCAAGGATATCATTTTCAGCACCGAAACTTGGTAAACGCTCTAAACTTTCTTGATTCAGTTTATTTACCGACATCTCTACATTGGTTCTTTTGGATTGGTCTTGACCAAAAATAGCAACCTCCTCCATTTCTTTAACTTCTTCACTTTTGACAAGTTCGTATCGAAGTGTAGTTAATTCTTTATCTCCAATTAAGATTGTGTCATAAATTTTCATGTGCTCTGCACTTCTCACTTCTACTATATATTCTCTCGCTTTAAGCGATGAGAATTGGAAATATCCATCTATATCAGTTGTTGCTCCTTTAAGATCCTCATTCGATTTGGATACAGCCGGTTTTAATAAAACTTTTACATAAGCAGATGCTTCTCCATTTTCAGCATTATAAACAAACCCTCTCACTGTAAAATCATTTTGTGCCCATAAAGCAGTTGTAGAAAGTAAAAGTGTTAAGAGCAAAAGTAATTTATTCAAAATGTTCATTTTTATTGTGTGAATATCCCGCATAGATAAGGATTTTTTTAGCTTATATTAAGTTGATTTCTCTAAAAGTACATACTGTTTATTATACTGTAAAAGCGTTTAACCCACAGTTTTCTTTGCTTGTTCCCAATAAACGTCCATTTGTACTAAATTCATTTCATCAAATGTCTTCCCTTCTTCAGTCATTTTTTCTTCCATGAACTGAAAACGGTTTATGAATTTTTTATTGGTTCTTTCTAGTGCGGTTTCGGGATTTACTCCAATAAATCTAGCATAATTAATCATAGAGAACAGCACATCTCCGAATTCTTGCTCAATTTGATCAGTTTCGTTCGTAACTTCTACTTCTAATTCCGCTAATTCCTCATGAACTTTTGCTAAAACTTGCTTAGAATCGTCCCAATCGAAACCAATTCCTTTCACTTTTTCTTGAATTCGAGCTGCTTTTACTAATGAAGGTAGTGATTTAGGGACTCCTTGAAGTACTGATTTTTTGCCTTCTTTTAATTTTAATTTTTCCCAGTTCGCTTTCACTGTTGCTTCATCTTCTGCAACAACATCACCATAAATATGGGGGTGGCGGTGAACAAGTTTATCGCAAATAGCATTTAAGACATCTGTGATATCAAAAGCACCTTTTTCGCTGGCAATTTTACTGTAGAAAACCATATGTAACATTAAATCGCCAATTTCACCTTTTAATTCTTCAAGATCATTGTCTAAAATTGCTTCTGCTAATTCATAGGTTTCCTCAATTGTCAGATGCCTTAAGGATTCAAGTGTTTGTTTTTTATCCCATGGACACTTTTCTCTCAAATCATCCATTATGTTTAATAAGCGTTCAAATGCTATTAATCTTGCGTCCATTATCTTTAATTTTTAACAAAAATAATACCTTTAATCAATCTTACACGCATTGTAATTTTAAAAGTTAAATATTTACTCCAAAATTACTCTTCTCAGTTTTTTAACGATTCGAAAAATCAAAACATTTTTTATTGGAATATGCTTAAATAAATTGCTGTCCGGTGAAAGTTTTTCAAATGTTTTGAATTCTTTGCTAATAAAAGGGAACAATCAATTTTTGAATCCATGCGTTCCATTGAGCCTGTCGAATTTGAGCTCGTCGAAGTGTGCTTGGTTTTAAAGAAATGCTAGAATCGGAGCGCCTGGGATTACACAACGAAAGATGAGTTATCATGTGTAATGGCTTTTCTCTAAAAGAGTAGAAGCGTATGGAACCTAGATACCACGAAGTCGCAGCGAAGCAAGCTCATAAAGACAATGAAAAAATAAATAGAGACTGAATAAAGGGCATCTCTAATAACTCTGTTTGGAATGATCAGGCAGTTGTTTTTTTCAAATACAAGGCGCTGAAAACAGAATTTAGCTGGGCTAAATGAGTATTTCGGCAACGAAGTAGTTGGAAGAAACAACAAGTTAGCAACCAAAGTAGGGTTTTTAGAGGTGCCCTAAAGAAAAGAGGGTTTGGATGAACATCTATATTCATTAAGTAAAGTTTATTTTAATCGGACAATAGTGGCTTAAATAAGCTAAAAAAAAATATTATTCAATATTTATAAAAAAAACTTGTTAGCTTAGAACTATCTAAAACTTGGAGTAATTGAAGTTGATTAAAGTTATATTTTTAGGCATTTATTTGGGAATACTATTTCCATTAGCTGATTTATCAGCTCAAAATCAAATTGTGGGTTTGTCTATTGCTCCACAAGTCGGTTTTCTATTGCCACATAGGTCTACTATGGCACATCTAAATACCGGTCATTCCTACGGAGGGAAATTAAGTACAGTTTTCCAAACAAATGGCACTAAGCAATGGCATCATGATTTTCTTTTTCCAAGAATTGAGTCAGATATATTCTTTTATGACTTAGGAAATCCAGAAATATTAGGTAACGCATTTGGTGTTCAATCTGGTTTGTATTTGCCTTTTTTTAGAGGGAAGAGCTGGAGCTTTGGAAGTTTACTAGGTTTCGGTATAGCCTATATTACTAAAACTTATGATAGCGAAGAAAATCCAAAAAACAATGTGATTGGCTCGCATTTTAATACCATAGCAAATTTAGGTATTCGAGTTGAAAAACAATTTCACCATAATTCAATAGGTGTTGAAATAAGTATGACACATTTATCAAATGGCGCATATAAATTACCGAATTTGGGCATAAACCTTCCCTTTTTAGGGTTTAATTATACTCATTTCTTGGAGCCACTTCATTTTCAGAAGGAGGCAAGTTCTAAATATACTGGATTACCACTCAAAACTTGGGCCTTTTATACACAATTAATAGGGTCATTTAAACAAGTTTATCCAACAGGAGGTAATACTTATGGAGTTGTGGGTTTAACAAATTACGCCCAATACAGAGTCAAAACTAAACTTATTATTGAAGGAGGAATAGATGCCATTTACAATCAATCGATTATAAAAAATAGTCAGGAAGACCTGGATAGAATAAACAATTTTCAAATTGGATTATATGCTGCATACGTTTTGCCAATGAGTAAGATGCAGTTAATGGTGGGAATGGGAAGATATGTTATTAATCCGATCTCTCCTAGTGGAATGTGGTACCATAGATTTGGCGCAAGACTTCGCTTTACGGACCTACTTTGGGGACACTTTATGATAAAATCGAATTGGGCTAAGGCAGATTATTTTGAGTATGGACTAACTTACAGATGGAAATGAAAGAGTATTTAATGATATTAATTATTCTGGTGTTCTTTTCATGTGAAAAAGCCGAGGATAGGGTCTGTTTTAAAAGTACAGGAGACCATTCAGAACGAACTATAAACACACTAGAAAATATTGATTCACTCAACTTGTACGATGATATTTATTATACCCTTCAGCAAAGTAACGAAACTAAAGTTGTTTTAACAGGTGGTAAAAATTTATTAGCGCATATTGATGTTGATTTCAATAATGGAAATCTAACCATTAATAATAACAATAAATGTAAATTTTTGAGATCATACAAAAATAAAATCCGAGCGAAAATTTATGTAGACTCTATAACTTATATTTATTATGAAGGAGCAAAAGAATTGATTAGCAAAGATACATTGCGATCAAAAGAATTGCGCTTATTAATAAGGGACGGAGCTGGAAGTACTGATTTAACATTGATCAATGGTTATACCAGTGCTACAGTAACAAACGGATTTGGTGATTTTACTTTAAAAGGAAAAACACTATACGGTTTCTTAAGCTGTAGTTCAAATAGCTATTGCGATACCCGCTCTTTCCTAGTCAATAACGAATTGGTCGTGAAATCAAATACGGTTGGAAAAATGTTGGTGAATGTCAATCAAAGTAAGTTATTCGCAACGATTCATAAAAGTGGTAACATCGAGTATGTTGGAGATCCAACTTCAATCGTTCTAACAAATAATGGAGAAGGATACCTTGTAGATTTGAATAATTGAATCGAATGTTGTAATTTTGTATTGAATATTTAGAACTAAAAAGATGGATGTAGTATTAATATCAATCGTATTATTGGCTTTAGCATTTGGTGGAATTGCCATCAAAATCTGGGCAAAAAAAGATGGGGAATTTGCAGGAACATGCGCAAGTAATAATCCTATCCTACAAGAAGAAGGGGCATCATGTGGATTGTGTGGAGCTTCCCCTGAAGATAAATGTAAGAGTGATAAATAAAATTAATGTATAAAAAAAAGCGGTAGACTTAGTACGCTAAGTTTACCGCTTTTTTTTACCTAACTTTCTTATTTAGTGTCTGGTCGGAAACAGCACAAAATTAAAATTGATTCTTTTGAGTATATTTTACTTTTTTTCTCGTCGGCTGATGCTAAGGCATCTCCTAAAGGGCACCTCTAAAAACTCTACTTTGGTCGCTAACTTGTTCTTTATTCCAACTACTTCGTTGCCGAAATACTCATTTAGCCCAGCTAAATTCCGTTTTCAGCGCCTCGTATCTGAAAAAAATAACTTCCTTATCATTCCAAACAGAGTTATTAGAGATGCCCTAAAGTATCAAAAAGAAAATAAAGAGATCTTCACTTCAACAAATGTGATTAAGGATAAACCTGTTTTTGACGTTTATTTGGGTGAAGCGGCATTGATGATTTATTGGTGACCTAATAAAATTGATCAGATTTTCTTAAATTTCACCACCGTAACTTCATCCTCTAACCCAATATCAGGATAAAATCGCTGCATCTGTTCCCACATATCTTGGTGGTCTTTAAATCCATCATTCTCTAAATCCTCCATTTTCACATTCTTCAAATCCGCAAAATAAACAGAAGTCACCTCTACAGTCTTCCGACGTTTCGTCTCCAAACTTTCAAATAACAATCCACCCAAAACAATAACACGTCTACCTTTTCGAATAGTGGTCAATTTCCCGTCTTCTAAAGCATCAAAAATGTCTTCGTATAATTTTAGTTTCTGCATTTTTTAATCATTTTATTTCCTTATTTTCAAAGATACCCTGATTTGCCTAGTTTACTTAGGTTTTATATCGTTACTGAAATTTTATATTGTTACCGAAAGTTTTTAAGCCTACCCCGAGTTTTATCCCTGCTCCGAATTTCTAACACTACCTCGAGTTTCTAACACTATCTCGGGCTCTAGCGCTACCGCGAGTTTGCAACTCGTGGTAGCGTTAAATTTTAACCACCAACCCTTTTTTCTTAACTGATTATTCGTATTTTTATAACTTAAACAAATCTTCATGAAAAAAACAGCCTTCTTTTTTACTTTGTTTTTTATCATTTCATCCTACGCACAAACAGGGAGTCAATCGACGCTAACACTTGATCATAACGGACAAACAAGAGAATATATTCTTTATGTTCCACAAATGTACGACGGGCAAGTCGAAGTTCCACTAGTTTTAAATTTACACGGTTTGGGTTCTAATATGGTAGAACAATTATATTATGGAGCATTCCGAAAAATAGCAGATACGGCTAATTTCATTCTTGTTGTTCCGAATGGTACGATAGGAGGAAATAACAACAGATATTGGAATTTATATTCACCTACTGGAGCAGATGATATTGGTTTTTTAACTCAGCTTATCGACGAATTGAGTAATCAATATGTAATTGATGCAGATCGTATTTATTCAACAGGGATGAGTAATGGAGGATTTATGAGTTATTATTTAGCTTGTAATTTATCAAACAAAATAACTGCAATTGCATCTGTTACTGGAACAATGAATTCAAACGCAATAGGCAATTGTATTCCGTCAAAGCCAGTTCCAACAATGTTGATTCATGGAACAGATGATAGCGTCGTGCCTTACAATGGAACGGCCTCTTTTGCTTCTGTACCAGCTGTTTTAGCGCATTGGGTGAGCGTAACAAATTGTAATAGCACACCATTCATAACGTCAGTTCCAGACATTGATCAAACAGACGGTTGTACCGCGGAACATTACGTTTACTCAGGAGGAACAAATGGAGCGACAGTTGAACATTATAAAATTATAGGCGGGGAACACACTTGGCCAGGGGCTGCATTTAATGTTGGTATCACCAATCAAGATTTTGATGCGAGCACTGAAATTTGGAGATTTTTCAGACAGTTTAATTCATCTGTTCTTTTAAATAATAAATCAGAAAGTCAACTTGAGAATTTAGTAAACATTTATCCAAACCCATCATACGGAACTATAAATATCGACATCAATCAAGCCATTGATAAATTAGAAATTATTACCGCTCAAGGCCAGATTATAAGTACAGAAAATAATGTTGAAGAATCTTTAACTTTCACAAATATTAAGCCTGGAATCTATTTCATTAAGATTCATTCAAAAGGAAAAATGGTTACTAAAAAATTAATAGTTAGATAATTACGAATTACGAATGTGGAAATTACGAATTCGTAATTTCTCTAATTCGTAATTATTTTAGTTTTTCTAACGCTATAGCGAGTTTCCAACTCGTGAAGCTTTAGAAAAACTAAAATCAACTTTATAATAAAAAATCGGTAAAAAACCCAATTGATATCTTTCTGCAATGGGTTCTTGACTAGGATCAATTAGGTTCGGAGCATAACTCAACGCCAAAATGTTTTCTGTATTCAGAATGTTCACTAGATCCAATCCTATTTCATGAGTCAATTTCTCTGTATTCAGAACATAGGTCACTTTTAAATCTAATCGGAAATAATCTCTGAATTGACGCGTATTAAAAAGTGAGTCTTCAAACACCAATTCGCTGTTGATTTCTGTTTGTGCAACATCAACAAAGCCATATCTTCTTCCACCAGCGGCTGTAACTTTAAATCCAGCTGAAATCATATTTCTATCGTTGATTTTGAATTCTTTTCCTGCCAAGAAGTTTACTGCATAATTCCCATTGAAGTCAGTGTTTCTTTGAATTCCATCGCTTCCTTTATACTTCGATTCAAAAAGTGAACCCGTTACTAAGAAATAGAATGATTTATTGAAAAATTTCTGAACTGTTAACTCAATTCCATAGTTTTTACCTGTCCCTTCATTCACTAATTCATCAGGGAAAAATCTTTGGAATCCAGATCCTTGATTAATTAAACTAAAAGAAGAGGAATACATATTCACAGGAATATTATATAAGTGTTGGTAGTAAATCTCCGTTTTTACAGTCAAGTTGCCTTTAAAATTCTTCTGATAACCAATAGCACTGTGAAAACTCTTTGTGAAATCCATATCTGAATTCAGCCTGCGCAAATCGCCTTGGCTATCCTCTTGTTGATAAGTATATTGATAGGTTGGTTGCATTTGTGAATGTAATCCAGCTCCTGCACTGAATTGATTTCCATTTCTCAATCGCAATTGCCAGCCTAATCGTGGTTCGGCGTAACTCCAACTATCACTCAAAGAAAAATATTGACTGTGCACTCCAGCAGTGAAGTCCATTTTTTCATTTATTTTCCATTTGTATTGAACAAAAGGTTGAATTAGAGCACTGTAACCTTGGTAATCGTGGCGGGTAATAAAATTAGTTTTCGTAACATCTAATGCAGAATCAATGTTTTTCATATAGTATCCATCCAAATTTATACCTGCTCTAATGATGTTTCTACTGTTAATTTTATGATTTAAACTTGCGAAAAGTGCTGTTTTAAAGGTTTGGAATTTATAACCCATCAGTTGATAAATTGAGTCTGTACGAATTTTATACGTTTCAACTCCCCCAGCATAAGCTGTATCTATACTTCTTTCTAAAAAGTCGTGACGCGATTTCTGTTGATCATAAGTTTGTGCAATTGTTGCTTTGAAGAATGTGTTTTTAGAAATTGGTTTTTTATAACTTACCCCTAAAACTCCCATTGCCGTTCCAAAATATTGATCTCTATCTCCCTCACCAAACGCTTCTTCAGTTACTTCCTTTTGGTCAGAAATTTTGATTGCAATATTTGAGGCGCCTCCAATTCCAAAGACACTAATGTTCCCTCCCTTTTTTAGAGGAAACGAAAATTTAAAAGCACCATCTCCATAAACGGGAACAGCATCAGTTCCAATTCGTATATTCATCGATTGGAAAATACTTAAGGTGCTGTAGCGGGCCATTACTAAATAACTTGAGCGTTTGTCTCTATTAATTGGTCCTTCAGCCAAAACTTCCGTTCCCAAGAATCCAAATTGACCTGTAAATTCATGTTTATCAGTGTTTCCATTTCTCAATCGTAAATCAAAAACACCTGAAATAGAATTCCCATAATCTGCAGGAAATGCGGACATAAAAAAGTCTGAATTGGCCAATATTTTATTATTTAAAATCGCTACAGGTCCACCTGTAGATCCTGATGTGGCAAAGTGGTTTGGATTTGGCAAATCAATTCCTTCTACTTTCCACAATAGTCCAATAGGAGAATTTCCTCTCACAACAATATCATTTCTAGAATCATCAGCTCCTTGAACTCCTGCAAAATTACTTGCCATCCTTGCGGGATCTCCTCTAGAACCTGCATAACGTTCTGTTTCTTCAACGCTAAACTGTCGCGCAGAAATTGTCGCCATTTCATTGTTGATTCTCCCTACTTTGTTTCCAATAATATTCACTTCTTCTGTGGTCACAATGTCTTCCTGAAGTTTCATATTTATAATACTTTCTCGTCCAGAATTGACAGTTACAGTTACAGCCGTATTTAAGTAGGAATTATAGCTAGCCGTTAACTGATATTTCCCAATGGGTACATCTTGAAAATTGTATAATCCATCTAAATCCGTCATGTTGAGAAGAATTGTGCTGGAGTCTGAAGATACCAGTTTCAATTTCGCCCCTATTAGTGGATATTGTGATTCTGAATCAACGACGCTACCTTTCAAAGTTTGCGAAATTTGTCCAAATAATGGAGATGAAATCAGGCTGATAACTATAATTAAATACTTTACCATAATATATTATTTGCGATTAAAAATAGATACATTTATTGTTTTTCTTTGGTTTCCCATTCTTTTTTTGACCAATCTTTTAAGTATACTTTTTTGAAGGAATAATTATTCATGGCATTGATGTTTAAGTTGCGCACGTTGGAATGTATGATTTTTATTGTTTCTTCATACCACAAAATAATATAAGGAGCGTCTCTCATTAAAATAGATTCCGCCTCAGCAAAAAATCTGTAACGTTCAATGATATCAGTACTTCTTTTTCCCTTTTCAAATAAAATGTCAAATTCTTTATTTTGATACCGCGAAAAATTATTTGTTGATATTTTTAGGGAATCTTCAGGAACTGTTTTTCCATATGCTGTCATTAAGAAACTTTCTGGGCTATTGTATTCTGCGAACCAAGAGGAGCGAAATATATCTCCATTTGCATTTTGTTGGTCTGCTACTTTTTTCTTAAAAGAAACACTTTCTAATTCTACTTCAATATTTAAAGTCGCTTTCAGTTGATTTGCTATTTCTTTGGCCACAGCAGAATGAATTGTTCCGATATTAAATTTTAATTGAACAGGTGGAAAGCCTTTTCCATTTGGGTAACCGGCTTGCGCCAAAAGCCTATTGGCCTTTTCGGGTTGAAAGTTATAGCTATTTTCTTTTACAATTTCTGAAGTATAACCACTAAAAGCAGTTGGTGGAATAATTCCTCCATCTCCTTTTTGATAAGCTTGATTATTTAGAATATTTGCAATGATAGCTTCTCGATCAATAGCGTAATTGATGGCCTTTCGTACTTTAACATCTTGAAATTTGGGCTTTAACAAATTGAAATAATAATACTGAGTAGCCAGCAAAGGTTTTCTAGTTAAAATATATTTTGGAGGTTTACTATTGAAGTCTTCGATTTTTCCTTCTCCCAACATTACGGAAACCTTACTCGGAGGTAATCCTTCAATCAAGTGAATTTCACCGTTTTCAAACATTTCCAATTGTTTGATTTTTTTATTCTCTATTTTTAAAATTAAAGTATCTAAATAAGGAAGTCTGTGACCCTTGCTATCTTTTCCATAATATTTCTTATTTCTAACTAAAACAATCTCTTTAATATCATTTTTTTTGCGTCTTTCTTTGAATTTAAAAGGTCCTGTACCAATCAATTTCCCCTCTAATCCCGCTTCAATAGCTTTTTTGGAAACGATTAGTGCAGCTGTTTGTGTTAGTTTATGAACAAAATTCACATCCCGTTCAAGCAATTGCATTTCTAATGTGTTTCCACGTATATTTAATCCTGAAATATGATCTGTTTCTTGATTGAAAAATTCTTTTGCTCCCTCTAAAACATTCATGAATATTGAATAGTAAGCGCTATTGGTTTCGTTTTTATGCGGAGTGCATGCCAATTCAATAGTGTAGACGACATCCTCTGCCGTAAATTTATTGACTCCTTTTATAGCTGAATGTTTGTGAAAATATACACTATCGCGCAGCTCAAAATGTATGGTTTGTCCATCTGCTGAAACCGACCATTCCTTAGCAAGTCCTGGTTTTATTTCTAATGATTTTGGATCCAACGCTACCAATCCTTCATACACTTGTTTAAGTAAGTTTGATGAATATATGTCTACAACATTTCTTGGAATTAGGGTTGTCGGTTCATTATTTATTGCATAATTGAAAGTGCCACCTGCATATTTGAATTTCTTGTTTTTTGAAATATCAGAGCAAGAATAAATAGTAATCAACAGTAAAATAAGTAATATTCTTTCCATTTAAATATAAGTAATGTGTGTTTTTTTAATTTTAACTATAACGCTATAGAATTATACCTGAACATCTAATTTAAAAAATTTTTCTATTCTTTGACATGAAGAATTTACTATTTAGTGTCTGGTCGGAAACAGACGATTTTTATAAATTGAATAAATTTTGAGAAATATCTATTCAATCATATAATTTTTTAAGGTTTTTCCCGATTTCTCGGGACAGGCTATGAGCTTGCATTACTGCGGTTTGGTTTTATTTCTTTAGGAGATGCCATAGCATCAGCCGACTAGAAAAAAAGTAAAATAAACTCAAAAGAATCAATTTTAATTTTGTGCTGTTTCCGACCAGACACTATTTAGCAATCAAGATGATCTGCGTTTCAATTTAAAAAAGAACATGAAGCAATTAAAAATGCCAATTTAAGAATTATAATAAGATTAATGGATCGATATTCTAGCTAAAACGTGACGAAATAATAATAACATCTGCAGGGTGGCATATAAAATTTTGGAAATGGGTCTTGCTATAGCTATATTTTTTATTAACGAATAAAATTGGTTCTTTAATCATTTCAAAAATTGGAAGTAAAAGATTAACTTCGACATCACAAATTCTCAGACATGAATAAGATTGAACATATAGGAATTGCTGTAAAGAATATGGATAGTGCCATTAAAATTTATGAGCAATTATTGAATGTAGAATGCTATAAATTGGAAGAAGTCAAAACAGAAGGAGTAAAGACAGCATTCTTTATGGTTGGAGATTCCAAAATAGAACTACTGGAAGCAACAAATCCAGAAAGTCCAATCGCAAAATTCATTAAAAAAAGAGGTGTAGGAATGCACCATATTGCTTTTGATGTTACAGATATTGAAAAAGAAATAAATCGACTTCTATCAAAAGATTTTCAATTAATTCAAAAAACACCGAAAAATGGAGCAGATAATAAGAAAATTGCTTTCTTACATCCAAAATCGACTGCTGGATTATTGGTTGAGTTATGCCAAGAGCGAACGGACTAAATCAATTACATTGGTTTGTTTTACATCTAAATAATGGGCGTGTATTCCAATCGAGGTTGCGCCTTCAATATGTTGGATTGTGTCATCAATAAATAATGTGTCATTTGGGTTGAAGTCTTCTTTTTTGCATACAGTTTCAAAAATCTCTGCGTCTGGTTTTCTCATTCCCATTTCACAACTTAAATACACTTCATTGAAAAAGGGTACAAGTGATTTTTTTCCATACACTTCATTGAGCTGATTTTGGAAAAATTCCACATGAATAGCATTGGTGTTACTCAATAAAACAGTATTGTATTTAGACTTTAGTTCCAATAAAAAATCTAAGCGTTCTCTTGGAAAGTCAAGTAGCATCGCATTCCAAGCAGTAATAATTTCTTGTTCTGATATAGCTTCTGGTAGATAACTTTTTATACCAGCAACAAATTCTTTATTTGATATTTTACCTTTTTCAAATCGGTTAAATAAATCACTTTGGTTGGCTTGAGTATAAAGGTTCTGAAAATCTTCAATCCCTAAATTGATAAATGCATCAATGGTGAGTTGATAATTAATATTCAATAAAACTCCACCTAGATCCAGGATGACATTTTTAATCTTCATAGTTCAATAATAGTAAAAAAAAGGACGCATCCCAATTAATCGGGACCGTCCTTTTGAATATCATTTAAATTAGTATTTGCAAGAAACTTCACAAGCATTTATTTAAATCCTTTTTATCAAAGACTTAAAGAAGTGGAGTTTTTTACTGACACTAATTAAAGATTATTTTTTATTCATCACTACGTGAAGTTTAAAAGCAATATCAGATGAAACTTTCCCTTCTTCAGGCTTCTTTGGGTTAACTTTCATTCCAGCAAGATCACCTTCTGCGAAATCTAATGTGAAGTCTCCTTTCATAGTCATTGTTCCTTCATCTGTTTCGATACTAACAGGAACGGTTCTTTCCATTCCTTTACCAGCTATAACAATCATAATCTTAGCATTTCCGTCCATAACGTCGAGAACTTTAACCTCTGTTAAAGCATATTGGTTAATGTTAAAGAAGTCTTCACTTGCAAGATGACCTTGTAATTTTGGTTTCCCACTCGCTTCGTCTAAATCTTGAACATCAATTGATGACATATCGATAGCGAATTTTCCTTTCATTTTATCACCTTCTTGGTACATCACCCCATCAATAATATTAATGACTCCATTGTGACTTTTACCGTCGTTTTTTCCACCAATCCATGAACCAGCCCACTCTAGTTTACTTTCATCAGTGTTAAGGTTATACTCAGCCATAACAACTTCTTCTTCTACCATTTCGGCTTCTATTGTAGGCTCTTCAGTGTTTTCTGTTCCACCACATGCAGTTAATGTTAGTGCTGCAAATGCGAACACTCCGTAAATTACTTTTTTCATATTTCGTTTTTTATGTAAGAAACAAATATAATAATAAATACATACCAAGGTATACAAATAGTTAAGTGTTTCGTTTTGAGTTGTTAATAATCGATTTTTGATAAAAAAGAGACAAGTAATGTCCTAAGAGGTTGCTAAAGTGTCTATTAAAATAAGTGCTAAGATCAAAAAAGTTTATTTTTTTATTTTGATATGATTACTGTCGTTTAAAAGCAGTATAAATGTTTCAATATTGCTCTCATTAAAAGTGAATTGTTGATTATAAAACCCATGAGCTAGGTTTTTCTTAAATTCCAATTTCGAAGTCCTTGGGGTTTTAAAGCAAAAGATGAGTTATCATTTGGAATCGCTATTTTTTATAAAGAGCAGAGGATTATGGAAGATAGATACCACCAATTAGCTCCGAAGGAAATCTCATTACGCACAGCATTCTCCTTGGAATTCCAATGTTTTTTTTACTTTGAGAGCCTCACTTTGATGAGCGCAGCGCAAGTTTTTCGTATGTTCATCAAGAACCAACGCGAGGCTAGGTCATGAAGTCAAATAAAAATAATTGAAAACTAAATAGTGTTTGGTCGGAAACAGACAATTTTAATTTTGTTGTGTTTCCGACCAGACACTAAATAAGAGGGAGTTAAGTTTAAATGTAAATTTTATTCTTTATAGATGATGTTTATTTTAAAAGCCTATTGGATACTTTACCCCAGATTGCTTTTCAAACAAAATTCGCAACAAGAATTGGTGTTTTTTTGTTTTTATGCGCTGCACCTGTCGAAGTGAGCTTGCTTCGCCGCGGTTCTTGTCTCCACTCCTAAAAGTCGATAACGTTCCCGATAAAATATTGGGACCGACAAGCTTTGTTCCCTGCTCTAACGTTTGATGTTGGCTTCGCTGCTGCCTTCGGCGGTTAAAAGCAATGCTTTTTCTCCACAATTATTAGCGACTTACAGCACGCTCCACCTTCAAAAAAACATAAAGCGCGTCCCAACCAAATTACATTTAGCTAAGAATTGATTATTTTTAATTCCTTATTAATGCTACAGCTCATTATTGCTTTGCTTTGTACGTTCCATAAAAATTTATAGTATGCTATATTATTTTAGGGCAAAAATAAGGATAAACATATGAACAAAAAATTTAGGTATAAAGATATTGATAGGCATTTTATTTTAATCGGACAATAGTGTTTTGATATTTAAACTTTATTCAGCTCTGCAAACTACTTTATAGCTAAGCAATAACATGTTTTCTGAAAAATATTTCTAAATTCGTGCGTTAAATGGGAAAAGATATCGAAAAATATGGGAGAAGAGGTCTGCAGTCAGGCTATCTTTCAGTGGTAGTTGGAATTTCACTTGTGCTCTTTATGCTAGGCCTTGTGTTAGGCGCCTACTTTGGTTTAGAGCATACTCAAAATGCTGCTAAAGAGAACATAGAAATTGATTTGTTTTTTAATCCAGAACTGAACGATTCTGATATTAAGCTTATTGAGCAAGAATTGAAAGGTTGGGAGAATATTAAATCCGTTTGGTTTGTTTCCCCTGAGCGTGCTCTTGAGGTTTTTCAATCGAATGAAGTAGAGGCGAATGAAATCAAAGCGATTTTTAATGATAAAAGTCCATTCCCACCTTCTGTGTCTTTCAATCCAATTGGAATGATAGTCGATAAGCAAGGATTAGACCAAATCAAACAAAAAATATTAGCAACTTATCCTGAGCAAGTAGCTGAGGTAAACTACGATGAAAATAGAGTTGCACAAGTAAATCTTGGTTTTTTACAATGGATATATCTTTTCGTAGCGATTGGGGCTTTATTGACCATAATTGCTTTTGCAATGATCAACAACACTATTCGTCTAGCACTGTACTCTAAACGATTTACAATTAAAACAATGCAACTAGTAGGTGCAAAATCTGGATTTATTAGAAAACCATTTTTGTGGAACTCGATAATTCAAGGTTTTTTATCCGCTATAATTGGGATGTCATTATTGATGGCAGTTTTCTTCGCTTTAAAGCGCTACATGGAAATCGTAAGCTCTACTTATAATTTCGAAACATTTTTGTTGCTTTTTGGAGTACTAATTTGCTTGGGTGTATTGATTAGTTTACTTTCAACATGGCTTGCATTAAATAAATACCTAAGGAAAAGGTTAGATAATCTGTACTAAAATATATTCATTATGGAAAAAGAAAAAACAACATTTTTATTTAATAAATCAAACTACATCTTGCTTATCATTGGCGTTTTGTTGAATGTAGTTGGATTTTTATTAATGATAGGAGGAGGAGCAGAAGACTTGAATGCATTCAATGCAGAAGAACTCTTTTCACGTACAAGAATAACAGTAGCTCCAATTTTGGTTCTTTTAGGTTATGCAGTAATTATTTACAGCATTATGAAAAAACCGAAAATCAACAAGGGTACAGATTCACCTGAGAATTAAAATCTTTGAGAGCTGCATGGAAAATACAACCTATGAATTTCGAAACGGGGAAGTGTTATTGGTAGATAAACCTCTAAACTGGACCTCTTTTGATGTAGTGAATAAATTACGTTGGAGACTTAGTAAAAAATATGGAATCAAAAGGTTTAAAGTAGGACATGCTGGAACTTTAGATCCGTTAGCTACTGGTTTGCTGATTATTTGTACAGGGAAAAGCACTAAAATTAGTCAGGAACTCACTTCAGAAGACAAGACATATACGGGAACATTATTGCTTGGAAAAACAACACCAAGTTATGACATGGAAACGGAATTTAATCAAGAATATTCAATTGACCACATCACTTCCGAGGCAATTGAAAAAGTAGCTGTTTCATTTATAGGAGAGCAAAAGCAAACACCACCGGTTTATTCAGCCAAAAAAGTAAATGGGAAAAGAGCCTACAAATCTGCGAGAAAAGGAGAGGCCGTAGATTTGAAAGAAAGTGACATCTTTATTCATTCATTCACTATTACAGAAATCCGTCTGCCTGAGGTAGATTTTGAAGTCAAGTGTTCGAAGGGAACATATATTCGTTCGATAGCCGATGACTTTGGTAAATCCCTAGATGCTGGAGCAACTCTTGTTGCTTTAAGAAGGACCCGGTCTGGAGATTTTCTCTTAGAAAATGTAAAGTCTGTAGAGGAATGGGCAAAGATTATTGATACAAGCGAAGTGACAGATGAGCTGAATTAAAACCAATTGAATTTCTTAAAACCAGTTAGCAAATTGGTTGTTTAATGATATTTTGGTTTTGAAGGCTACTGATTAAATGAGAAGCAGGTTTCCTAAAATAACTCTTGCTCATGATAGAGAATGAGTTTGTTTAATTGGTAAAAAAAATACAATATGGCGGCAATCAAAAATATCTTTGTTCTTGCAGATCTAGAAACATTAGATAAGGAAAGTGAAAAAACGAAAGCGTTTTTAAATGAAAATTGTCAACATATTGAGGATTTTAAAACTTTCGATAGAAATACACTGACCGAGAATGATCATGTGTTTTTATACTTGAGTGATGATGAGATTAAAAAACTGTTGCCTGAATTAGCCGCAACGAATTGTGCAATCGGTTTTTTACCTCATCCAGAAGCATTACAAATTCGCTCTGGATATCAAGTCCCAAAAGATACCAAAGAAGCTTTTGAAGAACTATTTGAAACAGATCGTGTTGTTAAAACAGGCGTTTTAAATTGCAATGGAGAGGTGATTTTAAACTATGTTGTCATTGGGGAAATGGTAACTTTCCTTACTAAAAAAGCCAAAAGCAAGAATATAATCTATAAGCTTCGTCGCTTTTTTAGGTACCTAAAACGTTTGGTAAATATTCGTGCTTTACCATTTACCATCAAAACAGAAGACAAAGAACCTGTTGATACCGCTGCAACAGACATTTTGATTGTTCAGTTTGCCCATAATTCTATAGTGTCAAGAGTGTTTTCTTCCGATGAACTTTCAAGCGAAAAGCTTTTTCATACGTTTGTTTTTGCTCCAAGAAGTGTTTTGCAATTGGTTAGGGCTTATGTTATGAAGCTTTTGCTTGGTGCTGGACAGAAAAATAAAGCATTTACATTTTTAAGCCGATTGAAAACAGAAGACCTAACTATTTCCTCCACTCAAGAATTCAAATGCCATATTGATGGAAAATATTCTTCTGTAAAAGAACTTAATTTTTCCTTCCAATCTAATTTTAAACAAATCCCTAGTGATTCTATAAAATATGCTCTTGATACCAAAGATCAAACAGAATCAAAGAGCTTTCAAACCAAGTATCTCCCAAAAGGGAGCTTAAGACAAGAAATGGTGCGTAAACATTTGCCTTTTATTTCTCATGCTTCAGCTGACGAATACAAAGAATTGTTTAAGCAACTAAGAGAAAATGCCAAGCCGACCCAGAATTATGTAATTCTGATGATTTTATCTGTCATTTTAGCCACATTGGGAGTTTTTGCTGATTCTTCTCCAGTTATAATAGGTGCGATGATTCTAGCTCCTCTGATGGCGCCAATTATTTCATTCTCTATGGGTGTTTTAAGGCAAGATCGTCAATTGATGAAGAACAGTTTTATAACAATGTTAGTAGGAATTGGTGTTGGATATTTATTTGCCATAATTTTTACACTCATCACGCCCTTAACTCAAATCAATGCCGAAATAACCTCTCGGATTAAACCCAATATTATTGACTTAGGAATTGCTGTAGTTTCTGGAGCCGCTGGAGCATACGCTTATTCAAAAGAAGAAATAGCCAAAACACTTGCCGGTGTTGCTATCGCAGTAGCCTTAGTTCCGCCTCTAGCTGTTTCTGGAATTGGAATTGCATGGCTTAATTTTGATATCTTTTTTGGTGCTTTCCTGTTATTAATTACCAACCTTACAGGGATGGTTTTAGCTGCTGCACTTGTTTTTTTACTAACAGGCTACAGTCCTTTCCAATTGGCCCGAAAAGGACTTTTGATTTCCTTTTTTGTTGTAATTTCTATCAGTATTCCTTTAGGTTATGGCTTCTTTAAAGTCGTTGAAGAGAATAGAATTATTCGTTCATTGAGCGATATGGAGGTTAAAGGGATAACTTTGGAAAAAGTTGTGATGGAATCAAGAACTCCAATGATTATTTCCCTCGATTTTATAGCGAATCATACGCCTAGTAATGAAGAAATTGATAACGTGAAGAATAGAATTGAAGAAATGGTAGGGGAAGAAGTAACCCTTAAAGCTGCTGTCAGAGTGAAAAGATAGCATTGAATTAAGTATTATTTCATACCTTACTAAACTATACTTTATATTTAAAAGTAGTTTAACGCTATTCATAGATATAATTGTTACATTTGTAACCCTTTAAAAAAAGAGTACGATTTGAATAAAATGAAACTTTCTGAGTTTGACTTCGAATTGCCCGAAGAGCTCATCGCAAAACATCCTGTTGAAAATCGAGACGAGTCTCGCTTGATGGTAATCCATCGAGAAACAGGTTTGATTGAACATAAATTATTTAAGGACGTCATCAATTATTTTGATGAAGGTGACGTTATGGTGCGCAACAACACCAAAGTTTTCCCTGCTCGTTTGTACGGAAACAAAGAAAAAACTGGAGCTAAAATTGAAGTCTTTTTATTAAGAGAACTCAATAGAGAATCCCTTCTTTGGGATGTCTTGGTAGATCCAGCAAGAAAAATCCGTATCGGCAATAAGCTGTACTTCGGTGAAGACGAGTCTTTAGTGGCTGAAGTAATCGACAATACGACTTCAAGAGGACGGACTTTGCGTTTCTTGTATGACGGAACTTACGAAGAATTCAAAAACAAAATTGATGAAATAGGTGAAACACCTTTGCCTAAATACATCGATAGAGAGGTTGAACCAGAAGACGCTGAACGCTTCCAAACAATATATGCTAAAAATGAAGGTGCAGTAGCTGCGCCAACTGCAGGAATGCACTTTTCTAAGCAATTATTGAAAAGGTTAGAGCTTAAAGGTATTGGATTTGCTGAAATCACACTGCATGTTGGATTAGGAACATTTAGACCAGTAGAGGTTGAAGACCTTACGAAGCATAAAATGGATTCTGAACAAGCTGAAGTGACTGAGCAAGCGGCTAATATCGTTAATAAAGCAAAAAGGAATAAGAAACGTGTTTGTGCTGTTGGAACAACTTCAATGCGTACAATCGAAACTTCTGTTTCAACTGATGGAATGTTAAAACCATACGAAGGATGGACAAATAAATTTATTTTCCCTCCTTATGACTTTAGTATTGCAGATTCTATGATTACTAACTTTCACACACCTTCTTCAACATTATTGATGATGGTGTCTGCATTTTTAGGTCATGAATTGATGTTGGAAGCTTACAAAGAAGCAATCAAAGAGAAATATAGATTCTATTCTTATGGAGACGCAATGTTGATTCTCTAATTTGAATACCTATTATTTAAGAAATAGTAAGTCGCTATTCCGTTTTGGATAGCGACTTTTCTTTTTAACTTCGTTTTTATGAAGCAATCCGTAATAATTACAGCTGGTGGAGTAGGAAAACGTATGGGGAGTGATTTGCCTAAACAATATATTCCCATTAATGGACTGCCTATTTTAATGCATACAATTAACAAATTCTATGAATATGATGCGGCAATCCAAATTGTGATTTCCTTACCTAGCGATTTTATAGAGATGTGGAAAAAGCTGTGTGTGCAATATGACTTTAGAGTGGTCCATGAGATTACGGAAGGTGGTCAAGAACGTTATCATTCTATTCAAAACGCTTTGCGAAAAGTGACCGGTGATATTGTTATGGTGCATGATGCTGTTCGACCTTTGGTAAGTATTCAAACGATATCTAATGTGATTGATAAAGCTAAGTCGAATGGCGCAGCTATTCCAGTTTTACCGATTACAGAAACTCTTAGAAAAGGAACTAAAGAGAATAGTCAACACCAAGACAGATCCTTGTTTTGGTGTGTGCAGACGCCGCAAGCTTTTCAATTGAAAATTCTTCAACAAGCATATAAAATCCCTTACTCTCTGTCTGTAACTGATGACGCAAGTTTAGTTGAAGCAATGGGGGGGGAAGTTTTCCTCACTGATGGGAATGAAGAAAATATAAAGATTACAACTCCATTCGATTTAGAGCTTGTTGCGTTCTTTATGAAAAATTAATTATATTGATTTTAAATTAAGTACTAATATTCTCAAGGCTATTCTTAATTTTGTGTAGCTAAACAACATATAAATTATGAAGGTAATTGATCATATAAACGAAGCGAAAGAGACTTTATTCTCATTTGAAATTCTTCCTCCTCTAAAAGGGAAAAGTATTCAATCAATCTATAATGGGATAGATCCATTAATGGAGTTTAAGCCTAAGTTTATCAATGTGACTTATCACCGAGAAGAATTTGTTTATAAAGAGCGCGATAAAGGCTTACTTGAAAAAGTGTCGATTCGTAAAAGACCAGGAACAGTTGGGATATGTGCGGCAATAATGAATAAATATCACCTGGATGCTGTTCCTCATTTAATTTGTGGTGGATTTAGTAAAGAAGAAACAGAAAATGCCTTGATTGATTTACAATTCTTAGGAATTGATAATGTTTTGGCGCTTCGTGGAGATCCAATTAAAACAGAGGTGACTTTCAAGCCAGCTAATAATGGACATAAGTATGCAGTGGAGCTTATAGAGCAAATTCAGAGTATGAATAAAGGTCAGTATACGATGGACGAAATTCAATTAGAACCAACAGATTTCTGTGTTGGAGCAGCCGGATATCCTGAAAAGCATTTCGAATCGATGAATATGGCAACAGATTTGCAATACCTCAAGCAAAAAGTTGATATGGGTGCAGATTATATCGTTACTCAACTTTTTTATGATAATAATAAATATTTTGATTTTGTAAACAAATGTCGCGAGATTGGAATCAATGTTCCAATTATTCCAGGGCTAAAACCGATTTCTAATTTGAGACATATTTCTTTTCTACCAAAGTTTTTTAATCTCGATTTGCCAATGGAGTTATCTTCTGAATTATTGAAGTGTAAAACCAATGAAGATGTAAAACAAGTTGGAATTGAATGGGGTATTCATCAGTCTAAAGAATTAAAAGCAGCAGGTGTTCCCTGTATTCATTACTATACAATGACCAACTCTACTGAAGTGAAAAAAATCGCTTCAGAATTATTTTAAATTTATGAAAACCATGAAAAGTATTTTTCTAATTACAATATCAATGCTGTTTTTAAGTCAAAATTCTTGGGCTCAAAATGACGAACCCCTTAATCTTAAAAATGTGCTTGTTATTGGGCAACAAGATGATCTGTCAGACCGATATATTCTTGAAGTTGGACTTTTACAGTTGTTCAATCAATACAATGTCAAATCAAAAGCTTCTTTAAATGTTGTAAAACAAAGAGGGACGGATGAGATTTTGGTGAATGATACAATCTACAAGGAGTTGAAAAGTGAAGGGATTGATACGTATTTATTGGTTTCTGTAAGAGGATACAACAAGCGTTTTAAACCTTCTGATGAAGCCAATCCGATTGATGAAGAGATTAATGCCGGTCATTTGTATCCATTGTTCAGAGAAAGCGCTTCAACAGTAACTTTTTCGTTCACATTCTACCGTGATATGAAACCTGTTCATTACGAATTAATTAAAACAGGAACTGTTGGATCAAAAGATGCAGTAGTGAAGAAATTACTCAAAAAAGTTGAACGCAGATTGACCAGAGATTGGTTGTAGATTTTTGCCCAAAAATCGGGCATGGAATTTTCAGTGTCTTATAAAAGTTTCAACGAAGCATTTTTCTTCCTTTTTTTTACCAAGAAGTGAGATAAATAGGAGGGTATCTATCTGAAAGTCTGATTTAATTTTGAGTTTAAAACCATGACGAAGTATATGTTATCAATAGTGGTAGTTCTTTATTCTTTGGACCTTTTAGTTAGAGTTCAGTTAATTTAGAATTAGAGAGGTTTATAAAATCAAAATGAAATTACGTTAATTTGGCTCATTCTGTAAATTTGAACGATACTATTTTAAGGTGCCTACCCTTTATTGAAACTTATGTAACCGTTGATGTGATTGGAAAAGATGGAATCGTATCAATTGATTTGAACACTTTAGAGATTAAAATATTTTTAAAATTCCAATAACACTATCACAACTTAATATCAAAAACTATCCGCGATTAGCAAACATTTTAGCAATGTATTTTCCTAAGATATCAAATTCTAAATTAATAGTATCACCTACTTTTAAAGTGTGAAATTGAGTGTGTTCGTAAGTGTAAGGAATAATATGCACAGAGAATTGGTCATCTTTAGAATCAACAACCGTTAAACTAGCTCCATTCACAGTAATAGAACCTTTTTCAACAGTAAGATCTTTTGAATAATATTGGAATGTAAAAACCCAGCTTCCGTCTTTATTTTCAATCGCAATGCATTTGCCAGTAGTGTCTACATGACCTTGAACGATGTGTCCGTCGAAACGGCCATTTGCCGACATACAGCGCTCCAAGTTAATTTTATCTCCAATCTTCCAATCATAAAGGTCCGTTTTATTTAAAGTTTCGTCAATAGCTGTTACAGTATATTTTTCACCATCAATCTTCACGATTGTTAAACAAACGCCGTTGTGCGCTAAACTTTGATCAATTTTCAATTCATCAACAAAAGAACAAGAAAGTGTGAAGTGAATATTGCTTCCTTCTCTCTCGATATTTTTTATCTCTCCAAGATCTTCGATTATTCCAGTAAACATATTTGTTTTGTATTAATTTTCTTTATTTGGAACCAATTCCATGTTGTCTATCAGTCGGATATTTCCACAAAAAGCTGCAATACATGCTGTCGCTCCAGGTACCCAATATTGATTTAAATCATTGAGCGTTTCCGGGTGTACAATTTGTAAATATTCCAAATTTAATACGCTATCTTCAAAATAGCGTTTCATTTTCTCCAGAGTTATTGCCGGCGAATATGTTTTGGCCCATGCTTGACCCTTATTCAATACTTGTGATATAACAACAGCTTGCTCAAGTTCTTGTTCACTCAATCTCTTATTTCTGCTGCTCATTGCTAAACCACTTGGGTTTCTTTTGGTCTCAACAACTACTATCTTTACGGGTAATTTAAGTTGTTTAACCATTTCAACTACAACAGCAACTTGTTGAAAGTCTTTTCTTCCAAAATATGCATTTGTTGGTTTTATTAACTTAAAGAAACGCGAAACAATGTTTACCACTCCATCAAAATGGCCAGGTCGGTGCTCTCCTTCCATGGTGTCTTCGATTTGATCAAGATCTACTTTTTCACCCTTTGAACCCTCTGGATACATTTCCGAAACAGATGGCAAGAAAACGAAATCACATCCATTTTCTTCTAATAGTGATAGATCTTCGCTTTCTGTTCTCGGGTACTTTTCTAAATCTTGAGGGTTATTAAATTGGGTGGGATTAACAAAAATACTCGCAATAGCGAAGTCACATTCTGACTTTGCTTGCTTGACTAAAGACATGTGTCCATCGTGCAAAGCCCCCATTGTAGGAATAAAGCCGACTTTATTTCCTTTTTCTCTGAGCGACTGAAGGTGCTCTTCAAGTTCAATTATGCTGTGTAATTCTACCAATATTTCTCTGACTATTATGAGCAAATTCAGCAAAACTATCTTTTTATGCTTAAATTCCGAATTTTTTTTTATATTTTTGTACACGTTTCACCAAAATACATTTCATGGAAAAGAAGAAAATCCTTTTTGTTTCGCAAGAGATTAAACCATTTTTACCACAGTCTGAAGTATCTACTGCAGCCCGTAAACTACCACAAGGAGTTCAAGAGAGCGGAAAAGAAATTAGGGTTTTCATGCCTAGGTTTGGAGTTATTAATGAAAGGCGTCATCAATTGCATGAAGTGATTAGATTGTCAGGAATGAATCTTATTGTTGATGATATGGACCATCCTTTAATTATAAAGGTAGCTTCTATACCAACAGCAAGAATGCAAGTTTATTTTATTGATAATGAAGAATACTTTAAACGAAAGGGTGTTTTCTCTAACGATAAAGAAGAAGAATTTGAAGATAACGATGAGCGTTCAATGTTCTTCTGTAGAGGAGTTTTGGAAACTGTTAAGAAATTAGGGTGGAAGCCTGATATCATTCACTGTCATGGTTGGATGACTTCTTTGATGCCGATGTATGTAAAAGATATTTACAAAAACGATCCGCATTTTTCAGATACTAAGGTTGTTTACTCTTTATATGATAATGAGTTTAACAAAAATTGGGAAGGCAGATTTAGTGAAAAACTTAAATTTGAGGGCTTTAACGATGAGGTAATCGAATCGATAAAAGCAGGTGATTATACCAGTTTAAATAAAGCTGCTATTGAGCATTCTGATGGAGTGGTTATGGGTAGCGCGTCTGTTAACGATGAATTGAAAAAGGCTTTTGAAGAATCTGATAAATTTAAATTAGATTTTGAATCTGAAGAGGTTCAACCAAAATTAATGAGTGAGTTTTTCGATAAAGTTATAGACGAAGAAGCATTGATTCAATGATGATAAATAATACAAATTTTAAAAAAATTAAAATGTGGCGAGAAATAGTAGTGTTTTTCGCTGCTTTTTTTTGTTTAAGTCTAGCCGTTTCTTCCTGTAAAAAGAAAACAAATCCTCTTGGTTCTAGTGTGCTAGACTCAGAAAGTCTACTGAATTCAAAGGGAGTAGATACTTTTCAACTGAAGACCTATACTGTTGAACAAGATTCTGTTTTTTCTATGGATCCAGAGTTTAATATTTTGGGGAGCTATAATGATGAGGTTTATGGCAAGGTAGAGGCTAATTTCTACACACAATTAACACTCTCTGGTTTTTCACCAAATTTTGGTAATTTGAACGATTTAGCAATTGATTCAGCTGTAATGTCTTTTGAATATGGAGGGTATTATGGTGATATAACCGAACAATTGTTTGAAGTTTACGAAATTTCAGATGAATTGACACGTGATTCAAGCTATTTGAGATCTTCTGTTGTTAATGTCGAACCGCAGCAATTGGTTCCAATAAATGAAGGTTTGATAACACCAAATCCTCTAAAAGTGGCTATTGTTGGAACGGATACATTAGATCCACAATTGAGAATTCCTTTAGATACTGTATTTGCTCGTGATCTTTTGCAACTGGCTCAAAACTCTACCAATGATGAAGATTTTTTACAAAGTTTTAAAGGACTTCATTTCAAAGTAAATAATGGATTTCAAGCGCCTGGAGAGGGGACAGCATTATATTTAGCCACAACAAATCCGAATTCAAAATTAACTGTCTATTATTCCTCAAGTACCGAAAGTGCTTCTTATGACTTTATAGTCACTGGACCCGCAATAGATTTTAATCATGTCGAAACAGATTATTCTGGTACTAGAGTCGAACAAGTAATTAATGATCACTCATTGGGTCAGACTGAATTTTATGCGCAATCATTTACAACACGAGCGAAAATTGAATTTAATTCAATTGATTCTCTTCCAGAAAGTGCAGTTATCCATAGTGCTATTTTAGAATTACCAGTGAGTTATTATCAAGGGAGTAATTTTTATCCAAGTTCTGCGGTAACTGTTAGTTTTGAAATAGGAACAGAAGGAACAAGGTTCTCTTTGTATCCTGATGGTTTGTCTTTTAATTCTTCTAGAAAGTCCTATGTGATAGATTTAAGGGGTTACATTCAGAGGATAGTGCAAGGAGATTTGCCAAACTCGGGATTATTTATTGCTCCCAGAAAATACAACACAACGGTAGAGCGCATTCTGTTTAATGGTGTGAACACTCCAAATAAAAATAAACCTAAATTAAGCATTGTATACACAGTGCTATAAATATAATTAACTTAATAAATTTTTTAATATGTGTGGAATTGTTGCTTATATCGGAAAAGAACAGGCTTTTCCAATCATCATAAAGGGCCTTAAAAGGCTTGAGTACAGAGGCTATGATAGTGCTGGAATAGCAGTCCTTAACGATGATTCAAGTCTTCATAATTACAAACGTCAAGGTAAAGTATCAGAATTAGAAGAATTTTCAATTGATAAAGATACTTCCGGTACAATTGGAATTGGACATACAAGATGGGCGACGCATGGATTGCCAAACAATATAAATGCACATCCGCACATGTCTTCGGATGGAGAAATGGCATTGATCCACAATGGAATCATTGAGAACTATGATTCGTTGAAAAAAGAATTAATCACAAGAGGATATGTTTTTCAAAGTGAAACAGATACCGAAGTGCTCATGCACTTGATTGATGATGTTAAGAAAAATGAACAAGTAAAAACTTCAGAAGCAGTTCGTATTGCTTTAACCAGTGTCATTGGAGCCTATGCAATTGTCGTTTTAAGCAAAGACAATCCTAATCAATTGATCGCTGCTCGTAAATCAAGTCCTTTAGTTGTCGGGATAGGAAAAAATGGTGATTTCTTCTTGGCATCTGACGCTACTCCAATTATCGAATATACAAATGAAGTTGTGTATATGGAGGATGAAGAAATCGCAATTGTAGATAGAAATGAAGGTTTAAGAATCTTCAGTATTCAGAACAAGGAAAAAACACCTTATATCCAACAATTGAAACTTCAATTAGAGGCAATTGAAAAAGGTGGATATGACCACTTTATGTTGAAAGAAATTCACGAGCAACCGCGTTCAATTAAAGATTGTTTCAGAGGAAGACTAAATGTTGAAAAAGGCTGGGTTGGTCTAGGAGGAATCAAAGATTATGAGAAACAGTTGTCAAAAGCCAAACGGATTATCATGGTAGCATGTGGTACGTCTTGGCACGCTGCCTTGGTTGGTGAATATCTTTTTGAGGATTTAACTAGAATTCCTGTTGAGGTAGAATATGCTTCTGAATTTAGATACAGGAATCCTATTATAGACGAAGGAGATATCGTTATCGCAATTTCTCAATCTGGAGAAACAGCAGATACGATGGCAGCTTTAAATTTAGCGAAATCAAAAGGTGCTACGATATTAGGGATTTGTAACGTTGTTGGATCTTCTATTTCAAGAATCACTGATGCTGGCTCGTATACGCACGCTGGTCCTGAAATTGGAGTCGCTTCTACAAAAGCTTTTACAGCTCAAGTTACTGTTCTTACTTTAATGGCTTTGACTATTGCACGTAGAAAAGGATCAATTAATGAGTCGGAATTTAGAAGAATAATTACAGAATTGGAACTTATTCCAGGTAAAGTGGCTAAAATCCTAGAAAAAGCTGATAAAATTGAATCTATTGCTGCAGTTTACAAAGATGCAACCAATGCATTATATCTAGGTAGAGGAAACTCTTTCCCAGTTGCGTTAGAAGGTGCACTTAAGTTAAAGGAGATTTCTTATATCCATGCGGAAGGATATCCAGCCGCAGAGATGAAACATGGTCCAATCGCTTTGATTGACGAAGAAATGCCAGTTTTTGTAATTGCTACTAAAGGTCCTTCTTACGAAAAAGTAGTGAGTAATATCCAAGAAGTTAAAGCACGAAAAGGAAAAATTATTGCTGTAATTACAGAGGGTGATACACAAGTTAAAGCTATAGCTGATCATTATATAGAAATCCCTGATACGGACCAAAATTTGACGCCGCTTTTAACAACAATTCCTCTACAATTAATATCGTACTATGTTGCGGTAATGAGAGGCGCAAATGTAGATCAACCAAGAAATTTAGCAAAATCAGTAACAGTAGAATAATAGATTATGAACATTGATTTAACGGGTAAGCATGCAGTTGTTTGTGGAAGTACACAAGGAATAGGTAAAGAATCTGCTTTGGCAATGTCAAAACTAGGAGCGTCAATTACTTTAGTAGCAAGAAATGAAGCTAAATTGAAAAATGTTCTTAGTGAGTTGGAGCCAAATGATAAAAATGATTATATCGTAGCTGATTTTTCTAATCCAACGGACTTAGAAAGAAAAGTGAAGGAGTGGGCCAGTAAAAATAAAGCGCATATTTTATTGAATAATACTGGAGGTCCAAAAGGTGGTCCAATTAGAGATGCTAAAGTTGAAGAATTCACAGAAGCATTTACGCATCATCTAATATGTAATCACGTTATGGTGCAAGCACTTTATCCTGGGATGAAAGAAGAAAAATATGGTCGTATTGTCAACATTATTTCTACCAGCGTTAAACAGCCTTTGGATGGATTGGGTGTTTCGAATGCAATTCGTGGTGCTGTTGCCAACTGGAGTAAAACAATGGCCAATGAATTGGGTCAATACAATATTACAGTGAATAATGTATTGCCTGGTGCCACAAATACTGTTCGCTTACAGTCAATTGCCGAAAATAAAGCAGATCAGTCTTCCGTATTGAATTACGAAGAGATCTTAAGTAATATGGCTGCACAATCTCCGATGAAAAGAATTGCTCAACCGGATGAAATTGCAAATGCAGTAGCATTTTTAGCAAGTCCCGCAGCAAGTTATATCAATGGTGTAAATTTACCTGTAGACGGAGGAAGAACAAAGTCTTTATAGAACAATACAATTTAACATTAAATTAAATGAGTGTACTTCGGTATGCTCATTTTTTGTTTAATACAAGAGCAAATCCTTACTATCATAATTAACAGCCATTTCAACGTTATTATCTAATCCGAATTTATTGTCAAAGAATAGAATCCTGGAAATTTATTTAGTGTCTGGTCGGAAATAGATAATTTTAATTTTATTGTGTTTCCGACCAGACACTATTTAGGTTGAAAATTCAATATAAAGTTTAAATGCAAATCGATTAATTGAGCTTTGTAGAGGAGAAAATATTTCCTTATCATATTTCCAATTGTATTGATTAATATTTACTTAAAGTGGAAACTACTTGAATACTCAATAATATTTCCTTAATTTCGGTCAATAACTTAGTAAACCTCTACTTATGAAAATAGCAATGCTACTTTTTCTTGGGTTCTCAATAATTTTTAATGGAAATTCCCAAGTTTGCAACACTCCATCCGAGTTAAGTGCAACAAACCTCACCAATTTTTCTGCCGATTTAAGCTGGGTTGAAAACGGAACTGCAACAATATGGACAATCGAGTATGGTCCAACAGGATTTTCTATTGGTACGGGTACTGTTCTATTTGGTGTTTCTACTAATCCATTCACTCTGACTAATCTAATGCCTTGTATGACCTATGACTTTTATGTTCGCGCTCATTGTGGAGCAGGTGTCTTTAGTGCATGGGGAGGCCCTCACGTATTCTCAACTTCTTATATGCCATTTACAGAAACCGATACGCAAATTGCCTGTACGGATTTTACATGGATTGATGGTGTTGTTTATACTGCTTCAAACAATACCGCAACACATACAATAGTCGGTGTTGCTGCATTCGGATGTGATTCTATCATAACGTTAGACTTAACGATTGAAGTTGAAAGTAATGCTGGAGATGACACTTCAAAAACATACTGCTTGAACCAACCAATAGATTTGGATACCTTATTGAGTTCTGGCGCTGATGCTGGAGGTTCATACTATGGACCAGCGAATGCACCATTGGTTGGATCTGTTATCGCAGTTTCAAACCAAATGGGTACATACGTTTATAAGTACGTTACTGCTCCTGCAGGTTTTTGTCCAGCCGACACTGCATTTATTACAATTGTAGCAAATGCAGGATGTGATTATTTATCTCTAGAAAAAGAAGTGTTGGCGGATCTCTATGTATATCCTAATCCTGCAATCAGTATCATAACTATTCTTAATCCATCTAATCCATCAGCCTTGAAAATGGAAATGTTAAACATGGATGGTCGAATAGTTTTAATAGATGACGAAGCATTGAATAATGCAAAAGAAGCTTCTTTAATAATTGACCACCTTGAAAATGGTGTTTATACGCTTAGGATATACAATTCCGAATCACAGAAGATTTTCAAGATTGTGAAACGATAAAAAAACAATAATTTGTTTGTAATTATTTATACCAATATATACAACTACTATAAAAGTGAGTAACATTTAAAACGATAAGAGATAGAAACAGTGTTACTTATCTTAATTTCTAGTCGATTTATCATTATTATTTACCGTTTATACGAATAATGCAATAAATTAATTGTATTAGAAGGTTTTTTATTCTAAATTCCTAAGAATTAACTAATTTTAAGGAATACTAAAAACAATAAACTTATGAAAAATCGCTTAACAAAAATCATGATACTAATACCGTCTTTGCTCCTATGGCAAGGGGTTAGTGGTCAATATTGTGCTGGAGGTCCATCAAGCAATCTTGACTCAAATATTGAAACCGTAAATATTACAGGAGAAAATGGATCAAGTATTTCTTATACAGGTTGTCCTGCTATCGCTGGTATTGAAGATCAAACATCCCTAACCGTAGATTTGACAGCAGGAAATACTTATACCTTAGATGTTCAGTTTGGAACATGTGGAGGAAACTATGGCGGTACTGGAGAAGCTTGGATTGATTTCAATCAAAATCAAACTTTTGAGCCTTCTGAGTCAATTGGTACATCTTCTGGAGTTCCAGGCACAGCGCCTTGGGATGGGATAGTTTCGTTTACTTTTACTGCGCCAGTAGTTTCTCTTGCTGGTGTTACGCGTATACGCGTTATGCAAGAAGAAGGATCTAATCCTGCACCATTAGATCCATGTGGAGCATATACTTGGGGATCTGTTGTCGATTTTACAGCAAATATAAACGGGACGTATTGCAGCGGAGGTCCTGCTAGTACTGCTGACTCAAATATTGAGTCCGTAAATATTACAGGTGAAAATTCCTCAAGTATCTCTTATATAGGTTGTCCGGGTTTGGCTGGTGTTGAAGATCAAACAGCGCTAACCGTAGATTTAAACGCGGGAGATACATATACCCTTGATGTTCAATTCGGAACATGTGGTGGTAATTATGCTGGAGGAGGAGAAGCTTGGATTGATTTCAATCAAAACCAAATTTTTGAGGCCTCTGAATCTATTGGGCAGTCCTCTGGGACTCCAGGGACGGCACCGTGGGATGGAGTAGTTTCATTTACTTTTAACGTGTCAGTATTTTCTACAGCCGGGACTACCCGTATACGTGTTATGCAAGAAGAAGGATTTAATCCTTTACCATTAGATCCATGTGGAGCATATACATGGGGTTCTGCTGTTGACTTTACAGCGGATATAGCTGTTCCGCCAATTACTTGTCCATATCCTTCGAACTTAGCTTCTTCTTCTATTTCAGGAACAGGAGTTACTATTGATTGGACAGAAAATGGAGCTGCTACACAATGGAATGTCGAATGGGGAGCCTCTGGTTTTACTCCAGGAACGGGGACCCAAGTTGGAGCTGATAATGGTAACACAACCCAAACTTCGGTACTAACCGGACTTACTCCAATAACAACATACGATGTATATGTTCAAGCAGATTGCGGAGTTACAGACCAAAGTTTATGGGTAGGACCAATAACTATTACAACGCTATGTGTAACTTATACAGCTCCGTGGTCAGAAGACTTTAGTAATGGAGGAACTATACCTAACTGTTGGACACAAGGCATCTCAAACGGAGAAAGCTGGCTGTTTGCAAATACAACAGGCAACAACCATATTGGAAGTGATGGTACTTTGAATGGAACAACAGCAAGTGGTGATTACTTTGCATGGGTAGATGATTCCCAGCCAGCTTCATTGGGTACTTCTTTATTAAGCCCAATGATCGATGTTTCTGCTTTAACATCACCAATGTTAAGATTTTTCTTAATTAGTGATAATGAAGGAAATACAAATGTAGACTTCTCAGTTGATGTTTGGGATGGTGCTGCATGGAATATAGCTATGTATACAAGCAATAGTAATACAATGAATAATGCTTGGGAAGAAATTGATGTAGACCTTAATACACTTACCATTACTGGCGATGTTCAAATTAGATTTGTAGTTGATGAAAATAATGGTTTTGATTTTTACGATGACGTCGCTATTGATGATGTTGAAATAAGAGAAACGCCATCATGCTTAAAACCAGTAAGCCTAGTAGCAAATAATATTACATCATTAGGTGTAGATTTAGGTTGGACAGAAGCCAATGGTGCTACAACATGGAATATTGAATACGGAACACCTGGATTTACGCCAGGTGCTGGTGCTGGAACAGCTGAATCAGGTGTTACTTCAAATCCTTATGCCATAAGTGGTTTAACATCGTTTACAACTTATGAGTTCTATGTTCAGACAGTTTGCGGACCTGGAGATATTAGTGATTGGGCAGGTCCTTTTTCTTTTACAACATTATGTGCGCCTTATACAGCTCCTTTCTATGAAGGGTTTAATAATGGTGTTCAACCTCCTTGTTGGGAGAATTTATCTTCTGACGCAGGCACAAACGTAAATGCTTTCTGGGAATTCAATGGTGCTGCTGCTTTTGGTGCTTCCAATAATGGGCGTCCTGGTGGTACATATGCTTACTCAGATGGTTCAGTGCCAAGCCCTGACAGTGTTATGTTGCTCACACCTTTAATTGATCTGTCACCTTTAACAAGTCCAGAACTGTCATTCGAATGGTTCAGTAATAACACCAACAATCCTGGTGATAATACTCCATTAATTCTAGAAATATTTGATGGTACTTCTTGGAATGACCTTGATACTTTAATAGGCGATAATGCAGCTTGGTTAAACGTTTTTTATGACTTAAGTCCCTATGCTGGAAATACAATTCAAGTTCGTTTTATGACGAATCAAACTATTATTGCGAATGGTTCGTTTTATAATGATATTTTGATAGACGAGGTGAGGGTTGATGAAATGACCACTTGTCTTCCTCCGTCAAATCTAGCAGTAGCAAACATTACGTCAACTTCTGCTGATTTAAGTTGGACGGAAAATAATACAGCGACAAATTGGAATATTGAATTTGGACTACCTGGATTTACTATAGGTTCAGGCACACCCGCACCTAATGTAAGTTCAAACCCATACACATTAGGTGGTTTGACACCAAATACAACTTATGATTTTTATGTTCAATCAGCTTGTGGACCAAGTGATCAAAGTGCTTGGTTTGGACCATTTGAATTTACAACCGAATGCGCCAGTGTAATAGCTCCATGGTCAGAAGATTTTACCAATGGAGGAAATATACCTTCTTGTTGGGAACAGGGACCTTTCAATGGTGAAGATTGGAATTTTGATAACAATCCACCTTTCTTTGGTCACATCGGGAACGCTGGAACTTTGAATGGAACAACAGCAAGTGGAGACTATTTTGCATGGGTAGACGATTCTGCTCCTCACAATATTGGAACGTCAATGTTAAGTCCAATGATTGATGTTTCTGCTTTGACAATTCCAATGCTATCATTTTATTTAATCAGTGACAATGAAGGTGCGACAAATGTTAACTTTTATGTAGATATTTGGGACGGAACAGCATGGAATATTGGGGCCTTTACAAGTAATTCCAACACTGTTGGAGGCTGGGAAGAAATCATTGTGCCA
>Ga0307966_1000408_pt1 | contig 35985 bp, 36 predicted proteins | sample OrgLakmetagen646_FD_203141 | JGI IMG/M metagenome (GOLD analysis project Ga0307966, IMG submission 203141) | Saline water microbial communities from Organic Lake, Antarctica - #646 | ecosystem: Environmental > Aquatic > Non-marine Saline and Alkaline > Saline | place: Antarctica: Organic Lake... | reverse complement strand
ATAAAATATATATAATTTATACTTTCGTTCTTTTTTATATAATCAAGAAATAGAAGCTGAGCGCCCCTTTACTTGCAATAGATCAATCGTAAGTAATTGGATCAAAGTCTTAAATAAACCGACTAAAAATCACCTAATGCTGGTGCCCCGAGTGGCTATCCAAATGCTCGTGATCATGCTGCACTAAGCGGACATCCTGCCCAAAAAGATTTCGAATACGCTCTTCGGTAAGATCCGTCGTCGGATGCACATGCACGCAACGATTCACACAAAGCACTTTCGGCACTGATCGTGTGACGAAAGCAAGGTCATGCGAAACGGTAACCATAGTCAGTTCATTTTGTAGTGACTTCAGCGAATCCGCCAGTCGAGCCTCCGCGGCCACATCGACATGTGCCGTCGGTTCATCCAAGAGCAATACCTGGCACTGCGTAGCCAATGCGCGTGCAATTAAAACTGCCTGACGCAGTCCGCCGGATAAACTTGAGAATGGTGCCTTTGCTCGATCCGCCAGACCCATTCGCTCTAATGCCTCCATGGAAAGTGCCACATCCCGCTTCGAGCGAAATCCAAAGCTCTTCGCATGTAGCCGCCCCATCAGAACCACATCCAAGGCCGAAACTGGAAACAAAGGGTCAAAATCGATTTGCTGCGGCACATAGCCGATGCGCGCACGCGCCTGCTCGGGACGTTCCCCAAAAACAGAGATCTGTCCTTGGCTCGGCGTTAATAGCCCGAGAATCAATTTGAGTAAGGTCGACTTGCCGCCCCCGTTCGGCCCAATCACACATACCGACTCACCTTTAAAAATATCGAAGTCCGCATCCTGCACCGCGAGACTGCGCTCATAGCCAAACGATACATTTTGAAAACAAATCAAGGGCTCCCCTGTATGCGTTTCACAACTACAATTCTCGTGTGCGTTTGTATCACTCATGGTTTAAACTCTCGGCAATCAAGTTCCCTATTTGACGCATATTCTGAATATAGTCTAGCGCCAAAGGATCAACCCGGACGACTTCAACTCCCAACTCACGCGCAAGCACTTCGGCGCTGCTTCTTCCAAATTCCGGCTGAGTCAGAACCGCTCCCACTTGAAACGCTCTCGCCATCGCCAACAAATCCGCGATCCGTCTGGCCGAGGGACTCGCCCCCGCTACTTCGATTGAATACTGCACCAGCCCATAGCGCTCTGCAAAATGCCCGAGTGATGGATGGTTAATAAAGAACCCCTGACCCTGATGAGCGGCTAGCAGCGCCTTCAATTCGGCATCCAAAGCAAGCAGCGATTCCCGCATGACCACGCCATTGGCCCGCAACTCATCCGCTGACTCTGGCAAGGCAGCAACCAAACGATCCTCAATAATCTTGGCGACCTCAATCATCCGTAAAGGATCGACCCAAATATGCGGATCCTGTGCGCCATCGGTTCCATGGTCGCAGTGTTCGCCGTGCACATGTGTATGCCCGGCTGCAATCACATCACCCGTTTGCACGAACTGCAGACCTTGCATGCCCGACCCGATCGCTGAACGGATAGGAAGCTCTATCGGCATACCAATACCAAAATAGACATCTGATCTGGAGACCTCCGCCAGTTTCGCTGCACTCGGCGAATACGTCTCTGGACTTTGCCCCGGACGTAGCAACACATCGACCGAAACCAAATCACCCGCAATCGCATCGACTAAAAAAGCCTGCGGTGGGATGGAGACCCAGACGCTGTAGCGATCATCCGAAGCTGGACGCGAACACCCCAGCAAAGCAGCGAGTGCACAGCTTAGCAATAGGAGGGGTCGTATGGTTTGTTTCATATAAAGCGCTTAATATGACCAGAGAACTTTGAACGTCCAACATCGAACGTCCAATATTGAGCAAATCTCTAAAATAAGAGATTCAACGTTCCGCTTTAGCCGCTCCCAGCACTTTGCGTAAAAACAGCTCCCGGTGCTCCGGACAGGGGCCCTTTTCTAATAATGCTTCCCGATGTTTTGCTGTTCCATACCCTTTGTGCTCCTCAAAACCATAGGCCGGATACTGCTTTGCCAGCGTCAGCATACTACGATCCCGAGACACCTTCGCCACGATGCTCGCCATCGCAATCGACAAAGATTTCCCGTCGCCCTTCACGATTCCTTTATGTGCATATGGAAACGGTTTTAACGGACGCCCATCGACTATCACTCGGGCTAGGAGTGGTCGCTTGCCTTCAAGCGTTCGTGAATCCCGAAATGCGTTTTCAAACAACGACCCCGATTCCGCATCCTCCGGCAACTCCCAAGCAATCGCCCGCGCTGCTAAATCTTCGAGAGCACGTCGCATCGCCAAGCGCGTCGCGCCTAAAATATTCAAGTCCGCAATTTCTCTGACCGAACCCTCGGCCACCGAAAAATCAATCAGCCCGAGCGCCTTCAGTTGCCGCAGCACTGTAAATTGCGCATCACGATCAGCCGCCTTTAACTGCTTCGAATCGTTGATCGCCGAACTCAATGAAACCGCTTCTTTCGATTCAAAAAAGTTCGCGCTAATAACACAAGCCCCCGCCACCACTGGCCCCGCCAAACAACCTCGCCCCGCTTCATCCACTCCAATCAATCGATCCGCACTTAAGAGCCATTCGAGGTCATGCTGCTGCAAGGCGTTCATTCCACTTCAATCGAAATCGCTTCTAACATCGGCGCTGCCGCGCTCACCAGTGCATCGTGAACGAGCCCATTGCTCGCGGCCAAACCCTTGCTCGTGAAAATATTTAGTGGACCACCCGACATATCTGAAATCCGTCCACCCGCTTCCTCAACGATCAACGAACCCGCCGCCGAATCCCAAGGCTTCAGCGACATTTCATAATAACCAACCAGCCGACCTGCCGCCACATAGCAAAGATCCAAGGCTGCCGCTCCGATTCGTCGCACACCCCCCGTCTCGCGAAGCATATTAGCCAGCGCTCTGCTGAGCGGTTCTGCACGCTGCGCACGATCATAGGGAAATCCCGTGCCGACGATTCCCTGCCGCAATTGAGCCTTCGAATTCACAGAAATCGGTTTGCCGTTCAAAGTGGCCCCTTGCCCAAGCACCGCACGAAAACGCTCTCTAAGTAAAGGCGCTTCCACGATTCCGCCCACCCGTTGCTCACCATAAAGTAGACCAATTGAGATCACCCACATGGGCAGCCCATTGGCGTAGTTCACCGTCCCATCAATCGGATCGAGCACCCAGCGGAAACCTTCAGCCCGACCTTCTTCCAACGCGCTCGAACTCCCCTCTTCAGTGATAATTCCATCTTCCGGAAAACGCTCCCGCAAGAAGTTCAACAGTGCCTGCTCACTCGCATAATCCGCCTTCGTTACCAAATCTACGTCGGTCGATTTCGAATCAATACCAAGATCACCTTTCTGCAGCTCAATTAACTGGGCACCCAGCTTGGGCAGCAGCTCGCAAATTGTATCCAGTCGGTCGATCACCGAAGCTTTTTTCTCAGAGGCTAACATAGTGCCTTAAATTTTGTATTGATTGCGCACTTTCAGCGCCTGTTTTGAGAGCACTGGAGACGTTCCGGCCTGCTTCGCGTAGCGACTCAGGGCAGTTAAAATTTTCTTCGAGGGCGGCAGATTCAGGATGTAGGTTTCTTCCAACATTTCCGCCAGCCGCTTCAACGCTGCTTTCTGAGCCTTGGGATCACTCCCTGCCGCGCATAAGCGCTCGATCGTTTCACTTTCTTCTTTATCCATCTGGGCTCAATTAAGGTGGAGTGAAACGAAAATGGCGAAGCAAATAGGAATGGGAAAATACGAACAATTATGAAGCATGTTGATACGCGCCGAGTAAGACATACACGAAGTCGACTACCCTTCGGACAATTTGTCTCCACACACTTTGCAGAAAGTCGCATCCGGGTCGTGATTCTCCCAGCCACACGCAGGGCACGTAGGATCGCTTTCCACTTCTGGTAACACAGACTTACCGCGCGTCATTTCAGCAGTCACAATCGCTGTCGGCACCGCAATGATTCCGTAGCCAGTGATCATAATGATCGAGGCAATGAACTGGCCCAGCGGAGTTTGCGGCGAGATATCCCCATATCCCACTGTAGTCAGAGTGACGATCGCCCAATAGACACTCTTTGGAATACTGGTAAACCCATTCTCTGCTCCCTCCACCAGATACATCAACGACCCGAGCACAAGAACCAGGTTGACCACCGCAAAAATAAAGATCCCGATTTTACGCCCACTGGCCCGCATAACATCAATCAACACATTGGCTTCACCAATATACTTGGCCAGCTTCAGGACCCGAAAAATCCGTAACACACGCAAGACTCGGAGCAGGACCAAATAGTGCGCACCCGGCAGCAGTAGATCGATGTAAGCAGGCAAAATCGCCAAAAGGTCAATGACCCCAAAGAAACTCCGAGCATAGCGCCCGGGCCGCTCCGCCACATACAGCCGCAGCGCATACTCAATCGTAAACAAAATCGTAATGACCCACTCGATTCTATATAGTGAACGACGCACATCCTCATCAAAGCTCGGAACGCTTTCCAACATGACTGCGATGACGCTCACGATGATCGCCACTATTAAGAACACATCGAAGGCCTTTTCATCCCAGCGGGTAGATTGGAAAATCACCCTTCGGCACTCTTTTCTGAAACGCTCAGTCATAAGATTGGTAAGACTCTACCAAGAGAGTGACTTTTGGAAGGTATTTCCAAAAACGTCCGTATCAGCGAGCGGCTGGCGCTCAAATCTGCGCCCATCCTAGAGACTCCAAATGATCGCAAACCGAAAGGCATCGTTGGGAGCAGCATCTGATAGCCCGGATAAATAGCCAACAGATCCCGACCAACCGTCTCCTAGTTTGAAACTTAAGAGCGGCCCAATTTGGTGTTCCTGATCGTCGAACCTACCTATGGATCCTGTCCGGTTAAAGTCGCTGAACAAATCCAGCGAAAGTGAAAACTGGCTATTCAACTTATACTTAACCTGTCCCCGATATTCGAGTAGCACGCCATTGCCACTACCCGCACCGATTTCACGCCCCGCTAAAAAAATAGATCTGAGCTCCCAGTCGTCATTGAGCGCGACCTTACTCGTCCAGCCAAGGCGAACGCGGCTAGGCAAATTATCGCCCTCGGCGATTTGCACCTCCGTGCGAATCGCGCTGTCCCAGCCACTTTCTTCGTCCTCAACAAACTGCCACATACCTTCCCACCGCAAGTAGCGAAACTCTAAGTTGGCTGTTGCGGACCGACTTTGCAGACCAATTAAGCGCATACGCCACTGCTCGTTGAAGCCATACTGATAATGAAACCGATGCGCAAAACGCTCACCATCCGGCTCGTAGCCGACTCTGTATTCAACCTCGGATTCACCCGCATCCACATCCGGGCTAAATACCGTGCTCGTGTTTTGAGCACTGCATAAACCTGCAAATGAAAAAATAATGAAAAATAGGTAAGCAGAACGCAGCCGTAGAAAAAAATACATGACACAAGACTTGGGGAAGTGAGATTATTGTCAAATAAGTCGTGCCTTTTACGAGCCAAAGCACTACTGCAAAATTCGCCCAACTTCTTTGCGTAGGCCAAAAAGTATTGGAAGCAAACTAATCAATGCCGTCGCCGATAACTCGAAAAACCACTCCCGACAGATCGAAGGCGGATCCACGCTACTTAGCTGAATGTAAGACTCGAATTCCGAGGGAATACTCATCTGATTAAGCACTAGCCAAAGCGCACAAATCGACAGAGTGAGTCCAAAAAATAACAAAATCACTTGCTCCACTAAATAACGGATAAAGATATAAACCCGAGATACGCCCAAGCTTTGTAAAAGTGCCGAAAGGTAAATGTTCTGCCGATACTCTAAGAAGGAAGTAGAGGCAAAAATCAAAACAATCAAGAAACTGACCACCACCCGTATAACGATCGACCAGACGCTTTGCTGCGCGCGCAAGGTTTCCAGCCGTTCCATAATAGCCAGCCCGCTGGACATGCGCACATCGCGGAGTTTATCCAACCTGAGCAAGGCTTTGACCCGTTGAACGGTGCTACGAACAGTCAAAATATCGGTCGCACTACTTTCAAACAATATCATCTCCGCATAACCGGTTTCCTCCAACCAAGCGGACCAATCAGACGGGACCAATAAGCACCCTTGCTCACTCAATTCACCAATACTTAAACGATCTGCATCGACCACTTCTGCCCGTAGATCGACGCCTTGAATCCAAGCGGATACGCGACTACCTTCAGGGATGTTTTGCGGCGTGATCAAATAAACATCAATATCATCAAACTGTGGTATAAACGATTTCAGGCTGGTAATATCACGGTCGCGGTAAGTGATAATCTGAACCTCTCCGGCCAACTCAACATCAGCCAACTGAGGCACTCTTCGCAGGTAAGCGTAGGCACCTTCGTCACGAAGTCCTTCAAATCGATTATCCAAACTACCATCGATCATTCCAAGGCGCTCACCATAGACATACTGCGTCAAAAAGATCCGATTCAGACCCATTGACTCCAACTCCTCCCTCAAAGTGTTTTCAACAGAGGTAAAATAAAGCCCAAGCCCTATCGCAAAAAAGAATAGGAAGGAGGAGATCGCTACCCTTGCTGAAATCGAAATCGGGTTAGTGAGCCACTGTCTCCAAATGTCTTTCCACAGGTAAAAAACGATTAAAATCAATCCGTTCATTCGCTAAGTCTTCCAGCCTCGTATCGTGGGTGGCGATTATGCAAGTCCCGCCGGCTTGCGCATATTTAGCGAGCTGCTGGCAAATGACCCGCGTATTTAAATCATCAAGACCCGAGGTAGGTTCATCCAGAAGCAGCACATCCGGACGCTTTACTAATGCCCGCGCTATCGCTGCGCGCTGTTGCTGGCCCCCGGAAAGTTCGAGCGGGCGGCAATCCGCCAACTCGCCCAGCCCGAGCGACTCCAATAGACTGTCCATCGATTCATTGATCTCTATTCGACTTAACTTCGTCAGTGATGCCGACATCAATAAATTTTGACGCACCGTCGCTAACGGTAGCAAGTTGAGCTGCTGAAAAACAAAGCCCATCCGCTCACGGCACACTTTTTTAGAACGTGGATTCTCTCCGTCGATTCGCAGAGAGCCGCTCTCGGGCTTGAGAAATCCAGCGATTAATTTTAGCAGGGTCGATTTACCACAACCCGAGTAACCCACCATTAATGTAACCCCCACGTCCATTTTACATGAAAACCTATCCAATACACGCGCCCGGGAATTATAGGCATAACTGACTGTATCGCACTCAACCATAAGAGTTACTTAACGGGAACAATCCCGATCTGATTTTGCCCGACGTATACATTCGCAACATCACCAAAAATGGATTCCACGCCTAGAGTCCAAGTGCCGTCGAATCTATCAGGATACGCCTCCAATAGATCTAATTTGGGAATCATATAAGGTTGCTCTTCGGACACATCTAAAAGGATCTGACCTGTCACCAGTCCCCCACGAATCTCTGCGACGACCTCTGCCGCTGCTTCCTTAAAGGAAAAGTAGTAGAGCAGAGCACTGCGCTGCCCACGCTCCTCCGCCACAGAATGGTGAAACATGCCCATCAGGTCGAACGAGCGACTCCCTAATTCCGGCAAACGAAGCCGCAACTGCTCCTTCGCCAGGGTCCGCCAAAGCACCCCTCTAACTTCGATCACGCCATAAATCGTGCTCAAATCCTCGAACTTCAGCAACGACTCGCCTTGCAATACTCGATAATCAGAACGATCCGCCTGAATTGGAAATAGATATTGAAAACGTCCATCAAACGGCATCGCCAACTCCGAATCTTCGACACGGCGTTCATGCTCAATCAAACGCTTCTTCAGCTTGAGGGCCAGGATCTCCTCGCTCAGTCAACGCACCTCCGGTTCTTCTAAATTCTCGAGCACCTCATCGACCGTAGATTTCTCTTCAGCGAGTCGATCTGTCGCCTTCAGCTTCGTCGCATCGAAGTCATCCCGGTCTCGCCCATACAATTTACTCAATTCCGGATTCGCATCGATCTTCTCAATAAATGCCAACTGCTTTTCAATCTCCGTTTTACGGTCTTCAATACTTCTTAAATTATTAAAAGCCGAGAGCCGCTTCTCTGGCAATTCCTGAAGCTCAATGTAGGCCGCCTCCAGATCCAGCAACTCACCTTCCAGCAAAACACGATCCTTATCTAAACTCGCCAACAGTGTGCCCTCCTTCGCATACCCACTTAGCTGGTTGACCTCTAATTCCAAAAGTCCGCTCACTGGGGCGCTCAAAGTTAGTTCACGCACGGGTTTCAAGCTGATCGGTAAAGTGCCCAGGACGATCTGCGATTTCCGTGGGTAGGATTCAAGCACGAGTTCAGCACGCGCTACTAGGCCCGAAAACAAGGTGGCACTCAAAAAAATATGAAATAATTTATGCATCATAACTAGCGGGTAAATGAGGTTCTCTGTTCTCTTTCTTTAGCAATAGCGAACAACTCCTCGAAACTAAAACGATCCCATTGCCGCTCGTCCAGCACCCAAAAAAGAGCCTCGAACTCGGCTTGCTCGGCATCAATGCGACCCAACTGCTCCTCTAGACGCAAAAGCGATTCCAATTGATTATTCGAGTTGGAGAGACGGGAGTCAGCTAGCGTTTCTAAGAGCAAATCATACTGCGTTTGCGTAATCAATCGCTCCATTATATTTAACTCGTAGGCCTCCACAGCATCCTCCATCCGCTGCACGATTTGGGCCACGTCAGCCCGCAGTCGTTCCAAGACCAGCTGATTGCTCCGACGGATCTGACGCAATCGAAAAGCGGTTCGTAGCTTTGTATCGATTTGCAGGCTGGAGCGAAACGTTGTCGTCACGTCGTCTATATTGAAGCCCGTGCTATTGCCGCCGTCATTACGATAGAGTGGCGGGCTATTTAAGCTCAGGCTAAGATCGGGCCAGTAGCTCAACTCTGCTCCCAGCTCATTCATGCGTGCCCCTTCCAATTCGATCGCCTTCAGCTGACGCCACAAGACACCGAAATTTTCAAAATCAGCCACCTCCGGCAAGAGCCCATCTTCGTAGAGCTCGGGCAGACTCTCTACATCGAGCACCCACCGATACGAATAGTCATTGAGTAAGCCGCTAATTTCGAGCTGAAGTCGGTCATAGCTCCGATCTAACTGCCACTTGCGATCTCTTCGCTCCAGCTCGGCCGGACGTTGACCGAAGTCCTTTAAGGAAAAGCTCGTGTATGCATCCTCGTCGTCACCGGAGAGGGTTAACATCTCCGCGCGACGATCTAAATTAGCTTGGCGAATGAAAAGCGACCTTAACTGAATAATCTTTTCCCGACGCTCCAGCTCCCACGCCCAGGTTGCACGCACCTCCTGCAATAAAGCCGTATAATGGTTCACCCGTAAGCGGATCAAGCCGGGGATATTTACCGAGGAGAAGATTCCAAAATTAAGATCCTCACTACTCAAATTTCCCAAATTCGTAAGCTCTTCCGATAAATTCGCCGTTACGCTGAGCGATGGCAACAGATCTAGAAAAATGCGCTGCTTCGCTTCAGCGGCCTCGAGCAAACCATTGTATGCTTGAGTCACGTTCAAGTTCGCAGCCATTAGTCTTTCCGCAGCCGTCTCCCAATTAAGAGATTCGTAACGTTCTGGCAGCTCTGTGAAATAGGAGTATTGCTCCGACACCGTCTCGAACTGGCGGTCCAGTTGCTCATCAGGCGATTGGCAGCCACACACACCCAGAGCAGCCAAGCAAAGCAAACAGTTAAAAAAGGATTTCATGAGGTCTATACGCAAAAATACCGACCTCACTAGTGAGGTCGGCAAGTATCAAAAATCAAGTCTCTTAATTTCCTTCAACAGCAGGAGGAACATTAGATTACTCGCCTACAGAACCTACAGAACTTGGAGGTGCCACTACGCCGACTGAGCCACCAGCATCGAAGCTGTCCTCACGGAACTGCCCGATGAACGTGAAAGTATCTTGGTCAAAGTAATCAAATCCTTCCGCAAAGTTAATTTCATTGAGACCCCCACCTACAGCAATTGAGGCGGAGTAACCAAACTGACCATCGAACCAGATAACTTCTAGCTCGTTGCCAAAGTAGAAAAACGGCGCATCTAGAGTCGTGCCATCAAAAATCAACTCACCGTCCTCAGTGATCTCAAAAGTGACTTGATCACCTTCATCGTAGGGAGAGATTGGGTTTACCGGCTCACCAAACGCAGGTGCGAATGTAGTCACAAATGTGCCAATTAAATCGGCAGGCATCTCGGTGACAGCGACAACATCTTCGTTGTCCGGAAGTGAACTATTGCCACCTCTTGGTGGATTACCTGCAGCAAGCACACCCGCAGAAACTGTGACCTGAAGGACCTCCCCATCAGCTACGATCTCGAAGCTAGTGATCTCAGTCGCGCTGCCACGAAAATTACGAATTTGGAACGTGAATGTATCCACCCCCACATCACCGATGCCAGGGCCATTCAGAGTGATCGTAGCACTCGCATCACTATCACGCGTATACGTGTAAGTTCCGCTGATAGGCCCAAGGACAAAAGCGCTATCTACGTCGTCATTCTCGTAGGTAAATGCGCTCGCGCTCGTAAACGCAATCGTAGGATTGAACGAAATAGTGGCTCCAGCCATCGAATTTGGCGCAGTTGGATTAGAGCCATCGTCGCTTCCACAACCGATGATTGAAAGTGAAAGAACTGTTAAGAGAAGTGTTTGTAGTAATTTTTTCGTAATAGGTTAAAGAGCCCGTTTTTTAGCTTAAACGTAAAAGCTATGTAAAGACAATTTAGCTGATTATGTAAATTTATAACTCTGACTCTTAAAAGGAACTTCCCGGAGACCCCGCGCTTGGTTGATCACGATGGTCAGTTCGAAGTAGTAGTTGCACAGCACGTTACAGAAGCGGTGCAAGACATCGGGGATGTCGACCGACTCTTCCGCATTGAGCCGAACCATCAGTCGAATCGCCCGTTTAGCGTCGGAACTCATCGCATTCAACTGCGCGACCGGCGAAGCACCGCGCGGCAGCACAAATCCCGAAATCGCATCGGCAGTCGCTGCTTTGTGGCGGACATAGCAGCCGCGCAGCCACTCGAGGTCCGTCTCCGTTATCGCACAGCGCCCGCGGATCGATCCATTTAGATGGTAGATCAGCGGCTGCAAGGTTTCCAACTCCACTCTGAGCTCCGTAAACTCTGTGGACAACTCGGCGATCACCCCACCCAACTGACGACAAATACTATCCGTCAAAATTTCATAGTCACATTTCAACGAATGCTCGTAGATAAACGGATAGCACACTTCATCGATATTTCGGCTCATTTTTAACTTCATACCTTATCGAATAGTGGACAATCCCATCGAGGGCAACTACTGCTCTTTGTATTGATGTTTTTAAATCTACAATGGGTAAAAGTTCATAGGGTTCGCATATGTGCAAAGCCGGATCTCCGTGCGCCTAGCACTCTACTTCCACCGGCTCGCAACAAGTGGCGGCCCTACAGAATCAAAATCGTCACCCTGCTATGTTGCCTGCTTGGCGCATCCGCACTTTCGGCCAAATCTGCTACACCCAAATACGCTGAGAATTTCAGTCTCGAGCCAAAGGATGGCTACCAATTACTCAGCATTCGAAATGGTGCATTGAGTGAAAATTCCGTGAAGCAGTATGCGCTTGTCCCCAGAGGACAACCGGAAACAAAAATTCCTGATAACACAACTCTCATTCATACACCGGTCACACGCGTCGTCGTGATGGAAACCGTCTATATCGGCTACCTCGAAGCCCTCGACGCGCTCGATGCGATTATCGCTGCGGGCACCGCGGACTTCATCAGCCAGAAAACCATTCGGGCACGGGTTGAGAACGGAGAGATCGCCCGCGTTCAAGTCGGGCAAAGTCTCGACATTGAAAAACTGCTCCTACTCCAGCCTGATTTAATTCTGACCAGCGTTTCCGGTGACCCTCGCTTTGACGTGCCCGCCTCACTCGCCCGCACTGGGCTCCCCGTCTTACTCACCGCCGGCTATCTGGAGGCAAATCCACTGGCGCGTGCCGAATGGATCAAATGCCTCGCCGCACTTTTTGGAAAGGAAGCCGAAGCCGATCGCATATTCGATGCAGTCGACAGACGTTACCAAACATTGAAAGCCCTGACCGCGGATGAAGCAGTCCGGCCAACTGTTTTCTCGGGCGCGCCCTACTCTGGAGCTTGGTATGTGCCCGCGGGTGAAAGCTACATGGCCAAAGCCATTCGGGATGCCGGAGGCGATTACCTCTGGTCCGACGTCCCTAAAACCGGAGCCATCCCCCTCGACACTGAACGTGTCTTTTTGAAAGCCGCGAACGCCGACTTCTGGATCAACCCAAGCCACTACCAAACCCTGAGCAGCCTGTTCGCGGCCGACCCGCGCTTCGCTAAATTCTCTGCCGCAGGAAAAGGTAGCGTATTCAATAATACACGACAAGTTGGGTCGGGCGGTGGTAATGCGATCTGGGAACGAGGTGTGGTCCATCCCGATCAGGTCCTCGCCGACTTAATTAAGATTTTCCACCCTGAGCTTTTGCCCGACCACGCATTCGTCTACTACGAAGCGATCAGATAAATGGAGACCTCTAGACAAAATCCGCTAGTGAAACGCCAGGTTTTCATTTTAAGCCTGCTCGCCGTGGTGCTTCCGTTGATGTGCCTGGCCAGTCTTTGCTTCGGCGGCAGCGCGCTTGCGCCAGGCGAAGTGCTCAGTGCGCTCTTCACGCAAAGTGAACAGACCGTCTTGAATCAAATTGTGATAGATTTTCGACTACCCCGCATTTTAACTGCAGTGCTCGCGGGAAGCGCCCTGGCCACTGCAGGGCTGATCATGCAGACCATCTTTCGCAATCCACTTGCCGACCCCTTCGTCCTTGGCGTCAATGCAGGTGCCAGTCTTGGCGTCGCGGTGGTCCTACTTGCATTGGCTCCCGCGGGAAGTGCCATCATCGGTGGCCTCAATCTATCGGGGCAGCTCCTCATTATTACAGCGGCTACAGGGGGTGCCGCCACTACCCTAATGCTTGTCCTGATCTTATCACGGCGCGTCGATGTTATGTCCGTGCTCATCATCGGACTCATGCTGAGTTATGCAATCGGTGCGGTAGTGAGCATCCTGATGTTCTTTAGCATGGCAGAGCGCTTACAGTCCTTTATAAGTTGGTCCTTTGGCGATTACGGGCAAGTCAGTTGGACTCAGATGCAAGTCTTCGCGCCAGCTATCTTCCTTGGACTCGTTGCTTGTTGGCTTTGCGCAAAACCACTTGACGCCCTCCTCCTCGGCGAAACCTACGCACAAAGTATAGGCACTCGCGTAAAGTCCGTGCGTTTATTCACCCTCCTTGCTGCCTCCATACTTGCGGGCGCTGTGACCGGATTTTGTGGGCCGATCGGCTTTCTCGGTATCGCCGCCCCTCACTTGGCCCGACAACTCTTCAAAACCAGCCAACACCTTGTGCTCATCCCTGCATCCATCCTCATCGGTGCACTCCTATCTGTAGCTGCCGACTTCCTAGCCCGCGGCCCCGGATTGGATACCGTGCTGCCTCTCAATGCAATCACGGCGCTGGTGGGAGCACCTGTTATCATATTTGTCTTAATGCGTCGGCGAGCTATGAAAGGCATCTTTCAATGAGTTCAGCGCTCCTCCAGGCAAGCAGTCTTTCTATTGGCTACCGAGGTAAGGTCGAAAGGATCCTTGCGGATAAGCTCGATCTCGAGATTCATGCAGGCCAGTTCATTTGTTTACTCGGCCCGAACGGAGCAGGAAAATCCACCCTCTTGCGCACGCTCGCTGGTATACAAGCGCCACTCTCAGGGGAGCTCCAGCTAAGCGGAAAACTTCTTCCAAAAATTCGTCCGCGTGAGCGCGCACGCGAGCTCAGCATCGTCCTGACCGAACCGCTCAGTAGTGGCATAATGACTGCTCGCATGCTGGTGGCACTTGGACGTCATCCCTATACAGGTTGGCTCGGCAAGCTCAGTGCCCCAGACCAAGCCATCATTGAAGCTGCGCTGAGTTCGGTCCGCGCCAGCCACCTCGTAGATCGGGCGGTGGATACGCTCAGTGACGGCGAACGCCAAAAAGTGGCCATCGCCCGCGCACTCGCCCAAGAATCAAAACTTATCTTTCTGGACGAACCGACAGCCCACCTCGACTTGCCCAACCGCATCGAAGTAACCACGCTCCTGCGAGAACTCGCGCACGCGCAGTCAAAAGGGATTCTACTTTCGACGCATGATCTTGAATTAGCATTACGCTTCGCCGATCAACTCTGGATCCTGAGTGAACAAGGTCTCGTCCAGGGAACCCCAAGAGAATTGGCTGAAAGCGGCAGCCTAGAAGCTGCTTTTACCGTAGAAACTCCAGCCAAAGATCTAATCAGCAAAATACTCGCTCAAATATCCCGCGCAACCATTACCTGAATGAAGACCGCTAAGTCGCATCCATGAATTGTAGATTACCAAGGTGCAGCAGCACTGATTAAGCAACAGAATGAGTCGCCCTTCACTTCCCTGGACGCTCTAAAAGAGCATCACTTTCGCTTCTGTAGGCACTCCCGGCAGGTGCCCGAGTAGATAATCTCTCCACCCATCACTAAAAATCCATGCGGCGCCTTCACCTCGGGAAGTTGCATTTTGACCGGGATGTCGAAAACGCGCTCACACTCACGACAGATAAAGTGCGGGTGCTCGTGGGTTGCGGGTAGTTCGTAGCGACGTGGCTGACCGGGGAATTCCACCCCGATCACTTCAAAAGATGCAGTCATATTACGAATGGCCCGATCAACAGTCGCCGAACCGAGCCGCGGCAAGACTTTGCGGCCTTCAGCCAGTAACTCCTCGCGGGTTAGCGGCCGCGCTGCAAGTTGCAGAACATCCAGAATAACCTCTCTTTGACGTGTGGGCTTCATTGAACTCTACATTATTCAAAGCGTTTAGCGCTCGCAAGTTACAATCCACCGATCAGAAGCTCAACTTTGCACCCACGTAGGCAGTCCGCCCTAAAGCAGGGAAACCAGCCGCAGGCGCATAGTCCTGATCGAGTAAGTTCTCGACCCGTGTAAATACAGACCAGTCATCCGTTACCTCCCACCCAACTAAGACACCCACTACGAAATAGTCTTCGGCGGTCCCTTGCGCAAAGCTGATTGGGTCAATATCCTGACGCCTGAAATAGCCAGACGCGTTTAAGCCGAGCGAAAGCTTTTCATTGGGACGATAGGTCGCTCCAAAATTAAGTTGGTGCCGAGCTCGCCGCGCTAAAGGCACATCTTTCGCAGGATCAACGGGACTTGGAAAAACCGTCCGCGGATCATTTAGCTGATCTGCGACTGCATGTAAATAAGTGTAACCGAACGATAATTCCAAATACTCTGCAATCTGGTAAGCCAACGAAAACTCAAGCCCTTGGGTCGTCGCTTCCTGAATGTTAAACGTATCGAAAGTGTTCGGATCAAAAGACAGCAATTCGTCGATCTCATTTCTAAAGAAAACAACCGAATATTGCATAGACCCCTCTAGGAGATTTTGCCGGATGCCAATTTCATACGAATGACTCTCCTCAGCATTGAGCGGAGTGCTCGCGTCAAAATCAAAGGCGAAATCGACTGCACTGGGTGGCGCATACGAGGTCGCGATTTTGGTAAATACTGTTAGCTGCGCTTCATCGAAAGCGTATAATCCCTCGAAGCTACCAGTAGTTGCGTTGTCATAGTCAGAGTAGCGGTCGTAACGTAAGCCACCACGCAGCTCAAGTGATTCGAACGTTTGCCAGATCACTTGCCCGTAGACGCCCGTCTGGTTAAACCTTTCGAAGTAAGGAATTGCCGTGTTAAAAGCTTCTTCGCTCCGATAGGTGAGACCAGAGCTGAATAAAACGCGCTCGGAAAGCGTATAGTCAGCCTGCAAATGTAACTCATCGGATTGGACGATAATATCGTTCTGCGCACCCGCATTGTAGTTATCCAAATTACTCTCACTCCGGGAATAAAAAAGATGCACTGTGAGCGAATCACTCTCATACTTAAGCCCTGGTGAGATAAGCCAGTTGATCGTAAATTGATCTCTATTCAGAGTGGGCGCGACCGAACTACCCGGGATTTCTTTATCCGCTGCGATATAATGCCCCAATAATTCAAAAACGAGCTGATCAGTGAGTTTGTAATCAAAACGCGCCTGAGCCGAATCACGCTGGTAGGCATCATTAGGCCGCTCATTCTCACTCGCCAAGACGCCTGCACTTAACGAAAAGCCATACACCTCATCGCCAATCAATGTCGATACCTGCGTGTCACGATATTGATTCGACCCAAACGTCTGCGATAACTTATACTCGTTTGCTGCGATCCCAAGTCCACTGGTTGAACGCAAATCAACGACACCTCCGATTCCACTCGATCCATAGTTCACAGAAGATGCACCTTTTTGCAGTTGAACACTCTCTAGATTGGCGACCGCTAAACTTTCAATCGCGAACTGGTTGCCAAATCCACGGTTCAACTGACGACCGTCTAAAAACAGCGAGGTGTGGTTACTTTCGCTACCACGTATAAAAAGTGAAGCCTGGCTCCCCTCAGCCCCGTTCGCAATTAGACTGACTCCAGTTTGCCTATTTAAAGTGTCAACCAGACTGTTGTCCTGCCAAAAGGTAATCACATCCGAGTCAATATATTCTACCGAAGGCGATACTCGTTCGAGTAATAGTGGTGTTCGCGTAGCCACGACAACATAGGGTTCGAGCTCAATTAAAGGCATCGAATCGGTTAAACCTCCGTCACCAGACAATCTTAAGGTGCAGAGAATCGAGATACAGAGGGTTGATTGGTATATTTTACGCACCATGACATAAGACAGACCAATTACTAGACAGCTAATCAAGTAAATTGATTATTGAGAATCAATATCGTTTAACATTCGGGGAGTTCCTACATTAGGAACTGTTTATCTCTGCCCCGATCAACCCATGATTAAACTCTAGATCAGTCTTAGCCTCGTAGCTGAGACATGATTCTCAATCTACAGAAAAATTCACAAATGGAGTCTAAACGAAGATGTCTTCTGCGATCTGGACATTATCCGCTCGAACGATTCGCTTGTTCCCATCAGCTAGGACCAATACTTTCGGCTTCCATGTTTTAGCTTCTTCAGCATTAAACTGTCCAAAGCTCATAACAACAAGTAAGTCGCCTTTAGACCCCTTGTGGGCGGCAGCTCCATTCAGGGAAATTATGCATGATCCTTTGGGTGCTTCGATGGCGTAGGTCTCTAGACGTTCCCCATTTGCAATGTTGGCGACCAAGATCTTTTCGTATGGCATGATGCCAACCTGCTCCATCAACGCTGCATCGATCGCTAGGCTGCCTTCATAATGAAGCGCGCAATCAGTAACTTCAGCACGGAGCAACTTAGCTTTTAGGAGTGTGGATAACATAATTCGCAGTATTGAAATCTAATTCATTTTGTCAATCAGGCTGCTTAGAGATTACAGCCCGGTCTGGGCACAAAAAAGGGAAAGAAAAAGTCCCGCATCTGAAACAGATGACGGGACTTGAAAATTAAGATTCCGTAGCGAACTATCGGCGGCGACGGAATTTGGACTGGAACTTCTCCACGCGTCCGGCGGTGTCAACAAAGCGCTTCTCACCGGTAAATGCCGGGTGGGAGTCTGCTGTGATATCGCAGATAACGACGTGATACTCTACACCGTCGATTGTTTCTTGCTTGTTACCACGCATGGTGGAGCGAGTTAAGTATTTAGTGCCAGTCGAAACGTCCACGAAGGCGACGTTGTTGAGCTTTGGTTGGATATCAGCTTTCACAGTTAGGTCCTTTCGAAGTTAATGGTCTAGCCCTGACGCGCTTTAAAGCGAGGGTTCGACTTGCAAATTACATAGACACGACCTTTACGACGCACAACTTGGCAATCGGGATGGCGGCCTTTAAGAGATTTTAGAGATGATACTACTTTCATAACGGAAATTGGTGGAGTGGGAGAAAAAAAGCTCCGAGGTCCCTACTGTCAACCGCAAATCTAGAAATAATCTACCTTCGAAATTAAAACAATTACGGTGCCATCCCCGTAAAATCCGCATCCTCAGGTAGCCGACCCGAAATCCACAGCCAATCCGAGAGACGATTCAGATACTTCAAGAGAACCGGACGCACCTGAGCCCCACTCTCTCTTAACGCAACCAACTCTCGCTCCGCACGCCGGCAGGTAGTCCGTGCGTGATTATAAAACGCCTGCGATATCGACTCTCCGGGATACTCCCAACCGGAAAAAACACCTACCTCAGACTCATACGCCTTGATCGCGTCTGTTAACGCATCTACCGACGACTCCGAAATCGCCCGCTCAGTTCGTTCCAGATAGGTTTCCAAGTCATTATCTTCGACCGAAAGCTCGCCCATCAAACGCACCAAGTCCTCCTGCACGGATCGCAGCTCTACCTGAGCGGCCATTCGCTTTACATGCACGCGACAAAGACCCAGCGCAGAATTCAATTCGTCGATACTGCCATTTGCACAGATTCGCAGGTTAGCTTTGGATACACGACCACCCCTGAGTAGTGAGGTTTCTCCCTGATCTCCACGTTTAGTTGCTATACTCATAACTTACTTCTTTTGGTTTTTTAAGAGCAGTTCCATAATCTGCTTAGCAGACACAGGAATCACAGTTCCAGGACCAAAGATCGCAGCTGCGCCCTCATCCCTCAAGTAATCATAGTCCTTCGCTGGGATCACTCCTCCGCAAACGACCATAATATCTTCCCGTCCAAACTTCTTCAGCTCAGCGACCAAGGCAGGCAACAAGGTCTTGTGACCCGCTGCCAGAGAGGACATTGCAACGACGTGACAGTCATTCTCGACCGCTTGACGTGCGGCTTCTTCGGGAGTCTGAAAGAGCGGACCAATATCCACATCGAACCCCATATCCGCATAACCTGTGGCGACCACTTTGGCTCCACGGTCATGGCCATCCTGGCCCATTTTAGCGATCATGATACGAGGGCGACGACCCTCCTCCCGCTCAAATGCTTCCACTAAATCTTTAACTTCTTTCATAATAGGAGTCGCTCCAAATTCTTTCGCATACACACCACTTATCGAGCGAATTTTTGCACGATAACGGCCGACGACATTTTCAATTGCCGTAGAAATTTCGCCTAGGCTAGCTCGGCAACGTGCCGCTTCGACGGCGAGCTCTAACACATTGCCCTCGCCGCTCTCCATCGCATGGGTAATCGCGTCGAGACTGGCCTTCACTGCTTTGTCGTCACGCTCAGACTTGAGCTTCTTTAGGCGTAGAATCTGAGATTCGCGCACCGCAGAATTATCAATATCGAGAATATCCAGCGGATCCTCCTTCTCCAAACGATACTTGTTCAGACCGACGATGGTTTCCTTCCCACTATCGATTCGAGCCTGACGACGTGCAGCCGCCTCCTCAATCCGAAGTTTCGGAATGCCTTCCTCGATCGCTTTCGTCATGCCACCATAAGCCTCACATTCTTGAATGTGCGCCCATGCTTTTTTCATGAGCTCCTGAGTTAGGCTTTCCACATAATAGCTACCACCCCAAGGATCTACAAAGCGGGTAATTCCCGTTTCCTCCTGCAAGAAAAGCTGCGTATTTCGTGCAATCCGTGCCGAAAAATCGGTCGGTAGCGCAATCGCCTCATCCAGTGCATTCGTGTGCAAGGATTGAGTGTGACCACAAGCTGCCGCCATCGCTTCGATACATGTGCGGGTCACATTGTTAAACGGATCCTGCTCTGTCAGCGACCAACCAGAAGTCTGTGAGTGTGTGCGCAAGGCCAGCGACTTCGGGTTCTTCGGATCGAACTGCTTGACCAGCTTCGCCCATAGACAACGGGCCGCCCGCATTTTAGCGATCTCCATAAAGTAGTTTTTACCCACGCCCCAGAAGAACGAGAGTCTGGGCGCAAACATATCAATATCAAGCCCCGCGGAGACACCCGTGCGGAGATACTCCAAACCATCTGCCAGCGTATATCCCATCTCTAAGTCTGCTGTCGCACCTGCTTCTTGCATATGATAACCGGAAATCGAAATTGAATTAAACTTCGGCATATGCTTCGAGGTGTAGGCGAAAATATCTCCGATAATCCGCATCGAAGGCGTCGGTGGATAAATATATGTATTCCGCACCATGAACTCTTTCAAAATATCATTCTGAATCGTGCCCGCGAGTTGATCGAGCTTACAACCCTGCTCCAAACCAGCTAAGATATAAAAAGCGAGGATCGGTATCACAGCTCCATTCATTGTCATGGATACCGAAACTTTACTTAGATCAATCTGATCAAAAAGTATCTCCATATCCAGAATCGAATCGATCGCGACTCCCGCCTTGCCCACATCACCGACTACCCGCGGGTGGTCCGAATCGTAGCCACGGTGCGTCGCCAAGTCGAAGGCCACGGAGAGCCCTTGTTGACCCGCAGCTATGTTTCGACGATAGAACGCATTCGACTCTTCAGCCGTGGAGAAACCTGCATACTGGCGCACGGTCCATGGACGAAACGCATACATCGTAGCATACGGTCCCCGTAAAAATGGAGCCACACCCGCAGAATACTTTAAGTGCTCCATGCCTTCGTAGGCATCCTTGGTATAGAGCGGGTCGACATCGACCTGTTCTAGAGTCTCTTGCACAAATGACTGAACCGAACGGCCCGTCGTTTTCTCTACTTCGGCAGCCCACTCCCTGCGAGTGCTTGTGGCCGGTGCAGGTGTATAATTAATTTCGCTAAAATTTGGTTTCATAACTTTAATTCTCCTTTCGATTTATAAATTGATTACAGTGCGCCGAGCCCCTCGAGGAACTTACGATTCACCGCGTAATTATCGGATTTAACAAAAATGTAATCATCCATCCCTGCCTCCCGATAACGTGCTTCATTCGCTCCCGGGAATCCCGCGAGCACGAGCTCTAGTTCTGGATACGCGGACTTGAAAACGCGTGCATATGCTTCGAAATGCTCGGCATAATCATCGTCGGTTCCACAAACTACGACAATACCCGCAAGCGTGTGCTTATAAGCCTCTAATGCACTCTCCGGCGTTTCAAAACCGCTTGGCGAAACGAGACGAAAACCTCCGGACTCAAAGAAGCCCTTTGTGAATTCAGCCCGCGCCTTATGGCGACGCAAAGGCCCCATATTACAGAGGAAAATCAAAGGATGTTCGCCTGTTCTTTCCGCAAAGGCATCCGCCGCCTCTCGCATGGCTTCGTAGCCAGCTGCGAGTCGTTGATTCGGCAACGGCGTAATCGCAGCCGGCACCGCATCATCCGAGCGAATTGCCCGAGTGACTTCACCAATAGTCGCTCCGAAGCCGAACGCTTCAACGATCTTCGCTACTAGATTCGAGGGATCTGCCTGCCGTATTTGATCGAGTGCGTTCTCAATGACTGCGACCGCGGCGTGATCTAAAGATTCACGTCGCGCTTTAACCTCTGCACTTCTTTCTGCACGCAAAGCTGCGTAGTCTTCAGCACCGGACTCAAGTGGCTTTTCGTCCGCGTTAGAATACACATTGGTTCCGACCAAACTTGCGCGGCGCTCGTTTAAAGCAGTCGTCCGTCCAGCAGCCGTAGCGCTCACACGCTCAGTAATGAAACCATTCTTCAATGCATCTGCCATCCCCCCAACCGTCTCAATCTCCTGGAAAAATGCCCAGGCCTTACCGGCGACCTCATTAGTCAACCATTCAACCGCCCAAGAACCACCCGCAGGATCGACGACTTGGGTCAATTCGCACTCTTCTTGTAATATGACCTGCGTATTACGCGAGATCCGGTTACTAAACACACTCGGCAAACGAGACACTTCATCGAAGTTGCCCACACATAAGCTATCCACGCCAGCGAGCACGCCACTAAGCGCCTCAGTTGTTGTCCGCAGCATATTTACATACGGATCCTTCTGCGTCTTATTATAAAATCCCGTGCGCGCATGCATGACCATCTTGGCAGCTTCAGCGCTTCCGCCAAAATACTTGACCACCTTTGACCACAGCACACGAGCGGCTCGAAGTTTCGCGATCTCCATGAAAAAATTACCGCCCACCGCAAAACTGAAACGAATCTGCGAGGCCGCTTCGTCAATCGAAAGGCCACTATCAAGCATCGCCTCCAAGTAAGCAACCCCAGTAGCCATCGCTATGCCCAGTTCCTCGACTGCTGATGCGCCCGCTTGATTGTATGGTAAAGTGGATACACCAACCGCACGAATACCGGGCGCCTCATGCACGCAACAGCGCGCTAAGATTGTCAATTCGTCATACAACTTGTCCAGCGACATCGGCAACTGACCTGAAGCAGCCTGCACAGCGAGCGGATCCATACCTAGACTGCCTTTAACTTCCTTAAAATTAATGCCTTCATAATCTAGCCAGGTAAAAAAGAGGCCACCGACCGCTAAACCGGCCCAACCACTTCGGAAGTGTATACCAACCGCACTAGGAACTATCCCATTAAATGCAGTTTTAAGGTCCTTGAGTGATGCCAAAGACAAACCGCAGCCACAGACTTCACCGACTCGCGCATCCGCAGGGTCTAAACCCTTCAAGGTCGCGATATCCAATACAATATTTAAAGCGGTTTGGCCACGCATCAGATCTTCACTCGCAATCTTATTGAAAATCTCCGGGCTACCATAAGACATCTCTTGAGCAATTTCCCAAGGTGTTTCGCGATAACCGAGTGCACGCGTTCCTCGTAAGTAATCATCGAAGCCCGGAAGGCTCTCGCTATTTGGCAATTCTTCGAGCACATTCTTAAAAAAGATCGGCTCAATCCGAATCCCCTCGGGCGTTGCTCGAGTCATCACTTTATCGAAAGGTGCCCCTTTTAAGAGCGCCTCTGCCGCTTCCCGCCACTCCGCAGCACTTGTTTCAGGAAACTCCGTTAAGAGGTTTTCTTTTTTTTCTTTATCCGTTTTCATAGCTTTTTTTATATGTTCTATTAATAGAGTGAATGAATCTAGACCCAAATGCAATAAGTAAATCTTATCCTGAATAAGTTTGACTTAAGATTAACTTATCATATAAACCTACTCAAGCTTAGATAAAATTATGATTACAAATATAGATCACCTCGGAATAGCAGTTGAGAATCTACAGGATTCGATCGACTATTACACAAATGCATTGGGACTAACCTGTGAGGGCCAAGAAGAAGTTCCTTCCCAGAAAGTAAGAACTGCATTCTTCGCAGCTGGCGAAGTGCACATTGAGCTGCTTGAACCCACTAGCGAGGATAGCCCGATCGCCAAATTTCTCGCTAAAAACGGAGAAGGCATCCACCACATCGCCTTTCGTGTCGATTCGGTCGAAGGGCAGTTGGGTAAAGCCAAGGAAGCAGGTATCCGCTTGATCCACGAAGTGCCGATTGATGGCGCAAACAACAAATTAGTCGCTTTCCTCCACCCAAAAAGCACTCACGGCGTTCTCACAGAATTCTGCCAAAGCAAGTAAATCAGAAGGCATAACATTTAGAAAGATACAGAACATGGCAATCGACCCAAAACTACTCGAAGAACTCAATCAAAGACGTCAAACTGCACGCCAAGCGGGCGGACAGGACAAACTCGAAAAGCGCCACGCAAAGGGTCTGATGCATGCCCGCGAGCGCCTCGAATATTTCTTTGAGCCGGATACTTTTCAAGAATTCGGCATGCATGCCCAACATACTTGCAAGCGCTTCGGCCTCGAAGACAAATTACTCCCTGGAGATGGAGTCGTCTGCGGAACCGGCCTCGTCCAGGGTCGGCCTGTCGCAGCCTTCGCTCAAGACTTTACTGTCGGTGGCGGTGCACTAGGGCGTATCCATGCTAAAAAGATCTGTGACCTCATGGATTTTGCCAGCGAATCCGGCATGCCACTCGTCAGTATTAATGACTCAGGTGGTGCACGCATCCAGGAAGGTGTCGACTCGCTCAGTGGTTACGGGCAGGTTTTTTATAAAAACGTGCTCCTCTCTGGAGTCGTCCCGCAAGTCGCGATTATCGCGGGTCCTTGTGCCGGTGGTGCCGCCTACTCACCCGCCTTGGCAGACTTTATCATAATGACTCGCGATACATCGAATATGTTTATTTGTGGACCGAGCGTGATTAAAGCAGCCACCGGAGAAGTCGCCGAACTGGAAGACTTCGCCTCCGCCTATGCCCATGCCAGTATTTCAGGCAATATCCACCTCATCGCCGAAGATGACCGCCATGCGATGGACCTCACCTCCAAGCTCCTCTCCTTCCTACCATCCAACAATATCTCTGACCCACCTCATCAACCGGGCGATCTCAGCTTGAGAGACGACCCCGGAATGAACGAGATTGTGCCTGCATCCAGCAAGCAGCCTTTAGACACGCGCGCAGTGATCGAACGCCTCATCGACGATCAAGACTTCTTTGAGATCATGCATGACTTTGCACAAAACCTAATTGTAGGTTTCGCACGCATCGAAGGCATTGTCGTTGGTATTGTCGCCAATAACCCATTGGTCAAAGCGGGCACACTTGATATTGATAGCTCAGACAAAGGGGCCCGCTTCATCCGGACGTGCAATATCTACAATATTCCGATCGTCACTCTAGTCGACGTCCCCGGCTTCATGCCTGGACTCGCGCAAGAGCAAGGCGGCATCATCCGCCACGGCGCGAAAATGCTATTTGCCTACGCCGCGGCGACCGTGCCAAAAATCACGGTTATTATGCGTAAAGCCTATGGCGGAGCCTACCTAGCGATGTGCTCGTCGGATCTCGGTGCAGACATGGTCTTCGCCTGGCCAACTGCCGAAATCGCTGTGATGGGGGCTGAAGGCGCCGTTCGCGTGCTCTTCCGTAAAGAACTCGACGCAGCTGAAGATCCTAAAAAACGGACCGCTGAAATCGTAGCAGAATATCATGATGAATTCGCCTCGCCTTATCAAGCCGCAGCGAATGCAATGATTACTGATGTGATCGCACCCTCACAAACTAGATCCGCTGTTTCTTTAGCCCTACGCAATACACTCAGTAAACGCGATTCACGCCTGCCGAAAAAACACGGAAATATCCCTCTCTAAGCGATACACCTACGAGCACTCTAAACCGTATCTGATATGCATATTTTATTTGGGAAAATTGGGATTCTAGCCCAGCTGACAGGCCAAACGAGCACGGGATCTAACACACTGATCTTAGTTGGATTTATGTTTGTGCTTACAGCACTCGCATTGCTAGCCGCAGTCATTGCCGCTATCGGCGCAGTATTCGCCAGGCGCGCCGCCGAAGAGGCGAAGAAAGCAGCTATAGCAGCGCTTGAGCATAAAGTCTCTGACCAAGACCGTGTTCAGTCGCGGCAGACAGACAGCCCGGCCGAAGCATCAGAAGCCGTCTCGCAACCTGAGCAAAGTATTGAAGACGACCCTACACTCATCGCCGTCATCTCTGCTGCGATTCACTCTGTCATTGGCGAAAAACCGCACCGCGTCGTCTCCATCCGCCGCACCGATGCCGGGTGGGCCGAAGAAGGTCGCCGGCAAATTTTCTCTTCTCACCGCCCACGCTAGGCTCACTGCTCAAGCAAAGCGCTCGAAAACAATCTATACAGTCCAAAACTATTATGAAACGCCTACGCATTTCCGTTGAAGGAAAAACCTATGATGTCGAAGTCGAAATGCTCGACCAAGAGACGACACCCACACGCAGCACAAGCACACCCTCTGTTCGTGCAGCCACACCCGCCGCTCAGAGGGCACCGAAGCCGTCAAAGACAGCTGCCAAGAGTGCCGCGGCAAGCCCTGGTGACGTCGTTAGCCCGCTCTCTGCTGTTGTCGTCTCTATTGATGTGGTCGTTGGCGACACCGTGACCGAGGGACAAAACGTGGTCACTCTCGAAGCCATGAAAATGAACACCATGGTCACGGCATCAAAGGCCGGAACCGTCGAATCAATCACCGCCAAAGCTGGCGATGCTGTCGAAGAAGGACAAGTCATCCTCTCAATCGCTTAAAAATATGTTTGAATTGCTCCACAACCTTTATCGGAGCACTGGCTTCAGCCAGATCACGTGGTCAATGGGGGCTATGTGGCTGATCGTAGCGATCCTCTTCTACCTAGCGGTCTACAAAAAGTTTGAGCCTCTACTACTCATTCCGATCGCCTTCGGTGCACTGCTGGGAAATCTCCCGACCAAAGGCATGGTTAACTTGCCCGCCGAAACACTACACAGCACCGCCGAAGGCATGATCCTAAAGCAATCGATCAGCCTCGGTGATGAAGTGAGTCTAATAACCGACACCCCAAACTTCCCAAAAACAGTTGGTGAGCTCGAATCAGCCGATCCCGAAAGCCTCGGCACGAATACCCTACTCTATATTTTACGTCCGCTATCGAGCCCCCCTACTGCGGAAGAGCGCATCCGTATCTTAAATTCTGATACACTCCCCACTGACCAACTCATCTGGGCCGACAGTGAAGGACAAATTGTGCAACTCAATCATCAAGTGGGCGATTACGTTTACACAGGTAGCTCGATTGCTGAACTATACAGCCATCTGAGCGGAGGGCTCTTTCACTACCTGCGCTTAGGCATCCTACTTGAGATTTTCCCGCCACTCATCTTTTTGGGGATTGGAGCATTAACCGACTTTGGGCCCCTAATTGCCAAACCAATCACTCTCTTACTCGGTGCCGCTGCACAGTTTGGAGTCTTCATTACCTTCATCGGTGCCACTGCTTTGGGTTTCAGTCCCGGGGAAGCCGCCGCTATAGGCATTATCGGAGGTGCCGATGGTCCCACATCCATCTTCCTCGCGAATGCACTCGCGCCAGAGCTTCTCGCACCCATCGCACTCGCGGCCTACAGCTACATGGCACTGGTTCCGCTGATCCAACCACCTATCATGCGATTACTGACAACGCGCAAAGAACGCACCATTCGCATGAAAAATATTCGCACAGTGGGACGGCTCGAGAAGATTATCTTCGCCCTCGTTGTCACTATATTCTGCATCTTACTAGTTCCACCCGCAGCGCCACTGATTGGCATGCTCATGTTCGGCAATCTTCTCAGAGAAAGCCGCGTGACTGAACGCCTCAGCAAAACCGCCCAAAACGAACTCATCAATGTCGTCACAATTTTTCTCGGGGCCGGCGTCGGTATCAGCATGACATCTGAACAATTTTTCCGCTTCGACACCTTGGGCATCCTATTGCTCGGCGTCATTGCCTTCTGCGTCTCCACTGCTGCAGGCATTCTCATGGCTAAAGTAATGAATTTATTTACCAGCAATAAAATCAACCCACTTATCGGATCGGCAGGAGTGAGCGCAGTGCCCATGGCCGCTCGGGTCAGTCAAGTCGAGGGCCAGAAAGCCGACCCCAACAATTACCTACTCATGCACGCCATGGGACCCAACCTCGCTGGCGTGCTTGGCACCGCACTCGTCGCAGGTTATTTTTTAACCGTGTTCCGCTAAACACAACTGTATCATGCAAACATCAATAAACCTCCCAATCCTTACTGCAGACGAAGCCGCGAGCCTGATCAGTGATCAAGATCACATCGGCTTCAGCGGTTTTACGCCAGCCGGAGCTGCCAAAGAAATACCCAAAGCAATCGCACGTCGTGCGGTTCAACTCCACGCAGGAGGCCACGCTTTTAAGATTGGCGTCATTACCGGTGCCTCAACCGGCGATTGCCTGGATGGCGAACTCGCGCGAGCAAATGCAGTCCTCTTTCGGACCCCCTATCAGAGCGATAAATTTCTACGCGCGGCCATTAACCGAGGAGAGACCCGATTCTTTGACATGCACCTTTCCGCCCTGCCGCAGGCAGCCCGCTATGGTTCACTCGGCAAAATAAAATATGCAGTCATCGAAGCAGCCGATGTCACTGATGACGGTGAAATCACACTGAGCACAAGTGTCGGCGCATCCAACACCTTTTGTAAACTCGCCGATAAAATTTTAATCGAAGTGAATGCCGCACATCCTGCCGAACTTAAAGGATTACATGACCTCTACGAACCGCTTGACCCACCGCACCGTCGTGAAATCCCTATCTACACATGTCGCGACCGTATCGGGAGCCCTACATTAAAAGTCGACCCAGGTAAAATTGCAGGAGTGGTTTACACCAACCAGCCTGACGAAATTAGCGGCTTCAAAGAAACCGATGCGATCACAACAAAGATCGGTGAGAATGTCGCCACCTTCCTCGCCGCCGAACTGAAAACAGGAAAAATCCCAAAAGAGTTTCTGCCCATTCAATCCGGCGTCGGCAATATCGCCAATGCTGTGCTTGGCGCACTCGGCCGGAATCCAAATATCCCTCCATTTGAAATGTATTCAGAAGTTATCCAAGATAGCGTGATAGGACTCATGCAATCTGGAGACATTTCCTTCGCGAGTGCGACTTCGCTAACACTAACGCCAAGTTTACTCAAAGAAGTCTATCAAGACCTCGATTTCTTTAAAGAGCGAATCGTCCTTCGACCGCAGGAGATCTCGAATCATCCGGAAATCGTCCGCCGTCTAGGTATCATTTCTATAAATACAGCGATCGAACTCGACATCTGGGGCAACGTCAACTCTACGCACGTCATGGGTAATAACCTAATGAATGGTATCGGAGGCTCCGGTGACTTCACCCGAAATGCTTATATCTCTATCTTCACCTGCCCATCGGTCGCTAAAGGAACCTCCATCAGCACAATCGTCCCGATGGTCGCCCACCTCGACCACAGTGAGCACAGTGTCCAAATCATAGTTACGGAACAAGGAATCGCTGACCTGCGCTGTAAAGACCCGCTCGAACGGGCCCGAGCCATCGTCGATAATTGCGCACATCCTAGTTATCGCCCACTTTTACACGAATACTTCGACAACGTCAGCGATGGCCACACACCGCAAACGCTCGGCAATGCTTTCGCCATGCACCAGGCATTCTTGAAGCATAAGGATATGCATCAAGTCACTTGGATTTAATGACACGCCACTCAGATCGATGAAGCCAGATGAAGCCAGTTTCCAAACATACGTCTCGCAAGTAGCAACGGGTGTCTTAGCTGGCGAACGCAGTTGGCTCGCCCGTGCGATAACCCTCATCGAAAGTAGAGCCCACAAGCACAAGCCTGCTGCCCGTGCTCTGATTCAACAGATACTTCCCCATACAGGACGTTCGATACGCGTTGGACTCACGGGAACACCCGGAGCCGGCAAAAGCACTTTTATTGAGTCCCTCGGGCTGATGCTTTGCGAGCAAGGCAAAAAGGTCGCCGTCCTCGCAATTGACCCTAGTAGCTCACGCACAGGTGGCAGCATACTTGGCGACAAAACACGGATGGAGCACCTAGCCTGTCACGATAATGCATTCATCCGTCCATCCCCGGCGGGTAAGTCGCTTGGCGGCGTTGCGCTGAAAACCCGTGAAGCCCTGCTTCTCTGCGAGGCCGCGGGCTATGATATTATTCTGGTTGAAACTGTTGGCGTCGGTCAGAGTGAAACGGCCGTCCGCACGATGACAGATTTCTTCCTACTCCTGCAAATCGCGGGTGCAGGTGACGAACTACAAGGCATCAAGAAAGGCGTTATCGAACTGGCCGACTTGATTGCAGTCAATAAGGCAGACGGGAAGAACAAGCTCGCCTCGGAACGCGCGAAAGGTGAATACGCACACGTGCTACACTTTCTGGATCCATTTACAGAAGGATGGAAGCCAAAGGCACTGACCTGCTCCGCGTTGAGTAATGAAGGTATCGATACAATCTGGGAAACCATCGAAACATTCGTTGAGAAGACATCATCTTCCGGTGTTTTCCAAAATCGCCGACAAGCACAAAACGTTGACTGGTTCCAATCACTTCTAGCTCAAGCCGTCATGGAGCATTTCACTGAAGACAATGCTTTGGAAATCGAAACAATCGAGAAGGAAGTTAGGGCAGGACGACTTTCCGTTTCACTTGGATTAGACAAAATACTCTCCAACTCAATCTGAATTGGAGAGTACTCCTGATCTACACTACTACTGACTAAATATTAATTCAGCTCTTCGACAGCGACTTGCACTCGCTTTCCATTTATATGAAGTGCGTAATTTTTCTTCAGGGTCGTGTGGGAAGAATCATTCGACTCGGTCGCTACAGGCTTTTTCGCCACGACCGGGGTGCCCTTGGTATCACTTTTTAAATACTGCTCCAATTGCTGTGGGAACATCGCATAAATCACACAATGCTCATCATCGCTAGGTAAACCTTTAGCTTCCAGCTGACTTCGCAAATCTGTCATGTGGGTATGCTTTGCGTCTGGCGCGTCTACAGGACGACACGTAATCGGCGCTTTGCCAGACTGCTTTGAGGCTAGCTTTTGAAGCTCAGGATCGACCGGGGCCGGCGTCCGACCGTAGTATCCTAAGGCAATGTCCGCAGTTTGCGGCGAGATCTGCTTCCAACGACCAAACTTCACATTCAGGAAGGCTTGCATCCCGACAATTTGAGATGTCGGCGTGACTAGAGGAATCCATCCCAAGGCTTCACGAACAACCGGGATTTCCCGAAAGACCTCATCAAACTTATCTTCCATCTTCTGCTCTTTGAGCTGCGTCCGGAAGTTCGAAAGCATACCCCCAGGCACCTGATATTCGAGTGTGTCCATATCGATCACCTCGTTTTTATGCCCGGTGTAATCTTTGAGCTCGGCGTAAACGCCTTCCAAGTGTTGACGCATATCTTTCAAGGCTTGTAACTGCCCCTCAGAAATAGCGGGGCAGCGTTTATGCCCGGCCAGCAAGGCCAACATACGCTTCACATCCGGCTGACCCGTTCCATTTGCAAATGGAGATATCGATAAATCGATCGCGTCAACACCCGCATCAATCGCATACAAGTAAGTGCTCGCTCCAAGCCCAGCTGTATCGTGCGTATGAATCCAAACAGGGATTTTAGTATTCGCTTTCAAACCCTTGATGATCGCGAAAGCCTCGATCGGCGTAATAAGACCCGCCATGTCCTTGAGCACAATTGCGTCGCAACCCATCGACTCCAGCTCTTGGCCTAAATCGATAAACTTCTCGACCGTATGCACCGGACTAGTGGTGTAGCAGATCGTTCCGTGCGCCTGCGCGCCAGATGCTTTCGCAGCTTTTATCGCGCACTCCATGTTTTGCGGATCGTTCAACGCATCAAATATCCGAAAAATATTCATGCCGTGATCAGCACTCTTTTGCACAAAAGCAGTTACCACATCATCGGGAAAATGTGCATACTGCACAATGTTCTGACCACGCAGCAACATCATGTGCTGTGTATTCGGACACGCCTTCTTTAGAGCGTCCAATCGATCAAACGGAAACTCATTCAAGAAGCGCAGACCCGAATCGATCGTCGCTCCACCCCAAGTTTCCAAAGCATTAAAGCCCCAACCATCCAAAGTATTACAAATCGGAAGCATTTGTTTCGTTTGCATCCGAGTCGCCGCTAAGCTTTGGTGACCATCTCGAAGCACATTGCAGTTAAGTTTTACTAATTCCATAATGTTTTACTATTAGATATGCTTAACGTTAAATTAATAACTGCAAGCTTAAATTGTAAGAAAAGTGGACCGTTACTAGCTCTGCGATCCCAATTAGAGTAGCTAAATAAATCATAAATTGTGTAGCTCTTTAGCCTGACTGTTATGACGTTACATACAAAGCCATAGTCTTCTCCGCAGTTAACCTAGTGAAAGGTCAGATTACCTTTACGAATCTGCCCAAATGCTGCAAGTTAATATCAACGTGCAAGTATCCTGCTCTCCGTAAATACCACCCGGCGAGGTGATGTAATACCATTGATTTAGTTTTTCTGGTAAAATGGAAGGGACTACAGGATTTTTTACCAAGTTAAGACAAGCGCTGGTATAATGTGTCCGCCGGGATATAAAGCATCTACGAGAAACCCAAGAAACAAGCCACTCGATACACGCGCTAGTATTTCAGTATGCTGTTCCGTAAACAACCTCAGGATTCTAGCTAGTGTGCACGACTCTGATAACTTCAAATGAGACCTAATTCAGGGAAGGGTCTTCCGGCTCATCGATAAGTAAGCGCATCTCCGGGGGGCCTTGCAGTAGCAACTGGCGCCAAAGGACTTCTTCTGGTTTTAGCTCAAATTCGGGCAAGAGAGGCGAAACCACCCACGAGCTTTCTTCTAGCTCACTTTCTAACTGGTGCTCGCCCCAACCCGCATGTCCTAAAAAGCCATACAATTTGAATCCCGGATCCTGCTCTCGAAGTTGAAGTGCTTTGGCTTCATCCACCCCGAAATACAATTTAAAGCTGCCTTCTTCCAAGCACCACTTCCAGGCGGCTAAGATGAGTTGCTCGGATTCTACCGGTCCTCCGTAGTAGAGCGGTGTTTGCGCAATACCCGAATCTTTAAACTCAGGACGCCACTCTCCCAAAGTCTGGCCCGAAGGCCGATTAACAACTACGCCGACGGCACCTTCATCCGGGGAATGCGCCGTCAATAAAACAACTGAACGTTTAAAACTTGCATCCAGCAAGCTTGGGTGTGCGACAAGAAACGACCCCGTAAGCGGGACTTCTTCGACAACTTGATTGCCTCCTCGTTTAAATCTCATGCCCCTATTTATACGTTATAACTGTTCAATTGCGACTCCACTTTCTAGTAATATTTCTTTGACCAAAGGATCATTCCGATAGTCCTTGCGGTATTTTATCTTAGCGATTCCCGCCGCAGAAAGTATCTTAGCGCAGTTAATGCATGGAAAGTGGCTAATGTAAATAGTCGCTCCCTCCAAAGAGACACCCCGCCTCGCGGCGTCACAAATTGCATTCTGCTCTGCATGCACCGTTGCTTGTTCGTGGCCGTCCCTGACACGGGATGTATGTGGCGCACCCGGGAGAAAGCCGTTGTAACCCGCCGAAACAATCCGGTTTTTCTGACCGCCTCCCGATACGATAACACACCCCACGTGTAGACGCGCACAACTAGAGCGAGTCGCCATAAGCAATGCAGTCGCCATAAAGTATTCGTCCCATGAAGGACGCTCTACAGCGGATTCCGTCAGCACTTCCAACTGTCCGAGTAAACACCCATCTGGTTTTGCTCTGGTGGATTCTATTTCATTTAAAGCACACATCCTATTCGTATAAAATCACTATGAATCGTTGGCAGAATCGAGCATTAAATTAAGGATACACTTCGACCTCGAAGTCGCCACCGGGTAGCCGGGAAAATACGCCGGGGGTTTTTAGCCATTGGATGATCAATGAGTCAAATGCAGCGACACCTGAACTAGTCAATAAACTCGGCCCTGAGACCAGACGCCCATCACCTGACATGGAAATATAGAATCTGGCAGGGTTTTGCAGCAGCTCGATTCCACCGCTAATCGGGACTTCCCCATCAAGCGCAATTTCGATTAATTTCTGGGATCTGTCCGGGTATTCGCCAGAACCTATTCTTTGAAATATGGCTCTCGGACCGCTCGCCTCGAACGAAACAGGAGACGACGCACCCGTTGTTCCCACTTCCGAGAATAAGTTAATGAACCTAGGCTGAAGCAAGTCTACAGGTGCTCGCACATCGGAAACCAACTCCTCATTAATCCCGTCCGGCTTTAGCTCCGCGAGAAGTCGGAATTCGGGTAAGTAATCACCAAAACCATCGATAACAGAATCAAAGCCCAATTCGACTTGCTCCCTAGATGCATTCCAACGCGTGGGGATGAACAATGGCGCTGCATCGAACAAACTGGCCTGCTCTTTAAGTGCTGGATCCGCGTCCAATAGCTTGGGTGAGACATATTCGACGAAAGGCTGGTAGACCATCGGGGCGGGCATCGCACGGCTCAACACTTTGAAAACTAAAAATCCCCCCAGATGCGCCAAGACACCAAGTAACAGAGCAAACAGAAAAGTGCGCGACTTCATGTAATTTGCTAAGCGCTTCAAGCTCGAATTTGAACTAAACTTCGCTGACATATTTCGCGCTAAGGTAGTGTGATTGAATTCATATCAAATCCTCGCAAATCAATCGAATCACCGCCGGAAATCGCTTCAGCTTTTTGCCCCGATATTTGCACTTGCGCAAAGCCTGCCGCCTGCGCCATTTGGCAGAGTTCAAGGAACATCTGTAGGTCAATAGTCGCCTCTGTTTTCAATAAAACGACCGCGTTCTGTGATTTCCGTTTATCAATATAACGTCGAAACGCCTCATCAACCGTGCTTAATCTGTAAACCCCGCCCGAAAAAAACAACATGCCGTTATTGCCAATGGTTAAAACCGCTACATCCGTTGCGTTCTGAGGCATGCGTAAATCCGTCACTGGCAAATCCACGCGAATCCCAGGAAGAACAACAAACCGAGTAAAGAGCAAGCCGACTAAGAGCGCGATGGCCAAGAGATCAATCACTGCGACCAAATCAAAGCCGACCTTTAGATGGGGTATACGCTCGGCTAAACCGAATGATGTCGTGAAACTTGATCGGCTCGTCGCTGGCGAGTTCCCAATTTCGTGGTTTCGTTTACTTTCAAGCATTACACGGATTCTACTTGTTCACCTGCGGGCACGCTAACATCCACTTGATCAGAAGTCGGGGGCGTTGTTGTTAAAAACTCATAGATATTGTGGCCAACCCACTCAAATTCATGCACTAATGCCCGCACACGGCCATACAGGAAATGGTGAGCTAAATACGCCATCACCGCAATGCCTAGACCAGTTGCTGAAGTAATTAAAGCCTCTGCCAATAAACGGCTAAATTGCCCACTATCTCCATTGGCAGCTTCTAGCTGGTAGAGAGCTTGCAATATGGCAATCAATGTTCCAATGAAACCGAGCATTGGCGCAATCCGGGCAATCGCGGCGATCGCTCCAATTCGCCGCTCCAGAACAGGTATTTCAATAATCGCAGCTGATTGAATCGCCGCATGGATCTGCTCACGCGTCTCACCATATTGCAACAAAGCTGATTTCACGATGCGCGCCATGGGGCCAGGCGTATCTTCGCAAAGCGTGAGTGCCTCAACCAAACGCTTTTTAAGAATCAAATTCTTTATACCTCCAACGAAGTCCTCTGTCCCAATCTGTCCTTTATGCAAGAAGAGCGCGCGTTCAATAAAGATGACCAATCCAATTAAGCTAACTACTAGCAAAGGATACATCACAGGACCACCCTGCAAAATAAACGTGTTCTCTAAATATTCCATTATCTAATTAGTTAAATTCCTACCGATTCATCGGCAATTTGCAATTTGCTAAGTTTACTCCGGGCAATTTCAACACCCGGAAGTTTATACTCGATCAACGTAAGGTAGACCTCACGAGCGTCTCCCAAGCGCTGTTCAACCTCAAGCACGCTAGCTAATTCGAGCATGATACGGGACATCCAGTAAGTGCCCTTTGAACCAAGCTTACTCGAACGCTCAGAGTCCAGTAAATAGCGGCTAAGTCCAAGCGTAAAAATTTCAATCGCTTCATTGGGTAACTCACGTTGAACTAAAGCGAATCCCCACTTGTAACTGACTTCGACCTGAACATCGACCGGCAAATTGGGCAGATCGACCAACCGCTCCAAGGCAAGCGATACATCTTGTAACTGCGACTGATTATCCTTTGCCAAAGCGAGCATTGAATCTGCTCGTGATAGTTCGGCTAGGTAGCGACGCGGATGCTCCGGCATTTGGTTTATAAGATTTTCGTAGAGTATTTGAGCACCTGCGAAGTCATTCATCTGCCTCAAAAGGTCCCCTTGCCTCAAGCGGGAGACGAAGGCTAATTCGCTCTGAGGATAGCGAACCGAAAGTTCATCATGGATCCGAATAGCGTCGGCGTAAGCGAGCGGTCCGCGTTGCTCCGCATAAATCGCAGCTTCAAACAACGCCTTTGGGGCTAATTGGCTCGAACGAT
>Ga0307966_1000407_pt1 | contig 35998 bp, 31 predicted proteins | sample OrgLakmetagen646_FD_203141 | JGI IMG/M metagenome (GOLD analysis project Ga0307966, IMG submission 203141) | Saline water microbial communities from Organic Lake, Antarctica - #646 | ecosystem: Environmental > Aquatic > Non-marine Saline and Alkaline > Saline | place: Antarctica: Organic Lake... | reverse complement strand
GAAGTGCTCGAATCCGGCGATATTGTATTGTTTCCGCGCGAATTGTCGCATCGGTTGAGACCGGTTAATGCTCAGGTTGGCGCTGTTCAGCAACACCCGGTTACGCATCCTCGCTTGCCTGAAAGTACGGGATTGTTGTGTGCCGAGATTCTGTTTGAGCACGCGGCTTCTGCGACGTTGCTCGACACCATGGCGGACTATGCGATCATTCGGGCTGATTCGACTGAAGCAGCCGACGTGAGGCCGGTGCTGACCGAGCTAATGCGTCACAGTCTGACCAGTGGTCCGGGCGGCACCGTTGTCGTCGATCGGCTCGCTGAAGTCGCGTTTATGCTGATGGTGCGCCAGGCTCTTGAACAGACTGATGCAGATGTATTTGCCGCCTATCTTCATTCGGTGCTGGGTCCTGCACTACTCGCTTTTCATCAATCTCCAGAGCAACCCTGGACGCTTGCACAAATTGCCAGTAAGGCGCATATCAGCCGGGCAAGTTATGCGCGATTGTTTAAACGAGTCAGCGGTAAAACCTGGAATGAATATCAGCGATGGTGGCGAATGCAACTTGCCTGGGTATTGCTAAACCAGGGCGAGTCTGTGCTGTCTGCGGCACTGTCAGTGGGTTATCAGTCGGAAGCCGCATTTTCCAGGGCTTTTAAACATCAGTTCTCAATTAATGCAGGGCAGGTTCGACGCAAAAACGCTGTGCGAATGCCCGTATAGATTCGTTGCCGATATAACCGATTTCGATCAGGGCGCAGTATTCTTTTTCGAATAATTGTAGTGAATGAGTTCCATGGTGCGACAGATCAGTACGAGGTCCAGGAGTCATATCCTGGCCTGGTTGCCGTCCGACTCACCCGGTAACGGATATCGATCAGCTTAGCATGAGGAAATAACACTGAAATAGTCAGCTCGCGATCTTTCCAACCTTGAGTCATTTGCTGAGTCCGGCCTCCTGGTGGTTTGTGGTATTGTTCGGTGTGTTCGCAGTCGGGCCCGGGGCTCTATCGCTGGATCGTTTATTCAGGCTGGGAATCAGGCAGAAGTAACCTGTGACCCTTGCCCTGATTAGCGACCAGCGGCGTTGAGGGTGCGCAAATACGATGCCGTTGCCGGCGCCTGGCCAATGTGCTCCGGGATCCTTACTCCCTGTGATTTGAGCAGCAGTCGCATGTACGCCAAATGATGAATGTTGTGATGAATCATGTACATCAGTTCACGCCATAACGTTGATTGCAGTTCCAGGCTGTGGCTACCCGTCAGGCTGATCTCAGAGAGAACCTCGACAGGTCGGTCTGACAAGTCTGCATCAAGCCAGGCTTGCCTGAGAAACCGGCCAGTGTGGAGTGCAACCTGCAAATTCCGTTCTCCAGGCTCATCCCGCTGGCGTCGGTTATAGTCTACAAGGCCGCTTTTCAGGCTCGCCTGCAAAGCGCGCTCATGGTCTTGCATATGACGCAGGTGCCGACCGACACCACTGTCAGTAAATGCTTCAGTCAGCGCCGTGCCATTCAGTGCTCCTAACTGATTCAGCACCTGGTCAGTTTGATCGTAGATGTCGATGATGGCATTACGCAACATGCTGGTTCTCATGGACTGGAGTGGATGAATGCAGAATTCTGAATCGCTCTGCTCCGATACGACCCAGATATCGATTCAGGTAGCGATCAGGTGTTTGGCGCAGATCAACCAGAATCAAACCATCCAGTGACTGATTAAACCCATGGTTTATGGTGAAGTTGAGGAACTTTCCGTTGAGGTCAAGGTAGTGCCTGATCAATGTCGGGATTTTTCGTTCGGTGTGGCTATTGTCCAGTAGCGAGTTGACCGCTGACACGTCTGTCAGGGTAGACAGCAAGTCATCGGTCCAGAGATGTCGCTTGAATTGAAGCGGTGCGCGTGGCCTGATCAGGTGCCGAAGACTGGCATCGGCCCGATGGTGTTTGAGCAAAGAGTCGGCCAGCAGTGCCTGTGCAACGGGCACAAATCTACCGGAGATACTGACACATCCGAATAGGGTATGAACCTGGGGTTGCTGATTGATAAAGGCACCAATACCGCGCCACAACAAATCCAGTGCGCGGGGATGCCGCTGGTAGGCTTCAGTTACGAAGGAACGTCCGACTTCAACCGCTGCTCCCATGGCATCCAGAAAAGGCTGGTCATAGTCAAAAAGAGAGTGGCTGTATAAACCGTTCAGCCCCTTCAGGTGAATAACATCCGTCACCCGGGCCAGTCGGTAACCACCGGTAATTTTACGTTTTTCACTGTCCCAACCCCAAATGTGCCAGTAGTGCGGATCAAAGCGGTCGAGATCCCGAACCAGTCCAGTGCCTTCACCGGCCGCGCGAAAACAGCGCTCACGTTCCACCGCCAGGTGATCGGCGATATCGCCGAGTTGGTGGTAAGCTGCAAGATAAACTGAAAGATAACCTTGTTCAGCCACTTTGAACGGCGCCATCTTTACCATGCTTTTCTGAAGGTCAGAGGTCGGCCTGGCGAGTGTTTTGTGAGCTTTCAGGATTGACGGAACAGGTTGGGAAACAGCCGGGGCAAGTAGCTCACAGCTGACCCTTAATCGCTGGGTCACAGACGCTGGTGAGGCTTTTGGGTCCTGTGCTCCGACGTCGAACATATGACCCAGCGTCGCTGTGATGCGTTGCCCTCTTCGAGACAGCATTGCCCTTGGCAACAAGGCTGTGCGCAAGCGTTTACTGACCAGCCCGGCCCAGTAGAACCAGGCCGGATTTCGCCCCTGAATATGCACCGGTAAAACGCTGGCTTTATGCCGCAGTGCCAGGTAACCAACCAGAGTGTTCCAGGGCGCATCATCAATCTCGCCGGTACCTGGCACCAGGCGCGATACCGTCCCGGCGGGGAATATAAGAACGGCGCCGCCGCCGCTGAGGTGCCGATCGGCCTCACGCAGGCCCCGAAGGTTGCGACGTTGCTGGTTCCGGTTAAGTACATCGACACCAATAAACAGCCCGTGAAATTCAGGCAAAGACAGCAGCACCTCATTGACCATGACTTTCAGGTCAGGACGCAGTCGAAGCAACCATTGGCTGAGTAACATACCCTCGAGACCCCCCAGCGGGTGATTCGCTACGACCAGGCAAGGGCCATGATCGGGAAAGTCGGCGATCCGCTCCGGGTTGGCAATGGATAAGGTCGCGCCGAGTTTATTCAAACTGAAGTCGAGAAACCGGACAGCAACAGGCGCCTCAGAAGCGTCAATCTGTCTGTTTTGAGTGGTCAGCCATTCGTCGTACCAGTTGCGCAGTACAGGCAATTGACTGATACCGTTCAGCAAAGCTTTAATAAGAGGATTAAGACCGGTTAACGCCATTGGATTTGATTCTATTGTTGGAGCGCAATCGCTGCTAACACCAAGTGTGGTGTTCCCTTGTATTGGCTGATACATCCGGAGCATCCTCAATCGGTTTCAGGGTAGTGGCGAGTGAGGCGTTTCTCGAGACGCCAGTGTTGAATAAACTGCCTGATACCTGGCGGGCGAAGACCCTGCTTTCGATGGTAAGCGCCAAGACTGAATAATGTCCGGTACTGCCAGAGAAGGGTTTTAATGGCGTCAATCAGCCGGGCGTCTTTGTCCCAGATGTGAATGGACTCGGCACTGGCACCATTGATCTCCACAATTTCCAGTGACTTGCCGTCGCGCAATGACTCAATATCAGCAAATTTAACGTCGAGTCTGCCGTAGTAGAATTCCGGCAGATCCTTCATGATGCGTTCAACGCGGGCGTCTAATTCGGGGGTGATATCAACGCACGCATCTTCAAACACCGCGCCACGGCAATGGCTTGCAGAGAACACCAGGCGTTTGCGTTCTTCCTTGTTCAATACCCGGTGCCAGTCGAGCTGGTGACGGGATTCATAGAGGTGTTGTAAGGAGCCTGCCCGATGATCCCGGGCAACCAGTTGTTGTAAGGTATGGATACCATCGCCGAGTACGGAGGGTGAGTGTTTATACGTTAGAGAGACCACCTTACCCACATTTGTATGGGGGTCTTTGACATAAAATATACCGACCTCGGGTTCCCAGCTGGCCAGTTGCTGGCACAGCAGAGCGGCTCCATCTGGATAGGCATCTATGGCGTCCGCCAGCACTCGGGCCGAATCTACAAGTTTTATACCAGCGCCTCGGCAACCGACGTCCGGCTTGCAAACGAAGGGCAAGCCAAACCCTGCATTCTTTGCTTGCTGGATGCAGTGTCGGGCCTGTAAAAGAGGAGCATCATTGTTCCGCTGATGATGAATCCACGGGAGTAGAGCTTCGCGACATTCACCCTTTGCCTGACTCATCAACTCATGTTTTGACTCACCCACCATGCCAGCCAGGGGGAGCTTGGGGTTAGCCAGCAACGGTAGAGTCAGTGAGCGGTACCGGAAAGCCAGCAACAGCCATTGCAGCGCCACAGGCCCGTACATGACCCAGGTTGGCCAGAATTCAAACAGTGAGGTAGCCTTGCTGGGTGTATCGAGTGAGCCTGTACTGCTTTTGTGCATCGTTTCAATGACCATTTATGGCGCTCCGGCGGGCTGGTCAGACGCCCGGGCGTCTGCGATTCAACGGTTGTTATTGTGTAGTCGTGTGAATACCTCGGCTCTTACACCGCCGCGACTTAGCTGTCTATTCATAGGCGAGCTGGCCATTAACAAATACCTCCAAAAAGCGGTGTCACATCCATGATTAGCAGGCCGCGGTAAATCGACGAATTTCAATAGTATGCTAAATGCTGATCTGGAATATTACATAGGTGCACATGTGTAAGGTTTCCGGCCACCGAACGACAATTAACCGGTTCCCTATGACAGTTGATATCTATGATTCGATCCCAGACAGCGTTACAACCTCGCCAGATACTTCCGGAACTGGCATTGACTGACATCCATGGCAGGAAAAATGAAAGCAATGATGCTCCGGGGTTTCGGTATGCTGCGAGGATTGTCACAGGTTGGTATGGCCGGGATGAAAAGTGGTCACGCCATGCCTGTGGATATTTTGGTTGATGAATATGGTCGTATTGATACAACCTACTATGGTCGGGATGCAGGTGATCATATCCCCGTTACTCAGATTCTGGCGTTTGCATTGCGACCCGTCGTTGATCCGGCCAGGGAACCTGCGCGTTAAGATTTCAGAAACGTACCGTATTTCGACAGCTCGATAGACATTACATTGCATTGATATTTTTAACACAGAGGTAATTATGTTCGGTAAGCGCTATCTTATTTTCATTGCACTGCTTTCAATTCTGGCATTGAACCCGGTGTTTGCCAGCAACTTTGATCATGGCCGATTCAACAGAATATTGTCAGACCATGTAATCTGGACAGATCAGGGAAAGGCTTCCGAAGTGAATTACGAGTCACTGCTCAATGACCGTGCTGATCTGAAGCTCTACCTGGATGAGTTGGCCCGGGTGTCTCGTGAAACCTTTAATGGCTGGTCGCAGAGCGAACAGCTAGCTTTCCTGATTAACGCCTATAATGCCGGGACACTTGAATTGATCCTGACTGAATATCCGGACCTGGATTCCATCAGGGACCTTGGTGGGCTGTTCCGGTCACCCTGGAAACGTGACTTTGTCAATTTGCTGGGCGAAGAGCGTTCACTCGACACTATCGAGCATGATCTGATCCGGGGCTCTGGCCGGTATAATGAACCGAGGATTCACTTTGCCGTGAACTGCGCTAGTATTGGCTGCCCGGCGCTGCGTCCCGATGTTTACACAGCCGGTCAACTGGATGTCCAGCTTGAGGAGCAAACCCGCCAGTTTCTTGCTGATCGCAGTCGGAATCGATTTCAGGGATCGGAGCTGCAGGTGTCTTTGATTTTCAAATGGTACCGCGAAGATTTTGAAGCCGGATGGCGGGGAAAGAGTTCACTGGCAGGTTTTCTGGCCCTTTATGCCGACCCGCTGGGACTGAATGCAGACACTCTGTCCCGACTGGAATCCGGTCAGATCGATATCGGGTTTCTGGACTATAACTGGGCTTTGAATGATTTGAACTGAGTGCTAATCGGGTTCAATAAACTAGACCGACTGGAGAGATCAGACTCGTGAAGAAAAAAGTATCGATTGTTGTGTTTATTGTTGTTGCCATCATTTTGTTTTTTGTATTCGATTTGCAGCAATGGTTGACCCTTGAAGGATTGAATGCCGGTCAGGCGAAGTTTCAGGCCTGGTTGAGTGACTACCCGGTGCTTGTCAGCGCCGCCTATTTTGTCCTGTATGTCATAGTGACCGCTTTGTCGCTGCCCGGGGCCACCATCATGACGCTGGCCGGTGGCGCGCTTTTCGGCCTGGCGTGGGGGTTGTTGCTGGTGTCCTTCGCCAGCACACTGGGAGCGACTCTGGCGTTTCTGGTAGCGCGCTATGTGTTGCGCGATACAGTACAGGGTCGGTTTGGTGAGCGGTTGACGGCGATTAACAAAGGCGTCGAGAAGGAGGGTGGATTTTATCTTTTTACCTTGCGACTGGTACCTGTCTTTCCGTTTTTTCTGATTAATCTGTTGATGGGGTTAACACCGATCAAGGCCTGGACATTCTATTGGGTCAGTCAGACGGGCATGTTCGCGGGAACGCTGGTTTATGTAAATGCTGGCACTCAGCTTGGTCAGCTGGAGAGTTTGTCGGGTATTCTGTCCCCCAGCCTGTTGATCTCTTTTACCCTGTTGGGTCTGTTCCCATTGGTGGCAAAGAAAGGGTTGGCTTTTGTCCGTTCACGACAAGCAGTGGCGTGATCGCACTGGTTGGCAGGTTTTTAACATAACCAGCGGGCTCGTTATTGGCAGGACGCTTTGGCATAGTATCAGGCTCGTCGCTATTGGATGTTCAGCGACGACAATAACCTGACAATAATTAGGGAAGTAACATGCCACTGATTTCACCATTGGATGCCAGTCACGACAACGAAGTTGCCGAACTGGCTCGATTTTTTAACGAAACTCTCGGCTTCTGTCCCAACAGTGTTTTGACCATGCAGCGTCGTCCGGCAATCGCCAGGGCGTTTATAGCACTGAACAAAGCGGTGATGGATAATCAGGGCAGAGTAACCGCTGAACAGAAGCGACTCATTGCCTACCTGACCAGTGCCAATACAGGCTGCAATTATTGCCAGGCACACACTATGCTTGCCGCGCAGCGCTACGGCGCTTCACAGCAACGAATGGAAAACATCTGGCTATTCCGCGATAGCGATTTGTTCAGCCCCGCTGAAAAAGCGGCCTTTGAATTTGCCCTGGCAGCCTCGTCAGTACCCAACGCAGTGACCGAACAGGTCAGTAGTTCGATGAAGGCTCACTGGACTGATGACGATATTGTAGAAATTCTGGGTGTTGTGTCTCTGTTTGGCTATCTGAACCGCTGGAACGACAGTATGGGCACTACCCTGGAGGAAGGCGCGTTAGCCGCAGGTGAGGCCTATCTTGGTGGTAGTGACTGGTCAGTCGGTAAGCATAAATAGCCAGTCTTGGTCGTGGTTGGGGCCTTTGCAGTTTCTTAATCACTGTAATGTCCACATGGATTGGACTCTGTTGAGCTGGCCGGTTATTGTTCCCGGTTTTCCGACTCAGGCCTGAACCAAAAAGAGGATGCCATGCCACTGCTGTATTTTCTGGCCCCGCTGGGTACTGTGCTGATCTGGTCTGGAAACATGACCATCAACCAGTTGACTGTCGGAACCATCGCTCCAAGCAGTATTGCCTTTCTGCGCTGGTTGTTGGCCCTGCTGATTATGACGCCTCTGTTCCTGCCGCAGGCCTGGCAGCACCGTGCAACGATTCGCCGCGAATGGCCCAAACTGGCTTTCCTGGGATTGGTGGGCATGGCTTTGTGGCAAGGACTGGCCTATGTAGCTGCAGAAACCACCTCGGCAACCAATATGGGCATACTTGCCGCCATGGTACCCCTGCTGACTGTGCTGCTTAGCGCGCTTATCCTGCGCGAGGCACCTACGCTGGGCGGTATACTGGGCGCCGTGATGGCACTGGCCGGTGTTTCGGTCCTGCTGGGGCGGGGTAACCCACTGAGTTTGCTGGACCTGAACGTAGCACCGGGCGATGCTCTGATGGTCGTCGCAGCAACCTGTTATGCATTGTATGGCGTTATGCTCAAGCGCTGGCCGTTTGATCTTCCACCCTGGGTGTTGCTCTATGCTCAGGTATGTTTTGCGGTACTGTTTTTGTTACCCGGCTATCTGCTGGGACCGATGACGCCGGTCGACGGTAGCAACGTCTGGCTGATCCTCTATGCGGGCATTCCGGCCTCTATTATCACAACCTTTTTGTGGATGCGCGCCATCCGACAGATTGGCGCAAGCCAGGCCAGTATTTTCATCAACCTGATGCCCCTGTTCAGCGCACTGATCGCTATGGTTTTTCTGGGTGAGCGGATCGCGATGTTTCACTTTGTCGGCGGTTTACTGATCCTGACCGGTGTCATCATGGCGCAGACACTGACGCAACCGTTCAGGCAGTTTTTTCGTGCACGTTTCAAGAGCCATTCTGCCTGAGACGTCAGAATTATCCTGATCTGTACACTTAGCAGGGTGTTGAAAAAGTATTCCTGCCTTTTCCAAAACACGAAAAACAAACGCTGTGATTTTACTTTTCCGGCGAAATGTCGACCACATGTCCCGGTAGCAGGCGGTAGAAATTCTGCGAATTTCAATAGCCTGCTAGACGTTCGGAGCGGTGACAACCGTCATTATTGTAGAATGTGAGCAGGGCGAGACTGCCATCGCGTAAATCGCAACTTATCTTTATTTCAGTTCGCGGATCAGTTCATCAAATTGCTGGTAAGCAACTTCTTTGAACAGCGGATCATGGAGACTTTCTACCCGGGAAAGAATGGCCGCGCTGGCAGCATCGTCAAGTGCTTTGATGTCTCTGAAAACGGTACGTTCTTCACGTCTTAAATGGTCCAGTTGTTCGGTATGAAACTCAGCCAATGTAGTCTGAAGTTTGTCCAGGGGAACCGGTTCTCCTAAATTGATCGAATTGAGCAAGGTTCTTACTTTACTTGAACTGTGTTCTAGTATTTTGTGCTCTGCCCGGATAACGTCTATGGCGTCCGCATCACCCTGATGATGTTCGCTTAGGTAATCAAAACTTGCCTCTTCCAGTGGGTGGTGAAAACGGTCCGGATAGTGCTGGATGTAGTCCATGATATCGAGCAGCAACGAAATATCTGGCTTCTCAGTACCCTGCTCTTCCCGGGTACTGTAGAGCTCAATGTGTCGCTCCAGTACATTGAGCACTTTCACCAGGTTCTTATGATCTTCCTTTAATTGCTCGTAAAGCTTTGTCATGTAAGACCTCCGCAGCCCGCTGCGGTTATCTGAACGGCAGCGATTACGTTGTAGGGTTTAGCTCAATGGCTGGCTTGCTTATGGTTCAACGACAGCCTTAGTATAGTCTTGATTTACGACAGCATAGTGATATGCGTCAATTTTCTGTGACGGGATAAGCTTGAGTATCAGGCAGGATCAGAGGGTCAGGTTGAACGATGTTTTAGTTCTATTCACCGGGCCACCATATATGATGTCGTCGAACTACGAGCTTATAGAACACATAGTCTGCTGTTTATTTTCAGTAACGAACACCTTCAGCAACACATGATATAGCATGGTTTGAACGATGTTCATGCGAAGGGGTCCAGAACAAATTATTCAGGTAGCCCTAATATCAGGTTGACATATCAGGTTAACCAGGAATCTTTTTTTATTTTCCTCTGGCGGGTAGCCGGTGATTAATTTACGAAGCAATAGTGTACCGTTTTTAACCTTCCTGGGTCCAAGCAAGAGTAAACGGTTCTGAGGCCTTGATGGTAAGACCGTAGTGATATAAACCGTTATAAATGAAGCGGTTGCAGCTTGAAAAATTGATGCAGACTGTAGTGGTAAGAAACACACAACAGCGACTGTAAATGTAACAGGTTAACCGACTCAATATTCCCTGTTAACATATATAGGGTTGATTCCTGACTCAAAGTCGATAGTGTGTGTAGCGTTATTATCAAAAGAGGCAGCCTATTTGGTCTTTCGAACGATTTTGACAAGGTTTATCGGTCCAGCGATATGTGCTACACAGTCATGGAATCGATGGTCAATTCTGCCAGTTCCCCTCAACATAGCCCAATGCCATACAACACCCTTGATATTGCGGTTCGTTAATCTGTTTATTATCACGTCAAGACGCTTTCGAGCTATTGATTCTGCACTCGGGGCAGTAGGTTCCGATTCTTGTTCATCAACTATTGAGGCATTCTATGCGTAAACTATATTTAGGCGCGGCACTCTGTGCCATGACCGTTCCTGCCATCGCGCAGGCTGATTGCGGCGAAGTATCCATCACCGAAATGAACTGGGCTTCGGCGTCTGTCGTCACTAATGTGGCGTCATTCATAATGACCCAGGGTTATGGCTGTGACGTCTCCATCATTCCATCTGACACCGTTCCAGCGGTGACGTCTGTTGCTGAAAATGGCGAGCCGGACATTGTTACCGAGTTGTGGTTGAACTCTACCGGTGATGCATTCCAGCGGTTGGAAGATGAGGGTAAAATTGTTCGTCTGGGTAAAGTACTTGAGCCCGGCGGTGTTGAAGGTTGGTGGTTGCCTACCTACCTGGTTGAAGCTCATCCCGAGTTGGCGACCATCGAAGGCGTCCTGAATAATCCTGAACTGGTCGGTGGCATGTTTAACAACTGCCCTGATGGCTGGGGTTGCCGTGTAGTGAATGACAATCTTATTCCGGAGATCGGCCTTGAAGAAGCTGGGATAGAAGTCTTCAACCATGGTTCCGGTGAGACTCTTTCCTCGTCGATGGCGTCAGCTGTTGAGAACGGTCAGCCATGGTTTGGTTACTATTGGGGCCCAACCGTGCCGCTAGGTAAGTACAATATGACACGCGTAAGTCTGGGCGAGTACAACGCTGAGATTCATGAAAATAATCAGAATCCAGATACCGAAAGCGCTGGAGTATCTGATTTTCCAGCCGCTCCGATCCTCACGGCCGTCACCACTGATTTTCAAGAGCGTGAGCCCGCTGTGGCTGAGATGTTGAGCCATCTGTCGTTTGATGTTGATACAATGAGCAGTGTGCTGGCCTGGAAAGATGCGAACAGTGCATCAGGTCAGGAAGCCGCCGTTTACTATCTGACCAATAATACCGAAGTCTGGTCTGAATGGTTGAACGATGAAGCCCGTGAGAAGCTGGCTGCAGTGATTAACTGATTTCAGTAGTCGGAATCACTTGGAAGAAGGGGCCGCACAGCGGCCCCATTTTTTGTCCGAACGGTATTTCGTCCTTCACACAGCAAAGGTAGAAACAGATGGCTACATACGATTCGCTCTTCTCGTCACTCGGTCTGGAAGAATGGTGTGCACAAAGTGAAAGTACAGCACCGATGTCTATGGATGCTTTGATGGCTCAGGCGAATGGCAATGAAAACGCAGCAACTTCGCTCTGGGATCTGCCATTTCCATCGATGGACTCACTCAATAAAGCTTGTGGGTCCTTTCCTCAATCGCGCGAGCTAACGCGTGGTCTGGAAAGTGGTTTTTTATCGATCAAAGACACGTTGAGTATTATTCTGGATCCCGTGACACAACCACTTAGCTGGGCTCTCGACGGGGCGCTCAACGTCATGCTGAACACCCCCTGGTTTATTGTTATTCCACTATTGCTGCTGGTTGTTCTCGGTGTTACCCGATCCTTCAAACTGGTGGTCTTTGTTGGCATCGCTTTTTCTCTGTTGGCGTTTATCGACCATTATGACTACGCCATGCAAACCTTATCGATCATTCTGGTGTGCGCCTTTATTTGCGTTTTACTTGGGGTACCCATAGGCATCCTTATGTCACGCAGTGATCTTATGCAACGAATAACGATACCGATTTTGGATATGTTGCAAACACTGCCGCCTTTTGTGTATCTGATCCCGTTGATTTTCCTGTTCAGTGTTACCGAATCCAAACTGTATGGTATCGCTATTATTTTGTATGCCATTGTTCCGGTTATACGGTTGACCAACCTTGGTATCCGACTTGTTGATAAAGATGTCATCGAAGCGGCGAATGCGTTTGGCATGACGGACCGTCAAAAACTGTTTCGGGTGCAAGTACCACTGGCATTGCCCAACATCATGGCTGGCGTAAACCAGACCATTATGATGAGTCTGGCCATGGTGGTAATTGCCTCCCTGGTATCGGCCCCTGGTCTGGGTGTATTGGTCCTTCGCGGCATTCGTAACCTCGAGCTGGGTGTAGGTCTGGTCGCAGGTCTGGGCATTGTCATACTGGCGGTTATCCTGGATCGGGTCACCAAGGCGTCACTTGCGCGTATTGATTCGTCACAATCACGGTAAGGGGAATAGAAATGAGTGATGAAAAAGAGATCAAAGTTTCCATTCGAAACCTCTACAAGATTTTTGGCGACGATCCGGAAGCGATGATTGATCATGTAAAAAACGGCATGAGCAAAACTGAACTTCAGGAAAAGTATAACCACGTGTTGGGCCTGAATGACATCAACATCGATATGCGCAGCGGCGACATTACGGTCATTATGGGTCTTTCAGGATCGGGCAAATCGACGCTGATCCGGCACTTGAATCGCCTGATCGAGCCTACAGCGGGCGAGATCTATATGGACGATGAGGATGTTCTCGCCTGCAGCCAGGAACGGTTGCGCACAATACGGCGGGAACACATGTCGATGGTGTTTCAGAAGTTTGCGCTATTACCCCATAACAGTGTCCTTGAAAATGCCGGGATGGCGCTGTCGGTCCGCGGATATAAAGTAGACGAGTTTGAAGCCGATGCCAATAAATGGCTCGACCGGGTTGGCCTGTCTGGTAACGGAGGGCTATACCCGCATCAGTTGTCAGGCGGCATGCAGCAACGAGTGGGTATTGCCCGGGCGCTGGCTTCCAATTCGCCGGTCATGTTAATGGACGAAGCATTTTCAGCGCTGGATCCGCTGATTCGAACCGACATGCAGGACCTGCTGCTGGATCTGCAATCGGAACTGAAAAAGACGGTCATCTTTATTACCCACGATCTGGACGAGTCACTGAAGCTGGCGGATCATCTGGTGATTCTAAAGGACGGTTTTGTGGTGCAGCAAGGGAATCCACAGGATATCCTGATGCGGCCCAATGACCCCTATATCATCGATTTTATCAGCGACATCAACCGGGCCCGCGTGCTTAAGGTTCATTCGGTGATGAAGCCGGGCAGTATTGAACCTGAACAGCATGACGGGGAGGTCGACTGGAAAGATAATCTGGAATCGGTCATTGCCCGCTCGGAAGGCAATACCAGCAATGTCTTTCGCGTGATGCGCGATGGGGAGCAGATCGGCACCTTTACCATGAAGGCACTGGTCAAAGCTCTGGTACCAACCGACGCCTCGGCCGATCGTATAAGCGCCTGACCAGCCGGGTTTCCAAAATTCGGTTTCCGCTGTTGATCGGGATTCTGTATCCCGGTCAATGGCCGGGATGGCTCCATTGTGGCACAACACAGTCAGCCCTATGGGTTCCTGGCCTTCGACTCCGGTTAACGTTAGACAGTGTAGTCAGTAATACTGTGCGTTAAGACCAAAACCATGCTTTACCCTCGCCGACATCTCCTCCTCCAAGCAAAATTCCACTGTCTGACTGCGCCCGGCAATATGATGCTGGCGTTTTACCAGTAATGACTGGCACAATCGAGGAGTTCTGTTCCGGTGGACTTTTGGCAGTTAGCCATCCTGGCTTGCGCGGTCAAGACAAACAATTAGTACGTCACATTGTGCAAAGCACAGATGGAATTTATCGGAGGTGGCTGAATGAAGCTGGCATTTACCAAGAAGGAATATCTGCAGCGCGTCAAGAAAGTCAGACGTGAGATGCGTATACGGAAAGTCGATGTTCTGATTGCGACTGACCCGGGCAATATGAACTGGCTGACGGGCTATGACGGCTGGTCATTTTATGTGCATCAGGGTGTGGTGATTCATGTCGACCAGGAGGAACCAATCTGGTTTGGCCGGCGTATGGATGAAAACGCTGCGATGATACGCTGCTTCATGAAGAAAGAGAACCTGACCAGTTACCCTGAAGAATACGTACAGAACCTCGATAAACACCCGATGACCTGGCTGGCTGAACACTTGTTTGTCGAGAACGGTTGGAACGGTGCGACCATCGCTACCGAGATGGACAACTATTATTATACGGCTGATGCGCATCGCTCGTTGAGACTGGCGTTACCGGAGGCTCGCTTTGTTGACAGTCATAACCTGGTGAACTGGTGTCGGGCGATCAAGTCGGACAAAGAAGTCGAGTTTATGAAGATTGCCGGCAAAATCACGTCAAAGATTCATCAGCGAATCCTCGACGTAGCGCGGGTTGGTGTACCCAAGAGTCACGTAGTATCTCAAATTTATGAAACGGCCATCGCCGGAGTTGACGGATACAGCGGCGATTACCCGTCCATTGTTCCGTTGATGCCTTCGGGTAAAGAGGCGTCGGCATCGCACATCACCTGGGATGAGCGGCCTTTCAAAGCCAATGAAGGCACCTTCTTCGAAATTTCAGGCTGTTACAAACGTTACCACGCACCGATGTCGCGAACCTTGTATATGGGTAAGCCAAGTGCACGGTTCCTGAATGCGGAAAAAGCTATTCTGGAATCTATTGATGCAGGCCTTGAACAGGCGCGGCCCGGTAACCGGACCAGCGACATTGCCAATGCAGTAAATGCCGTCATGATGAAATACGGTATTGACCGGCAGGGTTCACGCTGTGGCTATCCCGTTGGTGTTAGCTACCCTCCGGACTGGGGCGAGCGCACCTCCAGTTTGCGTGCTTCTGATGAAACCGTGTTGCAGCCAGGCATGACGTTTCACTTTATGCCGGGTATCTGGCAGGACGACTGGGGCATTGAAATTACAGAAAGCATACTGATCACTGAAACCGGTGTGGAATTGCTGTGTGATTTTCCGCGTAAACTCTTTGTGAAATAAGCAGCGAAGTCACCACCTGAGTTGAACGTCAGCTTGCGCAGCGGCGACCGTTCGACTCATTTTCTCGTTGCGGTGCGCCGCGCAGGACTGCCGGCCAGTCGTTTTGTCTGCAGGCGTACCGCATCGGTGATGAAATCCATCAGTGATTGAATGCGTGATACCCCTCGCAGATCCGGGTGCATCAAAAACCAGAGGCCGTAACTCAAAGACGGGATCGGGTCGGTTAACTGAATCAGGTCAGGCTCGCCATCGGCCAGGTAGCAGGGCAATATTGCTACCCCAACCCCCGCTTTCACACTGCTGAGCATTCCGATCAGTGTATCGACCCGGAAGGCGCAGTGCTCTTCATAGCCCTGTTCCGCCATCCACTGGCGCATGGGCTCGTCAAACAGCCGGGAGCCCGGACCAACCCAGGCAAGGCTATGCAGATCGGGGGCAACGGTGTCGATGCTGTGTCTTTGGCCATACACCGCCATCCCGATGTCGGCAAGTTTGCGGCCAATCAGTTGCTCCGGCGGTGCATTGGACGGGCGAATGGCGACGTCAGCTTCACGCTTGGTCAGGTTGAATAACTGATTGGATACCGCGATGTCCAGCGTGACGCCAGGGAATTGTTGGCGGAACTCAGCGAACAATGGGGCCAGCAACCCGGCCAGCATAGAGTCGGTAGTGGTCACCCAGACTGCACCGGCCGGCTGCAAATCCCTGCCTACGATCCGGCGCTCTGCCTGAAGTACAAACTCCTCCATTTGGCGTGCCGTATCGGCCAGTTCCTCACCCGCTCGTGTCGGGAAGTACCCGGATCTGGATCGCTCAAACAGCATGACCCCCAAACGATTTTCGATATTCCCCAAACGCCGAAAAATAGTCGCATGATTAACACTTAGCTTGCGAGCGGCACCCGACAGGGAACCGCTATCAGCAATCGCCAGAACCGTTTCAAAGTCATCCCAGTGGATGTGGTACGGCCCAATTTTTCGAACAGAATAAGGATCTAGTTGTGCGATTTTGCAAACTCCATTTGGGATTTTTGGGAATTACCTTGCGCTAAACATCAGCGTACCATTATCGTAAATTCAATGACGACAGGAGATTCTCATCATGAGTCAAATCAACTTTAACAACATCAATATCTTTCAAGCCTATCGCAGTTCGTTTCTGCTCGGAACGGCGTCGACCCCTATTGCAGAGCCTTCAAAAATACCGGAACGCTATCGGTGGTCCGATGATCGGATCAGTACCGATCAGGTTGATATGGATGTGCGACACGTTAGGGCTTATTGGTTGAGAGGCCTGTTTGGCCGTTAATCGTTCATTGCATTCAATAAGTGACTCTGAAGCTAGGTCTCAATCAGATAGAGGCTTCAGCGCCTGATTGAGCTTCACACATTACAATGGGTCAGGTTGACTTCGGCTCGTCTACCAAACCGGAAAATCCCGGGCATGAAGGTCGATCCATTCTTTGGCGGCTTCGTCCGGGGTCAAGTCGCGGCCCTGACGTTCCAGCTGTAGCCGGTATTGTTCGATGTGGCAGATCTGTTCGATCATGCGCACTGCGAAGGCATTCTCCATATTTTCAAAACGCAGTCCGATCACAAAATGGTCGTCCTGCCGATGGCACCATACAACCTGGCCGGTGGTCTCAAACGGGGGATCGCCGATCCCAATGCAGACAGTCACGGTTACTCCCGTGGGCAGGGCTTCATTGGTTGTGAAACTGAGGCCGCCTTGACTGACATCGTGCAGTTCGGTCGAATTGCTGTCCGTTGGCTGCTTGCAGTGGTAGTGCAATGGAACGGCCACCGGATGGCGAATGTATTGACGCACGCTGTACTCCTCACGCTGCAAAAAACTCTTCGATAATCTGTAACTGAGCAGCGGATAAGGCTAAGTATAGTAGAAACAGCGCCTTTTGCCGGTTGACATGAAATCTCCACGCGCTTGCAGTAAACTCAGGCAGGTTCTTGTCTTTACATCTAATAACAACTTATAAAATAAAGAAGCATTATGGGAGATGTCCGGGTGAATGCCACTGATAACAAGCAACAAGGTTGGGTCGCGGTGACTCTGGCGGTGATTCTCGTCATTGTCCTGGCGGCTGCGGCCTATTATTACCAGCAGTACCGGTCGCAACTGGTGCAATCGCAACAAAATCTTAGCGTTGCAGCACAAATACAGGAACGCGTTCAAACAGAGCTGAATACAGTTCAGCTCCGGTTTAACGAAGCCAACAGCCGGGTGCAGCAACTGGAGTCCGAACGCAGCCGCTTAATCACTGACGCCGAAGCGAACAGTGCACAGCTGACCTCTCTGCAAGCCGAATATGATCAATTGCGCCAGGATGCCCAGTCCAGTGTCGGTGACTTGCAAACAGAACTGGAAGAGGCCCGGCGAGACCGGGACGAACTTGAACAGATACTGGCAGAAGCCGATGGTCTGTTGTCGCTTCAGGCTGAACAGCAAGCACGTCTTGAAGCCGAGCAGGCTGAAACCATACGTATCCTGGCCAAAGTCGAAGCCGAACTGGTTGGTGCCGAGCAGCGCCTTGCGAACGGTGACGCCGAACTGGTTAATGCCGAGCAGCGCCTTGCGAACGGTGACGCCGAACTGGTTAATGCCGAGCAGCGCCTTGCGAACGGTGACGCCGAACTGGTTAATGCCGAGCAGCGCCTTGATGAAAGTAACGCCGAGCTGCAGTTAACCAGGGCAGAACTAGTCAGCACGCGTCAGGAAGTTGATGATCTGAATCGTCAGTTGGCCGACAGTCAGGCAGTCGTGCAACGACTGCTCATTGAGCGAACCTCGTTGCTGGCCAAGACTCAGAATATGGAGCAGGAGAGCCGCGAATTGCAGGCGGTCAATAGCCGACTGCAAGAGCAACTGGACACTGTGTTGTCGGAATTGAATGTAGTAGAAGTCGAGTTGATGCGCCGGGAGGCCAATCTGGATCAAGCTGTTGCCGAGCGGGAAACAGTGGAGGATGAGTATCGCCAGGCGCGTGAGCAGCTTGCTTTGCAGCAGGCTCGAAACCAGAACTACACCGAGACCATCGACGAGCTTGAAGCCAGGCTGAACCTTGAATCAACGGCAATGAACGAACTGCAGGAGCAGCTACAGCTGCTGAGCAATGAACGGCAGACGCTGGTGTCCCGTCTTGAAGACGGTACAACGGTCATCAAACTGCCTGAAAGCATTGTGTTTGCATCCGGGTCTGCCGATATTGGCGATTCAGGGCGGGAAACGTTGCAGTTGCTGGCCGACGCGCTGGTCAGTTTTCCCGATCATCTGATCAGCATTCAGGGGCACAGTGATAGCCGGTCAATCTCAGCCACCCTGCAGGAAAAATATCCGTCTAACTGGGAGCTGTCGACTGCCCGGGCCGCTTCAGCAGTCCAGGTACTGGGCCAGTCTGGCATCCAGGCAAACCGCATGCAGGCAGTGGGATATGCCGACACCCGCCCACTGGTGGAAGAAACGAACGCGCAGAGTCGCCGTACAAATCGACGTATCGAGGTTCTGCTGTATCCGAACCAGTTTACCATGAGAGTGCTTGATCAGGCCGCTGTGGAGACTCCCTGACCGGTTAACTCGCAGCGTCCGGGTGGGCAAAGCCCGGGCGCTGTTTTTAGGGATTTAGGTATGGAAAAACAGAGAGCCACACCCTCATACCAGGCCCAACGGCAACGTCTTACCCACCGGCGTCAACGTCACAGCAGCCATTAGCTTGTTGTCAGCGTTTTTACTGTACGTCCTGCTATGGCTCCCATAACGACAGCATGAAGCAAACCATTACCGGACAAATAACCGCTGTCGTTCGAGCCGGACACACCCCGCGCGGCTCCACCAGCGGCCAGGAGGTTGGGGAAGACGGACCCGTCTTGTTTCAGTACTCGGCCTTCCGGCGTTATTTCCAGCCCACCCTGAGTATGAAACAGCGCGCCCGTAACCCGAATGGCATAGTAGGGCGGTTTGATCAGCAAGTCTGCCTCAAAGCTGCGGCCAAAAGTGTCAGTCCCTCCCTGCGTTGACAATAAATGCATCTCATCAAAAGTAGCCTGAAGATGTTCCGCGCTGAGTTTCAATCCATCGGCCATCGCCTCGATGGAGTCGAACTGTTTGACGGATTTGGTTTCCAGAGCATTCTGGTAGTCTTCAAAATCGAGCAGATGCTTATGGATACGTTCATCGAACAGATTCCAGACATAGCCATTGGGCTGGGCGAGCACTTTGGCAGCCTGTTCCGAGTAGCCGCCATGTTCATTGGAAAAACGCTGCCCGTTCTGATTAACCTGAATGCCACCTTGCATCATGACCGCCCAGGAAACCAGTGTCTGGGGCGGGTCTGCGAGTGAACCATGACCCTGGTATGCACTGAGATCTTTAAGGCTGGCACCCAGCTTTTCGCCCCAGAGTATGGCTTCTCCCTGGTTTCCTTCGTGACCGTAGTATAAGGCCCCGGTCATCGCTGGTAGGTATTCTTTGACCAGATCGCGGTTACCACCATAGCCATTGCAGGCGAGTAACAGGACATCGCAACCCAGTCTTTCGACTGAGCCGTCAGGTTGTTTGTAGGCGATACCCCGGATGCGTTGGTTGTCATCGACGTAGAGGTCGGTGACTGTTGCCTGTGTCACAATGTCTACGCCGGCCGCTTCGGCCGCATTCAGCAAACTACCCATCAGCTCCTCGCCGGTGCGGCGAGGCGTGCAATGCATGCGCATGCGACTGTGTCCCGGATACAGAAAGCCCTGGACCAGTTCAAATGGGATGTGGTGTTTGTCAGCCAGCCATTCAATCACCGGGCCGGAATTGTCCGCCAGTGCCCGGACAACAAGTGGATCTGATTCATGATGGTTTTTGTCCTGGATATCACTGTCCATCAGATCGGCATCGTCAATCACATCCGCCTCTCGCTGAAAGCGGGTATTGGCTGCCGGTACAAAACCACTCGACATAAAGGTGCTACCGCGTGGCATTGAATCCCGTTCCAGTATCGCCAGCTCAATGCCTTGTTCCCTGGCTGCCAGAGCAGCTACCAGGCCGCAGGCTCCGGCTCCGATGATAAGCAGAGGCATGGTTAATTCAAACTCATACCGGTCCGGATTGTAGGCAATCACACTCATGTTTTGACTCCGCTGTGCTGACGAACCTGTTGCAGAATATCCAGGGAGCTCGCTTGCCATATGTCCTCATGACCGGAAATGTACTCGAGGACTGCTTCAAGGGAACTGATGCGATGCGGTTGACCCAGCATCCATGGATGCAGGCTGAGCCCGAGCATACGACCGCTGTTTTTTTCCGTTGCTTCTTCCAGTAAATAATCGATGGCATCGGTCACCTGAGTGACCCAGGCGTCTTCTGAATGCAAATTGCTGCCAATAACAAAGGCATCTTCTATTTCGGTCTGCAATGGCATCATGGTCAGATCGCCATGCTCGGTTTTGAACGCATAGGGCAAGTCATCGTTGACCCAGTCGCAGCAGTATTCCAATCCTTCAGCAGCGAGCAGATCTGGCGTGTTTTCACTCTGATTGCGCGCCGGACTTAACCAGCCGGTTATCGGGCGGCCGGTTTTTTCTCGCAAGGTGTTAACCGATCGCTTTACCAACTCGGCTTCCTGTGCTTTATCCATGCCTCCGTAATGGAGATGATCCATATTCCAGCCATGGCAAATGAGCTCAGCATCCTGGTCAATCAACCGGTCCAGCAAATAGGGCGCGGTCTGTGATATTTGAGCATTGACTGCGTAGGTAGGCTGTAGGTTGTAGCGTTCGAATGCTCTCAGAAAGCGATAGATACCGACGCGGTTGCCATAGTCGCGAAGTGAATAGTGGCGCAGATCGGGGTAGGGCATTGTCATGCCATAAGGCACTTTAAAGGGTTCGCCGCGCTGGTTGAGTGGAAAGAACTGCACGGACACATTGATCCAGACCGCCAGCTTTTTTCCAGCCGGCCATTGGATAGCAGGCCGATCGGTGAGCATTGACCAGTCATAACGATCATGATCATAACCATATTGACGCCAGGGGTATTGGAGGTAATCATCATTGAGCGACATATTAGCGCCCTCCTGTTTGAGCGCTGATGCTTTGACTGGCATCGTCGTAACAGTGCTCCATATAGTACTCGGCGATTTCACGGCCGGTGGCAACCCAGACATCCGGGTGGCCTGTGATATACTCCAGGGCTTCTTCAAAGGCCTTTATCCGGTGTGCATTGGGCACCTGATAGTTATGTGTAGGTATGCACATGACGGTTCCGGATTCAGCTCCTTCCTGATACAACCGGTCAAAGTGTCGTTTGAGCATTGTCAGGTAATGCCGTGGCTCGACTTTGTTAACGGCGTAGACAATGGTGTCATTCATTTCCAGTGAGTAGGGCATGGAAATAAAGCGCTTGCCCGACCGAACATGGACAGGCGTCGGCTGGTCATCATGGAACAGGTCGCACGTATAGAAGCCGGACTCATTACCGAATAACTCCGATCCGACCTCGGCAAACAGGTCGAGTGTATGCTCTGAGTGCGACAATGCGGGAGCTAGGTAGCCAGCACAGGTCTGGCCGGTATGTTTGTGGATGGTCTCGATGCTGTCACGGATCATGGCGCGCTCTTGCGCCTCGGTCATATTGTAGGTGTAACGGGTGTTGTAGATGCCGTGGCTGAAAAACTCCCAGTTTCGCTCCTTGCACATGGCAATGATCTCCGGGTGGTGGTCACACATTGCAACGGACAATGAGACTGAACCGCGAATGCCATATTTGTCGAGCAGATCCATTTGACGTTGATGACCAACACGATTTCCCCAGTCGCGAATAGCGTATCCGGGAACCGAAGGGTTGGGCTGAGGCCACGCCTTTCGTGAAGGATTTGGCGGTGGGTTTAACTCGTAAAATTCAACGTTGGGGGCAACCCAGAAGGCGACTTTGGCTCCGTTAGGCCATTTGATTTTTGGCCGGTTTTCATAAGCCCAATAGTCGTAAGCATTCAATTGTTCCATCATAACCCTTCCTCCGGATCATTTTTCGATACGCTGGCCCAGCCATGACATTACGTCATTGACCTTCATGATATCGGCATATTTCAAGTGCAGATCAGTCAGGTTGGCGTAGTGGTAGCTTTCATGTTTATCGGCAACACATTCTTCTGGAACGATGGTTCGGTAACCACGTGACAAGCTCTCTACTGCAGTTGCTCTGATACAGCCAGAGGTCGAACCACCGGTAATGATGACGGTGTCAACCTGATGCCAGACCAGCAGTGATTGCAGTGGCGTTTCAAAAAATGCAGATGGCATGCGTTTTGTGTATACCGCCTCGTTGTCATAGTCAATGTCCAGGCGATCATCAAACTCAGTCCGTTGTGAATTAAATTTAATGTTCTGCAGAGAATCGGGAGTATCCGTGCGCGTTCCCCAGACACCGGCATCAGCAGCAGATTCCATAAAGGCAACATGAGTCCAGACAACAGGCCAGTTCAGTTTACGAAACCGGTGCACGAGATCCATGGTGTAGCCCAACTGATTGGGGTCATGTTCGTATGCGGTGTTGAATAAATCTGTGCGGGTATAGGCTTTTTGCGGATCAACGTTGACTAGCACCGCCTTGTTACCAAACCCGAAGGGTACGCGCTTCGGGTTTGCCATGACCTCGTGAAAAATTTCTTTGGCAGTCTTGTCAGTAGTAATCATAAGGCGCCTCTGCGGGTCTATTCTGAAGTGGTTGAAAGCTGGTTCGCTACCTTGGTATTAGAATCAGCATTGAGTGCTCGCTAGCGAACCGCTATTGTTTCCCTTCATACTTTTGTCCCAGTTCCAGCATCTTTGCTGTACCGAGATAGTCATTTAGCTGGGTAAAGTTAAGCATATTATTTCGAAAAGGATCGGTAGTGCCATTCTGCTTTAGCGTGTCGAAAAACTGCATGGCCATATAGGTAAAAGCACGAACCAGCGCGCCCGGGAAAATCACCAGCGAGAAGCCTTGCTGTTGCAGTGAGGTGGCGTCTTGCAATGGCGTGTCGCCACCTTCGACCATGTTGGCCATTACCGGGACTCTATGACCAAACACTGCCATAATTTTCTCGATGTCTGTTGTCGTTCGAATACCCTCTATAAAGACAATGTCTGCTCCGGCTTCATAGTAGGCGTATGCGCGCTCAATTGCCTGTTCGGTACCTTCAACAGCGATAGCGTCGGTACGGCCAATAATTAATGTGGTGTCTAGCCGTCTTGCATCAACGGCTGCCTGGATTTTCCCCGCCATTTCACCGGTCGATACCAGTGTTTTGCCGCGAAGATGTCCGCATCGCTTGGGATAGGTCTGGTCTTCCAGCTGAATGCCGCTTGCACCGGAACGTTCCAGCATACGCACACTGCGCATAACATTCAGTGCATTGCCAAAGCCGGTGTCGCAATCAACCACAACATCAATGTCGCTGCGTTCGCGGATATGAAACAGGGTATCGTTGACTTCGCTGATACTCATAAGTCCAATATCAGGTCGACCAAGCTTGGTATAAGCCAGGCTGGCTCCTGAAAGATACACGGTATTAAACCCGGCTTGCTCAGCTAGTGATGCACTCAGGGCATCGTAGACGCCCGGGGCAACAACGATATCCGGCTTGGTCAGTCGCTGTTTGAGATTGTCTGTAATGGTGGATGCTGTCATGAGTAGTTACCTTAACGATCGCTTCTTGTTGGGTGACCAATAACCGGCCGTACACTGTGTTTGGCAGGCTGTTGAAATTCTCAGAATTTCGGCGGCCTGCTACCGGTATATGCATATACCGGCAAAATCAATGACGCCTAAGTCATTGATTTTGTGTGAAAAGTAAAAATCGCAATTTTTGCTTTTCGTATTTTGGAAATGGCAGGACGCCTTTTTCAGCAACCTGTTAGCGTGGTCGACGCTCGGGCTCAACGAGGTTGCGCATATGCCAGATCGTTCCATACGTCTTGCCGCGTCAACATGCCTGAGCGCAACTCGAAGCGGTCGGTAAAACGAATGTTTGAAAAGGCACTGCCGTCGGGCCATTCACCGGCAAGCGTTCCCTGGCACATGACGACGATATGGTCTGATTCGTAGGCGACGTTAATACTGGCAATGGTTTTTTTGACAAATCGGTAACGATCTTTTGACCACTCAACGAGGTCACCCAGATCGGTAAATGTGGCACCACCGGGAAATGTCATACTGAAAGAATCGGCGAGATAGCCACGCGCTTCATCGAGCTGTCGCGCCTCCATAGCAGCCAGGTAAGAAAGCACCTGGTCACGTGGGTGGGCTAATGGTGCCGGGCCAGGTTGTCGAACCTGGCCGGCGCGAGTATAGGCTTGAGCGGGTACTTCATGGACCCACACACTGATCCCCTGAGGGTCGGCATCGACGACGCCACTGACGGTTTTAGTCAATTCCTGACACAACCGTTGCTTGATATCATCCGTATAGCCTGTCAATACATTGACCTGGAGCATGGGCATGTCAGATCCTCCTGAATCTGGGTGGTGTGCGCAGCAAGCAGATGCTGACCGCGGCACTACACAGTACTGTACAATCAGCCAGTATTGGAATTGTTTGTACTATACATAATACATTTATATGTGCTATTTGTTGCTTCTGTCAAGTCATGGCGGTTCGAAAGAGGAACAAAAATGGATGCTATTCTAAGTAAAAGTGGACCTGGCGGGACGAAGTCACATCAGCTGTTCCTGTTGCTGAAAGACTCGATTGTCAGTGGACGAATCCGGCCAGGCAGTAAACTTCCCGGAGAATTGAAACTGGCCGACGAGCATCGAGTGTCTCGTGTCACGGTTCGCCGTGCCATGGAGTCGTTAACCGATGAGGGGCTTGTGTCGCGCAAACCGGGGCAAGGTACCATCGTCAATGAACGACCTATCGGTGCTACGGTAATGACCGCAAGTGTTTCAAACCTAATGCTTAACATGGTCAAGCTAGGCGAGAATTCCCGGGTCCGACTGCTCGAGTTTTCTTACGTTAAACCTTCTGAGCTGGTTCGAGAACGACTCTCTATTCCTGGTGATGAGCGCACGCAGCGATCAGTGAGAGTGCGCTTATCAGACGATAAGCCATTTTCTTATCTGGTTACTCATGTTCCTGAATCTATCGCTTTAAACTATAACGAAGCCGATCTGGCGGCCCAGCCATTGTTCGTATTGCTAGAGCGCAGTGGCGTTCATGTAGACCATGCGTCGCAGATTATTTCAGCGACCTTGGCAACCAAAGACATTGCTTTGGCACTGGATGTGGCGGTCGGATCGCCGCTGATCTCATTGAATAGGGTTGTTTTTGATCAGAATGGCTGCGGTGTGGAGCACCTTACGGCTCTGTACCGCCCCGACCGCTACCGCATTCAGATTGATCTGAACCGTGCGGGCGATGAGGACTCGCGCTATTGGCAAACGATCGATTCACCGTTGTAATAACGTGCAGTTCTTTTTTGGCCTTTTTTAAGGCATCTTGCTTGACAGCCTACAAAATACTGATATACCTTTAAATGTATTAAAAGTAATACAATTCGTTGCTGGCACAGAAAAGCAGCGTTTATAGGGGCGAATCGGCGCGATGACAGTAAATAAGACGTTGTTCGACAAGATCTGGGATGCCCACGAGATACTGCGCAATGACGGTGGCCAGAGCCTGCTTTGGATTGACCGACACTTCGTCCATGAAGGTTCGTTTCACGCCTTTAATACATTAAACGACCGCGATTTGCCTGTGCGCTACCCCGAACTCACCTTGGGCGTGGCAGACCACTATGTTCCTACCCACACACGCAGTGCGGCATTGATGCCGGAAAAAATTCGGCTGGTGATTGAACAACTGGTCAGCAATACCAGCCAGCATGGCGTGGCTCTATTGGGTTTAGATGACCCCCGACAAGGTATTGTTCATGTTGTCGGCCCGGAGCTGGGTATTACCTTACCTGGGTTAATCATGGTTTGTGGCGACAGTCACACATCGACGCACGGAGCCCTGGGAGCACTGGCCTTTGGTATCGGTGCCTCGGAAGTGGCCCACGTGCTGGCCACTCAAACACTGTGGCAATACAAGCCCAAGCGAATGCGCATTCGCATAGAGGGCGAGCTTGCAGCCGGCGTGAGCGCGAAAGACATCGCACTGCACTGGATCGCGATGCTTGGTGCCGACAGTGCTCGTGGGCACGCTGTTGAATACAGCGGTACTGCGGTGGATGCGATGAGCATCGAAGCCCGTTTAACGCTTTGCAACCTGACCATAGAGGGTGGAGCGCGTTGCGGAATGATTGCGCCTGATGAGAAGACATTCAGCTACTTGCAAGACAGGCCGTTTGCACCAGAGGGCAATGTATTTGAACAAGCGATGGAATACTGGAAAGAATTAAAGTCTGATAAAGATGCCGTATTTGATCGTGAATTCAAACTGAACGCCGCTGACATTGGGCCTACAGTAACCTGGGGCGTATCTCCAGAAGAGGCTTTGCCGATCAGCGCGGCAGTTCCAGACCCCAGTAAGATGGCGTCTTCTGAAGATGCACGACAGGCCCAGGCCAGTCTTGACTATATGGGCCTGTTGCCAGGCCAGCTATTGACTGATGTAAAGATTGATCAGGTGTTTATTGGCTCATGCACCAACGCAAGACTGGAAGACCTGCGCAGTGCAGCCTCAATTCTCAGAGGACGCAAAAGCAAGGTGCCTGGCATTGTTTCTCCCGGATCTACCCAGGTTAAGAAGGCAGCCGAGGCTGAAGGCTTGGATCAGGTATTTATAGATGCCGGGCTGGAATGGCATGAGTCTGGCTGCTCGATGTGTGTAGGTATGAATGGCGACCTGGTTGCATCCGGGCAACGCTGTGCATCATCCACCAATCGAAACTTTAAAGGGAGGCAGGGTCCCGGGTCACGCACACATCTTATGTCGCCCATGATGGTAGCGGCTGCTGCTGTAGCAGGGAATCTGACGGATGTCAGAGAATTCATTAGCCAGCCAACAGGCGCGTAGGAGTTCGTTATGGATGCTTTTACTCAATTAACAGCCAAAGCATGCTCCATACCAGTGACCAATGTGGATACTGATCAACTAATCCCAGCTCGATTTATGAAGGAATCCCGCAGCGTTGGTTATGGCCAATTTCTACTGTATGACTTGCGCTATCGTACCGATGGATCGGTTAATTCTGATTTTCCGTTAAATACAATAGGTGCGGACGAAGCCCGCATCATGGTTACACGTCGTAACTTCGGCGCGGGTTCTTCGCGTGAAGCAGCCGTATATGCATTGGTTGATGCTGGCTATCGCTGTGTCATTGCGCCCAGCTTTGGTGATATTTTTTCCTCCAACGCGGTAAACAATGGGTTGCTGCCAGCGGTCGTATCCGAGGCCGACTGTGAAGCATTGTTTATAAAGCTTGCGAGTGATGCCCAACCCCTGATGGTAGATTTGAATGACCTGTCCATACACTGTGGCGATTTGAACATTGAATTTACGATCAACAGCATTTGGCGTACCAAACTGCTTAATGGCTGGGATGATATTGATTTGACAGAAGCTCGACGTGAAGAAATAGACCAGTTTCTAGAGCAGTATCTCCAGGAGTATTCCTGGAGCGTTTCGAACCTACCAACCAAAACAACAGAATTATAGACGTAAAGCACATTTAAGGCCCTGAGAGATAGTCTTTTTAGGCGCCTGTACTCTGAAACTGGAGCGGGCTAAAACTGAAAAAGGCGTAACAACAACTAGAGGTAAAATATGAAGCATTTAAGTATCAGAAAATCAGTAGTGGCGGTCAGTCTTGTTTCGGCTATGTCATGGTCAACGGCATCACTGGCTGAGGACACAATCACAGCCGTTCATGCCTTTAATACATCACTTATTTACACTCAGAGCTTTCTGAAGTTTGTTGATATGGTGAATGAACGTGGCGAAGGTGTCATTAATATCGATGTCCTTGGTGGTCCGGAAACCATTGGTTTAACAGAACAACCTGACGCAGTACGTAATGGTGTTGTAGATATGGCCTATACCGCGGCTAGCTTCTATGGCGGTACGATAGCTGAGCGCGATGTCCTCGTTGCCTCAAACAGCAATGCCATCTATGCCCGTGAAAACGGCGGTATGGACCTGATGAACCAGATACATCAGGAAAAGATGGGCGTTTACTATCTGGGCTGGTTTGACAGTGGTCTAGGGTACAATCTCTATACTGTAGATGAACCCACCATAGGCAGTGATGGTAAACTCAGTGTGGAAGGCCTGCGCCTTCGCAGTAACCCTGTTTACGATGCTTTTTTCGATGATTATCTGGGTGCGCAACCAATCAGCCTGCCAACAACAGATGTATATTCTGCGCTGGAAAGAAACGTTGTCAATGCGACGGGCTGGACAGAAATTGGTCTTGCCGATCTGAATTGGGATCGATTCCTGAATTATCGGATTGAGCCTTCATTCTTTTCTACAGATATGGGTGTAATCATCAATCTTGACAGCTGGAATGAGCTGAGCGACGAATCGCAGACAATCCTCCAGGAAGTCGCGATTGAGCATGAACGTAATAGTGCACTTGAGTTAGCAGAGCTGGCCAAAGTCCAGAAGGAAGAAATGATTGCTAACGGAATGAACATTGTTGAACTTGAGGGAGGTGTTCGTGAGGAGTATTCGCAGGCTGCGCGTGAAGCAACCTGGAATCGGATGCGCGGCATGATGCAGCGCCACCCCAATGGGTTGACCAACTACGATGTCCTGGTCGAGAAGTTCAACGAACTGGACTGAGTGCCTTTGAACTAGCCGGCGGCAAATGCTGCCGGCTTTTTAGTTTACGACTCAGGTGGAACTATGCTGTTTCATGAAGTCAGGCTTATAGCTGGCAAGATATACAAAGGGTTTATTGACTCCATGGCAATTATTGCCGGAGCCATGCTGGTCTGGTTGATGGTTGGCATTGTTATTTCAGTGGTCATTCGAAACATGGGTGGGCAACCCTCTGTCTGGTTTTTTATGTCAACGGAGTACGCCTTGTTCTATCTAACCTTGCTGGGTGCCCCCTGGCTGGTGAGGGAAAAGGGTCATGTATATATCGAGTTGATTACTGCTACGATGCCGAAACGAATCCTTAACGTTCATAGCAGAGTGGTGTCTTTTCTATGTGTGCTCATCTGCCTGGTGTTAGCCTGGAAAGGATACGACCTTCTCCAGATAAATATTGAACGAAATGATTATGATGTTCGGGCACGTTTTGTACCGAAATGGATTTTAACCATTGTATTCCCAATTGCCTTTGCGGCGATGGCGGCAGAGTTTGCAAAGTTTGTTGTAGGAAAAGAGATAATGCATAGCGGTGATGCGGGAGTAAAAGAGTAATGGAATGGTATTGGGCGCTTGCATTTCTGCTGTCACTTATAATCCTGTTCATGGGCGCTGGTATGCCCATAGCATTGGCTTTTCTAGGCGCCAACCTTATTGGCTCCTGGTATTTTATGGGTGGCGAGACTGGAATCATCCAGCTGTTGAACAATGGGTTTGGCGGTTTAACCAAGTTTAGCCTTGTTCCTATTCCCCTATTCCTGCTAATGGGCGAGTTGTTCTTTCGTACCGGGCTTGGGATGAAGATGTTTAATGCCATCGATCAACTGATGGGTAAGGTTCCCGGCCGACTGTCTTATGTGACTGTTGTGGGCGGAACCGCCTTTTCTACGCTCAGTGGTTCATCAATGGGCTCTACAGCGTTGATGGGCTCACTGCTTGTTCCGGAAATGCAAAAACGTGGCTATAAAAAGCACATGTCAATCGGTCCCATTCTTGGAACAGGTGGTCTGGCTATTATCATTCCTCCCTCGGCACTTGCCGTGTTACTCGGTACCCTTGCTAAGGTCGATATTGCCCAGCTGTTGATTGCTGGTATTGTTCCCGGCTTGTTACTGGCTTCTTTTTATATGGTCACAATCTGGATCCGAACCAGGCTTGACCCTGACGCAGCTCCGGTTTATGACCTCGAGCCCATACCATTTATACAGAAGATTAAACTCGTACTTACTGACATCCTGCCAATGATCAGTGTCATGGTTGTGATCGTAATGATGATGTTGACCGGCTTTGCCACTCCGTCCGAATCAGCAGCCTTTGGTGCCCTGGGTGTTATCGTGCTTGGCTACATATATCGTTGCATGACCTGGGAAGCTTTTAAACTTTCAGTATCTGGCGCGTTGAAAGTAACATTGATGGCCTACTTGATTGTCTTTGGTTCAGCAACTTTCAGTCAATTGCTTGCCTTTTCTGGAGCATCGAGCGGTCTGATTGGTTGGGCAACCAGCTACGATTTAGCGCCGATTTATATGTTGTTGGCCATGTTTGGTGTCTTGCTATTGCTTGGTACGTTCATGGAACAAATTTCTATTATGATGCTGACGGTACCGTTTTTCTTCCCACTGGCAGAGACTCTCGGGTTTGATCTGGTCTGGTTTGGCATTGTGATGTTGCTTGCGTTGGAGATCAGTTTTACCACACCACCCTTTGGCTTACTGCTATTTGTGATGAAGGGTGTTGCACCGCCAGGTACAACCATGAAAGAGATTTATACAGCGGCGATACCTTATATCTTCTGCTCGTTGTTGCTCGTCGCCTTAATGATCGCCTTCCCTGGAATAGCAACCTGGTTGCCTGGCTATATCAATTGATGTTTGTGTCTCAACAAGCCGCCGATTGTTTTGCAACCGGCGGTTTTTTGTTTTGTGGATGCCGAAAGTTGGCCGTGTTGATCAGCTCGTGAACGCTTCACGCTTGAGCCCGTATTTCTGCATCTTCTGGTTGAGCGTGCGCCGGGGCAGGTCGAGCACCTCCATCACCGCCTTGATATTACCCTGGTGGTGGCTGAGCTCAGCACTGATCAGGGCTCTTTCAACTTGCTCCAGCCGAGCAGACAGTGATCCCTCGCCACTGTGGGCATTGCCACGGTTGCTTGAGCCCAGTTGCAACAGCTCTGTCACCGACACCTGATTAAAGCTACGAGTCAACAGATAGCGCTCAGCGGTGTGTTTGAGTTCACGTACGTTGCCAGGCCAGTCATGCAGCTCCAGGGCAACCAGGTCCTCGTAGCTGAGTTCGGGAACAGGGATCTGGTTTTGGTGGCTGGCTTCATTCATAAAGTGGCTGAACAGCATGGGAACATCACGTGTGCGTTCACGGACTGAGGGCAGTTTAATGTCTGCCACCATCAGTCTATAGTACAAATCTTCACGAAAACGGCCTTCATTGGCAGCCTGACGCAGATCTTCCTTGGTGGCTGAAAGAATGCGCACATTGAACGGTATGGGCGTATGGGAGCCGACTCTGACCACTTCCCGTTCTTGCAAAACACGCAGCAGTTTGATCTGAAAGGTCATCGGCATACTTTCAATTTCATCCAGAAATAGAGTGCCCTGATGAGCGGCCTCGAAAATACCCTTACGTTGTTTCTGAGCACCGGTAAACGCGCCAGCTTCGTGGCCAAAAAGTTCGCTTTCGAGCAGATTCTCGGGAATAGCGGCAACGTTGATCGCGACAAAAGGAGCTTTGCTGCGGATGCTGAGCCGGTGCAGGCTGCGAGCCACCAGTTCTTTTCCGGTACCGGTTTCGCCGGAGATAATAACGTCGGCGTTGACGCGCGCGAGCGCCTGAATATGCTGACGCAGAGTTCGGATAGGTTCGGAGTCACCGATAATGGTATCGGCCAGTTCATCGGTATTGGCCTGGGTATGGTGTGGTTGAGTGGCCAGATGCACGCGCCGCTGTTCGCTCGCCCGCTGGATCATATCGACCAGGCGTTCCGGTTTATAGGGCTTTTCAATAAAATCGAAAGCACCGAGTTTCATGGCCTCAACCGCCTGGGCAATGCCTCCATGTCCGGTGATCAGAATGACCGGAATGGCCGGGTCGACTGCCTTGAGCAGACTCATCCCATCCATGCCAGGCATGCGGATATCACTGACCACAACGCCTTCAAAGTCTGATGTCAGCAAGGGCAGGGCGTCGTCTGCAGACGCAAAGGTGCGGACTCTTACGTCAGCCAGATCGAGCCATTGTTCCAGCGACGCCAGTACTTCCGGGTCATCATCGATGACGACGGCTGTTATGTTGGAAATCATTTCATCGCCTCTGATTGCACCGCTGTTACGCTGATTGAATGTGGGAAGGTCAGATAAAACACAGTACCGGAGCCCAATTGGCTGTCAACGGTCAGTTCCGCGCCTAAATCAATGGCCAAATTGTAGCTGATCGCCAGTCCCAGCCCCATGCCATCCCCTACTGCCTTGGTCGTGTAAAAGGGTTCAAATATATGTATCAGCGTATCGGGGGCAATACCCGGGCCCGTATCTCGTATAGCCAGCCGGAGTTCCTTGTCGTCAACTGCGGTAGAAGATGACGGTGTGATCTGTTCAAGTGTAATGGAAATGGTTCGCTGTTCGACCCCGCTGAGTGCATCGATGGCGTTGCTGATCAGATTCACCAAAATCTGTTCCAGTATCATGGTGTTAGCCTGAATCAGCCGTTGTGTTTCTAGGCGAAGTACGCATTCTATCCGGGCAGCTGTCAGTCTGGGGCTCAATAGATCCAGCGCATAATGAATGGGTCCGTCGAGGCTGACGGAGGTGGCACCGGTATTGCGCTTGCCGGAAAAAATGCGTAACTGCCGTGACAGGTTCGATAACCGAGCTACTAAATCTTCAATTTTACTAAGGTTGGTCCCTACCGCCTCAAACTTGCCGCGCTGCAGCAACAGGTGGCTGCTGGCGGCATAATTCGACAGGGCCGTGATTGGCTGATTCAGTTCATGGGCAATGGCCGAAGACATTCGACCCAGTGCCGCCAGTTTCTGGTTCTGGGCCAGTGCTGCCTGAGCCTGTTTCAAATCTCTTGTGCGTTCTTCAACCCGATGCTCAAGCTCGCTGTTTGCTTCTTGCAGTGCCTCCTGAGTAGCGGTTAGTTCAGTAATGTCCTGCACGGTGACGATATATTCGCGAGCAGCACCCACCCTTATCGGATTGAGGGTGTAAAGCACAGGAAACCGGCTGCCATCATAATGCAGCCCTTCGGCCCGAACCGGTGCCTGGCCGTATTCACGAGACTGCCAGGGAGCGAGCAACTGGCCGAGATGATGGCTCAGATCGTTCTCTTTAAGTCCGAACAGCCGTCGAGCCTGTTCATTAATGAACAATGGCTTGAATTGGTCGTTCAGGTTGAACAGACCTGCGTTGGTGTTTTGAATAATGGCACGCTGGTGATGCTCGCGTTCAGCGGTCAAGCGGGTAATAGCCCGCTGTGCTTCAGTTCGCCGGCGACGTTCACGATAGTACAGCAAAGCCCCTGCCAGCGTTGCATAGGCGATCAGAACCAGACTTTGACTGGCCCGAACGCGAGCCTGTGCTTCAGCCAGAGGCTCACGCAAATGCATCTGCCAGGGGTAATCATCAATGTTCGAGGCATACACCAGGCTGATGCCTTCGCCATCCAGATCGAAGGTCGACCAGTCATCGGACTGCCATTGCGTAACCGGTTGCAGTTGCTGAACCGGATCCTGACCAAATTGCCGGGTACTGGCCATCTGGTCCTGATGAACTTCGCTTAGCGGCCGGGTAGCGTAATAATGCCATCGTGGTAACGAAGACAAGAAAATAATGCCTTCCTGGTTTGTCACCCAAATTCGCTCGCCTGACGTTTGCCAGCTTTGTTCTAATGGCTGCAAGGTGATCTTAACGACAATTACGCCAAGTACTCGATTGTCCGATGCACGAACCGGTGCTGACAGAAACAGTCCCGGGATGCCGGAGGTGGCGCCGACCGCGAAATAGAATCCGGGTCTCTCGTTGATCGCATCCCTGAAATAGGGCCTAAACGCGTAATTAGAGCCCACAAAGGTGTACTCGGTTTCAAAGTTGCTAGACCATTGAGTCATGCCGTCCGGATCCATCAGAAAAATTTCGTCGGCCCCTGCCTGGCGTTTTATAGTGCGCAGTAATACAGACGTTTCAACCGGATTTTCAGTCGCAGGTAAAGCCGGGTTGCGGTCCGCCAGTGCGTTCACGATGCGCGGATCTCGGGCCAGCAGATGCGGCAAATACAGATGCCGGTCAATCGAGGCGGACAATGAGGTCTCAAAGGCGCCCAGGCGCTGTTGGGCTCGCTCGGCAGCCTGGCGGATATCGAGTTGCATCAGGCTGTGCTGGGCCAAAATCAGGGCCAGCAATACCACAACGAGCCCGATGACGAGCCAAAATGGGAGAGATTTCACCCAGTATCGAGCAATACTCACCAGGTTACGCTCGCTCCGGATCGGTCCGGGCGTTGGCGCTGTGGGTTTGAGGCGTTCAGGGATCCCGGCAGGTTTAGCAGTCGAATCAGGCATGGGTTTCGTTAGTCGGTTCCTTGTTGGCACGGTTGGCCATTATCGTTGTGATGCCAATCTCCCCAGTGTACCGCAATGCAAGGTTTGGGCGAACTGTGTGTTCCAGTCGCTGAGGTCAGGGTTTAGGGTTTTGCAGGCGAAAAAAAACCGCGCAGCGCGCGGTTTTTTATAACAGTAGCCTGATCAGTCATCGAGGAAACTGCGCAGATGGTCGCTGCGAGTCGGATGTCTCAGCTTGCGCAGCGCCTTGGCTTCAATCTGCCGAATCCGCTCTCTGGTTACGTCGAATTGTTTGCCGACTTCTTCCAGCGTGTGGTCGGTATTCATATCAATACCAAAACGCATCCGCAGTACTTTGGCTTCACGGGCGGTCAGCCCAGCCAGGACTTCGCGGGTCGACTCACGCAGGCCGGTGACGGTGGCTGAGTCGATCGGCATTTCCATGGAGTTATCTTCGATGAAGTCACCCAGGGAGCTGTCTTCATCGTCGCCAATTGGCGTTTCCAGAGAGATTGGTTCTTTGGAAATTTTTAACACCTTGCGGATCTTGTCTTCCGGCATGTCCATTCGTTCAGCCAGTTCTTCCGGCGTCGGCTCACGACCCATTTCCTGCAACATCTGCCGGGAAATTCGGTTGAGCTTATTGATGGTCTCAATCATGTGCACCGGAATCCGAATAGTGCGGGCCTGGTCGGCAATCGACCGGGTAATCGCCTGACGAATCCACCAGGTGGCGTAGGTCGAGAACTTATAGCCACGACGGTATTCGAACTTGTCGACCGCTTTCATCAGGCCGATGTTCCCTTCCTGGATTAGGTCGAGGAATTGCAGCCCGCGGTTGGTGTACTTTTTGGCGATTGAGATTACCAGACGCAGGTTGGCTTCGACCATTTCCTTCTTGGCACGACGAGCACGCGCTTCGCCGATGGAAATGCGGCGGTGAATGTCCTTAATTTCAGACAGGGCGATCTGGGTGTTTTTCTGGACATTGCGCAGTTTACGCTGAGCTCGGCGCAGTTCAACGTCGAAACGAAAGGCTTCTTCGGCAAAACGGCTGTCTTCGAGCAGGTTGTTCAGCCACTCTTCTTCGGTTTCATGACCGACAAACATCTTAATGAATTCTTTGCGCGGCATGTTCAGTTGGCGCACACAGATACTCAGTAGCTTGCGTTCCTGACTGCGAATCTCGCCAACGGTCTTTTTGATAATGACCAGCGATTCCTCGAATTGACGCGGTGCCAGTTTAAAGCAGGAGAACGTCAGGCCCATAGCATCCAGAGCAGTAGTGGCCTCTTTGCTGTAGCGACCTTTCTTCTCGATGATCCTGGTTGCATCTTCGAGTTGCTCGGCTAGCAGTGTAAACCGCTCACGCGCCAGTTCCGGGTCTGGTCCGCCTTCATTCTCATCGTCATCATCATCGTCATCGCTATCGCCTGCTTTAACGTCGGTTTCGACTTTTTCTGCAACGATGGCATCCGGAGAATCCGCGGCCGGTGAAGGATCAGCTTCGTCCGGATCCTGAAAACTGGTCAGAATATCGGACAGGCGACCGCCGTCTTCCGTTTGTGTATGCGCATAGGCCGCCAGAAT
>Ga0307966_1000403_pt1 | contig 36194 bp, 40 predicted proteins | sample OrgLakmetagen646_FD_203141 | JGI IMG/M metagenome (GOLD analysis project Ga0307966, IMG submission 203141) | Saline water microbial communities from Organic Lake, Antarctica - #646 | ecosystem: Environmental > Aquatic > Non-marine Saline and Alkaline > Saline | place: Antarctica: Organic Lake... | reverse complement strand
AGCAGGCAGCGGGCGCGCGCGCAATGGGCCAGGTCGAGGATCGGCGCACCCGCCAAGCGATGCGATCCGAGATCGGCCGGATGATGGCGCAGATGGCAGCGAACGGCGTGCAGCTCGACAGCCCGTCCGCTTTGGCATTGGGCGAGAAGGCCGCGCGCGAAATGTCGTTCGCCTCTCAATCGGCGCGCAGCGTCAGCGGCGCGCGCGTCGCCACCCTGTCCGCCTCTGCCCGCCAATCAAGAGCGCTGGCCACATCGTCGCTGATCGCGGGCGGCGTTGGCGCGGCGGGCGCCGTGCTGACCGACGCGCCGGATCTGTGGCCGGCGCTGGCAGATAAAAAGGTATTCGGCTGATGGCGCGGATCGAAATACCGCGCGCGCCTCTTGCGGGCGGCGCCTTGGCGCAAGCGCCGCAGCCGGTCGACAACGGCATCGGCCGCGCTGTTGCAAATCTGGGCCAGCAGCTGCACGCGGGCGGCGTCGCGCTGGAGACCAACCGGCTGTCGCGTGATCTGGGCCGCGCCCGCGTCGACATCGCGAACACTCTTTCGAGCGCCCGCCTTGAGACGCAAAAGCTCAGCGACCCCGATGCGATCGACACCGGCTGGCGCGATAGCCTGACCCAGCTGCGCGCCGACACGCTTGGCAAGGTGGACCCGCAGAACAGCGAAGCCGCGGGGCTGGCATTTGACGAGCTGGCCGGACGCCACAGCCTGGCCGTAGGTCAGCGCGCGATCCAGCTGCGCGAGGCGCAAGGCCTCGGCTTGCTTGTGCAACACGCGAATGCGCTGGCCACATCGCCGGGCATTGGCAACCGCGAGGAACGGGCGACGCTGCTGGGCCAGTTCGCCGATCAAGTGATGGACGCTGTTGACGCCGGGATCATTACCCCGGCGCAAGCACAGGACCGGATACAGCGGCAAAGCCAGACGATGGGCGAAGCCGCCGCCATCCGCATGCTGTCCGAAGATCCCGACATGCTGCTGGCAAGCATCGACAGCGGCGAGCTGCCCGAGCTGGCCGCCGACACGCGCGAGCGCTATCGCCGCGGCGCCGTCACCGAGATTGACCGACGCACCGCCGCGGGCCTTCGCGCTGACGAGATGGCCGCCACCCGCCGCATCGCGGAGCAGGGCAAGCAGCTGTCTGCGCTGACCGCCATCGCCCGAACCGGCCGGAGCATGGACGGCCAGACCGCGCTCCTGGCCGACCCTGCGATGCAGAGCCACCCAAGCTATGCCGAGGCAGTCGCCGCGGTGGAGCTGAACCAAGCGCTGCCCGGCTTTGCGGCCATGACGCCTGACGAGCAGGCGGCGCTGATCGAGACAGAGCGCGCCAAGACCGTGACCAGCGCATTCGAGACCCGAGCGCTCACTGCGATGGAAGCGATCAACGAGGCCGCCGTGCGCCAGCAGGCCGCCCTGGCGCGCGCTGGCGCCACCGAGCTGAACGCCCAGCTTGCCGATGCGGCGGCGCTTGCTTCGGCGGGCCGCCAAGTCGCCGACGAAGATGATCTGCTGGCCAATCCCGCCGCCAAGGATCTGCCAAACTATGCCGCGCTTGTCGAAGGCGTGGCGCTGCGCGCGCAGCTGCCCGGCTTTGCATCGCAGACCCCCGCCGAGCAGGCGGCGCAAATCCAAGCGGAAGCCGCGCGGCCCATCGCGTCGCGCTTTGAGAACGATCGCCTGGTCGCGATGGAAGCGGCGCGCGCGGCGACCGTCCGAGGCTGGCGCAGCGACCCGATCGCGCAGGCCGCCGCGCTGGATCTGGGAGTTGCGGCAGCGCTGCCCGCCGATCTGTCGGACCCCTCGGCATGGGCCACGGCATTCGCCGCGCGCCGCGACTTCGGCGCGTCGCTGGTGGCGCGCGGCTACATCGCCGCGCCGGTGTTCTTCACCACTGCCGAGCGTGACCAGCTCAAGGCCGCCGTCGCCCCGGGCCAAGACGCCCGCGTTCGGGCCGGGCTGGCGTCGGCGCTGGCCGAAGGCTTCGGCCCTGATGCGCCGCGCGCGCTGGCCGGGATCAGTGATGACCCGGTATTCCGAAACATTGGCGGGCTGTTGTCCGCGGGCGGGCGCCCTGACGTGGCGCTGTCCGCGTTCAGCGGTCAGACCGCGATCGATGCCGGCACTGTGACGCTGCCCGCCACGGCCATGCGCCAGACGCTGATGTTCGCGGCGACCGGCGCGCTGCTGGCGGAGACGTTCCCTGACGATGCCGCGGCCCAGGTCGAGATCCTGAAAACCGCCGACGCGATCTATGCGTCCCGAGCGCAAGGCTTGAACCCCAAGGACGAGCCCGACAACGCTGGCGAGATCTGGACCGCCGCCCTGCAAACTGCAATGGGCGCCGGCGTCGACGCGCAAGGCAAGCCGACCGGCGGCGTGCATGAGATCAATGGGCGCCAGACATGGGTGCCGATGGGCGTGGCTGTCACCGACTTCGAGCGGGTGCTGGACGATGCCGCGGATCTGCTGTTACCGCCAATTCAGTTCTCCAGCACCAGCCGGTCGGCGTTCGGCGATGCCGTGGTGCAACCCCCAGTCTTCGACGCATGGACCGCGGCGGCGATGTCCGGCGGCAGCCCGATGTTCGGCGGCGTGCCACTGTCGCCGCAAGCTGCGAGGCGCACCAGCCTGATCGCCATCGGCGACGGCGTGTATCGCGTGGAGGTGAAGACCGGCCGCACCTATCAGACCGTGACCGACAGCGCCGACCCGACCGGCGCCACGCATTTCGTGATCAGCTACGATCAGCTGCGCGGCGCTGTCGAGCAAGCGCGGCGGGCCCGCCGATGACCTTCAAGCTGCAAGTGCCCCAGCGCATCCCGCGCACCAACCCTGCCCCGCGCCCCGCCGCAAGTTTTGGGGAGGTTATCGGCGCGGCCTACGGCAATGAAATGATCGACGCCGACATCCGCGACTATGGCCAGCAGGTCGAGCGCGGCATCCTGACCGACATCGCCGATCGTCTGGGCTCCGAGGCGCCGGAGCAACCGATGGGCCAGCCGATCCCCGGCGGGACCATCGGCCTGATCGCCGGTCTGGTGCTGGATCAGGGCGCGCCGGGCGTCTACTTCCCCGCCGATCGGCGTGCCGATCTGCTGCGCCGCGCCGCGATCGCGGAGCAGCGCAACCCAGCGGCTTGGGCGGATCTGCCGACCAGCGATGCCGCTGTGCAGGCCGAGAGCGTGCGGCGCCGCCAAGCCGAGGCGCGCGACAATCTCGCCACCCTGTCAATGGGCGGCGACGGCATCGGTCAGATGGGCGCCGAAATCATTGGCGCCATGGGCGCCACGATCACCGACCCCTTGCTGCAGCCCCTGCTGCTTGCGGGCGCTGGCGCGGGCGGACTGGCGCGCACGATGGCGATCGAGGGCGGACTGGGCGCGACGTTCGAGGTGGCCAAGCTGCCCGATCGCGCGCGCGTGGCGCAGGAGCTGGGTCGCCCCGATCTGACGCTGGGCGACATGGCCACGCGCGTCGCGATCGGCGCAGGGTTCGGCGCAGGCTTCGGCGCATTGATCCATGGCGCGCAGCGTGGCGCCGCTTACATCGCAGGCCGCCGGACACATACGCGCGACACCGCCCCGCCAGGCGTTGAGGCAGGCGATCATGGCGCGGCCGTCGACGCAGCCGAGGAAGCGCTGCGCAACGGCCAAAGCGTGCCGCCGCCGAGCCCGGTTGTCGATCAGGCCGACATCGCCCGCGTCACGGGAAAGATCATCGGCGTGGAAAGCGGCGGACGGGCTGCCGCGCAGAACCCCAATTCAACGGCCGGCGGTTTGGGCCAGATCATCGACAGCACTTGGCTGGAGCTGATCGGACGCCACCGCCCCGACCTGGCGCAGACCAAGACCCGCGCCGAGCTGCTGGCCATGAAGGGCGACGGGCCGCTGAACCGTTCGATGACCGAGGCATATACGGGCGAGAACGTCGCCGCGCTGAATGCCGCGCAGATCCCGGCGACTGATGGGAACGTCTACCTATCGCACTTTCTCGGGCCCGGTGGCGCGCGCGTCGCGCTGCTTGCAGATCCCGACGCGCCGATCAGCGCGGTGATGAGCGCCGGCGCGATCGAGGCGAACAAAAGCCTGACCTATGCCGGGCGTGCGATCCAGCACTGGACCGTCCGCGATCTGCGCCGCTGGTCCGAGGTGAAGATGGGCCAAGCCGTCGACCCCGGCGATTCCTACACCGCCGCGACGCGGCGTGGCTACACATCGGGCAGCGAAGTGGTGACGCCGGCCAACATGCGCGTGACTGTCGAATATGAGATCGTCGATCTGGACACGCTGATCCTGGCGAGCGGCGACCGTCAGCCACGCGACCGATCGCGCGCCGCCCCGACCGCCAAGGTGGCGGAGCGCGCCGCGGCGCTGGACCCGCGGCAGCTTATGCCGTCACCGCTGGCCGGATCGGGCCCGCCGATCGTGGGCGCCGACAACATCATCGACAGCGGCAACGGCCGCGTGATGTCGATCATTCATGCCGCTGACAATTTTGGGGATCGCTACAGCGCCTATCTGGACTTCTTGCGTGCGGCAGGGTTCGAGATCCCCGCCGGCATGAACCGCCCGGTCCTGATCGCGCGGCGCACCACCGATCTGCCCCCCGATGAGCTGCGCCGTTTTGTGAGAGAGGCGAACGACGATGTGGTCGAGCGGCTGTCGCCATCCGAGCAGGCGCGCACCGACGCCACCGCGTTGACACCCGAGACGCTGGGCCTGTTCGACCCGGAGGCGCCCAGCATCGGATCGCCCGAGAACCGCGCGTTCCTTAGCCGCGTGGTCGCAGGTCTGCCGGCCAGCCAGCAGGGATCTGTGATGGACAGCGTGGGCCGCCTGACACCGGCGGGCGCCACGCGCATTCAAGGCGCCATGCTGGCCCATGCGTTCGACGCGCCCGATCTGATCGAGGCGGCGACCGAGGCCGCAGGCGCCGAGATCAAATCGCTGTTGGACGCGCTGACCGACGTGGCCCCCGCCTGGGCGCAGATGCGCGCCGAGGCGGCCGCGGGCCGCGGATCGCCTGAATTTGACATCACGTCGCAAGTGGTCGAGGCGGTGCGCCTGATCCGCGACGCGCGCGCCATCGCGGTGCGCGATGGCGTGCCGGTGCGTGCGGCCATCGCTGACGCGCTGGCGCAGGGGGATATGTTTTCGGGCGGCGTCAACCCGATCACGGCGCGGCTGGTCGGCATCGCCTATCGCGACGGGCGGGCCCAGTCGCGCGACGCGGTGGCGGGCGCGCTGCGCAGCTATGTCACCGAGGCGCAGCAGATCGGTGGCGGTGGCGGTGGCGGCCTGCTTGACGACATCGCGCCAGCATCGCCTCTTGATGTGCTGGACGGCGTGCGCGCGCGCGCTGACAGATCCGCGCCCCCGCCGCCGCGCGAAGGCGAACCCGCCGCTGCGGAGCCCGTGGGCCCCGCAGGCGTTTCGGTCATCGATGTGGAGGGCGCCGACGGCCGGCGGTTTGCAGAGGGCGCGACATCGCCCGCCGCGCAGGCCGGTGCGGATCAGGCCGAGGCATCGCTGCGCGCACGCTTGGACGCCGCGCCAGGCGATGGCCCGCCCGCCGCCACCGCCGCGCCAGCCGATGGCCCGCCCGCCGCCACCGCCGCGCCAGCCGATGGCCCGCCCGCGCCGGCCATGCCAGCCGATGGCCCGCCCGCGCCCGCCGCGCCGCAGGGCCCTTGGACGCGCACCGATGCCAAGCCGCCCGCTGACGATGGTGCGGCGGCGATCCTGAACGCTGGAGATTTTGAGATCGAGCCCGGCGTGACCGCTTCGCAGGTGCTGAACGATTTGGCGGATGATGCCGAGTTCATGGACATCGTGAACCTGTGCGGCCTTGGAGGTGTGAAAAATGGCTGATCTTCGCGACTGCCTGCAGACGGCCATGGACGCGCAAGAGGTGAACATCACCCGCGCCCGTGCGACGCAGGAGCTGATGAACGAGCTGGTCGAGCGCTACAGCACAACCATGCCACCCGCCGCCGCGCAGGCGGCCGCAGAGGTGGACGTGCGCAAGATCCTGAAAGAAAGCGCGATGCGCCGCCGCCATGTGGTGCTGAACCAGCTGACCCGGATGCGCGCGAACGCGGACATGATCGCGCGCAGCGACAACCCGGCGGGCACGATCAAGTCGCTGCTGGAATATGCCGAGGGCCGCAAAGACGCGGTGCTGTCGGTAAGATCGCGCAAAGACGGATTGCGCCGCCAGTTCCTCGGAATGATGGGGGGCATCTTAAAACAGCACGGCCGCAACATTTTCGGCGAGGTGCGCAACAAGGCGGCGCTGAAGAACATCGTGCGCGAGCTGCATGGCGAGACAACCGGCGACACCGCGGCGGCGCAGCTGGCCGATGCGTGGCGCCAGACGGCCGAGCGCGCGCGCGTCCTGTTCAACAGCTTTGGCGGCGACATCGGCAAGCTGGACGACTGGGGTCTGCCGCACACGCACAACGCGCGCCGGATCGATAACGCAGGGTTCGACGCCTGGCGCAACGCGATCCATCCCGCGCTGGACTGGTCGCGGATCGTGGACCGCACCACCGACCAGCCGTTCGCCGCCACGCCCGGCGCTGCGCCCAACCCCGCCGCATCGGGCCGGCTGCTGCAAGAAATTTATAACCGACTGACGACAGACGGCTGGAGCGATCGCATTCCGTCAATGGCCGCCGGCATGGGCGGCAAGGCGATGTATAACCGCCACGCCGAGGCGCGGCTGCTGCACTTCAAAAACGCCGACGCTTGGCTGGCCTATAACACGGAGTTCGGGGCGACCAATCCGTTTGACGCGATGATCAGCCACATCGAGCGCATGAGCCGCGACATCGCGCTGATGCAAGTGCTGGGGCCCAACCCGGGCGCAGGCCTAGAGCATATGATCCAGACCGCCACCAGGCGCGCGGTGCTGGCGAAGGACAAGCCGATGAAAGCCGCGGTTGCCAATGCTGGCAAGCGCGCGCAGCACATGCTCGCGCAGCTGGACGGCAAGGCGAGCGCCGCCGAGAACGAGGGGCGCGCGCGGTTCCTCGCGGGCACGCGCGCCGTGCTGGCCGCCGCCCAGCTGGGGTCGGCGATCCTGTCATCGACCACCGATCTGTTCACGGTCGCGATGGCGGCCAAGTCGGTCGGCATGAACCCGGGCAATGTGCTGAGCCAGACCGTCCGCCTGATGGCGAGCAAGGGCGAGCGCGAGATGGCCGCATCGATGGGCTATGTCGCCGACACGCTGGCCGACACCGCGGCGGGCGCGGCGCGCTATTATAACGATGTGTTCGGCGCTGAGATCACCGACCGCCTGGTCGGCTTTGTGATGCGGGCGCAGGGCTTGTCGTTCTGGACCGACATGCACCGCCTGTCGGTGCAGCTGAGCTTTGCCGCCGAGCTGGGCCGCCATGCCGGCCAGCCAATGAACGCGCTCCCTGAGCGGCTGTCGGCGCTGCTGCGATCGCGCGGCATGACCGACGCGGACTGGATCGCGCTGTCCGATCCGGCGCTGATGTTCCGCCCGCGCCAGGGCGCGGTGTTCCTGTCGCCGCAGCACTGGCGCAGCGAAGCGCTGGCGCGCGGAATGGACACGGCGCGGGTCGAAAACCTGTCGCTGAATTTGCAGGCGATCATCGAGGAACAGCTGGAGCTGGCCGTGCCCACCCGATCGGTCGAGGCGTCAGCGGCGATCTACGGCGATACAAAGCCGGGCAGTTTCGCCGGCGAGCTGCTGCGGTCTGGTGGCGCTTATAAATCCTATCCGATGGCGCTGATGGTCGGACAATATCGCCGAATGATGGCACGCCCAACGCCGCTGGCGCGGGCGCAATATGGCGCGACGTTCTTGGCTGGCACGACGATGCTGGGTGCGCTTAGCGTTCAGCTGAAAGAAATGGCCAAGGGACGAGACCCGCGCCCGATGACCGACGTCAAATTCTGGGGCGCTGCCTTTTTCCAAGGTGGCGGCCTCGGCATTTTCGGCGATTTTCTCAAGGCCGAAACCAGCCGCACAGGTGGCGGGTTTGCCGAAGCGCTGACGGGGCCCGTGGTCGGCTTGGGCGGCGACCTTTGGCGCGCGGTTTCATCGAACGTGGCGCGCGTCGGCCAAGGCAAAGACCCGCTGATCGGGCGCGACGTGGTGAACATCGCGCGGCGCTACACCCCCGGCACATCGATCTTCTACGCACGCACCGCGCTCGACCGCCTGGTCTGGGACCAGCTGCAGGATCTGCTGGACCCGGAGGCACAGACGCAATGGCGCCGCCAAGAAAAGAAGCAGCGGCGTGATCAGGGCAGCGGCAGCTGGTGGGGGCGTGGCGAGTTGACGCCGCGCCGCGGCCCTGACCTTTCCAACATCTCGGGAGCGAACCGATGACGACTGAGACCTATCAGCAGCCCGAAGTCGCGACCGTCCAAGGCGCGGGCCCGTATACCATCCCGCACGAATACCACGCCGCCAGCGAAATCAGCGTGACCGTGACCGTCGCGACCGTGAAAACGACGCTGACGCAGGCGGCCGAATACACTGTCGCGCCGGCCGCCGATGCAACCGCCGGCGCTGTCACGCTGACCGCCGCCACCGCGGCGCAATATGCGGGCGCCGAGCTGCGGATCATTCGCCGCACTGTGAACGAACAGGGCTATGCCGCGCAGGGCGGCGAGCGCGAGGCAGGGCTGGAGGTGCAGCTGGACCGCCAGACGCGCGGCATTCAGGATCTGGCGCGCGACGTGTCAGCTTTGGACGATGCGTCTGCGCGATCGCTGCGCATGCCATCCAGCGACCCGGTGATCGCCGCGCTGCCCGTCGCCAGCGCGCGCGCGAACCGGATACAAGCCTATGATGCGGCGGGCGCGCCGATGCTCTACAACCCCGCGATCGCGCTGACCGTGGCGGACGCTGGCATTCCGGTGTTCGGCACCGCGCTGGCCGCTGGGCTGGCGACCGTGCCAGCCGGGCCCGCCGCGATCATGCTGCTGGGCATGTATGCGCCCGGCGATGGCGGGCAGATGGTGATGGTGCGGCGCGCATCGGAGCCGTCGCACCTGGCGAAGCTCCAGACCGCAGATGGCCAATGGTGGGAGACGATCGAACCCGGGCCGCTGCCTCACCACTTTGGCGCGCGCTGGGATGGCACGACCGACGACACCGCCGCAATCAACGCCTGGGCGGCGTATCTGCGCGCGACGAACCGAAGCGGACGACTGCCCCCCGGCATGGCTTACTGCGCGGGGACGCTCTACCTCGGCGGCGTCAATATCGTCGGAGCTGGCGGCCCAACAAACGCCGGCGCTTTTACCAGCAAGACGGTGATCAAGTCGAACGGCAATCCGATGCTTTCGATGGCATACAGCGCCACGTCGCCCGCGAATTACTTCCTGACGCATTGGCAAGACTTCACCGTGCTTGCCGCGGGCGGAGCAGTGGCAACGATCAACCTGTGGGACTATCTGAATTACCCTTACCAAGTGGGCGTCTGGGCCGGGCGCAACCATAATTTTATGATGCGGACGACCGACACCGGCGGGTCTGGCGAGGCGGACCAGGAAGAAACCGGGCAAGTCGGTGGATCGGGCGGGCTCACCATGCTGAATATGTGCGTCCAAGACGCCTCGGGCTGGGGCGTTTACGCCTACAAGCTGTGGGGCAAGTCGCTAATCCACAACGTGTTCACGCGCCGCTGTGGCGGCGTCGCGGCCTTTACGCTGTCGAATGATCGTTTCGGGGGCGCTTATAACTTCGCGTCGGAATGTGTGGACTTTCGCGTCGGGGTGATACACGCCTTTAATGCCGGCTATGCCAACTCCGACCACGACTATCGCGGCACTGGCATTCGCATCGGCGGATATAAAACCGTTGTCGAGGGGCTGGACCGCCTAGCCCAGAACGGCACCAATCAGCTTTTCGACGCGATCCACCTGGAGCGGTTCCGCATCCCGCTGGAGATCAACAACACCGGCGACGTGCAGATCGGCGGCGGCAGCATAAGCGGGCCGCCCGCGTTGCATGGCACCTATGGCAAGGTCTACATCGGCCACGGAAGCAACCGAGGCAACGACGTGCAGGGGTCTATCGGGCCGCTCAAGTGCTTTAACGTCGATCGTGTTTTCGTGATGCAGCCGGGCTTTGACCTCGGCGGATTGGTCAATCGCGAGGGTGGTCTTGAAATGCAGATCCACACTTGGGTCGGCGTGAAATGGTCCAGCACCGGGGCGGACACCTACGGCATGGGTTCGACTGGGCAAAACGTCAAGCTGGTCCCGCGCTACGATCCGGCGGACATGCCCGGTGGCATCGGCTCGCGCGGGGCTTTCCAAGTGCAGCCATTCTTCAACACCGCGTTCAAGCCGGGCACGGACTGCGCCAACCTTCTGCGCCAGTTCGCGCGCGGCGGGGGGGCTTTGGAAAACTGGACGCACGATGGCACCGGCACCGCGACGGCCGGCGCGAGCTTCATGGGATCGACCGCTGGTGGCGCCAAGATCCACCACGATGCGATCGACACGACGGCCAAGGTGCTTGTGCCTGGCGAGATAATGACGCTGCAGGTTTGGGCCGAGCTTGCCGGAACCAACGCGCTCAGCAACCTGACGTTCGGGCTTGCGGATCTGACCGGCACGGAGATCGTGTCGTGGCCGATGGGGCCGAGCGGGGACGAAGACGCGAACACCGTCCATCACCGTTTTGTCAGTCTCATCGTCCCGACGACGACCAACGCAGATGGCCACACTGGGGTTCGCGTGTTCCTCAAAAGTCTGGGCGCCAACATCGTCAGATGGCGCCATCCGATCCTCTGCCCCGGCAGCCTGCGATCGATGGGCGCCGCGCCGCTCAATGTCTGGAACAGCTACGACGGCGCGATCGTCTGTTCGGGCGTGGCGGCCCCGGCCATCGTCATCCCGCAGACGGCCGCGGCCCCGACCAGCCCGGCGCCAAAGATCGGCCAGCTCGCAATATCGGACGGCGCGAACAGCGGGTTCGACGGAACAAGCGGCGCAGGTCTCTACCGGCGCGGCGCAAGCGCTTGGATTTTCATCGGATAAAAAGGAGCGACACCCATGGCCCTCAGCACCGCAAGCGTCAACATTGGCGACGACTGGACGCTGCTTAATTCCAGCGACGCCGCCACCGTGCAGATCCAAAACACCGGGAACGCGCCGTTCGAGCTGGTGCGCGGCACGACCACCCAGCCGACCGGCAATGTCCCGTCGATCATCGTGCCGCCGGGGTTCGGCTGCAGCACGGCGCTGATCGCGGATGTCGTGCTGGCCCCGACCGGCGGGCGCCTTTGGGCGCGAGCCACCGACCGCGCGCGCGCGACGATCAACTGGGTGTGATGGCATGATCAGATCCGCGATCAGACCGATGATCCAGCCGATCGGCCGCAAGCTGCTGCGGGGCGGCGGCACTCCGACCATCGCCTCGCTCTTTGCCGAGGACCAGCAGGGCGCGTGGTTTGACCCGTCCACGCTCGGCACGCTTTTCCAAAAACCGGAGGACGGCGTCGAAGCCCCTGTTGATGCCGCCGGGCAGTCTGTGTCGCGTGCCAACGACAGGTCTGGTCGCGGCAATAACGCGACGCAAGGAACGCTGTCCAAGCGCCTCACGTATCAGACCGCACCGTCCCCCCGGCTAACGCTGGACAGAGTTGACGACGTGATGGGCGTCACCGTTCCCGCTGGTGGTTGGACGGGAACTATGGTGCTCGGCACCGATGTGGGCACGGCGTCTTATGAGGTGACAATTCCGGCGGGAGCCTATGAGATCGGCGGAAGAGACTTTCCTGGCGGGGCGCTGGTGGGTCAGGTTATTCGCGACGGCTCGCTAACTGCCGTGGAAAAGGCCGCAGCCGAGGCGGAAATGGTTGTGAATGGTGCGACCGCCAGTTACGGCGCAGTTACCGACATGAGCCTTTTTTGGAGAGGCCGGAGTGAAGTTACACAATTCCCTTTAATCGACACTTCCTCATGCACAAGTCTTTCTGCCGCGTGGGCGAACTGCACAAATCAAGTAACGGTCCCTGCTTACGACACGCCTCTGGTCGAAAACTTTTTTGCGTCGTGGTTTAATAATACCAGCCTCGTGACCATGACTTGGCTTGACACATCTTCCGGCACTAATTTTCGTAACATATTTTACAATTGCCCCTCACTGACTAATTTTCCAGAAAATTTCTTTGACTACGCAAAGTCTGGTGATTTTGGCAACGCCTTTACCAACACAAATCTTTCAGAAGCCAGTATCGACAACATTCTCAAATCTCTTGTCGCCTCGGGCATCGATACGGGGACGAGGCGTTTCGACCAGTCTGGTGGATCGGCTCCGTCTACAAAAACTGGTGACGGCCTGGCTGGCCAGGACGCTATCGACACCCTTCGCGCTCTTGGATGGACGGTCAATGTAACCGGGGGATACGTCACGCCATGAGAATCACAATCGCCTGCCCCGTCGCCATGGTCTCCGACGCCAACCAATTGGCAATGGTCCTCGCGTTCGGCCCCGCCGACGCCCTGACCTATAGCGGCGGCACATGGCAAGACTCAGATGGCGCCCTCTACGCTGTTGCATCCGCTGTGATCGGTGGAGGCTTTGTTCCCCGCGCAACGTCAGCGCTCGTCCGTCCGGAATGGGACACCGACAACCTTGTCAACATGACGGGCGCTGGACGCGCTCAAGCGGCTGTGGCGCTCATTCAGGATGGCGTCAGCCCTCTTGCGTCCCCTACGCGGATCACGGCGATCATTGGTGACGACGGGCTTGCAGCGCTTGCAGCGATGGGGCTGGTTCCGGTGGAAGTAACACTATGACCGGCATCGAGAACACCGAACGCGGCATCACAATTTCCAAGGCCCTCGCTTGGACGATCCTGTCCGCGCTGCTTGTGGCGGGCATCTATGCCGGCGTCCGCGTCGGAGCTTTGGACGAGCTGATCCGCCGCCAAGACCGCGACAGCGCACGGCTGGGCGTGCTTGAGGCGCGCCAGACGGCGGCAGAGCGCGACGTGGCCGTGATTGCCACGCGCCTTGACTTGATCCTGCGCGTGACGGAGCGCACCGATGCCCGCGTCGCGCGCATGGAGATCGACCAAGCCACCGCCCGCCGCAAGGAGCCAGAGCCATGACCGAGAGAACGCCGGCGATGCGCCGCATCAACGAAATCATTCTGCACTGCGCCGCGACGCGGCCGGACCAGGACATCGGCGCGGCGGAGATCGACGAGTGGCATCGGTCCAATGGCTGGTCGGGTATCGGCTATCATTGGATCATCCGCCGCGATGGCACGCGCGAACCGGGCCGCCCCGAACCGCATGTCGGCGCGCACGTCTATGGCCACAACGCCAACAGCATCGGCGTGTGCCTGGTCGGCGGCTTCGGATCATGCGCCGATGATGCGCCCGTGGATCACTATACCCCGGCGCAGCTGACCGCGCTGCGCGTGCTGATGGGCGAGCTGCTGGCGAGCTATCCTGGCGCGCGTGTGACTGGCCACAACGATTATGCAGCCAAGGCGTGCCCGGGCTTTCGCGTGGCGCTGCACCTGGCGGAGATCCTGCCACCGCGCGGCGACACCTTGCGCCAGCCTGCCCCCCGCATCGAGGACGTGCGCACGCTGCAGCTGGCGCTGTCCGGCCTCGGCTATGCGCCCGGCGCCATCGACGGAGATTGGGGCCCGCGCACGCAAGGCGCCGCGACGGCGTTCCTCGCGCGCCATCGCGTCACCCAGATCGCGGCGTCACCCACGGCGCCGCTTTTCGCGGCCGTTCAGGTCGCAACAACCGCGGCGAAAACCGCATGATCGGAGAGCAGAACATGGAAGACGCAAAACCATTCTGGGCGAGCAAGACCTTGTGGGTCAACGTCATCGCCGCGGCCGCTGTCATCGCGGGCGCGCTTGGGCTGGACCTCGGGCTGGACGCTGACACGCAGGCGCAGCTGGCCGCCGCCGTCGTCATCGTCGCGAACATCGTGCTGCGCCTGGTCACGCGCCAGCCCGTCAAGCTCGGCAAGGCGTGATCTATGCGCAGCTTGCGCTGGCGCTGGTGCGGCTCGCGAATGTCTTCGCGGCCCGCGCCCATGACAGCGGCGTCTATGATGCGGGGCGCGCGGCCGAGCTGCTGCGCGCCCATGAACAAGGCGCGGCGCTGGCGCAACGCGCTCGCGCTGTTGCTCGGCGCGTCGCTGATCCAGGCATGCGCGACCAGCTCCGCGACATCACCACGCGCGACGACTGACGCGACAGTCTATGTGGCCGAGGATGGGCGCGAGCTGCTGCCGCTGCGCCTGTCTGCCGCCGGCTGGTCAGCGCTCGATGCGGCGGACCCACAAGGCGCGGCAGATGTGGATCGCGTCAACGCGATCGCGATCTGTGTGGCGGGGCTTGGCTTGGTTGATGCGCCGCGCCGCGCAGCGATGTGCGGCGCGGCGGAATGATGGCGCTGCCTTAATCGCCAATCTGTTAAGCTGTTGTTATGCAAGAAAATCTAAGTAACTTTTAATCAGCGGGTCGTGGGTTCGATACCCACCCCGCTCACCAGAAAATGCAAACGGGCCAAGCGCTTACAGGCTAGGCCCGTTTCACGTTGTCCGACCGTCCGACTGTTGTCCGAGTTGGACAGTCGGGCAGGGCTCAGGCGCTGAGCTGGTCGCGCAGTCGGAAGCCGAGCAGCGGCCAGATCTTTTCTCGGGCCTTCGCCTTTGCAATGGTCTGCCCGATTTCAGCGTTGAAATTTTCCGGGCTTGCGCAGGCGCTTTCGCCTGTCACCGTGAAGCCGTTGCGCATCGTGAGTACGCAAACGGTCAGGCAAGATCCGTCGAAAACGTGAAATTGCTCTCTCACGATTTCGCGGTCCAGCATGTCGGGCGTGATGCGCTTGGCGGTCAGGCCCTTGGCTTGGATCTCGGCTTCGATTGCGATTTCGTCTTTGCTCATAGTTCTTTTCTTTCGATTGGAGTTCATTGCTGGGTGGGTAGCGTTTCTGCGTGAACGATCGCCCGGAACAGCGCATCCCGCAGCCGCGCAATCTCTGCGGCCTGCTCGGTTGCGATCCGATGCAGATCGGGAGCCGCGGCACCGAGCCTCATATTGGAATGAATTTCCTCGATGTTTGATTGGTCCGCCCACTTGGGCCATGCAAATATGGTTCTTCCGTGCTTGTGAACTTCACCTCCGGTGTCCGTGCCCCACGGCCCCGGCGTAAAGCCCGTCAGGCGGGCGATCATTTCTCTGTCGTTATCGGTCATGACTTCACCACTTCTCTCCTTGGTTGCTTGGCCGGACGAGGATTTAGAGCGGCTGACCAACTCACCCCGCGACCGCAAAGCGCTGCGCGATCGGGCAGCGCTTTGCGGTCGCGGGCATCACAGCAGCGCCAAGACAGCCACGATCCAAAAGCCGCAGCCCAGCACCAGCCCGGGCACCAGCCACCAGCCGCTGCACCAGGAGCGGCGCTGTCTGCGCCGGCGCATCACGCGCCACCCGCCGCGCGCTTGGGCGCGATCGGGCGCCGGACTGCATCGACGGCGCGCGTGGCGCCGGCCATCGTCGGCGGGTTGTAGGTTTGCGACAGCCGTGCGTTGCGGTCCGACTGGTTGCCCATGCCGTCGGCGCGGTCACGATCGGACGCGCCGCCTTCGCGCGACCAGTGCGCCCAGCTGCGGCGAAGGTCGCGGAATTGAACATCGATGACGGAAGGGCAAGCGATCGCGGCGGCGTCGCGCACGGCCGCCCACCGCTTGCCAGCCAGATCGTCGCTGAGCGCGACGCCGGTGGCGGCGTCCAAGCACAACGGCGCGGCGTCGGTCGCGGCCAGATCGAGGCGCGCCTGGACCAGCGGGCGCAGCTCGCTGTGAAGTTTGATGGCGCCGGGCGCTTGCGCAGATCCGGTCGCTGCCTTGGACCTGGTGAACCGCCAGACGCCATCGGCCCCGACCTGCCCGGCCGTCGCGGTCAGGATGTCGCGCCGCCGCTGGCCGGTGAACCAGCCGATCGCGATGGCCAGCGCCATGCCGTCGTGCCCGAGCTGCGCGGCGGCGGTCAGCAGCGCGTCGAATTCATGCCATTGCACCACGCGATCGCGCGGCGCCGGCGTCGGGATGCGCAGGCGCAGGCATGGGTTCGCCTCTATCCACTCGCGCCGCTCCGCGTAGGACATCAGCAGCGAGAGCTTGCGCATGATCGACTTCGCCTGATAGGCGCCGCGGTCGCGGTGCAGCGCCTCGAACCATTCCACCACGATGCCGCGCCGGAACAGCACGACCTGCCACCCGCCCCACTTCTGATCGATGATGCGAAAGCCCCCGCGATAATCGCGCTGGGTGTCGGGGCTCAACTCCCCCCACGCCGGGGAGGCGGTGAACGCGGCGATCAGGGCCGCCACCGTGCGCACGCCTCCCGTCGCCGCGGTCGGCGCCACGCCTGCGCGGGACTGAGCCACCAGCTTGTTCAGGCGCGACGCCTCGCGCGCGGACCAGGTGAGGCGCTGCACGTCCAGCTCCACCGCCGCGAACCCCAGCTCGCGCACGGCGGCCTCGGGCTCCCACCAGATCCGCCAACCACCGGCGGCGCGCTGGCGCTGGCGCACGCGGGCGGGCGCGTCGGGCATCGGACGCGCGGCCATCAGAACGTCGCCTCGGTCCAGCCGTCCGCTCCGAACCGGGCGGCCATGCGCGCGCGCGCGTCAGCCAGAGCCGCGGGCGTGTTGTCCGTGCTGACTGAGGAGAAGCCCGAGCGTGACGACAGCCGCACGCGCGGCGGCTCCGCACCGCCGCCCGCCCAGATCGCGGCATCGACCACGCCCGGCGGCAGCTGATAGCTGCCGATCATGTCGCTGCGCGACTTGCCCTCGGCGTGCAGCGCAGCGGCGAAAGCCTCCGAGCGATGCGCGCGCAGCACATCGTTCAGCACGATGCGCGAGATCCTGATCCGCTGCATCGTCAAGTGTCGCGGCTCGCCGCCGTCGAACCGCGCCACCAGCATCGCGGCCACGTCCGAGGTGACATGGCCACGCACGACATCGAACAGCCCGAGCATCTGCGCGACCGTCAAGCCCATGGTGGCGGCGGCCACGTTGGGCATCACCCCGGTCGACAGTTCGGCCAGCGCAGCGGCACGCATCGCCGCCCGCTCATCCCTGAACAGCACGGTCATATCTGCCCCCATGCGTGCGCATCGTTGAGCAGCCCCAGCACCTGATCGGCGAAGCCTTCGGGCGCGTGATCCGACAGCCGGCACACTTCGAAGCCGGCGACCAAGTGCGGGATGTCGCCATGCAGGCGCTTGAGTGTCGGGCGCCGGATGATGCGCGCGCCATTGGCATGCGGCACCAGCTCGAAGCTGCCGTCGAGATGGGCATGGCTCGATGCTTGCGCGATCATCGCCGCGCCTCCGCCAACATGGCGACGCGCCCGGAGGCGATCAGCGCCGCGTCGATCGGCGGCGCGGGGCGCACCGCGTCGGCGTCGAGCCACGCCACCACCTCGGCCCGTCGCCACCCGTAGGGCAGGCCGCGCCAGGGCAGCGGCGCCGGAAAAGAATGATCGCGCTGGAGATCATCACGGCGGCGCAGGAATTCGCCGGGCGACATTTCCAGCAGCGCGGCGACGGCGCGAGTGGGAACGAATATCGGGTCGGTCATCTGATGTTCCGATTCAAATCATCCAGGCGAGGGCGCCGCCGCAGATCAGACCCGAGGTCCAGACCATTGCGGCGGCGACGACGAGCGCGGGATCAGGCACAGATCGGCGCCGGCGACTGGCGCGGCGCGGGCAGCGACACCACGTTCGGACCTGCGGCGCAGATGGTCGCGGCGCGAGAGCGGATCGAGGCGACGGCGCGGCGGTAGCCGTTCAGTTCCTCAAGCAGCTCGGGCAGCGCATGCGCCATATGCTCCGCCGCGACGGGATCGGCGCATTCATCGCGCAGGTCATGGGCGACGGCGATGTAGCGGGACAGCTGGCGATCGGAGACGGGGGGAAGCTGGATCGGACGGGGGAAGGGCATGGCGTGCAAGCTCCATCTGGATGTGCGCCGCCGCAGGGTGCGATGTGCGCCGATGGGCTTAAGTTAGTGGTGCACACCTCACACCGTCAAGGCTGATGTGTGATTTTTGCATATTTTTGTGAGGCATCAATGATGCAAGATAGAGCGGGCAACATCACCGAGGTATCATGTTTGGACTGACACTTATAAATGCGTTTGTTTCGCTCATCTTCTTCAAGGTGGCCATCGACGCAATGTTCGATCAGGATTTAAGCATCATGGCCGCACTCATGATGGCGGTAACTTTCTCGACAATTGCTTGGTTTGCAACAGCGATCTTTGTAGGTAAGATGGCTTCTAATATCATAGACGAGAAGGAGAGTACTGCGACCACTGAACGCAACGAATTTATAAAAACATTTCTTGCAGCTGGTGTGATTGGCATCTTTCTAAATTTTGTACTTACTTTTGCATTTTCTAAAAAGCTATGGCGTGAAATATATAGAGATCTAAATAGTACCTACAGTCCAGATTTTCTTTATTTATGGTTTGCCATAATTTCAAGCATACCTTTTTTTGTGGCTGCCATTTGCATCTATAGGGTTTGGCGTCAAATTCCTAAAGATGATTTGTAGTGTAAACACTTCGAAGTAACTTCTTAACCCTGCCGTAGATCATAACACTGTTAAAATCGACAACATGAACTCGGTCAAACTCGTTGTCAAAGCCACACGCAACAATGACTGGTGGTTCAAAGCGACGGAGCAGATACATATCTGAGCCAGACCTCATGTCATGTGATGTGGCGACAACGACATCGCCTTGGCGGCACATTGCTTGATTGCCAATTTCCACGAAGACCACATCACCGATCAAAAAGCCTGCAAGGCGCATCGAATTGCGGCGAACAAGCCACTTCTCCAGCGCGCCGCCGGTCACGGGGTCGATGCCAAAGCTGGCTGCTGACTGATCCATTTCACCGTTGTCATCTTGATAAAGGGATACATCACTTTCTGAATGACCACGGCGAAGCGTCTGTGCTTCGGAAGCTTTCGCAAGCCCCGCACGCAAAAGCACTTCATGAAGCGGGACCTCCAGCGTTGCAGCGAATACCTTGGCCTGCTCGAAGCTCATAGGCTGCCGCTCGTGGTATATCCGCGAGATCACCGAGCGATCGCGGCCGATGGCCACCGCCAAGTCCTGGGATGTGACGCCTGCGCGCCGCTGCTGCAGTTTGAACCATGAAATATCCATGTTCATGAGGTAGCCACCGCACACCTCATAAAACAGTGTGATTTTTGCAAAATGCTGTTGACGCAGCCGCAAAGTTTCTCGCAATGTCGGCGCATGGGTAAGCATCACACACCAGCTGAAGTTGTTTTTGCGCTCGTCGGTCGCCCAGAGGCCGTTGCGGTGGTTTGCGGTCTGCATCCGAAGTCGCCCTATTTTTGGCGGAGGGGTGCCAGTCGCCGCGCGGCGGGCGACCTTCCCAGCGCCAACATCATGCGCAAGCTGCTGGCCCATGCGCGAGCGCATGGCATCCCGCTGACGCCCGAGCATCTGATCTTCGGCGCCAGCGAGAAGGAGCTGGCGCTGCTGGTCGCGTTCGCCGCCCGCCGCGACGCGCAATCTTCCGAGCAGGTGGCGGCATGATCGCCGCCCGCCCCATCCAACACGGCCGGTTCGCGTGTCGCGCGTTCCTCTCTGGCGTTGCAGACGCCGGACCGGCCGCGTCCGTGCCCGTATCCTCCCCGGTCGGCACGGCAGCGGCGAGACGCTGGGTCAACATCGTCTCGCCGCGATCCTTTTCCGAGATGGCCGCGCGCGCCCTGGCGCGCCGCCTGCATTCGGTCCGTGAAGCGCTGCGGATCGATTGCACTTGCCCCGGCGCCTTCACCTCGCGCCGGGGTCTTTTCTTTTTGGCGCCCGCATGATCGCGGCTGTCGGGTTCGGTCTGCGCGCGATGTCGTGCGCGTTGAAAGCCCGCGCCAGGTCGATCACGCGGCGCGATGTGAAGGACCTGGACGAGCTTCGTCTTGCCGTGTTCCCCGATCGCGAGGACATCGCCGGCATGGTCGGGCGGTTCCGCGAGCTGGTCGAGGCCGGCAACCTGCAGAACGCGGCCGATGCGCTGCTGGAAGATCTGCAGGTGATCGCGGAAGCCGCGCAGGAAGACGCCGCGCATCACGCCGCGCGGACGCAAGCGGCGCTTGCGGCTGCAGGCTCCGCAGACTGGCAGCAAAGGAGCGACTGCAAATGACCCGGACCTATTACGGCATCGAACGGATCACCGCCTTCCCGCGCGAAAGGAATGGGGCGCCCGGCTTTAGCGTGATGCGCAAGGGCGGCTATCAAACTTGGTCGCATCGTGATGTGTTCGAAGCGGCCTATCAGCCGAGCGACGCCTTGAGCTTCGGCCATGCGCTCGCCGCGCTCAAGGCAGGCGAGAGCGTGGCGCGCGCCGGATGGAACGGCGAAGATATGTGGCTGCAGCTGCAGCGTCCCAGGCGGCATTCGAAAATGTCACTGCCTTATATCTACATGCGGACCGTCACCGGCGATCTGGTCCCATGGCTGGCATCGCAAACCGATATGCTGGCGGATGACTGGTGCATCATCGAAGCGACAAACCGATGACCGCCACGCCCCCGCCGCTGAGCCCTGCCGATCATGCGTTGATCGCGATCGCGTCCGCCATCGCGGCCGAGCATGCGCCCGAGGTCGAGCTGGTGCGCATGCATCAGCTGGATCTGCAGGATCTGCTGCCGTATGTCACCCGCGCGCACCCGGTGATCCGCGATCTGGCCGCCGCTTGCGATCTGCTGGCGATGATGCCGCGGGCCGAGCTGGCGTCGCCACGATCTGCGGACTGGTCGCGCGCGCGCTGGAAGATCGGCGGCCAAGTGGTGCAGATCCAGCGCGTGCGCGCGGGTCTGGCGCTTGAGCGCTGGCGTGAAGACATGGCGCGGAGCAACGCGGCATGACGCAATCGCTGGAATATCTCAAGCGCGGGCGTGAGCGCGCGACCGAGCCGGAGTTCGTGCAGCTTCTGCGCGACAGCGCCACCTGCGCACAGCAAGGCTTCGGCCCTAGCGGCATGGTCATCTTGCCCGTGCCGTTCGTGCTGGAGCTGGCCGACGAGCTGGAATTCTGGACGGATGAGGTGCAATCGGCACGGGCCAAGCGCGACACGGCAGCGGTCGACGTGCGTTTCGCGAAGGCATGGATGCGGAAGGCCTGCCTGTTCATGCTGATACAAATGATCGCGCTGCTGCTTGTGCCGATGTCGAGCTGGTCACAGCTTGGCCAGTGGCTGCTTCCATGACCGCGCGGGCCCGCTTCCCCTCTTTTCAGGAGATCGTGGACGCGCTGCAGGCCCGCCCGCTGGACGTGGCGCAGCGCTATGCGCCGAACGGCCACCTGAACGGCGGGCGCTGGTGGAGCTGCAACCCGGGCCGCGACGACAAGCGGATCGGATCGTTCCACGTCTCGCTGCACGGCGCTTATGCGGCACGCTGGCGCGATGAGGCGGGCGGAGCGGGCGGCGACATGCTCGACCTGATCCAGCTGGCGCTTGGCTGCGACCGCAAGGGCGCGCTGATCGAGGCGCGCGCCTTCCTCGGCATGGACGCCGAGACGCCGGCGCAGGCCGAGCTGCGCCAGCGTCAGGTCGCCAAGGCCAAGGCGCAAGCCGAGCGCGATGCGCGCGACCATGAAGCGCTGGCCGCCAAGAAGCGCGGCGAGGCTCAAGCGCTGTTCATGCGCTGCGCCGAGCGGATCGAGGACACCCCTGTCGCTGCCTATCTGGCCGGGCGCGGCATCGGGCTGGACCGTCTGGGCCGCGCCCCACGCGCGATCCGATACGCGCCATCGCTCCACTATCGCCACGAGCTGGGCGCCGAGATCGACCGCGCCACCGGCGAGGTGATCCGCGACGCCCAAGTGATCGAGGGCGACTGGCCCTGCATGGTCACGGCCATCGGCGGGCCGGCAGGCAAGGACGGCGTGCCGTTCTGGGGCGTGCATCGCACTTGGCTGGCGCAGCGCCCCGATGGCAGCTGGGGCAAGGCCCCCGTGCCTGCCCCGAAAAAGGTTTACGGAACCAAGAAAGGCGGGTTCATCCGCCTGATCCGCGGCCTGGGCCCGCGCGGCGGCGCCGTGCCGATGTCGCGCGCGCCGCAAGGATCGCGTGCCTACATCGCCGAGGGGATCGAGGACGCGCTGTCGATCGGCGTGATCAACCGCATGACCGGCGAGCCGCGGGACGGGACGCTCTGGTATGCGTTCGCCGCTGTGGATCTGGGCAACATCCGCGAGATCCGGCTGCCCCCGCAATTCACATCGGTGGTGATCATCGCCGACAACGACGCCGGCAAGCCGGAGCGGGCCGCCATCGATCGCGCCGTCGATCGGTTCGCCCGCGAGGGCCGGACCGTCAGCGTCTGGCGCAATCGGTTCGGCGGCAAGGATGCAAACGACGCACTGCGCGCGGCGCTGGATGCTGAGCGTGAGGGAGCCGACGCATGACTGAGAAGGCAGACGGGGTGCAACGCCCCACGCTGCGCCTGCTGGGCGCCGAGATGAACGCCGCCCCGCCGCCGCTGCCTGAGCAGCCGCGCGGCGAGGATGACACCGCGACCAAACCGGGCGAGATTTTCGCCGGATCGCCTGCGCTCGCACTGGGCACGCTGGGCGTGAAATGCTTTTACCTAGACACGCTGGGCCAGCTGATCACCGTGGCGCGGCACGACAAAGATACGATGCGCAAGATCTACGGCGGCAACAGCGCGCTGTTGGAATACCAGTTCCCCACCCACAACAAAGAGGGGAACATCAGCGGCTGGAACCAAGAGAAGCTGGCCAGCGCGATGACCCGCGCCTGTTCGCAGAAAGGTGTGTGGAACGCCGAGGAACGTGTGCGCGGCGTCGGGGCCTGGCGCGATGACGACGGCGGGCTGATCCTGCATTGCGGCGGGCGCGTGCTGATCGGCGGCAAGTGGCTGATGCCGGGCGAGCATGACGGCTTCGTCTATCCGGCGTTCGAGCCAATCCCGCGCCCGCTGCCATCATCCGAACTGGATTTCGAACCGGGCGCCGAGCTGTCGGAGATCCTGCGATCCTGGAACTGGGAGCGCGGCGACACCGACGCCTGGCTGATGCTTGGCTGGATCGTCGCGGCGATCTTCGGCGGCGCCTTGAAGTGGCGCCCGATGGTCTGGATCACCGGCGACGCGGCGACCGGCAAGTCGACGCTGCAGGAAATCATGGAACAGGTGATCGGCGGCCATGGCGCGCTGATCCATTCCCCGAATTTAACCGAGCCGAGCATCCGCGCGACGGTCAAGCAATCGACCATTCCGGTGCTGATCGATGAGGCCGAGCCAGAGCCGGGCAGCAAGCGGCTGGGCGACATCATCCGTCTGGCGCGCGTCGCCGCCAGTGGCGGCCGAGTGCTGCGAGGATCGACAGACCACCAATCGCACAGCTTCACCGTGCGCAACGTGTTCGGGTTCAGCTCCATTCTGCGGCCGCCCATGCTGGATCAGGATCTGTCGCGCCTGGCACTGCTGGAGCTGCTGCCGTTGCCCCGCACGCAATCGCCGCCCAACGTCAGCCCGACGCGGATGCGCAAGGTCGGCCGTGCGCTGCGCACGCGCGTGGTGCAGGGCTGGTCGCGCTATCACGAGACGCTGGAGCTGTATCGCCAGGCGTTGACGCTCGCCGGCCACAACGCGCGCGGCGCGGACCAATTCGGCACGCTGCTGGCGATGGCCGATCTGGTGATGCATGAAGATGCGCCCGGACCCGATCGCCTGACGATGTGGACCGCCAAGCTGACCGCCTCGGACGTGTCCGACCAGCTCGACCGATCGCCCGACTGGGCCCGCTGGCTCAATCACCTGCTGGGCCAGCCGCTGGACGCGCACCGCGGCGGCAGGCGCTACACCGTAGGCAGATGGGTGCTGGCCGCGGCCGGGATATTGCCGGACAACATCGAGCCCGATCGAGCGACGGCCCGTGATCTGCTGCCCGCCTACGGCCTGAAAGTGGAAGGGAAAGGCGATGGCGCGCAGCTGATGGTCGCGAACCGCAACCCCACGCTGGGTCTGTTGCATCGCGACACTCACTGGGCTGATGGCGGCTGGTCGCAGGCGGCCCAGCGTGTGCCAGGGAGCCAAAAGACCAACCCGCTGCGCTTCGAGACGTTGCAGAGCCGGGCGCACGCGATACCGCTCAGCGCGATCCCCGGCCTTTTAGGCAAAGATGATGATGCGCGTCAGCGCCCCGATCAGCCCGTCGATCCGTTCGACCCAAACGCGGGGATCTGAGGCGTGACGATGAAGCCCGCACAGCAGCGCCGGCGCGACCCAACGTCCGCACCCGGACCCAAGGTCGAGAGCCGAAAGACGCAGGCCAGCCTGCCCGCCGATCGCGCGGTGGTTGTGCGCGTGGCGCGGGTTCGGGGGCCAGCTCGGCCGCTACAGCGTAGCGGCACTGTAGCGGGCACTGTAGCGGCATATTATTCAGCAATTTCATCGGCTTACACCATGCCGCTACAGCCGCTACAGTGTTTTACGATTTTGCCTCATGTGCATGTGACGCGGGCACGCACGCGCGCAGGCGCGTCCGCTGTAGTAGTAGTAGCGTTAGTAGTTAAAGAGTTGTTATATATAGATAAAGAGCCGCTACAGAGCCGCTACAAGCCCGCTACAGCGCCCAAAGCCTGTAGCGGCTGGGGCTTCTCCCTCGGCTTCGCCTTTCTCAAGGCGCTGAAAAGCCTAAACAATTCGGGATTGCAGGCATGAGCCGGGCCAAGGTCGCCGCTGACAGCGCCGCGGCGGGGGACGCCGCCGCTGCCGCCGCCGCGGCGAAGGTCGCCGCGCGCCTGGCCGATGCCGCGGCGACGGGCCGCCAGCTCGACCTGCTGGCCGCGCCCGCCTCGCCCGCCCATCCGGCGACGCTGGAGCGCGCCGCGGCCGCTGCCGCCGGGCCCGCCGGGGCCGCGGGTCGCGGTCGGCCTGTCGGGTCCGCCAACAAGCGCGCCAGCCACCTGCGGCGGATGCTGGCGGCCCGTGGGTTCCGGATGCCCGAGGACGCGCTGGCGGAGCTGGCCGGCCTGTCGGATCGATCGGGCCGCACCGGCATCGAGCTGGCGATGGCGCGCGTCGAGCAGATCGAGGAATGGAGCGGCGCCCGTGCCGCGCCGGGCGAGCGTCGGTCGCTGCTGCTGGCGGTGATGCGCGAGCAGCGGCAGGCCGCCGACGCGCTGCTGCCCTACGGCCTAGCGAAGATGACGCCCGACACGACGGTGAACATCGCCGCGGCGCAGATCCTGATGCCCGGCAGCGCCGCGCCTGGCGATGGCGCGCGGGTGATCGACGGCCACGCGGCGTCCGCCTTCGCACCGCCGCCGATGCCCGGCGAAATCCAGCAATATCAACACGTTGCATCCGGTGATCTGGATGGCCCGGACGGAGAAAGTCGGACGGAATGATTAAGCCACTGACGAACAACGGAAAAATCACATCGGCGCAACTGATCGTAAATCAGTTCGACGCACCTCGCGCGCAGCTCGCCCGCCCGCACCTGGCGCGCATCGCGCCTCGCGCCCGCCCGCCTGCCCATGCGCGCGATTTTCGCGCGGGCTCGCGCGCCTCGCGCCCGCGCTCGCGGCGCGCACCCGGGGGGGCCGGCCCGCGGCCTGATCACATGCCCCTGCGTCCGACCCCATACGGCCTTTTGGGCGATGCCAAGCAGGCGATGGGCAGGGGGTGATGGGTATGGGTCATATCTCTGACACCGGGAACGGGTCCGGGGCTGAGGACGTGGCGCGGGTTCGCGAAGCGCAGACCGCCGCCGAGGCGATCGCGGAGCTGGACGGCGGCGCCGTCGGCGACATGCCGGACGGCGGCGCGCTGAGCTTCCCCGGCCCGGTGGCGCAGGCGTTCTTTGCGAGCGACGACGCAATCGCCGGCATTCAGGGGCCGGTCGGATCTGGCAAGACCACGACGCTGATCTATTCGCGCATCAGGCGCGCGCGGATGATGCCGCGCAGCACGATCGACGGGGTGCGCCGCTATAAGCTGCTGATCATCCGGCAGACCTATCGCCAGCTCTGGTCGACTACGATCCCGAGCTATCTGGAGACCGTGCCGAAGGCGATGGGCGAATGGTCCGGTGGTCGCGGCGATCCGGTGACGCATCGCGTGGCGTTCGAAGACGAGTTCGGTTTGATCGAATGGATCGCCGAGTTCCTTGCGTTCGGCGACGACATCATCAGCGCCATGCGCGGCGTCCAGGCGACCGACATCTGGCTGAACGAGGCGGACACCGTGCCCGTCGACGTGCTGACTGTCGGGATCGGACGCATCGATCGCCACCCGGCGCGCCCGCACTTCGCGGGATACCCGCCCGAGCGGCGCAGCTATGGCCAGATCGCTTGTGACTTCAACGCGCCGGATGAGGAAAACTGGACCCACCGCGTTTTTCACGACGAGGCCGAGCGGGCCCGCATGGAGGGGCTGCTGTCGGGCGCCGACAGCACCGGCGCAGGCGTGCGCATCGCGTTCTTCCGCCAGCCCGGCGCCCGCCAGCCCGGCGCGGAGAACCTGCACAACCTGTCGCCGGACTATTACCCGCGCCAGATCGCGGCCAACACGGCCGCGGGACGCGGCGACATGATCGCGCGGCTGGTCGACAATGAGGTGACGTTCCTGCGCGCCGGCGATCCGGTGTTCCGGCGCGAGTTCCACCCACGCATTCACGTCGCCGAGGCGCGGCTGCAGGCCGATCCGCGCTTGCCGCTGCTGATCGGGCTGGATCAGGGGTTCACCGGCGCTGCGGTCATCGCGCAGCGCCGCGCGCCGCGCCATTGGTCGGTGCTGGCCGAGATGATGTTCCCCACCGAGCATTTGATGGCGCGCGTGTTCGGCGAGCGGCTGGCCGATCTGCTGGACACGCGCTTTCCGGGCCATGAGATCGGCGGCGCGTGGGGCGATATGGCTGGCGAGCATGGCGCCAGCCAAGCCGCAGACGAGAATGCGACGTGGAACCGTGTGGTCGGGCAGGCCGCTGGGTTCATCGTGCGGCCGCAGCGCATCGGCTCCAACCGCATCCAGCCGCGGCTGGAGGCGGTGCGCGCGTCGCTTGAATATCTGAATGGTGGCGTGCCCGGGCTGCTGATCTGCCCAAGCTGCCGCTATCTGCGCGCTGGTTTCCAAGCTCGATATGTCTGGTCAGATGAAATCGACAAGACCGGCAACAAGCGCAAGGTGCCGAACAAGGCGATCGTGGAGGCGAACATGATGGACGCGCTGCAGTATCTGCTGCTGAGCCAGGTGAAGGGCAACGGCACGAGCGTGACGGACGCGCCGCGTGGCAGCTCCGCCACCCGCGGCCGTCCGATGGGGGGGGATGCCGGCGGATTGCTGACCGGCTGGAGCGTGACCGACCCCAGCGGCGCGGAGGGCAGGCGATGACCGCCGCCGCGCGCTTCGCGCCGATCCTGCCGCAGCTGCTGACGCGGGCCCGCGCCTGGCGCGATCTGAGCCTGGCGCCGTTCGAGCTGCTGTCGGCGCTGCGCGTGATCGAGGATCTTGACCGGATGGATCGGCTGGAGATCCAGCTGGGCGGCGTTGACCCGACGCCCGACGCGATCCTGCGCCAGTTCGTGCTGCAGGAGGCGACGGGCTCGCACCTTCAAATCGTCTGGCGTCACCGACCCGAGGGCGGCGCCGAGCCGTTCGCGATCGTGATGATCGCCGAGCTGCTGGCGCGTGGCACCGCATCGGCCGCGCTGATCGCTCGCGATCACGTCAGGTTCGCGGCCCCGCTGCGCCGTCTGGTGGCTGGCCTGCGTGCCGATCTGCCCGGTGCGATGGCGCAGTCCGGGCTGCGCCGTCTGGAGTGCCGTTGCTGGGCCGAGCATCCCACCGCCCCCGGCCTGCTGACCGCGATCGGGTTTGCGTTCGAGACGGAGCTGCACGGCTTCGGCTTGTCACAGACGCCGTGGCTGCAATTCGCGCTTATCCCCGAGAAAGGAAGCTGAACCATGTGCTTTGGAAGCGCCCCCAAGATGACCGCCCCCATCATCGCCGCCCCGGACAACACCGAGGCGAACCGCCAAGGGAGCCTGCAGCGTGCCATGCAACGGATGCGCGCCGGCGCGGCGGCCAATATCCTCACGTCGCCCAGCGGCATCCGCGCCGAGCGGCCAAGCAACCGCCAGCTGGGCGCTGCATGATGGCGATGGTCATGGAGAAAGACCCGCGGGCCATCACGGCCGAGCGCGCCTGGTCGGATCTGAAGGCGGCCAGATCCGACCATGAGCGCGACTGGGAAGAAATCGGGCGGCTGATCCGCCCGCAGCGCCGCGGGTTCATGACCGCCGACGCATCGGACTATCGGGCCGAAAAACCGTTGAACAGCGGCGCGGTCATCGCGAACCAGCATTTCAGCTCGGGGCTGTATGGCACGCTCAACAATCCGGCGAACCGCTGGTTCGGCGTCAGCAGTTCAGACCCGGCGCTGTCGGCGTTCCAGCCGATGAAGGAATGGCTTGATCTGGTGGCGTCGATCATTCGCGCGAGCTTCTCGCCCAGCGTCTCGCCGTTCTACTCCGCCACGACGCAGCTTTATGGCGACCTGTCCGCCCTGGGCAACGGGGCGCAGATCGCCGAGATGCGCGTGGCCGATCGGCGGATCGTGGACCAGACGATCAGCATGGCAGAAGTCTGCTATGACATCGACGCGGACGGCCAAGTCATCGAGGTGATCCGCCGGTTCAAGCTGTCGCCGGTGCAGGCGGCGCATTCCTTCGGCATCGACGTGCTGCCTGAGAAAATGAAGATGCGCGCGCTGGACGGATCACGCCACAAGCAGGTGATCTTCCACCATATCTACAGAAATCGTGACTGGGTGAAGGGCCAGCTCGGGCCGAAGGGCAAGCGCTGGCATTCGATCCACACCAGCCAGGACGAAAGCGCCGTGCTGCGCCACGGCGGTTATGACGACATGCCGATGACGGCGCCGCGCTGGGAAGTCGAGACGGGCGAAAGCTATGGCGTCGGGCCCGGCTGGATCGCTTTGGCGAGCGCGCGCAAAATGGATCTGATGGAGCGGGCCAACCTGCGCGCCGGCCAGCGTGCGGCCGATCCGACGCTGCTGGCCCCGGATCGCGATGTCATGCCCCTGAAGGGCCGCATCCGCCCCGGCGATGTCGTTTATGGCGGCATGGACATAAGCGGGCGCAAGATGCTGGGCACGCTCGACACCTTCACCGGCACCGGCTTGACGCTGGAAATGCAGGCGCAGGCGCTCGATCAGATCCGCGATGCGTTCCACTGGTCGCTGATGAACCTGGCGGGCCGCACCGGCATGACCGCGACCGAGGTGGTCGAGCGGCAGGAGGAAAAGCTGCGGCTGATGGCGCCGCACCTTGGCCGCGTGCAAGAGGAATTTCTAGGACCGAAGATCGCGCAGCGGTTCGCCATGCTGTGGAAGGCGGGCCAGATCCCGCCGCCCCCGCCCGAGGCGGCCGGCGCGGATCTGGTCATCGAATACACCAGCGCCGCGGCGATGGCGGCGAAGTCTGCCGAGGGCGCGGCGACCATGCGCCTGATCGCGGATCTGGCGCCGATGGCGGCGATCAAGCCGCGCGTGATGGACCGGATCAGCGCCGACGATATGGTCGAAGTTCTGGCCGAAGCGCGCGGCGTGCCCGCCCGCCTGCTGGCATCGCGCGAGGAAGCCGACCAGATCGCCAAGGCGCGCGCGGAGCAGGCCCAACAGGCGCAGATGATGGAGGCCGCCAAGGCAGGCGGCGGCATTGCGCGCGACCTGTCAGCGGCAGGCATGGGCGGCGGCCAATGATCTTCGATCGACTGTCGATCCTGTTTCGGGCGCTGATCACGGAGCGCGATGGATCGATCCGCGAGGCGATCCGGCGCACCGTGTCGCGCCGCGCGCGTCGCTGGAGCGCTGCGTTCGCCGCGTCGCCTGATCTGGGCGCCGATCTGCTGGCCATGGGCCGCGTGCTGGCCATGGCCCCGCGCACCAGCGACGACATCCTGTCCGCCACGGTCGAGGAATTGGCCTATGAGGCGGGCCGCCGCGACCTGGCGCTGGAGCTGCTGGCGCTGATGCACGTCAACCGTTTTGAAATCCACTCGATGATGCAGGAGCAACACCATGAAGCTGACGATGATGATGATGGCCGCGGGTCTGTGGCGTGAAATCTGCCGCGCCCCAGATAGCGAGGGCGCGGGCGGAGCTGCTGGCACTGGCGAGGCAGACCCGGGCGCAGATGCGGGCGGCGCGGCTGCTGGCACGGGCGCAGCGGGCGGCGACCCCGCGGCGGGCGCACCGGCTGGCGCAGCGGGCGGCGATGGCGCTGCGCCCGCCAAGCCCTGGCACGAGCGGGAGGGCACGCTGACCGGACCCGAGCGCGATTGGCTGCGCGCGCGCGGGATGCTGACAGATGACGCGGCGGCGTTGCTGCCCAAAGCGATCCGCGGGCACATCGCAGCGGAGAAGGCGCTAGGCAAGGGCGCCGACAAGCTGATGGACCGCCCGGCCGAGGGGCAGAAGACCAGCGAATGGATGCGCGCCAATGCCAAGGCGTTCGGCATTCCCGAAGCGCCGGACGGTTACGACATTGCGAAGCCGGATATGCCCGAGGGCATGTCCTGGGACACGGATCTGGAGGGCACGTTCCGCACGCTGGCGCACGAACAGGGGATGACGCCCGACCAGGTGAACGCCAGCGTCGGGCTGTTCGCCGGGCATATGGGCAAGATGTTCAATGTCGCGAACCAAGAGCTGCAGGACGCCACGCAGCAGATGCGCCAAGAGCTTGAGCGCGATTGGGGCGATCAATACGCCGCCAAGATCGCACAGGCGCAGGGCGCGGCGCAGGCGATCGCCACCGAGGCAGGGCTGGACCTTGAGCAGATCCAGTCGATCGGTCAGATGCTCAAACCCAAGATCGGCGACGCTGGGATCATGCGCCTGTTCGCCACCATCGGGGCCAAAATGGGCGATGATGCATTCGTTGGTGGCGCTGGCGCGGTCGGCATGACCACGCCGCAGGAGGCGAAGGCGGAACTGCAGCGGTTCACGGGCCCGGATGGCGATTATGGCAAGGCCTATTCCACCAAGGACCAGAAGCGGATGCGCGAGCTGGAGCCCATGCGCGAGCGGCTGATCAAGCTGGCGACCAGCACCCGCTGATTTGATGGGTTGACACAAGATGTAGGCCCGGACATAGATATTCCCCATGTCCGGGCACCCGCCACACCAGCGGTCCGGCTGACAGCGGGAACAGACCGCCGCGCCACGCCTGCGATATGGCGAGCCAGGGTCCGGCGTTCCGGGCACCCCTTGCGACAAACCCTCTGTTTTGGTTTTTTGTCGAAAGGGAATGCCCATGGCCTTCGACACCCGCGTGGAAGCGTCCCACCAGCTCGGCCTGTCCGATGCGGTCAGCATGGCGCTGCAGCAAAATGGCTCCAAGCTGCGCCAGTATGTGACCGAAAAAGCCGCGAGCGGCGAAGCGATCCCGGCGTCCGATCTGATCAGCGCTGTGAACTATCAGCGCGGCAGCGGCCGGCGCCGCAGCAACATCGAGAACCCGGCGGCCCGCGAGCGCCGCTGGCTGGAATACAAAGACCCGATCGAGACTGGCCAGTATCTCGACAAGGAGGACGTGTTCCGCTCCGCGATGAACCCGACCTCGGAGCTGATCGCCACGCACACCGCCGCGATCGGGCGCGGGATCGATGACATCATCCTTGGCCTTGACATCAACGGCACCGTGACGGACGGCGGCATCCTCGGCAGGGTGATGACCGGCAAGCGGCTGTCTGGTTCCAGCGTCCTGCCCGCCGCGAACACCGTCGTTCACGGCAGCGCCGGCTTGACGCTGGCCAAGCTGCGCGCGGTGCGCAAAGCCTTGGCCCTGGCCGAGAACGACATGGACCGCGCGATGCCGGTCATGGCGATCGGCGCGGAGCAGGCCGACGACCTGATCGGCTTGGCCAGCGCGACCGCTTCATCGCTCAACCCGTTCGAGCTGCAGCAGCTGGAGAGCGGCAAGATCACCCAGCTGATGGGCTTCAAGTTCGTGGAGATCCAGCGCCTGCCGCTTTCGGGCACCACCCGCACCTGTCCGGTCTGGCTGCCCGAGATGGTCATGCTGGGCGTTTGGCAGGATGTCGTGTCCGGCATGTGGAACGACACCGCGGCCCGCAACACGCCGTATATGAATATCGATTGCTATATGGACTGCGCGCGCAAGCAGGACGGCGGCGTATTCGCGATCGAATGCACCGAGTGATGCGGCGGGCCGGCTGACCCCGGCCCGACCCTTTCCCCCCCCTTGTTTCAGGAGCCGCGACCATGGCTGTCGTCAACCGCAAATCCAACTTGTTCCGGGATGCCGCCGCGCTTGGCGCCATCCCGATGCCCAATGCGCTGCGCGGCGTTGTGCGCCACGCCGTCGGCAGCGTCGCCAACGTCGCGGGCGACAGCGACAACTCGTCTTATCTGCTGGCGAGCGTGCCGAGCCACGCGATCATGCATCCGAACACGTTGTTCGATGTTGAAAACTGGGGGTTCGCTCAGGCGGTGATCGGATCGAAGGCGATCCAGGATCAGATCCTCGACGTGGCGATCAGCGCGGCGACCACGCAATCGCCCTTTGCTTTCGGCGATGCCAACCACGGCAAGGAGCTGTGGGATGTGCTGGGCATGGCGGCCGATCCGGGCGGCACGATCGAGATCTATGCGCACGCCGAGGCGAACGCAACCGGCGCCGGGACCATGCCGTTCTGCATCGCCTGGATCGACAACGCCTGATCGACATCTGACCGATGGCCGGGGCCGCAAGGCCCCGGCAGTTCCCACCCGGTGGAGATACCCATGCCCCAAGCAATCGCGGCCAGCACCATCGCGCAGCAAGCCTTTCGCTATATGGAGGCGTCGCCGCTGGGATCGTTTGGCGATGACAGCGCCGAGGCCCGCGCCGCCCGCACGCAGTATCCCATCGCAATCAGCGGCGCGCTGCGCCGTGCCGACTGGTCGTTCGCGTCCAAGCTGCTGTCGCTGCCCCAGATCACGCCCGACACCGTGGATCTGGCGCTGGTCTACACCTACCGCCTGCCGCCCGAAGTTCTCGCGCTGCGCGAAGTGCGACCCGAGCTGACCGCCTGGCGCATCGACGGCCGGCTGCTGCGCGCGGACGAGCCCGGGCCCCTGACCGTTCGCGCGACCGTGACCATCGACAAGGAAACGGATCTGCCCGGCGAGTTTCAGGATGTCGTGGCGCTGCTGCTGGCCGCCGCGCTGTCGCCAAACTTCGCCAGCTCGGCAAACCGCGCCGCCATGCTGCGCGATCAGGCGGAGGTGGCGCACCGCGTCGCGCTGCGCGCCGATCGTGCGCAGGCTTCGGCGGTGCGCTGGGATGGCCGCGACGAGCCGTTCGCCGATTGGGTGGATATGGCGACGCGATGACCAGATCCGCCCCAACGCAGCGCAGCTTTTCGTCGGGCGAAGTCTCGCCGCTTCTGGCTGGCCGCACCGATTACCAGCGCCACCAGACCGGCCTCGCCACCTGCCGGGGCTTCCTGCCGCTGGTCGAGGGCGGGTTCACGCGCGCGCCTGGCACGTCCTATCTGGGCCGGACCCGCGGCGATGCCGCCGCTGTGTTGGTGGCGTTTGAATTCTCCGCCGAGGATGCGGTGACGCTTGAATTCACCGCCGGTTATATGCGCGTTTGGCGCTATGGCTCGCTTGTGATGGACGGCGCGTCTCCCTTCGAGCTGGTGATCCCCTATGATCTGGCTGCGATCCGTCGCCTCAAGTATGTGCAAAGCGCCGACGTGATTTTTCTGGTCGACGGCGAGCGCCCGCCGCAAAAGCTCAGCCGGTTTGCGCTGGACAACTGGACGATCGCGGCGACCGTATTCGACGGCGGCCCGTTTCGCGCTTGGAACCTGGACGAAGACATCACCATCGTCGCCAGCGCCGCCACCGGAACCGTGACCCTCACCGCGAGCGGCGGCGATGTGTTCCTCGCCGGCTACGTGGGCGGGCTGTTTGCGCTGCGCGTCGACAACTGGGACGACACGCCGATCTGGACGGGCAACACCACGATCGCGACCAACGCACAAATGCGATACGACGGCCGAGTTTACAGGCGATCCGACGACGACAGCGTGAGCAACGCCCCGACATCCACCGGCGTGAACGCCCCGGTCCACACGTCGGGCCGCCAACTGTCCGAGAAGGGCGGCATCACCTGGGAATTCGTCAGCACCGACACCGGATTGATGCGGATCACCGCCGTGGCATCGGCCACTTCGGCGACGGCCGTGGTGGTCGATCGCATCCCCGGCGAGCTGGTGACAGGCGACGGCGCATGGACTTGGGCCGCCGCTGCATGGTCGGCAGAATATGGCTGGCCCGCCGCCATCGCGCTGCATGATCAGCGGCTGGTCTTCGCCGCCACGCCCGGCGAGCCGCGCACGATCTGGGCATCTGCGATCGGCGCGTTCCAAGACTTCACTTTAGGCACCGACGCAGACCTGGCATTCGCTTACACCATCGCCGCGAAACGTGGGATCAACCGCATCCTGTGGCTGGAGAGCGGCGCGAAAGGTCTGGCGATCGGTGCGCTGGGGGAGCTTCAAGCCGCGCGCAGCACCGTCCAAGGCGAGGGGTTCAGCGCGACGACTGCTGGGTTCGACGTTGTGTCGAGCGTCGGCGTCTACGATGCGCAGCCCGTCAGCCCGGACGGCTATCCAATTTTCATCAGCCGCGATCGTGGCCGCATCCTTGAATTGAAATATTCGTTGACCGAAGACAAGGTTTCGCCGCGCGAGCTGTCCATGCCCGCGCGGCATCTCGGCGCTGGAAAGTTTGCTGGCATCGTCTGGCAATCGGCCCCGGTCCGCATCGGCTGGCTGTGGCGCGAGACTGGCGATCTGGTGGCGATGATCTATGAGCCGGACGAGGACGTGCTGGGATGGGCGACCATGCCGGTCGCGGGCGGCGTGGTCGAGAACGTGTCCGTCTCTGCGGCTGCCGGTGGCGGCGACGATGCCGTGACATTGGTGGTCGCGCGCACCATTGGCGGCGAGGCCCGGCGCCACGTCGAGCAGATGGCCCCGTTCTGGGGGCTGCTGACCGGCGCCACTGACATCGCAGAAGCGGAACACCTTTATGCGGCTGTCGTGGCCACGCCTGCAGCGCCGGCCGCCACATTCAGCGGACTGGATCACCTGAATGGTCAAGCGGTCCTAGCGTGGACGGATCTTGGCCAGTTCGGCCCGCTGACTGTGGCGGGCGGGTCCATCACTTTGTCGCAGCCAGTGTCGCGCGCTGTGATCGGGCTGCACCTGGACGAGCAGCGCGTGCGCACCTTGCCGCTTTATGCCGCCGTGAGAGATGGCGACCCGATGGGGCGCAAAGTGCAGACGCGCCGCCAAGGCGTTTATCTGAACGACACGGCAGCATATCGCATCCGCGGCGTTCAAAAGGAATGGGGCAAGCCCGAGGTGATGACGGACTGGCGCACGCGATCGGGCGCGGATGTGCCCGGCGATCTGACCGTCGGATATTCCGGCGTTGATGATCCGAACGTGGCGATCGGCTGGTCGCTGACGAACGCGCTTGAGTTCGCCCCGGTCGGAGCTGCGCCGATGACCGTGCTGTCATTAACCCCCATTGTGGAGGCGTCCGGCTAATGTGCTTCCCCGTCCTCGCGGCGGCCGTGCCCGCCGCCGCCGCCGCTGGCACCGCCGCCGCCGCCGCTGGCACCGCCGCCGCCGCCACCGCCGCCACGACTGCAGCAGTCACCGCCGCCGCTGCCAGCCTTGCGGCCGGCGGCGCGGCTGTCGGAACGGCCACGTCTATCTCAGCCGCGGCACTTGCCGGCGCGTCCGCCGCATCGGCTGGGATGACGCTGGGATCTTTCGCGATGACGGCCGGCACCGTCGCCAGCTTGGGCGGCACGCTTTACAGCGCGATCAATGCCAGCCAGCAGCAGCGCGCCGCCGCGGCTGCGCAAGAGCAGCAGGCAGCGGGCGCGCGCGCGATGGGCCAGGTCGAGGATCGGCGCACCCGCCAAGCGATGCGATCCGAGATCGGCCGGATGATGGCGCAGATGGCAGCGAACGGCGTGCAGCTCGACAGCCCGTCCGCTTTGGCATTGGGCGAGAAG
>Ga0307966_1000401_pt1 | contig 36220 bp, 34 predicted proteins | sample OrgLakmetagen646_FD_203141 | JGI IMG/M metagenome (GOLD analysis project Ga0307966, IMG submission 203141) | Saline water microbial communities from Organic Lake, Antarctica - #646 | ecosystem: Environmental > Aquatic > Non-marine Saline and Alkaline > Saline | place: Antarctica: Organic Lake... | reverse complement strand
GCAATCCTCGCATTCATGCGTGAAACCATCCCGCAGGACTGGAAAAACTTCCGCGACAAGGTCTCAGACAACTTCTGCGTCATAACCCACAAGAACTTTCGGGTTTTGGAGTAGAGGCGGTATAACAATAATGCAGCAGGGCCTTTTGATCTTTCAGCAGGCCGCGTCGCGCCGTATATGCCCGGCAACGCCCAGCAATCGTCAGGAGCCTTTAGCATGACCATCAATGTCGGCATCAACGGATTTGGCCGCATCGGCCGTGCCACCCTCTCCCATATCAGCGAGACGAGCCGCGAAGATATCAAGGTGGTCAAACTCAACGCCACTGGCCCGCTGGAAACGGCGGCGCATCTCATCCGCTTTGACAGCGTCCATGGCCGGTTTCCCAGCACAGTGACAACCGGCGACGGGACGATGGATCTGGGGCGCGGCGCCATCCAGATGTTCTCGACATACGAGCTGGACGAGTTGGACTGGGAGGGTTGCGACGTCGTGCTGGAATGCACCGGCAATTTCAACGATGGCGACAAGGCGAAAAAGCATCTGGAGCGCGGCGCGGGCAAAGTGCTGCTGTCGGCCCCCGGCAACAACGTGGACCGCACCGTCGTGATGGGCGTCAACGACGGCGAATTGCAGGCGGGCGAGCGCATGATCTCGAACGGGTCCTGCACCACAAATTGCCTCGCCCCACTGGCAAAGGCGCTGCATGACGGCATCGGCATCGAGAGTGGCATCATGACCACGATCCATTCCTACACCGGCGACCAGCCCACGCTGGACCGCCGCCACAAGGATCTCTACCGAGCGCGCGCTGCCGCCATGTCGATGATTCCCACCTCGACCGGTGCGGCCAAGGCTCTGTCCGAGGTTCTGCCCGCGCTGAAAGGCAGGTTGGACGGCTCGGCCATCCGCGTGCCCACGCCCAATGTTTCGGCAGTCGATCTGACATTCGTCGCCTCGAAATCAGTGACAGAGGCGGACGTGAACGCCATCATGGCCGAGGCGGCAGGCGGCCCGATGAAGGGCATCCTTGCCTATGATCCCGCACCCAAGGTCAGCATCGATTTCAACCATACAGAAGAGAGCTGTATCTTTGCCCCTGAGCAGACCAAGGTCGTCGGCGGCACGCTGGTGCGCGTGCTGGCTTGGTATGACAACGAGTGGGGCTTTAGCTGCCGCATGGCGGATGTTGCGGCCCTGATGGGGCGGCTGGGGCGATAAACGCGGCGCAGCGCATCTATTCCCGCGCCTTATTGCCATATGCGGCCCGCGTCTGTCATAAGTTGCTCGGGGCGCATACCATTGTCCTGCATTTTCTTCGGCGGCAGTCATTAGAGAGGGCGCGCACATGACCGACCGCATCGCCCTCTGGCTCTTCTTGCTGATTGTGATCGCGCTGTTTGCAGACTATTGGTATCAGGGCATGGATGGTCTGTACTTTCTTGGGGCAAAATTCGGCGAGCTGATCGAGTGGATGGCCTTTTGGCGCTGACACGATCGGCTCGGTTTGATCCATAGCATTACCGTTTCAGAGATACCCTGACACCAGCGTTCACGTCCTCTGCTGCGGCGCCGCTTTAGTCCCGGCCTCGCGCAGGGGTAAATTGAAAGCGCTTTATCGGCTGTATTTGGCGATCAGCGCCGCGTTTACATCGGGCGTCACGAAAGTCGACACGTCGCCGTCCAGACGCGCAATTTCCTTGACCAGCTTGGACGCGATGGCCTGATGCCCGGTATCGGCCATCAGAAAGACCGTCTCGATGCTGCTGTCCAGCGCCCGGTTCATCCCGACCATCTGAAATTCGTACTCGAAGTCGGCCACCGCGCGCAGGCCGCGCACGATAACTTGGGCACTCACGTCTCGAGCGCACTTAATCAACAAGTTTTCAAACGGATGCACGACGATCTGCGTGCCACCGGGCACGGTCAGGCGCGCGGCTTCGGCCTCGACCATCGCCACCCGCTCTTCCAGAGTGAACAACGGCCCCTTGTCGCGATTGATCGCGACGCCCACGATCAAACGATCGACCAGCGTGCTGGCTCGGCGGATGATGTCGATGTGACCCAGCGTGACCGGGTCGAACGTGCCAGGATAAAGGCCAATACGCATGAGATGTCACCTGTCTGTCGTTAAACTTTAACCAGCACGACGGCGGCACAAAATGCAAGGGCGCATCTGGGCGCTGGTCCCTGTCGCCCATCGCGCGCTAAAGTAAAGGCCCGCACTGATCACCGAGGCCCCATGCCACCCGTCCCTGCCCGTATCGTTCTGCACCTAAAGGGGGATGACGTAGCCCGCGATCTGAAGGGATGGCATCTGCGCCTTTATCCGCGACTGCGGGGTATGGCACAGCGCGCCGGGATCGGCTTTGACGTCCGCGCGCGGGACGCCGACATCACCGTAGGCACGCACAGCGCGCCCGATGGGCGCTTTGACGATGGTAATCTGCACATCTTAGATGATCGGTCGGTAATAACCGAAAACGTCCTGAACGCAGGCGTCGCCTACTTCTGGGATTTCTGGCATCTGGACCCCCAAGGCACCAAGGCGTTCAGCAGTATTGGGGCCAAGACCTACAGCCCCGGTGAGGTTCCCTTTCGCCGGGCCAAACCGTTCTATGAGACGCTGCGCCAGCGCCATGTCGATGCCCGCCAGTCAAAGTATACACAGCCCGAGGCTTTGCGGCGCTTTGGCCCCGGCGCCCTCTCGGTGTTCTTTCAGGGAACGTATCCGGTGCAGTCGGGTGCGGCGCATATATCCGATCTGGAGATGTTGCGCGCCGTGCTGGCTGGAGCTGGCGACCGGCCCGTTATCGTAAAACCTCATCCATTGGTCAGCGCGCCGGGTGATGCCGCCGCCGTCACGGCGCTGGCCCGGCACGACCCACGTTTATGCGTCACGGACGCCAATGTGCATGATATTCTTGCCGCCAGCACCGCGACGATATCGATCAATTCGACCGTCGCGCTGGAGGGTTTCCTGCACCGCGTGCCTGCTATCCTTTTTGGCCGCTCAGATTTTCACCACTTTGCCGGGCAGGTTGATCATCCCGATCAATTTGCTACGGTTCTGGCGCAGCAATTGGCGCGCAAGGGCGGGTATGCGCAATATCTGACATGGTATTTCCGGCGGAATTGCCTGCCGCTTCATGCCAAGGATTTGGAGGATCGCATTTGGCGTATCTTCGAAGAGGCAGGATTTACTCAGTCTCGCTTTGGGCTGTGACGCCGGGCATTATGCAAACTTTGCTACGCCTAACGCCCCATCAACATTCCCTGCATCGATTCGTTTTCCATCGCCAGCTCCTCCAGCCGCGCCTTGACGACATCGCCCTGCGACACGATGCCGATCAACTTACCGTTCTGCACCACCGGCATGTGGCGAAATCGCCCCTCAGTCATAACAGTCAGCACCTGCTCGCCCGTATCGGACAGACTGGCACAAATCGGATCATGGGTCATCATACTGTCGATTGGATCAGACAGGCATACTGCGCCCCGCTCGCCCAGCGAGCGGACGATATCGCGCTCTGAAAGAATTCCTTTAACCTCTGCATCGCCTGATGTGACGATCAGCACGCCAATCCGCTTTTCGGCCAGTGTTGCCACGGCTTCGGAAACCAGCGCCCCTGCCGCTGCGGTAAAGACAGCATCGCCCTTGGCCTTGAGTATCTGTGAAACCAGCATAATCCACGCCTTTCTGTTACCACCAATTAATTTACTCAGCGTAAAGACGGTAGCGGCTCTGTCAAGCGCGGCTCATCCGCGCCCCTCCAGCCTTGCCACCTCGCGGCGCATTCCCACCGCCAGCGCCTCGGCAAATCGGTTCAGCCGATCGAGACGCCGATCATCAACATGGCGGATCAGGTAAAAGCTACGCGTGAGACTGACCTTATCGGGCAGCACCCGCACCATGCCGCGCCCGAACGGAATTGAAAAATCATGCATCATCCCGATGCCCGCCCCCTGCCGAATCCAGTTAAACTGCACCGACACAGAATTGCTGGCCAAATGCGCACGCGGCAGCCCAGCCTCGGCCATGTAGTCCAGTTCCCTATCGAAAATCATGTCCTGAATGTAGCCGACGATACGGTGATCGCGCAGATCCTCGACGCAGGTGATGGCCGGCGCGCCGCGTAGATAATTGCGAGACGCGACAAGGCTCAGCCGGTAATCGGTCACCTTCTGCACACTGAGGCGCCCGGCAGAGGGCGCGCTAACCGCAATAGCCATATCTGCCTCGCGGCGCGATAGGTTGAACACGCGCGGCAGGGCGACGATTTGCACCTCGAGATCCGGGTTCCGCTCCACAATCTGCGCGCAGATCTGTGGCAGCAGAAAATTAGCAGATCCATCCGGTGATCCCAGACGGATCTGCCCGCTGAGCTGGGCCCCCGGCCCAGTCAGATCCTCAAACGCAGCCATCATCTCTTGCTCAGCGCGGACAGCATGCGACATAAGGCGCTGGCCCTCATTCGTCAGCGCATAACCTTGTGGGGATTTGGCAAAGAGCGGCGCCTTAAGCGCCTCCTCAAGCCGCGCGATGCGGCGGCCGACAGTGGCCGGATCAATTTTCAAAATACGGCCCGCCGCCGAAAGGCTTTCATGTCGGGCAACGGCAAGAAACACTTTTAAATCATCCCATTGTGGCTGCATCCGCGCCCCCTTTGCATAAACGCAAAACTATCTTTGAAACATTGCCCCTGTTCGCCTCAATTTTGCAAGGCTATGCTACACGGAACGTAATAAAGGAGGCTTCCATGACCACCGAACTGACGCATTACATTAACGGCAAGCATGTCAAAGGCACATCGGGCCGTTTTGCAGACGTCTTTAACCCTGCCACCGGCGAAGTGCAGGCAAAGTGCCCGCTGGCCTCCGTGGATGAGCTGAATCAGGCCGTCGCGGACGCCGCCGAGGCGCAGAAGGAGTGGGAAAACGTTAACCCGCAGAAACGCGCCCGCGTGTTCATGGAATACGTCCGCCTCATCAACCGCGACATGGACAAGCTGGCTGAGGCGATCAGCCGCGAGCATGGCAAGACGATCCCCGACGCGAAGGGCGACGTGCAGCGCGGCATGGAAGTAATCGAGTTCTGCATCGGCGCGCCCCATTTCCTCAAGGGCGAGTATTCCGGCAACGCTTCGACCGGGATCGACATCTACTCGATGCGGCAGGCCTTGGGTGTCGTTGCGGGCATCACGCCCTTTAACTTCCCAGCCATGATTCCAATGTGGAAAATGGGCCCAGCAATTGCTGCGGGCAACGCCGTCATCATCAAGCCGTCCGAGCGCGACCCCTCTTGCCCGCTTATGCTGGCGGAGCTTTGGACTGAGGCGGGTCTGCCCGATGGCATCTGCCAGGTCGTCAACGGCGACAAGGAATCGGTCGACGCGATCCTCGACAATGATACGGTCAAGGCCATCGGCTTTGTCGGCTCGACCCCCATCGCGCAATATATCTATGGCCGCGCCTGCACGAACGGCAAGCGTGCGCAATGCTTCGGTGGCGCCAAGAACCACATGATCATCATGCCCGACGCCGATTTGGATCAAGCAGCAGACGCGCTGATTGGCGCAGGCTACGGCGCGGCGGGCGAGCGCTGCATGGCGATCTCGGTCGCTGTTCCAGTAGGCGATGAGACGGCTGACAAGCTGATCGCGAAGCTGATCCCCCGCATTGAGGCGCTGAAGGTCGGCCCCTACAATTCGGAAACCGAGATGGATTACGGTCCCGTCGTGACCGCAGCCGCCAAGGAGCGTATTGAGGCCCTCGTCGAGTCCGGTATCGATCAGGGCGCCGAGCTGGTCGTCGATGGGCGCAAGTTCAACATGCAAGGCTACGAAAATGGATTCTTCATCGGCCCGCACCTCTTTGACAAGGTGACGCCCGATATGGACATCTACCAGCAAGAGATTTTTGGCCCGGTCCTGACCACGATCCGCGCAGGATCATATGAGGAAGCGCTAAAACTGGCGTCCGATCACGAAATGGGCAATGGCACCGCGATCTTTACCCGCGATGGCGATGCGGCGCGCGATTTCGCAAACCGGGTTAATGTAGGCATGGTCGGCATCAACTTCCCCATCCCCGTGCCGCTGGCGCATTACACCTTTGGTGGGTGGAAGAAGTCGGCCTTTGGCGATCTCAACCAATACGGCCCCGACGCGTTCAAGTTCTACACCAAGACCAAGACCGTCACGTCGCGCTGGCCGTCGGGCATCAAGGAAGGCGGCGAGTTCCACTTCAAACTCGCAGACTAATCGATCCAGAACGCCCGGCCATACCTAGCCGGGCGTTCGCGCATCAAAGTCTGTACCACCACCGTCGGCGGCGCGCAGCATGATCTGGGCCGCTTGCGCTTATATCGCGCGCGAGGCCGCGAAATTCATCCGCGAGCCAATAGCGCCGCCTGCCACCCCTTCTGCTTGCTGGAGCAAGCAGAGAGATAAGGACCGCTAAAACGACATCTCGGCCAAGTTGGCGGGCGTCTTGCCGCGTATGCTGACCTACGGGATGCATCTGAATGGGGCCGTAGTGACACCTGACCAGCGCATCGACGTGATACACCGGCTCAACTATTTTCGGTCGCACCTATTGGCGCTCAGCGGCACACCCCCTTGCTGGCAGGGGCCTCATACCGGCCTCGACGGCGACCGCCTCACCATCGTCGCCCATCTGATCGACGAATTTCACGAGGGTCTGTAGAAGGTACGGATACGGTCCCTTGCAACCATTGCCCCTACCCGCCCGATGGCGATACTCTGCCCACAATTCACACGTAGAAGGGGTATGTCATGCAAATCGGTTTCATAGGATTGGGCAATATGGGCGGGCCGATGGCCGCCAATTTAGCAGCTGCCGGGCACGACGTAACCGGCTTTGACCCTGCTGGCGTCACGGCAGCTGGCGTTGCTGCTGCAAGCAGCGCTGAGGACGCGGCAAAATGCGCCGCCGTCGTTATCACTATGCTGCCGAACGGTGATATTCTGCGCAGCGTCGCCGACCAAATCATCCCGGTGATGGACCCAGGCGCCGTCTTTCTGGACTGCTCGACCGTTGATGTCGCCAGCGCCCGCGATGTCGCAGCGCAGGCCCAGGAGGCTGGCCTGTCTGTGCTGGATGCCCCGGTATCGGGTGGCACCGGCGGCGCGGCAGGTGGCACGCTGACCTTCATGGTTGGCGGCGACGAGGCAGGATTTACCACCGCTACGCCCCTTTTTGAGATCATGGGGCAAAAGGCCGTGCATTGCGGTCCCTCGGGCAATGGTCAGGCCGCAAAGATCTGCAACAACATGATCCTCGGCGCGACCATGATCGTCACCTGCGAGGCGTTTGCGCTGGCAGACAAGCTGGGGCTGGACCGGCAGGCGATGTTCGATGTGGTCAGCACCTCATCGGGCTATAGCTGGTCGATGAACGCCTACTGCCCCGCGCCCGGTATTGGCCCCCAAAGTCCTGCCGACAATGATTACACCCCCGGCTTTTCCGCCGAGCTGATGCTAAAGGATCTGGCGCTGGCCCAGCAGGCCGCCGAAGCCGTGGACGCCGACACCCCACTGGGCACTGCCGCGCGCGCCCTCTATGCGCAATTCGTCGAGCAAGAGGACGGACGTGGCCGCGATTTCAGTGCAATGTTGCCCCGACTTGTCGCGAGGTCGCGTAGTTAAGGACGCCGCCCCGCGACACGCCGTGGAACCCTATCAGCCGCAGTAGTGTTGACTGCCATAAGCAAATTTCGTTATTTGGGGCGCAAACAGTTGTGCCGAAACAAAAGCGAATTTACGTGCCTTTGATCGGCATATTCACCATCCTCTTGGTTGTGGACCTCATTCTGGCAGCCAACTTCCTGATCCCCGTCACGGCAGCGATCCTATCGTCTTTAGTCGTCCGCGCCGCGCGCTTGAGCGGCTCGGCCTGCCGGACATGCTGACCGCGACGCTTTTTACGTCCATCCTCTTCATCGGAGTTGCCATCGCTGTCGTATGGGTTGCTGAGCCTGCGGCCGTTCTTATCGACGACATGCCGCGCTTGATGCAGGAAATACAGGCCAAACTGGGCGACGGCGACGGCGACGGAACGATCGCCAAGGCCAATGATGCGGCGAAAGCCATCAATGATGCAGTCTCCAACAGCAGCGAAAAGGTGGCGGTGGAGGTTGCGATCATCTCGGACAGTTCGACATGCAATAAGCATCATGACGATGGCGCGAAAAGTTCTCGGTCAAGTCATCTTTGCGATCTTCCTGACGTTCTTTCTGATTGGACCCCGTGATTTCTTTGCACTGCGCACCATCGAAAGCCTGCCCAAGCTGCAAGACAAGCGGCGCGCTCTCGAAATCATCAAGACCATTGAGGATCGACTTAGGCGGTATTGCCATCATTAGCGGGGTGCTGGGCCTCTCTATTGGCGTGACGATGTATCTATGGGGGGTGCCCAATGCCATCGCCCTCGGCATCATGGGATTCACGCTTAACTTCGCCCCGTTTCTGTGCGCGGTCGCTGGGGCCAGTATTGCGGCGCTGATCGCGTTCGTGTCGCTCGACACCGGGTGGGGGGCGATCGGCGTTTTCACGACCTACATGGCGCTCACGTCAATAGAGGGGCAGCTTGTCACGCCTGTGATGATCGCACGCCGGATACAGCTGAACACGCCCATCTTGTTTCTGATCGTGGCCTTTTTCGCCTATATCTGGTCAGTTGTCGGCATGGTCGTCGCTGTCCCGGTGCTGATCGTGACCAAGATCGTCTGCGACGAGGTAGATGGTCTGAAGGCGATTGGGCAATTTCTGGGCGACAGCAGCGTGCGCGAGCCTAAATCGTCCGAAGGCCGGAAATGACGCGGGCCGCCAAAGCGAGGCCCAACTGCGCCGCCCCGCAGGCGAACCTCACAGGCCTATGCAACGGCCGGGCCGAATGCCTACGACCCGGCTGATGCCAGCGCCCTACTCCGCCGCAACCTTGCGGGGCTGGAGCATTGGGCCAAGGTAGTGACCTGTATGGCTGCGCGGCTCGGCGGCCACATGTTCGGGTGTACCGACCACCACCACCTCGCCGCCTCCGTCACCACCCTCGGGGCCAATATCGATAACCCAGTCAGCGGTCTTGATCACGTCCAGGTTATGCTCGATCACGATCACGGTATTACCACTGTCGACCAACTCATGCAGCACTTCGAGCAGCTTCTTGACGTCCTCGAAATGCAGTCCCGTCGTTGGCTCGTCCAGAATATAGAGGGTGCGGCCCGTGCTCCGCTTGGCCAGTTCCTTGGATAGCTTGACGCGCTGCGCCTCACCGCCGGACAGCGTCGTCGCCTGCTGGCCCACCTTGATATAGCCTAGCCCGACCCGCACCAGCGCGTCCATCTTCTCACGGATCGGCGGCACAGCTGTGAAAAACGTCTGCGCATCCTCAACGTTCATATCTAGAACGTCGGCTATACTCTTGCCTTTGAACTTAATTTCCAACGTTTCACGATTATAGCGGGCGCCATGACACGTCTCGCACGTGACATAGACATCAGGCAAAAAGTGCATCTCGATCTTGATCACCCCATCGCCCTGACACGCCTCGCAGCGCCCCCCCTTGACGTTGAAGCTGAACCGACCGGGTTTATACCCGCGCGCCTTAGACTCGGGCAGATTGGCAAACCAGTCGCGGATTGGCGTGAAGGCGCCGGTATAGGTCGCCGGATTGGACCGCGGCGTGCGCCCGATGGGACGCTGATCAATGTCGATGACCTTGTCCAGGTGCTCCAGCCCCTTGATCGTTTCACAGGGCGCAGGTGTCTGGCGTGCGCCGTTCAGCTGCATCGAGGCCGTCTTGAACAGCGTCTCTATGGTCAGCGTCGACTTGCCGCCACCCGACACGCCCGACACGCAGACAAATTGTCCCAACGGGAATTCAGCGGTCACGTTTTTCAGGTTGTTGCCTGTCGCATTGACGACCTTCAGCTTTTTACCGTTGCCCTTGCGGCGCGTGGTCGGCACCGAAATCTCGCGCGCGCCCGACAAGTATTGCCCAGTTATCGAATTTGGATCGGCGGCCACAACTGACGGAATGCCGTGGCTGACCACTTGGCCGCCATGCACGCCCGCACCGGGACCAATGTCGAATACATAATCCGCCTCGCGGATGGCCTCTTCGTCATGTTCGACCACAATCACGGTATTGCCCTGATCGCGGAGGTTTTTCAGCGTTTGCAGCAGGCGATCGTTGTCGCGCTGGTGCAAGCCGATCGACGGCTCATCCAGCACATAAAGAACGCCTGTAAGGCCACTGCCGATCTGGCTGGCCAGCCGAATGCGCTGCGACTCGCCACCCGATAGCGTGCCGGCATTGCGGCTGAGTGTCAGGTATTCGAGGCCGACATTGTTCAAAAAGCCCAACCGCTCGCGGATTTCCTTGAATATGGCGCGCGCGATCTCGTTCTTTTGTTTGCTCAGCTGCTCGGGCGCGTCTGTGACCCACGCCAGTGCCTCGCGGATCGACATCTGAACGACCTGCCCCACGTGCAACCCGGCGATCTTAACCGCCAGCGCTTCATCCCGCAGGCGATAACCGCCGCAGGCGCCGCAGGAGCGATTATTCTGATAGCGCTCGAATTCCTCGCGAACCCACGCGCTATCCGTCTCTCTATAGCGGCGCTCCATGTTTGGGATGACGCCCTCAAAAACACGGCTGACGTTATAAACGCGCCCGCCCTCATCATAGCGGAACGCGATCTCATCTTCGCCCGAACCGTGCAGAAACACCTGCTGCACGTGGGCGGGCAGATCTTTCCATTTGGTTTTCATGTCAAATTCGTAATGCTTGGCGATCGCCTCTATCGTCTGGAGAAAATACGGGCTCTTACCCTTGCGCCAAGGGGCTAGCGCGCCATCGTAAATTTTCAGAGTCTGGTCCGGAACGACCAACCGCTCATCAAAAAAAAGTTCGACGCCCAGACCATCACAAACCGGACACGCGCCAAAGGGCGCGTTGAACGAGAAGAGGCGCGGCTCAATCTCGGGTATGGTGAACCCACTGACAGGACAAGCAAACTTCTCAGAAAACGTCATGCGTTCCGGGTCGCCTTCGCTGGCGGCCATCTCAAGAACGGCAATCCCGTCGGCAAGGTCCAGCGCGGTGCGCAAGCTGTCGGCAAGCCGAGTTTCCAGCCCCTTCTTGACCACAAGCCTGTCAACCACAACGTCGATGTCATGACGAAACTTTTTGTCCAGCGTCGGCGGCTCATCCAGATCGTAGAATTCGCCGTTTACCTTGACGCGCTGAAATCCGTTCTTGCGCAGCTCTATGAATTCCTTGCGATATTCGCCCTTACGGTCGCGTACGATGGGCGCCAAAAGGTAGGCGCGCGTGCCCTCTTCTATACCCATGATACGGTCGACCATGTCCTGTACCTGCTGCGCCTCAATCGGCTTGCCTGTGGCGGGCGAATAGGGCGTGCCCGCACGGGCAAACAGAAGGCGCAGGTAGTCATAGATCTCGGTCACTGTGCCGACGGTCGAACGGGGGTTCTTACTGGTCGTTTTCTGCTCGATACTGATCGCGGGTGACAGCCCACTGATGTGATCGACGTCAGGTTTCTGCATTATATCAAGGAATTGGCGCGCATACGCCGACAGAGACTCAACATAACGACGCTGCCCTTCGGCATAGATCGTGTCAAAGGCGAGGCTGGATTTACCCGACCCAGACAGGCCGGTAATGACTACCAGCTGGTCTCGCGGAATATCCACATCGATATTCTTGAGGTTGTTTTCGCGCGCGCCGCGCACTTCGATATTCTTCAGCTCAGCCATGTTGCCCCCGCAAGTTCAGACTCAATAGATAGTGTAGGAACGGCGACCTTCCAACACAAATTGGCGAACGAATACGGAACGCAGCAAACGCGGAGCGTGAAATTTTCTGCGCCAGAGCCATGCCCAGATCGGATTGTCCTGATCGTTGGTCAGATCGTCAGTTTTGGGGGCGTATGATGGTGGCTGTTCAGCCTCCAGATTACAGGGCGCGGCATGGCGATTTCCCCACTGCCCAGCTCGGATGTGGTCAGGATCAAAGTCCGCCTCGACCAAAAGATGTGTCAGCCCTCGCACCTTCCAGCGGCTGCAATCGTGAGGCGAGCCGTGGCAGCGCACGACAAATGGCACCGCCAGCCAGAAGTATCCGCCCATTCGCAATATGCGCAGCACGTTGCGCGTAGCGGCGTGGGACGAATCGAGATGCTCCCAAACCTGATTGGCCAGCACGACGTCGAACTTGCGTACCAGCTTATCCTTGGGCGTGCAGCGCCCGTCACAGATGCCATATTTGGAAAAGTGGAACCGCCCAAAGCTATGAAAATCGCAGCAGCGCCCATTTTTTCCCAAAATTTCAGCCGCGCCCACCGCAACCAAATGCAGCGCCTTCAGCCACTCCCACGAGGTGCGTTACATCACGATCCGGGTCAGTGATGGCATGCACGCGCTTACATGTGAATGACGCGGTCGTATGCGTCCAGAACGCTCTCATGCATCATTTCGCTCAAGGTTGGGTGGGGAAAGACGGTGTTGATCAGGTCTTCTTCAGTCGTCTCCAGCTGCCGTCCGACGACGTAGCCCTGAATCAGTTCTGTCACTTCGGCGCCAATCATGTGCGCGCCCAGCAACTCACCGGTTTTGGCGTCAAAGACGGTTTTCACCATGCCCTCCGCCTCGCCCAGCGCGATGGCCTTGCCGTTGCCCATAAAGGGGAAACGGCCCACTTTGATGTCGTATCCCAGCTCCTCTGCCTTCGCTTCGGTATAGCCGACGGATGCGATCTGCGGATTGGAATAGGTGCAGCCGGCGATACTGGCTGCCTTGACCGGGTGGGGGTGCTTGCCTGCGATCAGCTCGGCTACCATGCTACCTTCATGGCTGGCCTTGTGCGCAAGCCACGGCGCGCCCGCGATATCGCCAATGGCGTAGAGGCCGTCTACTCCAGTCCGGCAATATTCATCCGTCAACACGTGGGTGCGGTCGATCTTGACGCCCAGCTCCTCGAGCCCAAGATTTTCAATGTTGCCAATGATGCCCACGGCAGAAATCACCGTGTCGAACTCTTGCGTTTCAGTTTTGCCGTTCGACTCAATATGGGCCGTCACCTTGTCCTGGCCGCGATCCAGCTGTTTCACAGCGGTCTTTTGCAGGATGAACATGCCCTGCTTCTCGAACTGCTTTTTCGCAAAATTTGAAATTTCGGCGTCCTCGACCGGCAGAATACGGTCCATGACTTCTACTACGGTCGTTTTGGCGCCTAGTGTGTTGTAAAAGCTGGCAAATTCCATGCCAATAGCACCAGATCCGATGATAAGTAGCTTTTTCGGCATACGCGGCGGGACCAGCGCGTGCTTGTAGGTCCAGACCCGATCGCCGTCAGCCTCGAGCCCCGGCAACTCGCGCGCGCGCGCACCGGTGGCCAGGATGATATGCTTTGACGTCAGTTCCTCATCATCGCCTGTATCCATCTTGATGGCGACACGGCCCTTGGCAGGAATATGAGCTTCACCACGAAACACATTAATCTTGTTCTTCTTCATCAGATGGCTAATGCCGTCCGACAGCTGTTTGGCCACCCCGCGCGAGCGTTTGATGACGGCATCGAGATCATAATCGACCTTTTCCACCTTTAGGCCGAACTCTTTGGCGCGCTGCATGAGGTGGAACACCTCGGACGAGCGCAGCATCGCCTTGGTCGGAATGCAGCCCCAATTTAAGCAGATGCCGCCCATATGCTCACGCTCAATGATGGCGACGCTCAGACCCAACTGTGCGCCTCTAATTGCTGCCACATAGCCACCGGGGCCAGCGCCGATCACGATCATGTCGAAGGATTTAAGGGCCATATACGTCTCCGAAGTGCTGAATCTGCTCAAACAATAAACCACCCTGCAAATATGCACAACGCATCACGCAGATGCAGAATCGCCGCACCCGTTAGGCGCGCGGCGGTCTGGGTTTGCAGATAATAGCAGATCGAAATCTTCAGGCGGCGTCCCTTTGCTGCAACTGGCGCAGCGTATGTCCGTAGGCACCTGCGGTCAGGTAAGCTTGTTCCTGCAACGTTGATTTGCGCGCAAGCGGCTCATTGCGATAGGGGAAGCGACCAAACTGGCGGATCACCTCGCGATGCGCCCGCGCGTGGAACAACTGGCTTGGCCCTGTCTGGGGCATCCGGTCACAAATCAGGCGGATACAGCGTTCCTGATCACACAGGTTTTCCGAGTGCATCATGGGCAGATAGAAAAACTGGCGCGCAGGCTCATCGATTGCCATGTCCCACTTGCGCCCGATGGCCGCCTTGGCCGCAGTAACTGCATGGCGGTCCGTGACGAAGGACTCGCTGCTTCCGCGAAACATGTTCCGCGGCATCTGATCCATCAGAATTATATAAGCGAGCGTTCCAGCAGGGTAGGTTAACCACAGGCCAAACGTGCCCTCGCGCGCCTTACGCCAAGCGCCCTCGAATTTGTCTCGAATTTCGGCGTCCAATGTATCGGACTGGTCATACCAGCCCTTTTCACCCACGTCATCGAGCCAGAACTTCAGTATGTCATCTGGTGCAGTCACGGGTTCGCTCCTCATGTGCCTGTCTGCCGTGGTAATATGTTAACGTCATGTAGGCATGGATGAATAGTAAAGTATTACTTCAAATGCGACATTCTGCTCACGTTACTGCCTGGTCGGTGACCGATCAGATAACAACCAGTTAGCTAGCGCCCGTGCGGGCCACATCTTCGGCCCCGTCCTCTTGGGCGACGTCGACGTCATATTCCTGCGCAAAGGTCACGGCCATTGGCGACGACGACGGTAAGACCATCGTGTAATTCTCAACCGGGTCGATCACTGCGCTGCGGCGTTTTGTCATGCGGTAGCCAGCATAGGCCGACGTGGCGGCGCCCAGCACCGCAATGTATAAAAAGAAGCCGCTTGGCCCCATTACCGACATCATCCATGCGGTGGTGAGAGGCCCCGCGACCGCACCCAGACCATTGATGAACACCAGACCGCTGGCGGCGGCTGGCATGGCATCATGCGTCAGGAAGTCATTGGTGTAGGCAATCAGCAGCGAATACAGCGGGTTCGATAGCCCACCAACTATGAACGCCGCGACCAGCAGCGACGGGAAATACCCGCCAAAGACGATTGCGCCCACCGCACCCACCGCGACGCCAGCGCTTGCAATCATGATCAACAAACGTCGGTCCATCTTGTCCGATAGCCAGCCCAGCGGATACTGGATCAACATAGCTCCTATATAGAAAGCCGACACAAAGGCCGAGATCTGGCCTACGCTCAAACCCGCCTTGCCGCCATAGACGGCGCCCATGCCAAACTGCGCAGAAAATACCCCGCCCAGCAGGAACATGCCCACGCAGCCCAGAGGTGACGCCTGATAGACCTGAAGAAGCGTCATAGGCTTGATCGCGTCGAACGCCGGCGTCGGGCTTATCGACAAAAGGACGGGCGCGAACGAGATCGAGATCAGGATTGACGGGATGATGAACAGGACAAAACCGCCCGGATCAGCCACGATTATCAAGCCTTGCGCTGACACGATCCCGATCATCTGAACGATCATATAGAGCGACAGCGCCTTGCCGCGATTTTCGTTGCTGGAGGAGTTATTGAGCCACGATTCAGCAGTTACATAGACCGCCGAGAAGCAAAATCCGATCAAGATGCGCGCGATGCCCCATGCCCACGGATCCGTCCATACCGGATAGAGCAGCATGATCGACGATATCAACGAGCCGAACGCGGCATAGACCCGCACATGCCCGACGCGGCGAATCATCTCGGGCGCCATGCGCGAGCCGAACAGAAAGCCAACGAAATAACCTGACATAATGAGCGACATCGAAAAGGTCGAAAAACCCTCAATCTCGCCCCGGATGCCCAGCAGCGTGCCCTGCATGCCGTTGCCGACCTGTAGCAGCATCATGCCAAAGAGAAGCGCCCATGCACCCGACAGAACCTTGAACATCTCGCATCCCTTCAGCCTTACGCAGGGGAATGTTGCCCTCGACGTCGCTCTTGTGTCTGGTCCATTCGCGACTCGCGAAACGCGCGTGCGGTGTTCAGCGGCCCTTGGCAGCGTTTCAGCGCGGGATCAACAGCGATGCGTCCCCATACGAGAAAAACCTATATTTCTCCTGAACAGCATGGGCGTAGATCCGCCGCACCTCTGCATAACCCATAAGAGCCGAGACCAGCATCATCAGCGTCGATTTAGGCAAATGGAAATTGGTCATCAACGCATCCGTGACGCGGAATTCGAAACCGGGGTAGATAAAGATGTCTGTCTCGCCCTGCCACGGCGCAATGGCGCCAGTGCTGAGCGCCGCGCTTTCGATCAGGCGCAGGGCGGTGGTGCCGACGGGGATCACGCGGCCCCCCGCCGCCTTTGTCGCGGCGATCTGTGCGGCGGCATAAGGCGTAACCTCGCCCCATTCGGCGTGCATCTTGTGGGTCGTCACATCATCCACCTTGACCGGCAGAAACGTGCCCGCGCCCACATGCAGCGTCACGTAGGTAAACTCAACGCCGCGTGCGCGCAGGGCGTTCAGTAAGGCGTCGTCGAAATGCAGCGACGCCGTGGGCGCGGCCACAGCACCAGAATGACGCGCCCAGACGGTCTGGTAGTCCACCGCATCGCTGGCATCGGCAGCACGGCGCGCGGCAATGTAAGGCGGCAGCGGCATCTCACCCGCGCCTGCCAGAGCGCCGTCAAAATCGTCACCGCTCAGGTTAAACTCAAGCACGCCCTGGCCGCCCTCCTTGGCCATCAGGGTAGCGCTAAGGCGGTCCGAAAAGATCACAACCTCGCCCTCCCGCAGTTTTTTCAGGGGCTTTATCATCGCGCTCCAAGTGCCGTCCGCACGCGGCTCCAGCAACGTGGCCTCGATGCGCGCCTCGGTCAGGCCTTGGGCGCCGGTCCGGCGGCGCACCCCGTTCAGCCGCGCGGGAATCACGCGCGTGTCGTTCAGCACCAGGCGGTCGCCCGCGCGCAGCCAATCGGGCAAATCGCGCACATGCGCGTCCGTGATGTCATCGCCCTGCGCCATAAGCATACGTGCGGCGCTGCGCGGCCGCGCGGGGCGCACGGCAATCAGCGCCTCGGGCAAGTCATAGTCAAAATCACTCAGCTGCATGTGACGGCCCTTTTTTGCCCATTATGTTAAGGGCGGTTAGTGCTGCCATGGTCCGCGGGCTTGCGCGGCTCCGCGACGGGGACCACCCCCGGAGGGCTGGCCTCTTGCGGACGCGCCTCCGGCGAGGCGGCGGCGCGCGGATCTGCCGGAACAGGCCGCGCGGGTGGCTGGCGGCGGAAAATCTCGCGAAACATGCCGGGTGTCAACAGCGACAATGGGTTGACCGCCACCTTGGGATTAGACGCAGCGCCGGTCAGGGTATAGTTGACGCCTACCAGCCCCTCACCCGCGCGTGTAAAGATGCCCCCGACAGCGTTCACAAAGTAGAGTGGTGACACGACGCCCTGCATATCCATCCGCTTGGACCCCAGATAATAATAGCCGTCCATCGAGATGCCCATCGACGCCCCCACCGCACTGCCTGAATAGAGCGTCAGGCGCTCCGGCCCCAGACGAAAGCGCGCGTCGACATCGCTGAAATGAATGCCGCCCTCGGACATCTGCTCCAGCAGGCCGACCACACTGAGCGAGCTCAACAATGCCGCCAGCGCAGGCGCGTCGGTCAACAATATGTCGCCGCCCTTGAGCTGCCCGTCATAAGTGCCCTCGGCGCCAGCGGGCGTCAGGATCAGCTCCATCGTGCCGCCGCGCGCCTTTTTCAGCAACCCGGCCGAACCAAGAACCCCGCCTGCGTCGTCGGCGGTAATGCGAAACGCACTGCGTCCGCTTTGCGGGACGATCTGGCCCCGGATCGGCGCACCGCCATTAACACGGCCCGAAAACGTGCCATCAACGCCGTTTGCGGTATTCAGCCGGGCGCGAAAATCACGCAGCGATATGCCGTCCGACAGCACCAGACTATCCAGCGCCAGCGATACCGGGCCGCCCGCGTCCGCGCCGCCACCCTCACCGACCAGATCGGCACGGCGCAGATCGACACTCCCGCCCATCACCTCGACGCCGGGTGCGGCACCTTTGCCACGCCCAGTCAGCGTCACAGGCGCGTCCAGCCAGCCGCCGACCGAAATGCGCGAGAAAACCGCACGGTCCAGTTGTCCCGTGCCGGTCAAGACCACGCTGCCCTCGGCGCGCAGACCGGGTGCGTCCAGCGACAAGTGGTCAATCTGCGGCGGCATACCCAGGCGGCCGCGCACCTCCAGCGCCCCGCGCGCAGTTCGCGGCAGGCTCCAGTTTAGCTGGGGGAGCGACAGGTCCAGTCCCGCCATATCAGAAGTCAGGGTAAAGCTGCCACCGCCCCCCTGCTCAAGCTGGACGATCACGTCGCCCGTCGCGCTGCCCGCAAGGCTACCGGGGAGCAGGCCGATGCCGAACTCGTCAGCGAAACTCTGGCTCAACGTCACCGTGCCGTCCACGCGGCTGCCCGTTGCGTTGGGGCCAAACGCAGCAGTATAGGCGCCGCTGAACGGCACATCCCCCAGCTGTCCGCCACCGGCCACGCGCAGGCCCTCCGCGTTCACCGTCAGTGCCAGCGTGTCGGCGCTTAGAACGCGTCCCGGAACCAGAACCTCGCTATGAAAATCATGCAATGTGCCCCCAACATCGAAGGCCACATCCGCTGTCAGCACGCGCCTTTTAAGCGGAAAGGCCAGACGCGCATCAACCTGCGCGCGCCCATCGGCGAGCGCGACGGGGCGGCCCATCTTGGTCAGAAACTGAAACGGCTCATTATCGACCAATGCCAGCGCCGCAGTGATCGTGCTGTTGCTGCGCACGCGCACCTCGGCCGGCGCGTCCGGCACATCAATATTAGGCACCAAGAAACTGGTGCCAGCAATATCGATTCGCCCCCCCGGTCCAGCATCGACCCAGCCTGCATCGGCGACGATGGCAAAGCGGCCCTCCAGCAGGCGCGCCTTGCCTGCCATCTGTTGAATGGGTGGCATCTGTTTCATAAAGCGCGCGGTCATCGCGTCAAAGTCGAAGCCAAGGAACACGTCGGCCCGGTGCTTGGGCGAGGACCGAACCGCCAGTTGAACGTTGTTCAGCCGCGCTTCTGACACGTTCTCGGACACCCAGCGGCGCGTGTTCGGCACGGCAGCCTCGGGCCACAGTTCCATCAGGCGGTCGCGCTGCATGGTATCGACGCGCCCATCCAGCGCCAGATCCCATCCAGCCTCACCGCCACGCAGTTCGCCGTTCAGCACCACGTGGCTGCCCTGATCCGACAGACTCAGCTGGCCAATGCTCAGATGAAACGGCTCCAGCCGCAGGCGCATGTCCAGCGCGGCACCGTCCAGATTGACCGGCGTATCATATAGTTCTGCGGGGTCGGCGGTAATGTCAGTGACGCGCAACTGGGCCTGTAACTCATCCGGCCAGCCATATTCACCACCGATCAGATGGGCGATTCCTTCGGCCCGCGCCGACACCCAGCGGCTATTAATCGACACAGACTCAAAGGTGATCTTCTGCGCTGCCGGGTCATACGTAAAATAACTGCGCGCCGAATCGAACGCGATCGGCTTTGTCCCGGCGGTTGGGCGGAGAGCCCCCTTGCCGATTCTGAGGCTGGCGTTTAGCGGGCCCAGCTGCCCCGCGCGGTCCAGCCGCACCCGCAGCGCACCCGATATCGGCGCATCCAGCGCATCCAGCCAGCTAAGCGCCGGCGATTGCATCGCCAATTCGCCCGCTGGCAAGTCCGAGAAGTTTATCCCCAGCTGTGCCGCGCTACTGCCAATCTGGCTGGAAAAGCTCATCTCCAGCGTGCTGGCATAGGATCGCGCGCCCAGAACGGTGAAGTCACCGCGCATCTGAAGCGTGTCCGCATCCCGCGTCGCGGCCACTTCGCCACCATCAATCGTCCAGGCGCGGCCCGTGCGCGCATCCTCATAGCGCAGCGTCATGTTGTCGGCGTATATTCCAGTCAGTGATGCCATCGCCGGACGCATCAGTGCGTCGTCGATATGCGCGATCATGGTGCTGGCATCGCGTGCCTCGCCGCCAGCAGCGGCATTACCCGCCGTGGCGCCCAGCTGAACACCGATCCCGCCTGTGTTGTTGCGCCGCAGGTTGACCTGCAATCCCGACAGACGAATAGCGGAGGGTTGCACCCTGCCGCTCAGCAGAGGCCGCAGCGCGACTGTGCCGCCCAATTCGGCCAACGTGGCCAATACGCGCCGGTCAGGGCCGCGCAGTGTAACGGCGCGCAGGGCAAGGCGTGGCGTCCACTCCTGTTCGATCACGACGGCCATTTCGCCGATTTCCACACTTAGCCCACCTGCACCCGCGTTGATCTGCTCGGCAATCCGGTTGCGCAGCCAATCGGGCACTACGATCGGAGTTCCGAGATAAGACAGCAAAAAAAGCACGAACGCTCCTGCAAATGCAGACATGCTAAGCAATGACCACAGCCCTGCCTTGCGCCGACGTCGACGTCGACGCCTGTGCGCGCGGCGCCCGTGATGCGTGCAGTCAAACTGCGTGCCGTCTGGGCGGCGCGCCCCACCCGGGGACGCACCGGATGCACCCGGCGTCTGTGGGGGATCATGCTGGCTCATCTGCTCCTTCGAGGGCGTCAGCTTTTGCCCCTTTCGTTTTGCGGTCGCGCGTCTTTTTGATTTGTCCTCGCCCCCCGCTCATATATCACGAACGCAGACAGACCCAAGCCACACAGACATCGCAAGGATGCCAAATGCCAGATATCTCAGACACCGCCCCAGATTTCACCCTGCCACTGGGCGGCGGCGGCGATATTCAGCTTAATGCGCTGGCCGGCCAGCCGGTGGTGCTGTTCTTTTACCCGCGCGACGACACGCCCGGCTGCACCAAGGAGGCGATCGGCTTTACCGCTCACGCCGCCGATTTTGACGTAGCCGGGGCCAAGGTGATCGGTATTTCAAAGGACTCCGTCGCCAAGCATGAGAAATTCATCGCCAAACACGATCTGAACATTCCCCTCGCCTCGGACGAACATGGAACGACGTGCGAAGATTACGGCGTCTGGGGCGAAAAACAGATGTATGGCAAAACCTTTCACGGCATCGAACGCAGCACGTTTGTGATCGACGCGGACGGGCGCATCGCCGGGGTATGGCGAAAGGTAAAAGTGCCGGGACACGTCGAAGAAGTACTGGACGCCGTCCGCGCACTGTAAAATCTGGCGTCCATCTGCGGCAACACGGCGCAGGTGGACGCGTGCAAAACGCCGCTCAACCGCCATAATATCGGCGATAATCTGCCGTTTCCCGCCATCTTGAAGCGTTTTGGCCGTTATTGTCCGTAAAACTGTTGCCCATTCGGGATTGGCTGGCTAAGCAAAACCCCTACGGGGCGCACGGACGCAATGATGTGCCGCAATTGGGATGGAACGGGACAACCAGAGACGGGGACACCTTGCGTACACGTATCGCAATAGCAACTCACGCACTTCTTGAGCGCCATTTTCCCGAACGCCGGGTTTTTCTGCGCTCGGACACAGACACGCGCTTCATGCGGCTGCGGCCTGCGACGCAACTGATCGCATTCAGTGGCGCGACGCTGATCGTGGGCTGGTCCATTATCGCCACGGCGATCCTGCTGATGGACAGTATCGGGTCTGGCAATTTCCGCGAACAGGCCAAGCGCGACCAGCGTACCTATGAGCAGCGGCTTAATGACCTGAGCGGTGAGCGTGACAAGCGCGCCATCGAAGCGCGTGACGCGCAGGAACGCTTCAACTCGGCACTTGAGCAGATTTCGATCATGCAGTCCGAACTGCTGGCCTCGGAAACGCGCCGCCTCGAGATGGAGACCGGCATTGGCGTGATCCAGTCCACCCTGCGCCGCACCATGAAAGAGCGCGATCAGGCGCGCGGCAACGCCGATACACTCACCGCCCAGTTGGAGACATCGGGCAATAGTGGCCCGCTGGTCCGTGGGGACGATGTCGGCACCGACCCCGTCGACTTCCTGACCGCGGCACTGGCCGATACCGCCGCCGAGCGGGACGAAGTTAGCGCCAATGCACAGGACGCCCTGTTGCAGGCAGACGAAATGCAGCAGCAGATCCGGCTGATGCAGGACCAGAACGACCATATATTTCGCCAGCTTGAGGATGCGATGACCATCTCGGTCGAGCCGCTGGACAAGATGTTCCGTGCCGCCGGGATGAACACCGACACCATGCTGGATACCGTACGAAAGGGCTATTCCGGTCAGGGCGGCCCCCTTATGCCGCTCAGCTTTTCGACTCGCGGCGAGGAGCCATCGGCTGATGCGGCGCGCGCCAACGGCATCCTGAACCAGATGGACCGCCTCAACATGTACCGGATCGCTGCCGAGAAGGCGCCCTTCGCCATGCCCCTGAAAAGCGCATTCCGCTATACTTCGGGATTTGGCAAGCGCTGGGGCAGGATGCACGCAGGCACCGACATGGCCGGGCCGACCGGCACGCCGATCTATGCAACCGCCGACGGTGTGGTCACTTATGCGGGCTGGTTGTCGGGGTATGGCAGGCTGGTAAAGATCAAACACGCATTCGGAATCGAGACCCGCTATGCCCACCAATCCAAAATCAGCGTCACCAAGGGACAAAGAGTCTCGCGCGGCGACCGGATCGGTGATATGGGAAATTCGGGACGGTCGACGGGCACCCATCTACACTACGAGGTTCGCGTAAACGGCAAAGCCGTCAATCCCATGACTTATATCAAGGCTGCGAGAGATGTTTTCTAAAAGCAAAATCAACGACCCGAACCCGCAAAAAGCTGATGCGCCAAAGTCGGCCGTCCATGACAAGCCGCAGGACGCAGCCAAGGCCACAGCGCCCTCGGGTGACTACAAGGCCGCGCCCGCCAAGGCCAAGCCGCCTGCGTCGATTCTGTCCTCAGACTTGCACGTCACCGGGAACATGAAGACTACCGGCGACATTCAGGTCGAAGGCACCGTCGAGGGCGACATCCGCGCCCACCTGCTGACTATCGGCGAATCCGCGACGATCAAAGGCGAAGTCATCGCGGACGACGTTGTCATCAATGGCCGCATCGTAGGCCGCGTACGCGGCCTAAAGGTGCGCCTGACATCGACCGCGCGCGTTGAAGGCGACATCATCCACAAGACGATCGCCATTGAATCTGGCGCCCATTTCGAGGGTTCGGTCCAGCGTCAGGACGATCCGTTGAACCCCAAAGGCAAGACAGCCGAGCCTGCGCCCGCTGCAGCGCCGAAACCGGCCGTGCCGAAGCCAGCCTGATAGTCGTTTTTCTCTTTGCAAAGATACAACCGCCCCGACGGCAAGGTCCGGGGCGGTTTTGCGTTCCAGAGGCGGTGTCGCAACACCTATCCAGATGAAAAAACCCAACCATGAAAAAGGGCGCGCCCTGCAGCACGCCCTATCAAAAGCCAGAATATCAGGCTGATTAGGCTAATTAGGCTTAGGAACAGCCCTTGGTGCCTTCGCGGCAAGCAGGCCGGGCGCTGTAATTGCGCACCTTGTGATGACGCACGCCCGGTGCGGGATGCGTCATCACCTGCTGATAGCTATGCGCCTGGTTAGGCACGCCGCAGCAGACGACCCCCGAGATCGTGATCGGCTGCAGACCGGTGGGGCAGTAGTTTTCGCTAGTCCCGTCATAGCGATAAATCTTGGCCTCGACCGCCATCGCGGGGGCGGCAGCGAACAGAACCACAGCAATGCCTACAGCCATCGTGATTTTGGGTTTCATCAGATTGCGCATCTTATCCCTCATGTGCTGTGTGCCGTGATTTTGTTACCCGGCCCCTTATAGGCACTATTCATGGTATACGAGCGCGCGCCTGTCAATTTCTTTGGCCCTCGCGCAGCGACATCAGCTGTCGCGCAATTAGCCAGCTGACTGGCAGGCTCAAGGCATATCCGATAGCTGCAGCGCCCAGCACACCCGTGATCGTATCAAACCCCACCACCAGCGCAACGATGACCCCAACACCTGCCAGGCTAGAACCGACAACGATATTTAGAAAACTGGCAAGCAGCCACATGGCGAAGCTCCATCAAAAGAATTGGACAAGGTTTCCGCATCTTATCAACCCTACCTGCACAGCTGCGTTGATCCATGTCATGCGACCGGCGGCAGAACCTATTGGCGCCGTGCCACGCTCATTCAGCGATACCCCGGACATAGCGCAGAGCATCATGTTGAAGTCGTCCCTCACCTCATCGCCATCGTTACTCCGGCCGCATAAAAAACTATCCAAGTTTTTGGCCAAGATGTCGAAACCGGCGGCAACGCCCTTGAAGCAGAAGCTGAACAATCTCTGCAAATTTGCGGCAGATCACGCGCGGCATAGAGGGCCGTTCTTATCATTTGGGCAACGCAATCGCGCACGTCTCAACGATTGATTAACGCTTATCAGCGACGATGCTTCCATGAACCAGATTGGCCTCGATTCGAGACAGAGCTATTTCACGACCCTGCGCCCGGCCGGGGAGCCGTCATCGTTGAGCAGGCTTCTAAAAACGGTTAAAGAAGTCTGGCTTGGGAACAGCGATGGCTTCCCTTACATCAACGAACAGATATCCAGGCCTGAAAAGGTACCCGCAGGCGCCATTCTCCGGCACCACATTAACTGGCGCCAATTCCGTTGTAGCGCAGTGAGCAATAGCGGAATTTGGCCGAAGCCCATCTTCGCATATCGACTAAACGATGCAGGCACAGTGCAGCGCCACATTGAGCCTTGCCACTTCCCCCCGTAATGCGGAGCCTGTTCAGGCACCCAGAAGAATGGCCTGTATCCACGATCTTGGGGCGACCCGCATCTAACATGCAGGTCTCCTGAGGTAAGTTAGTTATCCATTTTAAGGGCGGAAATAAACGCCTCTTGCGGAATGTCGACCTTACCGAATTGGCGCATCTTCTTCTTGCCAGCCTTCTGCTTCTCCAGCAGCTTCTTCTTGCGGGTGGCGTCGCCACCATAGCACTTGGCCGTGACGTCCTTACGCATGGCCGACAATGTCTCGCGCGCGATCACCTTGCCACCGATGGCCGCCTGAATTGGGATCTTAAACATGTGACGCGGGATCAGATCCTTCAGCTTCTCGACCATCGCGCGCCCACGCGTATCGGCACGGTCGCGATGAACCATCATCGATAGCGCATCAACCGGCTCGTCATTCACTAGGATCGACATCTTGACCAGATGATCGGTGCGATAGCCAAGCATCTGATAGTCAAAGCTGGCATATCCCTTGGTCACAGATTTCAGTCGGTCGTAGAAATCAAACACCACCTCGTTCAGCGGCAGATCATAGACCACCAAAGCCCGCGCGCCCGCATAGGTTAGATCTAGCTGAATACCGCGCCTGTCTTGGCACAACTTCAGCACGTCGCCCAAGTATTCGTCCGGCACCAGAATGGTCGCCTTGATGCGCGGTTCCTCGACGTGGTCAACCGTGGAAAGGTCCGGCATATCCGCCGGGTTGTGAAGCGGCATCAGCGTGCCGTCCCTCATAAATACGTTGTAGATAACCGAGGGCGCGGTGGTTATCAGGTCGACGTTATACTCGCGCTCGATCCGGTCGCGGATCACCTCAAGATGCAGCAGTCCCAAAAAGCCGCAGCGAAAGCCAAAACCAAGCGCCGCAGACGTCTCCATCTCAGACGTGAAGGACGCATCATTCAATGACAGCTTCTCAATCGCGTCGCGCAGATCCTCAAATTCGGACGAATCCACTGGGAAAAGACCGCAAAACACAACCGGCACCGACGGCTTGAAGCCTGGCAGCGCAGCGGCGCAGGGCGCCTTGTCCAGCGTGATCGTATCGCCGACCTTGGTGTCGCGTACCTGCTTAATTGATGCTGTGATAAAACCGATTTCGCCTGGCTCCAGCTTGTCCACCACGGTCATGGCGGGGCGAAAGACGCCGATACGCTCGATCTGGTGAACGCTGCCGTTCTGCATCATGCGGACCCGGTCGCCCTTTTTCATCACGCCGTCCATGATCCGCACCAGCACGACAACCCCCAGATAGGGGTCGTACCAGCTGTCGACAAGCATAGCTTTGAGCGGTGCGGCCGCATCGCCCTTTGGCGCGGGGAGATGCGTGACGATCGCCTCCAGCGTCTCGATGATACCCTGCCCTGTCTTGGCGCTGACGTGGATCGCACCGGACGCGTCGATACCGATGACATCCTCGATTTGCTCCGCAACGCGGTCGCAATCGGTGGCGGGCAGGTCAATCTTGTTCAGGATTGGCACGATCTCGTGGCCAGCGTCGATGGCGTGATACACGTTCGCCAGCGTCTGCGCCTCGACACCTTGGGTACTATCGACCACCAGCAACGATCCCTCAACCGCCCGCATGGAGCGGCTGACCTCATAGGCGAAATCGACGTGGCCGGGCGTATCGATCAGGTTGAGAATGTATTCCTCACCGTTCTTGGCAGTATAATTGATGCGGACGGTCTGCGCCTTGATGGTGATACCGCGCTCGCGCTCGATATCCATGCTGTCCAGCATCTGCTCCTTCATATCGCGCTCGGCCACCGTATTCGTCTGTTGAATAAGGCGGTCTGCGAGCGTGGATTTACCGTGGTCGATATGCGCCACGATGGAGAAATTTCGTATGTGTGCAAGGTCTGTCATGCAAGGGGATATGTATGGCTTTGCAGGCTTGGTCAAGATGGATCGGCGTAAGCCGTTCGACTGCCTGTCCCCATCCCGCCACCTGCACGCAGATGCCGCGCGCCCGCCCATCTTCCGAATTGAAAAACGCGTGTGGATCGGGCAAACAGGCGGCAACGGGGATACCCGAAAAACTGGGCCAACGTGCCAAAACGCGGCAAGCTATGAGGCAAATGACATGAAGAACGCTCTGATCGCCGCAATGGTGCTGGTCCTTGCGGGCTGTGGTGGCTCGAATCGGTTCGAAAATTCGGGGCGCAGCAATGCGCGCGCCCCTGCCCCGGTCTATTCACCTACAGCCAGCGGCCCGCTGAAAAATGCGTGCCTTGCATCCAACCGCAAAGCGCGCTCGTCCCAGCTATGCGGCTGCATTCAGGCGGTTGCGGATCAATCACTGTCGCGCAGCGATCAACTGCGCGCGGCCAAGTTCTATGATGATCCGCAAGCGGCGCAAGACACGCGCCAGTCCAGCCGTGCCAGTGACGAACGGTTCTGGCATACCTATTCGGACTATAGCAAGCAGGCAACGCGGGTCTGCAGCTAGGCTGCATTTTACCCGTCACAGTTTGCAAAATCGTTGTCAGTGCAAGCTAACGCCGCCAACACAGGTCTCACGCCTCCAACTCGGCGTCCCAATACAGGAAATCCAGCCAGCTTTCATGAAGGTGACCGGTAGGGAACTTGCGGCCCAAATTGCGGAGTTCCTCGGCGCCTGGTGCGCGCGGCGGTTTGCGTAGGTTCATGCCAGACTTGGCAAGGCTCTTCGATCCTTTGGACAAGTTGCAGCGCGCGCAGGCGGCAACTACGTTTTGCCAGCTGGTGCGCCCGCCACAGGCGCGCGGCACGACGTGATCAAAGGTCAGATCACCGCGCGCGCCGCAATACTGACAGCAAAATTCATCCCGCAAAAACAGGTTGAATCGCGTAAAGGCCACGTTCTTTTGCGGTTTGACAAAATCCTTTAGGACTATGACCGACGGGATCCGGATCTGCGTACTGGGCGAATGCACCATCAGGTCATATTCGGCCACTATGTTGACGCGGTCCAGCCAGACCGCCTTTATCGCATCCTGCCAAGACCAGAGCGACAAAGGATAATAGCTCAGCGGCCGATAATCGGCGTTCAGCACCAGCGCTGGATGCTGCCGCTGCCCCCCTGGCGCACGCACAAATTCCGTTCCGAAATAGCCCTGCATGATCCTGGCCGACCCCGCCTGCGCTTATACTTTTCATAATGAATATATATCGCGCGCACCCTCAGGCAAGCCTATGATTGGGCCCGTGCGTTGAAATGGCAGGATAGCAGCGGCGCGCAACAGCCAAATGACGTGCCGGGGCGCGGGAGCCACCAGGCAAGTCAGCATGGGCAACCTGAGGGGGGGGACGCCTAAAGCTGCTCCATGACCTCATCAGAGGCTTCAAAATTAGTTGTGACACGCTGCACGTCGTCGTCATCCTCCAGCGCATCGATCAGCTTCATCAGTTTCTGCATCGATTCCAGATCCATCTCGGTCGTGGTGACAGGCCGGAAGGCAAGGCGCGTCGCTTCGCTATCGCCTAGTTCCACCTCAAGCGCGGTCGACACCTCGTTCAGGTCGGTATCGGCACACCAGACGGTATGCCCGTCCTCACCCGATTCCACATCCTCGGCTCCTGCCTCGATTGCGGCCATCATAATGGTATCAGCATCACCTGAATCCAGCGAATATACTATCTCGCCCTTGCGCTCGAACATGAAGCCGACGCTACCCGTCTCGCCCAGATTACCGCCATTCTTGGAGAACGTCGAGCGCACGACGCTCGCGGTGCGGTTGCGATTATCGGTCAGCGCTTCAACGATCACGGCCACGCCACTCGGGCCGTAGCCCTCATAGCGGATTTCCTCGTAATCCTCGCTGTCGCCGGTTTCCGACTTCTTGATCGCGCGGTCGATCACATCCTTCGGCACTGATTTCGTCTTGGCCTCTTTGACGGCCATACGCAGGCGCGGGTTCTTTTCCGGGTCAGGATCACCCATCTTAGCAGCGACGGTGATTTCCTTGCTCAGTTTCGAGAACTGCTTGGAGCGGACAGCGTCCTGCCGCCCCTTGCGGTGCTGGATATTTGCCCATTTGGAATGGCCGGCCATAACGGCTCCTTCGTATGTTCTAACGCAACTAATTGCGTCTCTATAATGCAGCCGCAGGCATGGGTGCAAGCCGACGAGCGCGGGGTCCGCCTCACGCGCCCCTAAAGCGGCCAGATCAGCGGAATGATCGCCGAGGCCAGCAGCCCGACACTCAGGTTAAGCGGCACGCCGATGCGCAGGAAATCAGTAAAGCGGTATCCGCCGGGACCGTAGACCAGAGTATTGGTCTGATAGCCAATGGGCGTTGCAAAACTGGCGCTGGCGGCAACCATGACAGCCACGACCAGCGGGCGTGGGTCAATCCCCATCGCCGATCCCAGCCCTATCGCGATAGGCGTGACAACAACGGCGACGGCATTGTTGCTGACCATCTCGGTCAGAACCGACGTCATCAGGTAGACTGAATAGATCACCAAAACGCCCGGCAGCAGCGTCAGCGCAGGTGCAATGGCGCCCACGATCAGCGCCACAGCCCCGCTTTCCTCCAGCGCCGCGCCAATGGCCAGCATTGAGAAGATCAGCGCCAGCAGCCGTCCATCGACGAAAGAAAATGCCTCATCGGCGTCGATGCAGCGCGCAATCAGAACAGCGGCGACAGCCACCACCGCCAAAGCGAGGATGGGCGCCACGCCAAGGCCCGCCAGCGCAACAATGGCAATCAGCGCAACAATGGCAATGGGGGCATGTCCGCGCCGATAGGCACGCGCAGACGGTTGCGACACGTCGACCATGTCCATTTCGGAGGCCAGACGCTTAACATCTTCGGGCGCGCCCTCTAGCAGCAGCGTGTCGCCCACCTTGACGATCAGGTTGTCCAGCTGCAGCCCAATATTCTGGTTCCGACGATGCACCGCCAGCGGATAAACGCCATAGCGCCGCCGCAGCCGCAGTGATCCCAGCGAGCGGCCCACCATCTTGCAGCCCGGTGTAATCAGCACCTCAACCGTCGTTGTCTCGACCGCCGAAACCTGATCGACACGGCGCAGGCTCTTATTTTTTTGCAAGCTTAGCAATTCAGTCATCTGCGTGCGTAGAACCACCCGGTCGCCCACCTCCAGCATGACACCGACCATGTCGCGGCGCAGCGACCTGTCACCGCGTACCACGTCAATTAGGCGCACGCCCTCGCGCTTGAACAGTTGCACACCCGATACCTCACGCCCAATCAGGTTGCTGTCGGGGGGTATCACCGCCTCGGTAAAGAACTTCATGCGGCTGCGATCCGACAGCATGTCAGCCATGCTGTCGCGGTGCGGCAGCAATATCGGCCCAATGAATCGCAGATAAATCATGCCCCAGACTACCAACACGGCGGCCAGTGGCGTGATCTCAAAAATGCCAAACGGCTCCATCCCCTGCGCACGAGCGACGCCGTCGACTAACAAGTTCGTCGAAGTCCCGATCAGCGTCAGAGTGCCGCCAAGGATGGCCGCATAGCTAAGCGGGATCAACAGGCGCGAGGCCGGAATTTTCATCGTGCGTGCCAGCTGAACGAAGACGGGAATCATCACGACCACGACCGGCGTATTGTTCATCACCGCCGAGCCAAAGATGACCAGCCCCAGCATCATCGCGACGGCCAGCTTTGGATTGCTGCGCGCGTGGCGGTCCGCCAGCGAGGTGAACGCCTCCAGCGCACCAGTGCGCACCAGCGCGCCCATCACGATGAACATCACAGCGATGGTCCAAGGAGCAGGGTTCGACAGCACGTTCAGCGCGGCGTCATATGGCAAGAGGCCCAGCGCCAGCATTGCGGCCGCACCGGCCAGCGCGACCACCTCGGTCGGATACACCTCTCGGATGAAGAAAAAGAACATCACAGCGACGACGCCCAACGTCATCGCCGCCTGCGCGGTCTGCGACAAATCGAGATATGCGATCACGAACTGACCTGCTTTCTTTGACTACCGTGCTTTCTACGGGTTTGGCATGCCGCCGCCGGGCGGCGGCGCCGGAGCCAGCTGCGCCCCGGTGCGGCGCGGCTGAACCATAGCGATGCCAATCATCATAATCCCCAGCGCGACCCAGACCCAGATGGCGTACCGCTCGTCCAGCAGCAACATCGACCACAGGACGCCGCAGCCGGTCACCACATAACTGGTCTGCGCGGCAAAGACCGAACCTGCACGCCCGACCAGCCAGACATAGACGGCATAGACCAGTCCGTGGATCGCCGCTGACGCGACCAACGCCGCCTCAGCCGTGCCAAAACCGTTCATCGGGTTGATCCACTGCCCCGTGGCCACCGCCAGCGGCAACGTGACGGCCATTCCCAGCAGCGACGCGCCCAGAATGGCCTGCATCGGATCCAGCCCTTGAGTACCCCATTTTGCCACCAGATTACCCTCAGTTGCGTACAGCAACGGCGCCATCAGCGCAAAGGGGATAAACGCGGCCATCGCCCGTTCGGGCAGGCTTGCATCCGGGCCAATCAGCAGCAAGATGCCCACAATTCCAAAGCTAAGGCCCAGCACACGGCGCCATGCAAACGTCTCGTTCCCCAGCGCCAGCGCGATGGGCAGCGAGAACAGCGGCACGCTGGAGATGAGGATCGCCAGGATGCCGCCCGGCAATTTGGCCGCAGCAAGGTAGAAAAATATATCCGGCAACACCGCACCGCAGAGCGCAATGACAGCGTAGAGCCGCCAGTACTGTCTGCCCAGTTCCAACCGTTTGCGACGCACGGCGCAAATCGTGCCCAAAAGGGCGACGATAACGACCTCTTGCCAGAAAATCAGACCCAAAGGTTGGTGGCCGGTACTAACCGCAAGCTTAGACAGTGGCACACTTAGGCCCCAGCCCATTCCCATCACCAGCAGGACCGCATAGGGGCCCAGATCGCGCATGTTCATGGCCCGGCCTGAGCCAAGCGTCCGCCTTGGCGGACCATCTCGATGCGAGTGGCGCGCCCGGTGCGATCGTCGGTCTCAATGTAGACGCCCGACAGCGTGGCCTCGGCCATCGCGGGCGTAAAACGGCCCTTTGGCATTCCAGTGACAAAGCGCCGCAAAGGCTCGTCCTTTTCCATGCCGATGACGCTATTGTAATCGCCGCACATCCCCGCATCACTCAAGAAAGCAGTGCCACCCGGCAAAATCTGAGCATCGGCAGTCGGGATGTGGGTATGTGTGCCAACAACGAGGCTGGCCCGTCCGTCACAGAAATGGCCGACCCCCATTTTCTCGCTGGTCGCCTCGCAGTGAATGTCGATAACGGCGGCCTGCACCGCGCCGCCGAGAACATGCGCGCGCAAGACTGCATCCAGCGCCGAAAACGGATCGTCGTAAGCACGCTTCATAAAGACTTGGCCTAGCACCTGCGCCACCAGCACCTTGCGCCCACGCGCATCGGTGAACACCCGGTGGCCCCGCCCCGGCGCGCCCTTGGCGAAGTTCAGTGGACGAATGATGCGCGGCTCGCCCTCTATGGCGCGCAGCATGTCCTTTTGATCAAATGTATGATCGCCCAAGGTCACGCAATCGGCGCCCGCTTCGAGAATTCCGCGCGCATGCTCTCCACTCAGGCCCATGCCCCCAGTCGCGTTTTCGCCGTTGACCACGACAAAATCGAGCCCCCAATCAGCGCGCAGACGCGGCAGCGTTTCCGCTACCGCCTTGCGCCCGCCGCGCCCCATTACATCGCCAAGGAAAAGTATTTTCATGGCGACGAGGTTTAGGGCGCGTGGATGCCGCGTGCAAGGGCAGAGCATTTACTGGCGCGCGGCGTGGCCGATGTAGGATTTGATTATTAGGACCAAGATGAAAGACAGAGGCCATGCCCGCATCTTTTTGGGCCAGAGAGTCCCGCTGGGGGGTGCATTGATCCGCTGTACGGGGGGATTGACCAGATTGCACAACGCCGACTAACGCAATGCAAACTCGATGATTTCCGCCTCAGTCACGATCATGTCCAGCGGCTCATCCGTCAGTTCCAGCGGCAGGTCCGCCGCCTCTTGGGCTGCAAAGGCATAACCGATGGCAAGCACCGGGCCGCGCGCGCGTAACCCCTGAAGCGTCCGGTCGTAGAAGCCACCGCCGTAACCTAGCCGCCCGCCGCTGCGATCATATGCCACCAGTGGCACGATCAAGATCTGGGGAGTGATAAACTCATCAGTCTCGGGCACGCGTGCGCCAAAAGGTCCGTCTTTCATCGCGCCGCCGGGCATCCAGCGCGAAAAAACGAGCGGTTGGCCCTTACCCACTATGACAGGTACGCAAACCAAGCCATGAGCCGCCGCCGCCTCCATCGCCGGAAGCGGATCAATTTCGGTGCGCATCGGCATATACCCCGACATTGGCACGCCGCGATACCCAGCCAATACCTGCGACAGATTCCCAGCAGGCGCGCCGCTGCGCGCCGCATGCGCCATCGCGCGCCGAGCGAATGCCGCCTTGCGGGCCTCAGCCTTAATGCGAGCCAGATCGGTCATAGCAGGAACGCTGCCGCGAGACCCAGAAAGGACAAGAATCCGACAATATCCGTGACCGTCGTCACAAACGCACCGGAGGCGAGCGCCGGATCAACGCCTGCCTTTTCCAACAGTACGGGTATGCCGGTGCCGGCAAGGCCCGCAACCACGAGGTTGATGACCATCGCGGCCCCAATAACATAGCCAAGTGTCGGACTTCCGAACCAGATCACACCGATGATGCCCATCACCACTGCAAAGATCACCCCATTGATCAGGCCAACAGTGACCTCTCGGCGGATCACGCGCCACACATTCGATCCTGTCAGGTCGCGCGTGGCGATGGCACGGACCGATACTGTCAAGCTTTGCGTGCCCGCATTGCCACCCATCGACGCAACAATAGGCATCAGGACAGCAAGCGCCACAAAACTCGAAATCGTCGCCTCGAACTGGGCGATCACCAGCGACGCGAGGATAGCCGTGACCAAGTTGACTGCCAGCCACGGAAAGCGCTGCTTGGTTGTTTCGATGAAATTGTCGTTCAACCCGCCCTCACCGACACCGGCGAGGCGCAGAATATCCTCCTCATGCTCCTCGTCCAACACCGCCATCGCATCATCGATGGTGATGACGCCGATAAGGCGGTCGTTTTCGTCCACGACGGGCGCTGAAATCAGGTGGTACTGGTTAAACGCATAGGCGACATCGCCCTCATCCTGCGCCACGGGGATAACGTGAAACGTCTCTTCCACGAGACTAGTCAACATGACCTCGCGACGCGACGACATCAACTTGCCTAACGTGACGTTGCCAACGGGGTGCAGCTTGGGATCGACGAGGATGATGTGATAGAATTGCTCTGGCAGCTCGGTCTGGTTGCGCATAAAATCAATGGCTTCACCCACGTTCCAATGCTCCGGGGCCATGACGACCTCGCGTTGCATCAGGCGGCCAGCAGAGTATTCGGGATAATTCAGCGACTGGCGCACCGCGATACGGTCGCTGTCTTCCAACACCTCGAGAATCGCGTTCTGCTGGTCGTCTTCCAGATCCTCAACCAGGTCGACCACGTCGTCGCTGTCCAACTCGCGTACCGCGACGGCCAGCACTTCGGGACTGAGATAGTTCAGCACCTCCTCGCGGATAGATTCGTCCAGCTCCGACAGGATGTTTCCGTCGAATTCGTCGCCATAAAGCTCGATGACACGGCGCCGGTCAAAGGCGTTGATCTGCTCCAGAAGGTCGGCGATGTCGGCGGCGTGCAGCGGCTCCATCTCACCGATCAGGGCGATGCGATCATTGTTATCGACCGCGTGTATAATGCGCGCGACGGAGTGCCGATCCAGTTCGTAGGCGTCCTCGCGCTCGTCCTCAGGCGGGGTGCCGGCGCGCGTGTCTTCTTGGCTCATCGGTGTCTCCCCCCATGTGTTTGTCGCAGCATTCTCAGAGCGCAGCATTAAGCGCAAGGCGCCTGAAAAACAATGTACGCCGGCGACGCTGGATGCCGGAAATACAGCAGGTGCGCGAAAAATCGGGGGCAGGTCGGCGCCTGTTCGCCAACGGGCCGGGCTTTACCAAACAGTCCAAGCATTAGGATGGCGAGCCTATATGAAAAGACACCTGGCGCTGCCCCCAACGCGAGCATTCAGGCCCAATCGCGTGCCCGCCATCTCGCAGCAGTGGAGAATGCGACTCCTCAGTCGTAGCAAAGAGTAGCGGGCACACAAGCCCGTGCTGATGGCGTCTTTGGTGCAATCGGTGACAGTGGGGACGCATTCGCAAAGCGCTCAAACCTTGCCCACAGCTCAGCACCGCTGAATGTGCGCAAGGCTGCTGTGGAATGAACCATCCGCGTATTTTTTTCTAGGGGCGAAATAAGATGGCAGCGGCCATACGTCCCTTCATCACCCGGATTACTTCGTGCCAAACCTATAATTTAGAATAGTGTAAAACTACTTTGGCAGCGCCCAAATCAGCAACCGGGCCGGCCCAGCACCATCACCCAAATATCGCCGGGGGCGTGCACCACCGCGAATTCACGCGCGCCTTCGCTCAGGATGTTACGGCGGTGCCCGGTCGAGCCCATCCAACCGTCTATGACCTGCACCAGATTGGGCGGCCCCTTGGATATGTTTTCCGCGATGAAGCAAAATCCATATCCAGCGGCGCGGGCACGGTCGCCTATGCCAGTGCCGTCAGACCCAGTGTGACTGAAAAATCCGTTTATCTGCATGTCACGTGCATGTGCACTAGCGGCCTGCGCCAATCCAGCGCTGACCGACAGGGTCGCAAGGCCGTTGCGCATGCGGATGTCGTTCAGCTGCGCCGCAGCGGCAGCGCCCATGTTCTCAACATTTTGTGCAAACAGCGGTGCGGCGGCAAGGAGGGCCGCGCAGAGCACAACGAAAAAGCGCATAAAACAAACTCCGGGGGGCATATCAACTCATGGCAAAGGATACCCATTTCGCCACCACCCGGCTAGCACGGAATCACCGCCGTTTCAGGAAACATTGCCCAATATGGCCAGTGCCGCGGCATGTTGCGCGGCGCCAGCGGCAGCGACAACACGTCCGCCCGCATGGGCCGGGCCGCCCTGCCAGTCGGTAACAATGCCACCTGCCCCCTCGATCACCGCGATTGGCGCGCAAATATCATAGGAGTTCAGTCCCGCCTCGATCACCAGATCAATCTGGCCCATCGCCAACAGTGCGTAGGCGTAGCAATCATATCCATAGCGAACCATGCGCGCGCCATCCGCGACGCGAGCGAACGCCGCCCCTTCATCGGGTGTGCCGACAGACGGAAATGTGGTCATCACGGTCGCCTCGCCCAAGGGACGCGACCCGCGCGCCCGCAGGGTCCGCGCCCCCGAGGGGCCGGTCATCTCCCTGCGGCCAAGGCCACC
>Ga0307966_1000400_pt1 | contig 36292 bp, 35 predicted proteins | sample OrgLakmetagen646_FD_203141 | JGI IMG/M metagenome (GOLD analysis project Ga0307966, IMG submission 203141) | Saline water microbial communities from Organic Lake, Antarctica - #646 | ecosystem: Environmental > Aquatic > Non-marine Saline and Alkaline > Saline | place: Antarctica: Organic Lake... | reverse complement strand
CCTGCCGCACGCATGGCCTTTTGCCGGTCGACGGGCCGTTCGGCGATTTCTCCGATGACGAGGGCTTTCGCGCGCAGGCGCGGCGCTCGGCGACGCTCGGCATGGTCGGCAAATGGGCCATCCACCCCAAGCAGATCGCGCTGGCCAACGAGATCTTCACCCCGTCGGACGCCGCCGTCGCGGAAGCCCGCGAGATCCTCGCGACGATGGAAGAGGCCAAGGCCCGCGGCGAGGGGGCGACCACCTACAAGGGCCGGCTTGTCGATATCGCCTCGATCAAGCAGGCCGAAGGCATCGTCAAGCAGTCCGAGATGATCGCCGAGCGGTGACTTGACCGTGACCCCGGCATGGTCTGCCGGGGTCTGTCTGGTGTCTCAGAGAAGCGATTCCGGGTGAACGGTCTCGATCCCGAGGGCCGCACCCACAGCCGCGTAGGTGAGCTGTCCGGCATGCACGTTCAGCCCGGCCAGCAGATGCGGGTCCTCGGCGCAGGCCCGCTTCCAGCCCTTGTCGGCAAGCGCCAGCATGAACGGCATGGTGGCATTGCCAAGCGCCAGCGTCGAGGTGCGCGCGACCGCCCCCGGCATGTTGGCCACGCAGTAATGCATGATCCCGTCCACCTCGTAGATCGGGTCCTGATGGGTGGTCGGCTTCGAGGTCTCGAAACAGCCGCCCTGATCGATCGCCACATCCACCAGCACCGCGCCGGGCTTCATCACCGCGAACTGATCGCGGCGCACCAGCTTGGGGGCCGCGGCGCCGGGGATGAGGACCGCACCGATCACCATGTCCGATTGCGGCAACAACTCGTCGACGAGCCCGGCCGAGGAATAGCCGGTCTTGAAGGTGCCGCCGAAGACGTCGTCGAGATAGCGCAGCCGCGGCAGCGACCGATCCAGAACGGTGACATCCGCGCCCATCCCGGCAGCGATACGGGCGGCCTGCGTGCCCACCACGCCGCCACCGATCACCATCACCCGGGCGGGGCCGACGCCGGGCACGCCGCCCATCAGCATGCCGCGCCCGCCATTGGATTTCTGCAGCGTCCACGCGCCGACCTGCGGGGCCAGCCGTCCCGCGACCTCGGACATCGGCGCCAGCAGCGGCAGCCCGCCCGCACGATCCGTCACCGTCTCGTAGGCGATGGCGGTGCAGCCCGAGGCGAGAAGATCGCGGGTCTGCGCCTCGTCGGGAGCAAGATGCAGATAGGTGAACAGGATCTGCCCCTCGCGCAGCATCTTGCGCTCGCCCGCCTGCGGCTCCTTGACCTTCACGATCATGTCGGCCTGCGCGAAGACCTCTGCGGCGGTGTCGATGATGCGTGCGCCGGCGGCCTCGTAGGCGGCATCGTCGAACCCCGCCCCCAGACCGGCCCCGGTCTGCACGATCACCTCGTGGCCGTGGCCGGCGGCCTCTTGCGCGGCATTGGGCGTGAGGCCCACGCGATATTCCTGCGACTTGATCTCTGTCGGGCAACCGATCTTCATAGTGGAACCTCCTGCATGTCTATGCCTTATTTTTCACCAAACCCCGCGCAAAGGGATTGAAATTTTGCGCGCGATCCGGTGAAATTGACGAAGATACATCGAAGAAAACCGGCTTTTGCAGAAGGACGTTGCGCGGGCGATGCTGGATGAAATGGATCGGCGGCTGTTGCGCGTGCTGCAGGGGCGCGGCCGCATCTCGAATGCGGACCTCGCCGATGCGGTGACCCTTTCGGCCTCGGCCTGTCACCGGCGGGTGCAGCGGCTGGAGGACGAGGGGTATATCAGGGGCTACGTGGCGCTTCTGGACAACCGCAAGATGGGCGTGCCGGCGACCGTGTTCGTCGAGATCACCCTCGGCACGCAGGCCGACGATGTGCTAGAAGCCTTCGAGCGGGCGGTCGCGCGGGTGCCGGATGTGCTCGAATGTCACCTGACCGCCGGGACCGCCGATTACATCCTCAAGATCGTCGCCGAGGATACCGAGGATTTCGCCCGCATTCACCGGCAATACCTGACGCGCCTGCCCGGCGTGGCCAAGATGCAATCGAGCTTTGCACTGCGCACCGTGGTCTCGACAACAGCGCTGCCTGTCTGAGCGGCGATGCGGCCCCGGTGGGGCTGGCGCGGGGTTCGCATCGAGCGGTCGTTCGACGACGCAGCGCCAGCGCATGTCCGCGGGCAGGCGATCTCGACGGTGTTTCAGGGCACTTTATCCCGGCAACCCCGCAAAAGCTGCAATCGATGCGCCAACGTCACCAAATCGCCTGTCCGGGGGGCGGACATGCGATGGCGCTGCGACCTGCGGTCGCGTACCGCGCCGGGGCTGTAGCCTCAACGTCGCCTCCAGGCCGACCCCGGCCTTTCAGACGTCACCATCGACCGCGGCACCGTCCGCAGAGCGGTCGATTTCAGACCCGCCGCCCGCGCCTTGCACGCGGGTTCGGAACGTCTGGGTCATGCCACTGGATTTTCGATGCCGCACGCCCGAGGCGCGCGATCAGATCGCGAGATATTCCGAGCGCAGTTCCTCGTTTTCCAGCACCTCGGCGGCGGTGCCATCGAACACGATGCCGCCGGTATCGAGGATCATCGCCCGATCCGCCAGTTCCAGCGCGCGCACCGCGTTCTGCTCGACAAGGATCGTCGTGATGCCCTGGTCCTTGATGATGCGCAGGGTCTTTTCGATCTCGTCGACGATCACCGGGGCCAGCCCCTCATAGGGCTCGTCCAGCAACAGCACCTTGATGTCGCGCGCCAGCGCACGGGCCACGGCCAGCATCTGCTGTTCGCCGCCCGACAAGGTGGTGCCCTCCTGCTTGCGGCGCTCCTTCAGGCGCGGGAAGAGATCGTAGAGCCGGTCCAGCGACCAGCCGACCGGCGGCGCGATCTGTGCCAGTTGCAGGTTTTCCTCGACCGTGAGGCCGGCGATGATGCGCCGGTCCTCGGGCACGAGGCCGATCCCCGCGGCGGCGGCCTCGTGGCTTCTCATGCGGTGCAGCGGCTGGTGATCCAGCCAGATCTCGCCGCGCAGCACCTGCGGGCTGTCCATCCGCGCGATCGAGCGCAGCGTGGTGGTCTTGCCCGCCCCGTTGCGGCCCAGAAGCGCGAGGATCTCGCCCTCATGGACATTGAAGCTGATATTCTGGACGATGTAGCTTTCGCCGTAATAGCTTTCGAGGTTCCAGACCGACAGGAAGGCCGGCGCGGTCTCGGCGCGGTTGCGGCCCCTGGAAAAGTCGGGTTTGACGTTCATGGCGCGTGCTCCTCGTCAGGCGGATTCCCCGAGATACGCTTCGCGCACCTTGGGATGGCCCTTGATGTTTTCGGGGATGTCCTCGACCAGCGGGCTGCCCTGGGCCAGCACGGTGATCCGGTCGGCGAGGCTGAACACCACATGCATGTCATGCTCGATGATCACGATGGTGACGCCGCGTTCGTCGCGGATGTGCTTCAGAAGGTCGATCGTGGCGTTGGTGTCGGCCCGCGCCATGCCCGCCGTCGGCTCGTCCAGAAGCAGGAGTTTCGGCTTTTGTGCCAGACACATGCCGATCTCCAGCCGCCGCTTGTTGCCGCGCGACATCGAGGCGGCATGCATGTCCCGGTCACCGGCCAGCCCGAGGCTTTCGAGCATTTCCTCGGCCTGTTTCAGAATGCCGGTCTCGTTGCTGGCATGCTCGAAGGCATGCATGCGGAACACCCCGTCACGCTTGGCGAAGATCGGGATCATCATGTTTTCCAGCACCGTGAGACTGCCGAAGATCTCGGGCGTCTGGAACACGCGGGAAATGCCCATCTGGTTGATCTCGTAGGGTTTGCGGCCCAGCACCGACTGGCCCTCGAACATCACCGATCCGGTATCGGGGATGAGCTTGCCGATCAGGCAGTTGAGCAGGGTGGACTTGCCCGCCCCGTTCGGCCCGATGATCGCGTGCACGGAGTTTTCCACGATATTCAGGTTGACGTCCTCGAGCGCCTGCAACCCGCCAAAGCGCTTGTTCACGTTCTTGACTTCGAGAATGCCCATGTCGCGCGCTCCTTATTCGGCCGGGTTGGATTGCTTGGACTGATCGGTCTCGTCGCGGGCCTTGCGGCGCCGGAAAAGCCCCGCGATGCGCTTGCCGCCCTCGACCAGCCCCCCCGGCAGAAAGACCACCACCAGCACGAACATCAGCCCGAGGGTCAGATGCCACCCCTTGCCGACAAACGGATGCACGAGGGTGACCATCAGATTCTCGATCCCGTCGGGCAGGAAGGCGAACCAGCCATGCAGCACGTTGTCGTTGATCTTCGAGAAGATGTTCTCGAAATACTTGATGAAGCCCGCGCCCAGCACCGGCCCGATCAGCGTGCCCGCCCCGCCGAGGATGGTCATCAGCACCACCTCGCCGCTGGCGGTCCATTGCATGCGTTCGGCCCCGGCCAGCGGGTCCATCGCGGCCATCAGCCCGCCGGCAAGCCCGGCATACATCCCCGAGATCACGAACGCCGCCAGCGCGTAGGGCCGCGCGTTGAGGCCGGTATAGGTCATCCGCGTGTTGTTGGACTTGATCGCGCGCAGCATCATGCCGAACGGCGAGCGGAAGATGCGGATCGCCAGATAGAAGCTCAGCAGCATGAACACCGCGCAGAGGTAATAGCCGTTGTTGAACTGAAAGGCCCAGCCGCCCATCACCATCTCGTAGGTCTCGCGCATCTCGATGCCGAACAGGTTGGTCACCGGGATCGAGCCGTCGGCGGTGCGGCTGACGCCGAGGATGCGCGGATCGTTGAGCGACAGCTGCAACCCGGTCTCGCCATTGGTGATCGGTGTCAGCACCGAATAGGCGAGGTTGAAGCTCATCTGCGCGAAGGCCAGCGTCAGGATGGCGAAATAGATGCCCGCCCGGCGCAGCGAGATGAACCCGATCAGCAGCGCGAAGATCCCCGCCACGACCACGCTGAGCGCGATGGCCGGCAGGACGTTCATGCTCAGCAGCTTGAACATCCAGACCGCCGAGTAACTGCCCACCCCCAGAAACGCCGCGTGACCGAAGGACAGATACCCCGTCAGGCCGAACAGGATGTTGAAGCCGATGGCGAAGATCCCGTAGATCAGGAAGCGCTGCATCAGGTCCGGGTAGCCCGCGTTGAACTGCGCCATGGCGCTGTCCACCGGAAACGGGTTGAGGATGAAGGGGGCGAAAAGCGCGAGGATCGCGACGATCACAAACAGCAGGAAGTCCTTGGTATTCAGTCCGAGCATTGTCCTATTCCTCCATCACGCCCTTGCGGCCCATCAGGCCCCGCGGACGGGTCAGCAGGATGATGATCGCGATCAGGTAGATGATGATCTGGTCGATACCGGGCAGGATCGACTTTATTTCATTCATCGAGGCGAAGCTTTCGAGGATCCCCAGAAGGAATCCGGCCAGCACCGCCCCCGGCAGCGAGCCCATGCCGCCGACCACGACGACCACGAAGCTCAGCACCAGAAAGTCCATGCCCATGTGGTAGTTGGGCGAGTTGATCGGCGCGTACATGACGCCCGCCAGCCCTGCCACCGCGGCGGCGATGCCGAACATGATGGTGAACCGCTTGTCGATATTGATGCCCAGAAGGCCGACGGTTTCGCGGTCGGCCATGCCGGCGCGCACCACCATCCCGAAGGTCGTGAAGCGCAGGAAGGCGAAGACCGCGCCGATGATCACCGCGGCAAAGGCGAAATACACCAGCCGCCAATAGGGATAAATGATCGCGTTGGGGTCGAAGCCCAGCATCACCCCGATATCCAGCGAGCCGCGAAACGCGTCCGGGGCCGGTGTCGGGATCGGGTTGGCCCCGTAGAAATACTTGATGACCTCCTGCAGCACGATGGCGAGGCCAAAGGTGACGAGGATCTGATCGGCATGCGGTCGGCTGTAGAAATGCTTGATGATCCCGCGCTCCATGATGAAACCGACCGCGATCATGACGGGAATCGCAATAAGCAGGGAAAGCGGCACCGCCCAGTCGATGATCGCGCCGCCCATCTGGGACCCGAGCCAGTGTTCGATATAGGTCGTCTCGACCGTGGCGGGATTGCCGAGGAAATCGGTCCTGTCCGGGTCCACGGTCTCGAAGCTGAGGTTGAACAGCCGTGACAGCGTGACGGCGCAGAACGCGCCGATCATGAACAGCGCACCATGGGCGAAATTCACGACCCCGAGGGTACCGAAGATCAGCGTCAGGCCAAGCGCAATCAGCGCATAGGCCGAGCCCTTGTCGAGACCGTTGAGGATCTGGAGGATGATTGCGTCCATTGTTCCCACCCATGGGTTGGAGGCGATGATGCTCTTTTGCCATAGAGTGCCGCCGGAGACCGGCCGCGCGCCATCGCGCGCGGCCGGCAATTCACGTCAGATCATGCGCCCGGATTGCAGGACCCGAGCTCGCCCCCGGCGAACATCGGATGATCCGGCGGATAGGTGACCTGTGCGGCCGGTGTGACCTCGACCACTTCCAGCAGGTCGAACTCGGATTCCGGGTTCTCCTTGCCGCGCACCACCAGAACGTCCTTGAAGCACTGGTGATCGGCGGCGCGGTAGAGCGTCGGCCCGTTGCCCAGACCGTCGAACTCAAACCCTTCCAGCGCCTCGACCACGGAACAGGGATTGAAGCTGCCGCCGCGCTGCACGGCATCTGCGTAAAGCAGCGTCTGCGCATAGCAGGTATGCGCGGCCTGCGACGGCGGGAAGCCGTATTTTTCGCCGAACGACCGGACGAACGCCTTGGAGGCGTCGTCCTGCAGCGACCAGTGCCAGTTGGTGGAGCCGAGGATGCCCTTGACGTTCTCGCCCGCACCGCTGGCCATCAGACGCGAATAGAGCGGCACGACGATCTCGAAATTCTTGCCGTTCACCTCGAGATCGCGCAGGCCGAACTGCACCGCGTTGGTCAGCGAATTGACCATGTTGCCGCCATAGTGGTTCAGCACCAGCACATCGGCGCCCGAATTTATCACCGGCGTGATGTAGGACGAAAAGTCGGTCGCCGACAGAGGCGTCTTGACGGTGTTCACGGTTTCCCAGCCGAGCGCCTCTGTGGCGGCGACCATCGATTCCTCCTGTGTCCAGCCCCAGGTGTAGTCGGCCGTCAGGTGGTAGGCCTTGCGATCCGAGCCGTAGATCTGTTCCAGAACCGGCCCGAGCGCGGCCGCCGACATGTAGGCGTTGAAGAAGTGCCGAAAGCCGTTGGCCTTGCGGTCCTTGCCGGTTGTGTCGTTGGAATGCGTCAGGCCCGCCATGAAGATCACGCCCGCCTCCTGGCAGAGCGCCTGGACGGCCACGGCGACGCCGGAGGACGAGCCGCCGGTGATCATCACCGCGCCGTCCTTCTGGATCATCGACTGGGCGGAGGCGCGGGCCGCGTCCGATTTTGTCTGGGTGTCGCCGGTGACGTATTCGACCTTCTTGCCAAGGATGCCGGTACCCTCCAGCGCGCTGGAGCTGAAGGTGCCCATCATGCCGCCATCGCCCTCGCCGTTGAGATGCTCGACGGCCAGCTCGTAGGCGCGCAGCTCGTCTGCGCCCTCGTCGGCATAGGGTCCCGATTGCGGCACGTTGAACCCGAGGGTGACGGTGCTGCCGGTCGGCTCGTTGGTGAAGGCCGCGGCGCTTGACGCGGTGAATATCGTCGGCATGGCCACACCGGCACCGGCGATGGCGCTCGTGCGGATGAGACCCCGACGGGTCAGGTTCGAGTTTGTCATGATATCCTCCCTTAACGGATTATCGAGGGGCGCGCCTCCTCTAGCGTGGCCCAAGACACTATTGTGCCTTTGAACTATGGGACGCGGTCACAACCTTTCGCAACAGACGCCTTGGACGTAACATTTCTTTTGTAAATTTATGGACATCATCGGCGCAAAACTTGTAAAAGAATTGTCAACGCCCTGCGGCAAGTTCAGAGAATGACGGGAAAATCCGGTGGCGGACCAGTCGATGATCGGCACACGCATACGCGACCGGCGCCTGCAGACCGGCATCCGGCAATCGGCGCTTGCGCGTCATGCGGGCATTTCGCCGTCCTATCTCAACCTGATCGAGCATAACCGCCGCAATATCGGCGGCAAGACCCTGTTGAAACTCGCCGAGGCGCTGGAGGTCGAGCCGTCGCTGCTGTCGGACGGGGCCGAGGCCGCGCTGGTCTCGGGCCTGCTTGAAGCCGCCGCCGCCTCGGGTCGCCGCGACCCCGATCTCGACCATGCCGAAGAGTTCGCCGAGCGGTTCCCCGGCTGGGCGAAGGTTCTGAGCGTGCTGCACGAGCGCAACCAGACGCTGGAGCGCACGATCGAGACGCTCACCGACCGGCTGTCGCATGACCCGTTTCTCGCCGATTCCCTGCACGAGGTCATATCGGCGGTGACATCGATCCGCGCCACGTCCTCGATCCTCGTCGACACCGAGGCGCTGGAGCCCGAATGGCAGGCCCGGTTTCATCGCAACATCAACGAGGACAGCACCCGGCTGACCGACGGCGCGCAGGTGCTCGTGCGCTATCTGGAAGGCGCGGCCAATCGCGAGACCGACGTGCAATCGCCGCAGGACGAGATGCACGCCTTTCTCGCCGCGCGCGACTTTCAGATCCCCGAGCTGGAGCGCGCGCTGGCCGGCCCGCGCGACGTCACCCGGCTGTTGCGCGGCGCGGACGGGCAGGCCCTGTCGGCCCCCGCGCAAAGCCTGACGCGCGACCTGCTGCTGCGCTATCTGGAGGATGCGCAGGCCCTGCCCCTGCGCGCCTTTCTGGCGCGTATCGACGATCTCGGCATGCGCCCGGACCGTCTGGCAGAGGCAACGGGTGCCGATCTCGCGCGGGTGTTCCGCAGGCTCGCCGCGCTGCCCGAGGACCGGGTCGGCCCGGTCGGGCTGGCGATCTGCGACGCCTCGGGCACGCTGGTCTTTCGCAAGCCCACGCCCGGCTTCGACATGCCGCGTCTGGCCGGGGCCTGCGCGCTCTGGCCGCTTTATCAGGTGATGGCGCAGCCCAATGTACCGCTGCGCATGCGGGTGCGGCAGGCCGGGCGCGGCGACGCCGGCGTTCTGGCGATGGCGGTGGCCGGGGCGGCGGGGCCGGCGGGGTTCGGCCGGCCGGCGCTGACGCGCATGCACATGCTGGTCTTGCCCGATCCGCACGGTGCGACGGGCGAGGTGCTGGATCTCGGGGTCAGTTGCCGGATCTGTCCGATCCGCGACTGCGTCGCCCGGCGCGAGCCGTCGATCCTTGCAGAGGGCTTTTGACAGACGCGCCGGCAAGCGGGATAATCAAGGCGCGCCCGTCCCGCGCGCGCGCCGGGCCAGGGGGAGGCCGATCGCATGGAGACCACCGCAAAGACCGTTCTGCTGATCGAGGACGAGCCCAATATCATCGAGGCCGTCAGCTTTATCCTGTCGCGCGACGGCTGGGAGGTTAAAACCCATTCCAACGGCCATGACGCGATGGACGCGGTGCGCGCCCGCGCCCCCGATCTGATCATCCTCGACGTGATGCTGCCCGGCAAGAGCGGCTACGACATCCTCGAAGAGATCCGCGCGGATGCCGATTTCGCCCGGACGCCGGTCCTGATGCTGACCGCCCGCGGGCAGGAAAAGGACAAGGAAGCGGCCGAACGCGCCGGTGCCGACCAGTACATGATAAAGCCGTTTTCCAATGCCGATCTGCTGGCCGCCATGCGCGCGCTGGTCAAGACATGAGCCCCGAGCGCCGCCCCGTCTTTCTGGCCCGGCGCACCTACCGGCACCGCCGTCTGGCCGATGCCGCCCGGCTGCTGCCGATCGTGGCGGGGGTGTTCATGGTCGTGCCGCTGCTGTGGCAGGGGCCCGACGGCGACCCCGGCACCGCGACGGTGATGATCTACATCTTCGTGCTCTGGGCCGTTCTGGTGGGACTGTCGGCGCTGGTCTCGCGGCATCTCCGCGCGAGCGGTCCCGAGACCGAAGACCGCGACCGCGGAGACATGTGAATGTCGATTCTCAACATCCTCGTGCTGGTCTGTGTCTGCTATGTCGCGCTTCTCTTCGCGGTGGCCTTCGGGGCCGATCGCGCCGCGGCGCGCGGGCGGGTCGGCTGGCTGCGCTCGCCGCTCGTCTACACGCTGTCGCTGTCGATCTACTGCACCGCGTGGACATTCTACGGCGCGGTCGGCTTTGCCGCGCGGTCGGGGCTGGAATTCGTCACCATCTATCTGGGGCCGACGCTGGTGATGATCGGCTGGTGGTGGACCCTGCGCCGGCTGGTGCGGGTGGGCCGAACCCAGCGCATCACCTCGATCGCCGACCTGATCTCGTCGCGCTACGGCAAGTCGAACCTGCTGGCGGTGTTCGTGACGGTGCTCGCGGTGATCGGCACCACACCCTACATCGCGCTGCAACTGCAATCGGTCACGCTGTCCTTCGCCGCCTTCGCCGAGACCGACCCCGAGGCGATCAACCTGTCGGACATGCAATCCACCGCATTATGGGTGGCCGTCGGGCTGACCGTGTTCACCGTGCTGTTCGGCACCCGCAACCTCGACGCCAACGAGCGGCATCACGGCGTGGTCATGGCGATCGCGATGGAGGCCGTGGTCAAGCTCTGTGCCCTGCTGGCGGTGGGCATCTTCGTGGTCTGGGGGCTGGCCGGCGGGATCGGCGGCACGCTGGACCGGATCGAGGCGTCCGAGATCTCGCATTTCGACGTTTCCGGGTCGCGCTGGGTGGGGCTGACACTGCTGTCGGCGGCGGCGTTCATGTGCCTGCCGCGGATGTTTCAGGTCATGGTGGTCGAGAACGAGGACGAGGAACATCTGCGCACCGCCTCATGGGCGTTTCCGGCCTATCTCATGCTGATGAGCCTGTTTGTCATCCCGATCGCCGCCGTCGGGCTAGACATGATGCCCGAAGGCGCCAATCCCGACCTCTACGTGCTGACCCTGCCCCTGATGGACGGGCGCGACGGGCTGGCGATCCTGTCCTTTCTGGGCGGCTTCTCGGCCGCCACCTCGATGGTGATCGTGGCGGCGATCGCGCTGTCGACGATGGTGTCGAACCACGTGGTGATGCCGATCTGGCTGCGGTTTTCGGGCAATGCCGCGATGATGTCGGGCGATGTGCGCAAGGTGGCGATCATGGCCCGGCGGCTCAGCATCGCGGGCGTGGTGTTTCTGGGCTATCTCTATTTTCACCTGTCGGGCGGCGGATCGGCGCTGGCCGCCATCGGGCTCATTGCCTTTGTCGGCGTGGCGCAGTTCCTGCCGGCGCTGATGGGCGGGCTGTTCTGGCGCGGGGCCACGCGCAGCGGCGCGCTCATGGGTCTGAGCGCGGGCGCGCTGGTGTGGCTCTATTGTCTTTTCCTGCCAAGCTTCGGCCCGTCGGACGTGCTGCCGCAGGCGGTGTTCGATCATGGCCTCTGGGGCATCGCATGGCTGCGGCCCTATGCGCTTTTCGGGGCAAGCGGCATGGACCCGGTGATCCATGCGCTGATGTGGTCGATGCTGCTCAATACCGGGGGGTTCATGCTCGGCTCGCTGCTGAGCTTTCCGCAACCGATGGAGCGGCTGCAGGGCGCGCAATTCGTCAACGTGTTCGACCATTCCGGCACGCCCGGCGGCTGGACCGGCAACATGGCCCAGAGCGAGGATCTGCTGGTCATGTCGCAACGCATCATGGGCGCGCGCCAGGCGCAGGCGCTGTTTGCCGGTGCCGCAAGCCGGCAGGGCGTGGCGGGCTACCTGCCCGAACCCAGCCCGGATTTCCTGCAGGAACTGGAACGCGTACTGTCGGGGTCGGTGGGCGCGGCCACGGCGCATGCGATGATCAGCCAGATCGTCGGCGGGGCCGCCGTGTCGGTCGAGGATCTGATGGCGGTCGCCGACGAGACCGCGCAGATCATGGAATATTCCACCCAGCTCGAGGCGAAATCGCAGGAACTGGCCCGCACCGCGCGGCAATTGCGGCAGGCCAACGAAAAGCTCACCCAGCTTTCGGTGCAGAAGGACGGCTTTCTCAGCCAGATCAGCCACGAACTGCGCACGCCGATGACCTCGATCCGGGCGTTTTCCGAGATCCTGCGCGACACCGGCGACCTGACCCCCGAGGAACAGGAAAAATACGCCTCGATCATCCATGACGAGACGGTGCGCCTGACCCGCCTGCTCGACGATCTGCTGGATCTGAGCGTGCTGGAAAACGGCCAGGTCGAGATCAACAGCCAGACCGGCGAACTTGCCGATGTGCTGGATCGGGCCGAGCGCGCCGCCGGGGTCAGGGACACCGCCCTGCAGATCGACCGTGACCGCGCCTCCGAGGCGATCACGCTGACCTCCGATCTCGACCGGCTGGCGCAGGTCTTCATCAACCTGATCGCCAATGCCCGCAAATATTGCGACGGCACCCCGCCGGTCCTGTCCATCCGCGCCCGCGTCAGCGACGGACAGGTGGTGATCGATTTCACCGATAACGGCTCGGGCATCCCGGCCGAAAAACAGGCGGTGATCTTCGAGAAATTCTCGCGCATCGGACAGACGACTGTCGATGGCGCGGGGCTGGGCCTCGCGATCTGCCGCGAGATCATGGAACGGCTCGGCGGCTCGGTCAGCTATCTTCCCGGCCAGACCGGCGCGGCCTTCCGGGTCAGCCTGCCGCAGGCGGGCCAACCGGCCGCAGAGGGACCGGCGCAGGACATCGAACACGCACCGGGGTGATCCGGTCTGGTTCATCTAAAGGAAATCGTAACCACACCCGGCCTAGGGTACGCCAAAGACACCAGATAGCAGGCAGCGGGCGTGATGGCATCGCAGGACCACGAGAAGGTCATTCATCGAAAGGCCCGCCCGGCGCGGGACGGGTGCGAATCGCGTGCCATGTCTTCGGCCAAGGCGCTGCGGCTGTCGCTGGCCCGTGCCGCCGACACGCTGTTCGATCTGGCGCTGACGGTGGCGACCGTGGAACAGCAGCGCGCGCGCCTCGACCAGATCGACGGCATCCTGCCGGAGGACGGGCTGATCCTGCTGCTCGACGGGTCGGGCGGCGCGCGCGGCGCGGTCTGCCTCGACCAGCAGATGATGGCGGCGCTGATCGAGGTGCAGACGACAGGCCGCGTGCGCAAGGGCACTGCACAGCCAAGGCCGCCCACGCGCACCGACGCGGCGATGATGGCGCCGCTGGTGGATGCGCTGATGGATGGCGTCGATGCCGAAATGGGCGCCGAGGTCGACGGATACCAGCCGCGCGGTTTCTGCTTTGGTGACCGCGTCGATGATCTGCGCAGCCTCGCGCTGACGCTCGATGCGCCGGCGTTCGAGCATTTCCGCGTGACCGTCGATCTCGGCCCCGGCGCGAAGACCGGGTGGCTGGACCTGCTGCTGCCGGTCAGGGCCGATCCGCCGAAACGGCCCGCCGCCTCCGACCGGAGCGCGCCCGACACCGCGCAGATGAGCGATGTGATCCTTGGCGCGCCGGTCGTGCTCGACGCGGTGCTGGCCCGCCTCAGCCTGCCGCTGCGCGAGGCCTGCGCGCTCAAGCCGGGCCAGACCCTGCCGCTCGACCGCGAGACGCTGACCGCGACCCGTCTGGTGACGGCGGGCGGGCATCTGGTGGCCGAGGCGCGGCTGGGTCAGGTCAATGGCTGGCGCGCGCTGCGTCTTGTCTCGGCACACGCGGCCCCGTTGCCGGATCTCGCCGAACCGGCCCCGCGTGCGGATGACACGCCCGGACCGCCCGCGCTGCGCGAAACCGATTCGCAAAAACAGCCCCCCCGGCAGGACACAACGCCGTCGCCGCCGGCAAATGCCACCGCCGAGGAGGGCGCGGACCCGCCCTGAGGGGACCGTCCGCCCCGCCGATTGACCTGGATCAAGGCGACAGTCCCCGTTGCATGGCAGTTTTGCCCAAATATCGGAGGGCAATCCATGCTGGACACGGCGAAATACCACGCGACACTGATGCATCGTCTCGGCACGCTCGACGCGCGCCTTCACGCCATCGAGGCGGAACTGGACGCGCCCCGCTCGAACGACTGGGAAGAGCTTGCGGTGGAACGAGAAAGCGACGAGGTGCTGGAATCGCTCGGCCATAGCGGCGAGATGGAGATCGCGCGAATCCGCGCGGCGCTCGACCGGATCCGCGCCGGTTCCTACGGGATCTGCACCGTCTGCGGCGAACAGATATCGACCGACCGGCTGGATGTCCTGCCGGAAACACCGATGTGCAAGGTCTGCGCGGCCAACGTCTCGTGAGGCCGGTCATGTGTTCATTTTTCCGATTTTTGAGACTAGGCGCACGGGGCGGGAGATGGTACCTTGATCACGCAATAGGGAGGTATTGGCATGATTGATCTCAAGGCAGAAATAGACACGATCCAATCCCTGATCGGACAGGCGGACCCGGATACCCGCCACCAGCACGAGCCGGACCTGCGCCACATGATCGAACGGTTGCGCGCCAACGACTTGGCCGTGCCGGCCCCCGTCAAGCGGCTTCATCAGATCCTGTTGAGCGAGGCGATCGAAGCCCAATTCGACAACCTGCCCGTCTGACACGATGACAGTCTGACAACTTGCCCGTCTGACACCGCCGCGTCGCCGTCACATCGCAGGACGGCGCGCGGCACAGAGGGTCAGCCGAGCATGATGCCCGCGATCACCATCATCAGCCCGATCACCGACAGCAGCAGCGCGCCCATGTTGAGCGGCACGACGCGGCGCACGGCATCGCGCAGGTCCCGGTCCGACAGGTTGCTTCGGCGGGCACGCCAGACGCGGAAGATGCACCATAAAAGCCCCACCAGACCGGCGATGGACACCGCCGTCCCGATCCAGATCAGACTTTCCATCGCGGTTTCCTTCCATCGCGGATGACACGGGTCCCGCCGCGCCTAAGCCAAAGCCGGCCCCCCTGCAAGAGGCTTGCAAGAGACGTGCAATAGCCCCGCCCGTTGCCGCTTGCATGGCCGCGGAAGCGCGGCTAAGCGTGGCCCTCGTGCAAAGCGGAGGCCCCCATGAACGACATGACATCCGACGACACCTACAATGTCACCGCCGATGAATTGCGCCAGTTCATCGAACGGATCGAGAGACTGGAAGCGGAAAAGAAGGACATCGCCGACCAGGTCAAGGAGGTCTACGCCGAAAGCAAGGCGCGCGGCTATGACCAGAAGGCGATGCGCGCGCTGATCAGTCTGCGCAAGAAGGACAGCGACGCGGTCGCCGAGGAAGAGGCGGTTTTGCAGATGTACAAGGAAGCCCTCGGGATGGCCTGAGCCGGCAGGGGCACCGACACGGGCACCTGCGGCGTCAGTCTAAAAGGGGTCGCATGCTGCCGCCGCCAAGCTCTTGCGAGAACGGCAATGGCAGCGGCGCCTTGCCAAGCCGGGCGCGATAGGCCGGCAGGCTTTCGGTCACGCGCATGACGTAATTGCGTGTCTCGCGGAACGGGATATGCTCGATCCAGTCGACGATCTCGTGCGCGTCCTGCCGGCGCGGATCGCCGTTTTCCTCGATCCACCTGCGCGCCCGCGACGGCCCGGCATTGTAGCCCACCGACATCAGGACGATATTGCCGTCGAACCGGTCCGCGAGCCGCGCCAGATAGGCCGCCCCGAGCCGCGCGTTATAGAGCGGATCGATCAGCAGGTCATTGGGGTCATACCCGACCTGCAGCATGTCCGCCATCGCCCGCGCCGTATCCGGCATCAGCTGCATGAGACCGCGCGCGCCGGCGGGACTGACCACGACAGGGTTGAATTCGCTTTCGCGCCGGGCGATGGCCAGCGCCAGTTCGGCCGGCGCGGGCAGGTCGCGGTCGGCGATCGGGTAAAGCGGATAATAGGGCGCCTCGACCACGATCCCGCGCGCGGCACCGGCCTTGCCGACCATCACCTGCAGATAGGGCTGCTGCAACTCGGCCAGCATCTCGCCCAACTGGCCGATCCCGGTGCGATCGAGGCTGTCCGACAGATGCACGAAGAACCACCGCGCCAGCCCGAGATCGCCCATCCGAAGCGCCAGCGTGCCGATTTCCTTCAGGTCGCTGCGGGCAAACTCCGCCGACCGCCAGTCGGGAAAGGCCTCGTCACCGCGCAGTTCAACATCGATCCCGGCCTTTTCGGCGGCCAGAAGCCCGTAAAAGCTGGTCTGATGCGCCGCCCCTTCGGCATAGGCGATCGTTGCGGCCTCGTCATCGCCGAGCGCCTCCTGCGCGCGGCCGATCCAGTAGCCCGCACGCCCCAGCGAGATCGGCGTGGCCACAGCCGCGCGCAGGCGCTGGAAATGATCGAGGGCCAGCGCCGGCGCATCGAGATGGCGCAGCGCGATGTAACCCGACAGCCATTCCAGATCGGCGTAATTCGCCCCCTCGACGAGGTGATGCACCGCCGCCAGTTCATAGGCCAGCCCCGGATCGCCCGCGCGCATCTTCTGCCGCGCGAGATAGCGCCGCCAGCTCGCCCAACGCCCCGGCACGCCAAGGCCGTCCGGGATCCGGCTCTGGCGCAGCAGCACCTCGATCGCGTCCTCGGGGGAGGTGTCGAGGTGGCGCGTGAACAGCGCATGGGCGATGCCGGGATCGCGTTCCTGCGCGTCGGTCAGATCGACGGGCTCGCCCCGCTTCACCTTTTCGCGCAACGCGGCACGCCGCCGCGCCTCGTCGCTGGCCAGCGGCAGCATGTCCTCGACATCGCGCAGCCCGCGCCACAGGACCATGTCGAGCCGCGCGTCGTGATGCGGCCGCAACAGAGGCTCGAACGCGTGCAGGAAATCCCGGTGCTCCGCACGGGTGAGAACGAGCGTGCGCCATGCCAGCACGACACTCGCTTCGGCCTCACCCTGCCGCCCGCGTGCCATCAGCGCCCGCGCGAGGTTCAACACGCCGAGACCGGTCTGCGGGCTCTCATCGGCGTAGAACGCCAGAACCGTATCGTGATCGGCGCGTCTCATGGCCGCCTCGCTCTGGCGGCGCAGGTAGTCGATGCCCGGCCAATGGCTGTTCCGGTCGAGAAAGGCCAGAATTTCCGCCGGCTCTCCGCGTCCGTCGCGCAGACGGTGCCATTCGATCAGATCTGCCGCCGCCGGCCCGTCGCGTGCCGCCAGTCGCGCGGCCACATCCCAGCGATCATCCGCCATCGCCTCGAGCGCGCTGGCCAGCGGGCGCGGCGCGACACGCGGAAGATCCGCCGCCTGGGCGGCAAATACCGGAAACCCGAGTCCGAAAAGCAGGGCGAGCGCGCGCAACATCTCTTGCATTCTGTCATTGGCAAAGGGTAGACGACGCCAACCTAGGCGGCCCCGGGCCCGACGTCCATCACAAGATGCGCCGCCGCGCGCGCATTCGGATCGAGCAGGAGCGACCGGGGGCCGTCAAACGGGATCGAAAGGAGCGTGTCATGTTCAAAGGATCTTTTCCCGCCCTCGTCACCCCGTTCCGGAACGGCGAGCTGGATCTGGACACGCTGGAAAAACTGGTCGAATGGCATATCGGCGAGGGCAGTCACGGGCTTGTCCCCGTGGGCACGACCGGTGAAAGCCCGACGCTGAGCCACCACGAACACGAGACGGTCGTCGGCGAGGTGGTGCGCGCCGCCGCCGGTCGCATCCCGGTGATCGCCGGGGCCGGCAGCAACAATACGGTCGAGGCGATCCGCTTCATGCGGCATGCCGAGTCGGTGGGCGCGGATGCGGCCCTCGTGGTGACGCCCTATTACAACAAGCCCACGCAAGGCGGCATGATCGCGCATTTCACCGCGCTTCATGAATGCTGCGATCTGCCGATCATCATCTACAACATTCCCGGCCGGTCGGCGGTGGACATGACGCCCGACACCATGGGCGCGCTTGCGCAACTGCCCCGGATCATCGGGGTCAAGGACGCCACCGGCGATCTGGCGCGGGTTGCCGCGCAGCGGCTCACCTGCGGCAAGGATTTCATCCAGATCTCGGGCGAGGACCCGATCGCGCATGGCTTCAACGCAGCCGGCGGCGTCGGCGTGATCTCGGTCACCGCCAATGTCGCGCCGCGTCTGGTCGCGCAGGTCCAGGAGGCGACGCTCGCCGGCGATTTCGCCACCGCGCTGGAACTGCAGGACAGGCTGATGCCGCTGCACCGCGCGATCTTCACCGAGCCGGGGCTGGTCGGCGTCAAATACGCGATGTCACTTCTGGGGCTGTGCAGCGAGGAGGTGCGCATGCCGCTGGTCGGTCTCAGCGATCCGACCAAGGCGCTGGTCGAGCACGGGCTGCGTCACGCGGGGCTTCTCAACTAGCGGTAGCCGGCTGATGCGGACGTTGAGGCTATAGCCCCGGCGCGATACGCGGCGCGCCGCGCCGCAGCGCCATCGCATGTCCGCCCCCCGGACAGGCGATGGCACTGCTGCGTCGAGCAACTGTTCAAAACTAGTGCTACCCTTTGGCATCCCGGTGGCACCGCGCACCTACCACCGCGACAGCGCATCCTCGTCCTCGTCGCGGGCCGCTACCCACGCGGCCCCCGCGCCGGTGACTTCCTTCTTCCAGAACGGCGCGCGGGATTTGAGGTAATCCATCAGAAACTCGGCCGCCTCGAACGCATCGCGACGGTGGCGCGCGGATGTGGCGACCATCATGATCATCTCGTCGGGGGCCAGCCGCCCGTGACGGTGCAGAATCAGCGCGTCCCCGATCTGCCAGCGCGCCTGCGCCTCTTCGGCGATCGCGGTCAGCGCCGCCTCGGTCATGCCGGGGTAATGCTCGATCTCCATCGCGTCCAGACCGCCCTCCAGATCGCGCACGATGCCGGTGAAGGTGACGACCGCGCCCATGCCCGACTGCCGGGCGGCAAAGGCGTTGGCTTCCGCCCCCAGATCGAACGGCGCGGCCTGCACGCGGATATCCATGCGCCCTAGCCTCCGGTCATCGGCGGGAAGAACGCCACCTCGCGCACGCCCGCGAGCGGGGCGTCGAAATCGGAAAGCTCCTGATCGACCGCGACGCGCAAGGCGGAAATGTCGGCGAAGGCCGCCGCGTAGCGATCCTCGCGGGCGCGCAGATCCTCGACCAGATCCATGACCGTGGCGGGTTCCGTGTCGATCCGGTCCTTGGGGTGCCCGATGCGTTCGCGCACCCAGGCGAAATACAGCACATCCATCAGTGTTCATCCTTCAGGTACGGCACGGATTTGTTGACGTAATCGAGACCCGTGACCAGCGTCAGCGCGGCGGCGAGCCACAGCAGCCAGATCCCGACATGCCCCGACCAGATCATGCCCTGATACTTCCATGACAGCCCGTGCAGATCCTCGACACGCCCCTCGAGGATATCCGACACGAGGGCCGGGTCCATGCCCTGCACCGACATGCCGAAATAATGCTCGAACACGCCTTGCGCGAACAGCACGGCGATGGCGATCATCTGCGCCGTGGTCTTCCACTTGGCCAATTGCGTGACCTTGAGCGTACCCGCGGTATCGCCGAGATATTCCCGCAGCCCCGAGACGAACACCTCGCGAAACAGAATCACCGTCGCCGGAAGCACCAGCCAGGGCGACATCGAGGAATAGCCGACGATCACCATCAGCGCGATCACCACCATCGCCTTGTCGGCGATCGGGTCGAGCATGGTGCCGACCCGGGTGACCTGCTTCCAACTGCGCGCGAGATGGCCGTCAAGCCAGTCCGTCAGCGCCGCGCTGACGAACAGCAGCAGCGCGAACCAGTCGGCATAGGGCCGGGTGAAATACAGAAACATCACCGCCACGCCCGGCGCGGCCAGAAGGCGACCCATGGTCAGGATATTCGGCAAGGTCCACGTCATGTAACCGGTTCTACAGACAAGCGCGGGCGAGGGAAAGAACGGCTTTCGGGCCGCCCGCGTTATCCTTTTTCATGGAAGAAATCGAACAGCTTCTGCGCCAGGGCGTGCGACACGCCGTCGACGGCCTTGAGATCGGCGAGATTGGCGCGGCTCACGGCCTTGGCCGACCCGAAATGCGCCAGCAGCGCGCGCTTGCGGGCCGCCCCCACGCCGGGCACCTCGTCAAGCGGTGTCGCCGCCACCGATTTGGCGCGTTTCGCGCGATGCGTGCCGATGGCAAAGCGGTGCGACTCGTCGCGCAGCCGCTGGATGAAATAAAGCACCGGATCATTGCGGCGCAGCGCCATGGGCCGCTTGCCGACGCGGTGGAACTCCTCCTTGCCGTGGTCGCGGTCCACGCCCTTGGCGACACCGACCATCGGGATATCGGCCACCCCCATCTCCTGCATGATCGAGGCGACCGCGCTGACCTGCCCCGCCCCGCCATCGATCAGGATCAGGTCGGGCCATTGCCCCTGATCGCGGTCGGGATCCTCTTTCAGCAAACGCTTGAAACGGCGCATCAGCACCTCTTTCATCATGCCGAAATCATCGCCGGGGGTCAGGTCGTCGCCGCGGATGTTGAACTTGCGGTACTGGTTTTTCATCATGCCCTCGGGGCCGGCCACGATCATCGCGCCGACGGCATGGGCCCCCTGGATATGGCTGTTGTCATAGACCTCGATCCGCGCGGGCGGTCCGGGCAGGTCGAACGCCTCGGCCAGACCTTTCAGCAATTTGCCTTGTGTCGCGCTTTCGGCCATCTTGCGCGCGAGGCTCTCGCGCGCGTTGCGCAGCGCGGCGTCGACCAGCTCGGCCTTTTCGCCGCGCTGCGGGACGCTCACCGTGACCTTGCGGCCCAGCTTTTCGCCCAGGGCCTGCTGCATCAGGTCTGGGCTCTCGATGGGATGCGACAAAAGCAGCGCGCGCGGCGGCTCCTTGTCTGAATAGAACTGCCCGATGAAGGCCTCCAGCACCTCGGGTTCCTCGACATCCGCGCCGACCCGCGGATAGAAATCACGATTGCCCCAGTTCTGGCCCGCGCGGATGAAGAACACCTGCACGCAGGCCTGCCCCTTTTCGAGATGCAGCGCGATCACGTCTGCCTCGGTCACCGAGCGGGGGTTGATCCCTTGCGCGCTCTGGACCTGCGTCAGCGCCTTGATCCGGTCGCGCAGCGCCGCCGCGCGCTCGAACTCCATCGCCTCGGACGCCTCGGCCATCTGCGCGGCGAGCTTTTCCTGAATCTCGGTGGAGCGCCCCGACAGGTAGCGCTCGGCATCGCGCACCTGCCCCGCATACTCGGCCTTCGAGATCCTGCCGACACAAGGAGCTGTGCAGCGCTTGATCTGGTATTGCAGGCAGGGGCGCGTGCGGCTTTCAAACATCGTGTCGGTGCAGTTGCGCAGCTGGAACACGCGCAGCAATTGCGCCAGCGTCCGGTTGACCGCGCCGGCGCTGGCGAAGGGGCCGTAATAGCTGCCCTTGTCGCGCTTGGTGCCGCGATGCTTGCGGATCATCGGATAGTCATGCGACGTGACGAGGATGTTGGGAAAGCTCTTGTCGTCGCGCAGAAGGACGTTGTAGCGCGGCTTGAGCTGCTTGATCAGGTTCTGCTCCAGCAGCAGCGCCTCGGTCTCGGTCGCGGTCGTCAGGAACATCATCGACGCGGTATCGGAGATCATCCGCGCGATCCGGGGCGTGTGCCCGGTGGGCCGCGCGTAGTTCGACACCCGCGCCCGAAGGTTGCGCGCCTTGCCGACATAAAGCACCCGCGCCTGCGCATCGAGCATGCGGTACACCCCCGGCGACGCATCGAGGCTGCGCAGGTAGCCGCGGATCACCGCGGGGCCGGTGGCCGGCGTGTCTGTGACGTCTGACTCGGGCATTTCTGTTCAGATATGATTCCCGCTCCGACCTGCAATGCCGATGCGCAAAGGGCAAGCCTCAAGACATCCACCATTCCTGTGGATAAGTCTGGTGATAGAATTCCGTAAGCTGGAAATTTTCATTTCATGCTGCGCACTTCTTTGATTTGCTGAAATTTTGGGCACATCCTCAAACCACTGATTTTGTTGTGTAATTTAAATGGCATCAGGCAGGATATTGAAAAGGTTCAGCTTTCCGTGACGTTTCCGTGACGATCCGGTGACCGGTGCAAAACTTACGGCTGCGTTAACTTTTGTTAATCAACCCCAAGCACGTCCGGCGTCTGCCAGGCGAGGTGCTGACCGCCATCGACGCAGATCAGTTGCCCGGTCACGCCCGGCGCGCGCAGCAGGTAGATCAGCGCCCCGGTGATGTCGTCCTCGTTGGCCCCGCGCCGCAGGATCGTCGCGTCGCGCTGACGGGCGAAATGCTGCACGCTCTGCCGTTGGCCCTGCAGCGTCGGCCCCGGCCCGATGGCATTGACCCGCAGCCGCGGGGCCAGCGCCTGCGCGGCGGTCTGCGTGAAGGCCCACAGGCCCATCTTGGCGATGGTGTAAGTCATGAAATCGGGCGTCAGCTTGCGCACCCGCTGGTCGATCATGTTGACGACAAGACCCTGCGCCACGGGCTCGCCCATGGCGTCGATCTCGGGGGCGGGCACCTGTTCGGCCAACCCTTGGGTCAGCACGAAGGGCGCGCGCAGATTGCTTTCCATGTGCCGATCCCAATGGGTCCGTGTGGCGGTCTCGATATTGTCATACTCGAAGATCGAGGCGTTGTTGACCAGCGTGGTCAGCGGCCCGCCAAGACCCTCGGCGGCCCGGCCCACCAGCGGCGTCACCTGATCCTCGTCCAGCAGATCGGCCTGCAGCGTGACCGCGTGGCGGCCCATGTCGCGGATCTCGGCGGCGACCGCCTCGGCGGCGTCGGCAGAGCTTGCGTAATGCACCGCGACGTCAAAGCCCTGCCTCGCCAGTTCCAGCGCCATCGCGCGGCCAAGCCGTTTTCCCGCACCGGTCACCAAGGCCCGTGTCATGCCAACACCCCGCTTACATCAACACGATGGCCACATAGGCCACATACGCGCCGCTCAACCCGATCCCCGTCACACGGCCGATATCGCAGCGCATGAACACGAACGGGATGAGGATCAGCGACGCCGCGAGCATCACCCACAGATCGAAAGTCAGGAACTCGGCATTGACCGGCACCTCGCCCACCAGCGCGGTGATGCCGATGATCGCCAGCAGGTTGAACATGTTCGACCCGATCACGTTGCCGAGCGCGACATCGGCCTGGCGGCGCAGCGCCGCCATCACCGTGGTCGCGAGCTCCGGCAGCGAGGTGCCGAGCGCCACCAGTGTCAGGCCGATCGCCGCATCCCGCATGCCGTAACGGGCTGCAAGGATCGAGGCATTGTCGACCAGCAGATCCGCGCCGAGCGGCAGGCCAATCAGGCCGACGATCAGGAAGACCACGATCCGCCACCACGGCATGTCGGGATCGACCCCCTCGACATCCTCGGGATCGTTCGCGGCGGCCAGCGCATTCGCCGCGTCCCGCCGATGCGACAGCGCATCGCGCAGCGCATCGCCGAGAATGAGCACCAGCGCGGCCAGCAGGATCAGACCGGCGATCCAGTCGAAACTGCCGCGAAAGGCCAGTGCGATGAACAGCACGCTGGCCGCCAGCATCTGCAGATAGGATTTGCCACAGCGACAGCCGCTGGTGTGCAGCACCGACAGTATCGCGGGTATGCCCAGCACCAGCAGGATGTTGGCCGTGTTGGACCCCACCACATTGCCCATGGCGATCCCCGGCTTGCCTGTCAGCACCGCGTTGACGGAAATCAGAAGCTCCGGCGCGGAGGTGCCGAAGGCGACGATGGTCAGGCTGACGATCAGCGCCGGGATCCCGACCCGAAGGCTCAGGTTCACAGCCCCCCTGACCAGCGCGTCGCCGGCCAGCAGCAGGATCACCAGACCGACCGCGACCAGAATCCATGTCATCACGCGCGCGGCCCCTTTTCGCACGAACACGGACCCTTGCCGATTCGGTAGCGCCCGCATTTGCGGCATTTCGCGGCCTCCAGCCGCTTTTGTCCGGGAAAGCGCAGCTTGCCGAACATGGCGAGAACGCCCATGCCGACAAGGAAGAGAACGACGATCTTGACGATCATCTCAAAGGCCGAACCGGGCATAGCTTGCCCGTTCCTCGACCGCGCCGATGGCATCCTGCGCGAGCGTCGCACCAAAGCGCGCCAGCAGGCCGCGCCGGGGTCCGTATTTGGCGAACCGCACCTTGTCGCCGTAAAGCTCCTTCATCTTCGGTCCCAGATGCCCGATACCGTCGGCCAGCCCCAGATCCACGCTGCGCTGCCCCAGCCAGAACTCGCCGGTGAAGATGTCCGGATCATCGGTCAGCTTGCCACCCCGGCGCTCTTTCACGTGGTCGATGAACGCCTCGTGGATCTCGCCCAGCAACCCCTTGAGGCGGGTCACGTCCTCGGGCTTTTCGGGCAGGAACGGGTCGAGCGTGCTTTTCGATTTGCCGGCGGTGTAGACCCGCCGCTCGATCCCCTGCCGGGTCAGAAAGACCTGCGCGCCGAACCCCGCCGAGATCACCCCGATGGAGCCCGTGATCGACGACCGGTCGACCCAGATATCGTCGGCGGCCACGGCCAGCCAGTACCCGCCCGAGGCCGCGACATCCTCGACGAAGGCATGCACGGGGATCTTCTTTTCCTCGGCCAGCCGGCGGATGCGCGCCGCGATCAGCGAGCTTTGCACCGGCGAGCCGCCGGGCGAATTGATCACCAGCGCCACCGCCGCGGGCTTACCGCGCGCAAACGCCTTTTCGATGACCGGGCCGAGCACCTCGTCATTGAGCTGCGCGCGCCCGCCCGCGCCGATCACGCCCGCAAGGCGGATCACCGCGACGACAGGCTTGCGGTTGAGAAAGGGGATCAGATATTTCATGACGCTCGATCTAGCCTCCGTGGGCATGACAAACAAGACGGGCGGACCGACCGGGGCCGGTGCCGGGTGAAAAAGGCCAGGCGCGCGGTGTCACGTCTTGATGCGGTAGCCGGTCCTGAAGATCCACCAGACCACGCCAAGGCACAGCCCGAAGAACAGCGCGATCGCCGACAGGCTGATCCCGATGCCGACATCCGCGACGCCGAAGAACGCCCAGCGGAACCCGGAAATCAGGTAGACCACGGGGTTCAGCAGCGCCACCGACTGCCATGCCTCGGGCAGCATCGAGACCGAATAGAACGCCCCGCCCAGAAACACCAGCGGCGTGACGATCAGCAGCGGCACAAGCTGCAACTGCTGGAAATTCTCCGACCAGATCCCGATGATGAAGCCGAACAGCGAGAAGGTGATGCAGATCATCACCAGAAACAGCAGCATCATCCCCGGATGCCGGATCTCGATATCGATGAAGAGCTGCGCGGTCACGAGGATCACCGCCCCGATCACGAAGGACTTGGTCGCGGCCGCCCCGACATAGCCCAGCACGATCTCGAGAAAGTTGATCGGCGCCGAGAGATGCTCGAAGATCGTGCCGATGAACTTCGGAAAATAGATCCCGAACGAGGCGTTGGAAATCGCCTGGTTCATCACGCTCAGCATGATCAGACCGGGCACGATGAAGGCACCGTAGCTGACGCCCTCGACCTCCTCGATGCGGCCGCCGATGGCGGCACCGAACACCACGAAATACAGCGTGGTGGAGATGACCGGCGACAGCAGCGACTCGAATATGGTCCGGAAAAACCGTTTCATCTCGTAGATATACATGGCGCGGATGGCATAAAGGTTCATGCCGCATCCTCCCGCACGAGGCTGACGAAGATCTCCTCGAGGCTGCTTTGCCGCGTCTCGATATCGCGCAGGGTCAGACCCTCGCGCGTCAGCGCCTGCAACAGCCGGGTGATCCCGGTGCCCTCGCCGCCGCGCGTGTCGTAGTGATAGATCAGCGCGTGCCCGTCCTCGGCGCGCTCCAGCTCGTAGGGCGCCAGCGCGTCGGGCACGGAATCGATCTGCTGCGCCAGTTCGATCTTCAGCGATTTGCGCCCCAGACGCCGCATCAGCGCCGCCTTTTCCTCGACCAGCAGGATCTCGCCCTTGTTGATCACAGCGATCCGGTCGGCCATCGCCTCGGCCTCTTCCAGGTAATGCGTGGTCAGGATGATGGTGACGCCCTGTTCCTTCAGACCGCGCACCACGTCCCACATCTCGCGGCGCAGTTCCACATCGACGCCGGCGGTCGGCTCGTCGAGGAACAATACGCGCGGCTCGTGGCACAGCGCCTTGGCGATCAGCACCCGGCGCTTCATCCCGCCCGACAGCTCGCGCGTGCGATTGTTGCGCTTGTCCCACAGTGACAACTGCCGCAGCACCCGCTCGACCACCGCGTTGTCGCGCGGCTTGCCGAACAGCCCGCGCGAGAATTCCACGGTGTTGATCACCTTCTCGAACGGCTCCAGCGCGATCTCCTGTGGCACCAGCCCGATCATCGCCCGCGCGCCCCGGTAGCCGGTGACGATGTCATGCCCGCCCACCTCGGCGCGCCCGGTGGTGGGCGTGGTGATCCCGCACAGCGCCGAGATCAGCGTCGTCTTGCCCGCGCCGTTGGGGCCGAGCAGCGCGATGATCTCGCCCTCCTCGATGTCCAGCGATACATCGCGCAGCGCCTGAACGCCGTCCTTGAAGGTCTTGCTCAGGTTCTGCACCCTGACGATCGTGCTCATCGCTGCCCCTCTCGCGTTTCGCGGGAACCTAGAGGTTTGTCGCGCCAGTGCAATGGCCCACCGCCGGCTAGTGCAGCCCCGCGATCGTCGCCCGCAGCGTCGCGATCCCCTCGCCCGCCTCGGCCGAGGTCAGGATCAGCTCGGGAAACGCCGCCGGATGCGGCACCAGCTTGCCGCGTACCTGATCGAGCACCCGGTCGCGGGTGGCCGCGTTGATCTTGTCGGTCTTGGTCAGCACGCATTGAAACGTGACCGCCGCGCTGTCGAGAAGCGCCATGATCTCGGCGTCCACCGGCTTGATCCCGTGGCGCGCATCGACCAGCACGAAGGCCCGGCGCAGGGTCGCGCGGCCCGCGAGATATTGCTTGAGCAGGGCCTGCCATTGCCGCACCACCGCCACCGGCGCGTTGGCGAAGCCGTAGCCGGGCAGGTCGACAAGATAATGGCTGTCTGCGCAGGTGAAATAGTTGATTTCCTGCGTGCGCCCCGGCGTGTTGGAGGCCCGCGCCAGCGCCTTGCGCCCGGTCACCGCGTTGATCAGCGTGGATTTGCCCACGTTCGATCGGCCCGCGAAGCAGACCTCGGGGCGGTCGGCGGGCGGCAGGCCGTCCATCGCCACCACGCCTTTCAGGAAATCGACCGGCCCGGCAAAAAGCTTGCGCCCCGCCTCGCATGCCGCGTCGTCGGGCACCTCGGCGACCGGAAAGGACAGCGCCATCACGTCCGCCCCGCGACTGAACCACGCCCGCGCGTCACTTCTTTCTGGTCCCGCCGGATTGGGGTTTCTTGCTCCGGGTCTTGCGGCTTTGGGGCTTCTTCGCCCCGCCGGTCGACCGGTTTTGTGCCGGCCCGTTACGCGGTGCCGCGCCCGCCTGCGGCGTCTCGTCGGACTGCGGGCTCTCGTCGGTCGATGGCGTCTCGTCGGACTGCGGCGTCTCGGCACTGTCGGCCTTGGGTTCGGCGGCCTTTGGCTCGGCGCTCTGCGCTGCCGGCGTCTTCGCGTTGCCGGCCGCCTGGGGCTTCTTGCTGTCCACGGGTTGCGGCGTCTTTTTGTTGAAGCCCGACTTTATGTTGCCGAACACGTCCGGCTTGTAGCCCTGGCTGCGCATGATCAGGTATTGCTGCGAGAAGGTGATCACGTTGTTGGCGATCCAGTAGACCACGAGACCGCTGGCAAAGCTGCCCAGCATGAACATGAAGACCCAGGGCATCCAGGCAAAGATCATCTTCTGCGTCGCGTCGGTCGGCGCCGGGTTCAGCTTTTGCTGCAGCCACATCGACACGCCCAGACACAGCGGCAGGATACCGATGAAGATCAGCGCCATGATCGAGCCCGGCTCGGGCGCGGCCCAGGGAAAGACGCCCCACAGGTTGAAGATCGACGACGGGTCGGGCGCCGACAGGTCGCGGATCCAGCCGATCCACGGCGCGTGGCGCAACTCCAGCGTGACGAAGATCACCTTGTAGAGCGAGAAGAAGATCGGGATCTGCAAAAGGATCGGCAGACAGCCCGCGGCCGGGTTCACCTTCTGCGTCTTGTAAAGCTCCATCATCTCCTTCTGAAGCTTCTGCTTGTCGTCGCCGGCCCGCTCCTTGATCTGCTCCATCTCCGGCTGAAGTTCCTTCATCTTCGCCATCGAGACATAGGATTTGTAGGCCAGCGGCAGCAGCACGATCTTGATCAGCAGGGTCAGACTGATGATCGCCCAGCCCATGTTGCCGATCACGCTGTTGAGCCAATGCAGCACCGCGAAGATCGGCTTGGTCAGGAAAAAGAACCAGCCCCAGTCGATCGAATCGAGGAACCGCTCGACGCCCTCTTCGTTCTGGTAGTGCCGGATGGTCGCCCATTCCTTGGCCCCCGCGAACAGCCGGCTTTCCGACACGGTCGTCTCGCCGGGCGCAAGGTTGCGGGTGGGCTGCACGGTCTCGGTCTGGTAGATGTTGCGGCGCGGATCATACTTGCTGACCGCCTTGAACGGGCTGCCCGGATCGGGGATCAGCGTGGTCATCCAGTAATGATCGGTGATCCCGATCCAGCCATTGTCGCTGACCTGCGTGACCTCGGCGGGCGCGCCCTCGCGGGGGTTGAACTCGTAATCCTCGACATTGGAATAGCTGGTTTCGGTCAGCTCGCCATCGGCCATGCCGACCACGCCCTCGTGCAGGATGAAGAAATTCTTCAGATCATCGGGCAAGCCGTGCCGCGCGAGGATGCCGTAGGGCGCAAGGCTGACGGTCTGCCCGCCGGTATTCTCGACCGACTGGCTGACACTGAACATGTAATCCTCGTCGACGCTCAGTTCACGCCGAAAGATCAGGCCCGCGTCATTGTCCCAGACCAGTGTCACGGGGCTGTCGGGGGTCAGCGTGTCACCGCTCTCGATCTCCCAGACGGTGTTCGCGCCCGGCACGTCCTCGGACGTCAGCCCGGAGCCCGGGGCCCAGCCGTAAAGCGCGTAATAGGGGTTTTCAGTGCCGATGGGCGACAGAAGCCGCACGATATCGGCCTCCGGCTCGATGCTCTCGCGGTAATCCTTGAGCAGAAGCTCGTCGATCCGGCCGCCCTGCAGCGACACGCTGCCCCGCAGGCTGGGCGTCTCGATGTCGAGACGCGGCGCATCAAGCGCCTCTGCGGTATCCTCGCCGGCGGTCGTCGCGTCCGTCGATCCGGGCGATGTCTCGGCCCGGGGCGGTGTCAACTCGCCGCCCGCCTCGCTGGCGGGTGCGTTGGGATCGGCCTGCTCGGGGTCGGGGGGCGGGAACATCACGAACCAGACAAGGATCACGAGAAAGCTGAGCGCCGTCGCGAGGATTAGATTCTTGTTCTGATCATCCATGATCCGGCACCATCCGTCTGTTGAGGGTCTTGGAGGGGGGTTCAACAGAGTGCGGTCCCAAAGGTCAAGCGGTTTCCGGGCGCAAGCCCTTCCCCCGTGTCACGTCCGGACATCCTCGCCGTGAAACCGGATCGCCGACGGCCCGTCACGCGCGGCCTTTGCTGCCGCATCCTCGAGCGCCGCGATCATCGCCCGGCCGGACCGGTCGCGCGGCGCGTCATCCGTGCAGACCCCCAGCGAGGCGGACAAGCGCAGATCCCCCTGCCCTTGCGGGCCGGAATCGGCCAGCGCGGTTTGCAGCCGCTCGGCAATCGACAGGAGCACCGCCCGGTCGAGGCCGACCCCCGGCCTGAGAAGCAGCGCGAAACGCCCATCTGACAGGTCGAACCGCAGATCGTCGTGGCGGATGACACGCGAAACGCGGTCGAGACATGCCGCCCGGGCGCGGTCGGCGACCGATTGATCGGCCTGCTCGAGCATGGCGTCGTGCGCGTCCATCCGGGCGAGGATGCAGGCGAACCTTTCTTCCGTCCTGAGCGTACCCTGATAGGTATCGTCGATGGCAGCCTGCAGCGCGCCGAGATCCCCTGCATCCGCGACCGGTTTTGAGCGCCGCAGCCGGCGGCGGTCGGCGATCAGCAGAAACCCGAGCAATCCGAACGGCAGGACAAGCAAGGCGGCGCCGGGACCGAACCAGACCACGGCAAGCCCGCAGGCCATGGCGAAAATGACCCCTTCCGGCCAATGCACCATCAGCATCCTCCAGGACAGGACCCGTTTGCGTTTTTCGTCGCTGTGACGGTGCATGCCATCCCCCTTGTGCCGCTCGACAATAACGGGGACGGATTAACGGGGACTGCACCGATCGCGGGAAATTGCGCAGGATTTTATCAAACCTGAGACACCCCCGCGACACCAAGCGCGCGCGGCGGGCACATCGGATCTCAGCTCTGTCCGGCGCGGGTCCAGGCGGAAATGATCGCGCGGGCGCTGTCGCTGTTCCAGTCGGCATCCCCCTGCAGGCGGGCGATCTCGCGGCCTTGGGGATCCAGCAGCACGGTGATCGGCAGGCCGAACACGCCCATCGCGCGGGCCAGCGCGCTTTTGGGGTCGCGGTGCAGCGGCAGGTTCTCGACGCCGATATCGTCGAAGAATTTCTTCATCGCGGGCGGCGGGTTGCGCCCCGTGGCGATGGTGACCACCGCGAAATCCTCAGCGCCCAGCGCCTCTTGCAGGCCCGACAGCGTGGGCATCTCGTGCCGGCAGGGCGCGCACCATGTGGCCCAGAAATTCAGCACGACATGCTGCCCCGCGTAATCGGCCAGCGTCGCGGCGCTGCCATCCACCGTCTCGAACGCGACATCGGGTGCGGCCTCGGGTGTTGCGTGAAAGGACAGTTTCTTCATGTCCCCGTCGCGCAGCGCCTCGAGGTCGGACATTTCGGCGGCCGCGCCGTTTGCACCAAGCCCGAGGGCGATATAAAGGAGCAGGTGACGAACAGGTTTCATTGTTTCCCTCCGAAGGGCCAGAGACATGACGGACACGACCTCGAACCAGATGTGGGGCGGCCGCTTCGCCGCCGGGCCCGATGCGATCATGGAGGCAATTAACGCCTCGATCGGGTTCGACAAGCGCATGGCGGTGCAGGACATCGCCGGATCGCGCGCCCATGCCGCCATGCTGGCCGCCACGGGCATCATCACCGATAACGATGCCGAGGCGATGAGGGAAGGGCTTCTCACGATCTTGTCAGAGATCGAGGAGGGCGAATTCACCTTTTCCAAGGCCCTCGAGGATATTCACATGAATGTCGAGGCGCGGCTGACCGCGCTGATCGGCGCGCCCGCCGGGCGGCTGCACACCGCGCGGTCGCGCAACGATCAGGTGGCCACCGATTTCCGGCTCTGGGTGCGCGACCAGTGTGATGCCGCCGATGAGGGGCTGCAGGCGCTGATGCGCGCGCTGGTGGCGCAGGCCGAGGCGGGCGCGGGTTGGGTGATGCCCGGTTTCACCCATCTGCAGACCGCGCAGCCGGTGACATGGGGCCATCACATGCTTGCCTATGTCGAGATGTTCGGGCGGGATCTGTCCCGCATACGCGACGCGCGGGCGCGGATGAACGAATGCCCGCTGGGGGCCGCCGCACTTGCCGGCACGTCCTTTCCGATCGACCGCGACATGACGGCGCGCGATCTGGGGTTCGACCGGCCCTGCGCCAACAGCCTCGATGCGGTCAGCGACCGCGATTTCGCGCTGGAATTTCTGGGCGCGGCCAGCATCTGCGCCATGCATCTCAGCCGCATGGCCGAGGAGCTGGTGATCTGGTCCTCGGCGCAGTTCCGCTTCGTGGCGCTGTCGGACCGGTTCTCGACCGGGTCGTCGATCATGCCGCAAAAGAAAAACCCCGACGCCGCCGAGCTCATTCGCGCCAAGGTGGGCCGGATCTTCGGTGCCAACGTGGCGCTGATGACGGTGATGAAGGGGCTGCCGCTGGCCTATTCCAAGGACATGCAGGAGGACAAGGAACAGGTCTTTGACGCCGCCGACACGCTGATGCTGGCACTCGCGGCGATGGAGGGCATGGTGCGCGACATGGCCGCACAGCGGGCCAACCTCGAGGCCGCGGCCTCTTCGGGGTTCTCGACGGCAACCGATCTCGCGGACTGGCTGGTGCGGGTGCTGGACCTGCCGTTCCGCGAGGCGCATCACGTCACCGGCAGCCTCGTGGCACGCGCCGAGGCGAAAGGCGTCGATCTGCCGGATCTGAGCCTTGAAGAAATGCGCGAGGTGCATGGCGAAATCGAAGCATCGGTTTATGATGTCTTGGGCGTGCACAATTCGGTCGCCTCGCGGATCAGCTACGGCGGCACCGCGCCCGATCAGGTGCGCGCGCAAGCCGCCCGGTGGAAGGAGCGTCTGGGATGACACGGATCGGTCTTGGCGTGATCGGGCTTTTGCTGCTCGGCGCGTGCGGTGTGGACGGCCCGCCGGTGCGCCCGTCGCTGGGCGCGACTATCGGCGTGGGGTCGCACGGGGTGCATACCAGCGTTCACACGGGCGCGCGTGTGGGCGGCGTGAATGTCGGCGTGGGGGTCGGGTTATGAGATGGATTTTCGCCGCGCTGGCGGTCTGGGGCACGGTGCATCCGATGTACTGGTTCATGTCCTACATGGCCGCGCACGACTGGAGCCTCGCCGCGCTGATCGACGCGTGGTATGTCAATGACAGCACGACCGGGTTGACATGGGATCTGACCATCGCCGCGGTGGCGCTGACGGTCTGGGTGCTGATCGAGGCGGTGCAGCGCCGGCACTGGCTGGGCCTGATCGCCATCCCGGCGACCTTCTGCATCGGGGTCAGTTGCGGGCTGCCGCTCTATATCTTCCTGCGCATGTCGCGGGATGCACAGCGCGGTATTTGAGTATTTCTGGCAAGATGAAGCGGTAAGGGTCGGGGCTTGGATCATTTTCTTTATCGGGACGGGGCGCTGCATGCCGAGGATGTGCCGCTGGCGGAGATCGCCGAGGCGGTGGGCACGCCGTTCTACTGCTATTCCACCGCGACGCTGACCCGGCATTTCAGGCTGTTCGACGAGGCCCTGAAAGGCATGGACCATCTGGTGTGCTACGCCATGAAGGCGGCGAGCAATCAGGCGATCCTGAAGGTGCTGGCGGATCTCGGGGCCGGGATGGACGTGGTGTCGGGCGGCGAATACGCCCGCGCCAAGGCCGCCGGCGTGCCGGGCGACCGCATCGTGTTCTCCGGTGTCGGCAAGACCGGGGCCGAGATGCGGATGGCGCTGGAGGGCGGCGTGCGGCAGTTCAATGTCGAGAGCGAGCCGGAGCTGGCCTTGCTCAGCGAGGTGGCGACGGGGCTGGGCGTGACAGCGCCGATCACCGTGCGGGTCAACCCCGATGTCGATGCGCGCACCCATGCCAAGATCGCCACCGGCAAGAGCGAGAACAAGTTCGGCGTGCCCTTGTCGCGCGCCCGCGCGGTCTATGCCGAGGCCGCAACCCTGCCCGGGATCGAGGTGGTGGGTATCGACGTGCATATCGGCAGCCAGCTGACCGATCTTGCGCCGTTCCGGCAAGCCTATGAAAAGGTGGCCGAGCTGACCGAGACGCTGCGCGCCGACGGCCATGACATCCGGCGGCTGGATCTGGGCGGGGGCCTCGGGATTCCCTATACGAGCGACAACGCGGCGCCGCCGCCGCCCGACGAATACGGCGCGCTGATCGCCGAGACGCTGGGGCATCTGGGCTGCGAGATCGAGATCGAGCCGGGGCGGCTGATCGTCGGCAATGCCGGCATCCTCGTCAGCAGCGTGATCTATGTGAAGTCCGGCGAGGGGCGCGATTTCCTGATCCTCGATGCGGCGATGAACGATCTGATCCGCCCCGCCATGTATGACGCGCATCACGATATCGTGCCCGTGACCCAGCCCGCGCCGGGGGGCGAACGCGCCCCCTATGACGTGGTCGGCCCGGTCTGCGAATCAGGCGACACCTTCGCGCGGGCGCGCATGCTGCCCGCATTGGCGGCGGGCGATCTGGTGGCGTTCCGCAGCGCCGGGGCCTACGGCGCGGTGATGTCGAGCGAATACAACACCCGCCCGCTGATCCCCGAGGTGCTGGTCGACGGGCAGGAATTTGCCGTGATCCGCCCCCGTCCGACATTTGACGAAATGATAAAACGCGATACCATACCACATTGGTTTTGACGCGGAGCGCGTGCGAAGCCTACTCTTGAGGTGCAGCGCATGGCTAAGACGCGAAACCCCCTGAATGACGTCACCGCCCGGCTGCGACGGCCGATCCTTCTGACATGGGCGGGGCTGTTCGCCGAACGCAGCTTGCGCGCGTTCTGGCCGGTCTGGAGCCTGCTGGCCGGATGTGCCGCGCTTTTGATGCTCGGCGTGCAGGACATGGCCCGGACCGAGGCGGTGTGGATCGCGGGGGGTCTGCTGATCCTTGCGATCGTCGTGTTCGCGGCGCGCGGCATGGCGCGGTTCCGGGTGCCGGGGCGCGGCGACGCGCTGGCCCGGCTGGACGCGACGCTGCCCGGACGCCCGCTCGCGGCGCTGGCCGACAGTCAGGCGGTGGGCGCGAACGACATCGGATCGCAGGCGCTGTGGCGCGTGCATCAGGAGCGCATGGCGATACGCGCGGCGGGCGCGCAGGCGGTGGAGCCCGATCTGCGCCTGTCGCGTCAAGACCCGTACGGGCTGCGCTACGTGGCGCTGCTGGGGCTGATCGTGGCGTTGCTTTTCGGCTCTGTCTGGCGGGCCGGATCTGTCACCGAAATGATGCCCGGCGCGGGCGGCGGCAGCGCTCTGGCGCAGGGGCCGACATGGGAAGGCTGGATCGAGCCGCCCACTCATACCGGATTGCCCAGCCTGTATCTCGCCGATCAGACAGGCACCCTGCGCGCACCGGAGGGCAGCGCGGTGACGGTGCGGTTCTACGGCGAGGTGGGCGCGCTGAGCCTCAGCCAGACGGTATCGGGCGACACGGCACCCGCCGAGGCCACCGCGGACGCGACACCCGACACGGCCCCCGAGCAGACATTCGAGATCACCCGCGATGGCGAGCTGCGCATCGATGGTCCCGGCGGCCGCAACTGGCAGGTAGAGGCGATCGCCGACGCCGCCCCCGCCGCGACGATCCTCGAGGACGGGGTCGAGACCAGTTTTGACGGGCAGATGAGCCTGCCTTTCGAGGCGCGCGACGATTACGGCGTGGTCTCCGGCACCGCGCGGATCACGCTCGATCTCGACGCCGTGGACCGCCGCCACGGTCTGGCCACCGGCCCCGAGCCGCGCGAGGCGCTCACGCTCGACCTGCCGATGCCGCTGACCGGGGACCGCGCGGAGTTCACCGAAACGCTGATCGAGAACCTGTCGCAGCACCCCTGGGCGCATCTTCCGGTGACGATGCACATGCAGGTCGCGGATGCCGCGGACCAGACGGGCCGCTCGCAGACGGTCGAGATGACCCTGCCAGCAAGGCGCTTCTTCAACCCGATGGCGGCGGCGGTGATCGAGCAGCGGCGCGATCTTCTGTGGTCGCGGGACAACGCGACCCGCGTGGCACAGGTGCTGCGCGCGGTGTCATATCAGCCGCGCGAAGGGCTGTTTCGGTCCGAAAAGGCCTATCTGCGGCTGCGCGTCCTGATCCGGCGGCTGGAGGCCGCCACCGGCGATGACGGGCTGAACCCGGAGCGGCGCGACGAGATCGCGCAGGCGCTGTGGGATCTCGGCGTGCTGCTGGAAGACGGCGACGTGGGCGATGCGCTGGAGCGGATGCGCGACGCGCAGGAGCGCCTCAGCGAGGCGATGAAGAACGGCGCCAGCGAAGAGGAAATCGCCCGCCTGATGCAGGATCTGCGCGACGCCACCCAAGATTACCTGCGCCAGAAGATGCAGCAGGCGCAGCGCGACGATCCCGACGGCGGCGACGACCAGCAAAGCGCGGAAAACATGATGCAGATGAACAGCCAGGATCTGCAGGACATGATGGACCGCATCCAGGAATTGATGAACGAGGGCCGCTTCGCCGAGGCGCAACAGGCGCTGGAGGACTTCCAGCGCATGATGGAGAACATGCAGGTCACGCAAGGCGAGGGCGGTCAGGGCCAGTCGCCGGGTCAGGAGGCGATGGAAGGCCTCGCCGAGACGCTGCGCGAGCAGCAGGGCCTGTCGGATCAGGCGTTCCGCGACCTGCAGGAACAGTTCAATCCCGGCGCGCAATCGGGCCAGTCGCAGGGCAATGAAGGGCAGAGCGGCGGCGAGGGCCAGGGCCAGAGCGATGACGGCCAGCCCGGTCAGCAGGGCCAGTCCGGCCAGTCCGGCCAGCCGGGTCAGCCCGGCCAGGACGGTCAGGGCGGCGCGCAGCCCGGCGAAGGCGCCCTCGCCGACCGCCAGCGCGCGCTGCGCGACGAGCTCGAGCGTCAGCGACAGGGTCTG
>Ga0307966_1000397_pt1 | contig 36351 bp, 31 predicted proteins | sample OrgLakmetagen646_FD_203141 | JGI IMG/M metagenome (GOLD analysis project Ga0307966, IMG submission 203141) | Saline water microbial communities from Organic Lake, Antarctica - #646 | ecosystem: Environmental > Aquatic > Non-marine Saline and Alkaline > Saline | place: Antarctica: Organic Lake... | reverse complement strand
ATTATTATAGTCGATAAGGATATTAAACAAGTAAAAGACGGGATTCTAGGTGAGATTGCTCCTACTGTATTAAAGTTAATAGGAGTACAACAACCAAGTGAAATGACGCAAAAATCATTAATTTAGTAGTATGAAAAAGATATATATACTCATTGCCGCAGTGACACTTACTGCTTGTGGGACTCAAAAGGCTTCTACAGATAAAACGGCGACCACGACTCCAACCACAATGGAAGATAAAATAAATGCTGCTAATCAAATAGATGGTACCCTGGATATAGGTGCTTCTTATGCAAAAGATGCCTCTGGAAACCTAACTGGAATCGTTCAAAAAGATGCTTTTATGCAAGCACCTTATAACTCTTGGTTCAATAGCAGTATGGCAACATATGAGGCAGATCAAGAAACAATCGATGCTCTTAAATTAGCCTTGGTAGATGTAGAAATAAGAGCTTATATGGGTACTTGGTGTGGTGATTCAAAAAGAGAAACTCCTCAATTTTATAATATCCTTGAGGCGGCCTATTTTGATATGGATCAACTTACCATGATCACTGTGGATCGTTCTAAAAAAAAACCTGTAAAATTAGTTTCTGACTATAACATCCAGCGCGTACCTACTTTTATCTTTTACCGCAACGGAGCAGAAATAGGCCGCTATGTAGAACGTCCTAGAGAATCTCTAGAAAAAGACATGTTAAAGATTGTTACTGGTCAAGAATACAAACATTCGTACGATAACTAGTACCTACAATTTTATAATTTAAGACGAGGAATTCATATTCCTCGTTTTTTTTATATATTGAATATAAATTAACCAACTTGAACCTTCACTTTTCAAATCGCTATGTGCTCAACGCCACACTCATTGTTTGCTGGCTAGCTACGGCTATGATAGGCTTTAATGGTTTTTTTAAATCTCATGATTTACTGACAGTTTCTTTGTTTGACTATCAAATTCCAGACGCCTTGACTTTTTTACTGGCTGTAATGATGTTCTTATCACCAGTTACAGGACTATTTATTAATGTTAGGATTGCCAAATGGCTGCTTCTTAGTTCCGCCTTTTTGTATGTAGTTCTTATTGTCTTTGACCTGCACAGATTGACCCCATACATGATCGCTTATCTAGGCGTATTTGCTGCACTAATTTTACTCAAATACGACTCCAGCATTCTGTACACCGCATTATTGATCATCGCATCTGGGATTTATATATTTAGTGGTTTACACAAACTCAACATAGGTTTTGTAAAAGATATTGCGCCACAATTTTGGTTTTATTCCTTACCCTTTAATTACACTGATGTCATAGGATATGGGTTTGCTATCATAGAAATAGTTGCTGGATTATTACTGCTACTACCGCTTACGCGAAAACTTGCTTGCATCCCACTCCTACTGCTGCACACTGTTATTATTTGGAAACTAGGACCTTGGAAACTGGATTGGAACACGATCGTAATGCCGTGGAATTTCTTGATGATCGTGACCTTAATTTACCTGTTTAGAAAAAGTGCTTTATCCACATTTAGAATAGGTTCTGCTCAAACGATTATGGTTGTTTTAGGAGTTTTCTTTTGGCTGTTACCAGGACTTTCCCAAATCATATGGATTCCAGAGAACTTGAGCATGATGCTTTATTCTGGCAAATCAAAAAGTGGTTATCTAGTAATTAATGAACCTATAGATCGGTTATCATCCTACGATCACATTCCTGAGAAAGAAAAAATGCTCATCAGTCTGCAACGTCTTTCCATGGAAGAACGCGGTATTGCCATACATCCAGAACTAAAGATTTACGATAAAATACTAGAAAACTTCAAGTCAAAAATTCCGCAAACAGATCGTATTTATTACACCCATCCCAATAAAATATCCGAAAAACTATGAACGCCGTCAATCTTAAAGAAAAGCTGAGTTTATTTAAGGAGCAGTGGACTCCTAAAATAATAGGAGAACTCAATGGTCAACAGGTAAAACTGGCCAAGCTTCAAGGAGAGTTTGTATGGCACGATCATAAGGACGAAGATGAATTGTTTTATGTGATTAAAGGCCAGCTTATTATTGAGCTGCGTGATAAAACCATCACCTTAAATGAAGGGGACCTTTACATCGTACCACGAGGTGTAGCACACAAACCTATCGCTCACGAAGAAGTTCATATCATGCTATTTGAACCTGCAGTGATCAAACACACTGGAGATGTACAACATGAAATTACTAAAGAACAACTGGACTGGATATAAAAAAATAGACAGCCGACTGGTTAACGACCGACGATTGACTTTCTGCATATCAAATATCCATCAATGAGGAACGATTTTTGATTTTTCTACTCCATTGGAAAGTTGATAGATTACAAATTGAGATCCTATTACAGGGAAGCCGTTTTGCAACGGATTGACAAGTTGAGAAAGCACAAGCGATGGAGCGACCTTTAAGGTTTCGCCCAATAGAAGAAAGCTTGAAATTAAAAGATAAAAACTGTCGGGCAACTTGACAGGTTTTAAGAAGTAAAAGTCATTTAAATACTCCATATGGATCCAAGAAATAGGAGGAACGATTTTTGATTTTTTTACTCTAATGGAAAATCAATGAGTTACAAATCGAGATACTTTGATAACAAAGCCTTCCTGCGACAGCTTGACAATTAAAAAGACAAGTCTTGCAACGACTTAACAAAACCCCAAACGATCGAGTTCAAGTTCAAATTCGAATTTTCTCCAAACTCTCTCTCAAGCTAGAGAAGCTAGGTGTTTTATCGCTGTACTCTTTACGCAACACGTTCTTTTCTTCGTCTGTAGCTCCTATTTGTTCCAGCATGTTGACCAAGTGCATTTTCATGTGTCCTACTTGTATTCCTGTAGTAACTAAAGAATGTAATGCCGCAAAATTTTGAGCGAGTCCTGCAACGGCTGTTACCTTCATTAGCTTTTCAGCAGTTGGGTTGCCTAGAATTTGCATCGCTAATTTAGAAAGCGGGTGTAAAGAAGTAAGTCCTCCTACGGTTCCTAGTGCTAGTGGAAAATCTGCTTCAAAGATAAAGCTGTCGTTCATTATTCGCGCACGAGTAAGACTTCGGTATTGTCCATCTCTAGAAGCAAAAGCATGTACCCCAGCCTCCACCGCTCTAAAATCATTTCCTGTAGCAATGACTACCGCATCAATACCATTCATGATTCCTTTATTATGGGTGACCGCTCGATAAGGTTCTACGGTGGCAATGTCTACGGCGCGCACAAATTTTCTGACAAACTCTGCTCCTGTTACTCCATTTACAGTTCCTATCTCGTCAATTTTACAAGAAACAGATACGTTTACGACACATTCTGGGACATAATTGCTCAAGATACTCATGATTACTTCTGGCACATCGCTAGAAAAGCCTTGAAATTCAGAAGCTTTTAATTTTAAAGTGGTCGCAAGTTGCTCAAGTGTGGTGTTGATAAAGTTAGCACCCATGGCGTCCCTTGTTTCAAAGGTCGCATGCAACTGGTAATATCCTTCTAGGCTTTTGGTTTTATCTACTAATATCAATTCTTGAATACCGCCACCACGTTTTTTCATCGAGGCGTTGATCTGTTCGAGGGATTGTAATAATTCCGCTTTCGCGAAAGCGTAAAAAGCATCCATCTCACTGCCCAAACCATGATACATCAAATGTACTTGTCCCGATTTAAGAGTGCCTTTGATCTGTGTTTTAAAACCACCTCGATCCATCCAAAACTTAGCTGCTTTACTAGCTGCAGCCACCACACTACTTTCCTCAATTGCCATAGGAATCGTGACCAACTGGTCATCGATCAAAAAATTAGGCGCCAATCCAAATGGAAAGTAAAAATTAGTTACCGTGTTCTCACTAAAACCGTCGTGCAAGTCCTGTAATTTTTGATCTTCATTCCAATATTGAGTAAGCGTTTCTCTGGCAGTAGCGCTATTATTAAGATGCTGCTCTACCAGCCAATCTATTTTTTGAGATTTAGAAAGTTTTGAAAATCCAGTAAACAGTTGCATACATATAAAAATTGAGCGACAAAGATACAATCGGTTAAGGAGAATTTACTGCAACAGGATAATCGCCTAAACCGTAGCTTTATTGGGATATTTTTAGTAGAATTGAGGTCACACGTAATTAAAACTAAGGAATGATTAAAAACTGCATGCTTTTATTGGCTTTTATATTTGTAAGTCAAAGCATTACCGCTCAGAAAAACATTAGTGTTGAAGATATTTATAAAGGAGAATTCCGCACAGAAGGTCTTCAATCTTTAGCCTCATTAAACAACGGAACTGAATATTTAGTTCTTAACTACAACAGTGATCGGACACAAACCATAGATAAATACAGTTATCTCACCGGAGAAAAAACAGCAACCCTGGTTAACAGCGCTGACATCAACCTTCCTATAAGTAATTATATTTTAAGTAGCGATGAAAAGCAAATGATGATCATTTCTGAAAGCAACCAAATCTTCAGACGTAGTACGTACGATAAAGTGCATATTCTTGATTTAGAAACTAATAGGTTAACCTCTTTAAGCGACGAGTTTGTCAGAAGCCCTTCTTTCTCCCCAGATGGTGAAAAAGTAGCCTATGTTTTTGAAAACGACATCTATTATAAAGACTTGACCACTGAAGCCTTAATCCAAGTAACTACTGATGGAGTGACTAATAAATTGATTAATGGAGTTACAGACTGGGTGTATGAAGAAGAATTTGCCTTTGTAAAGGCCTATGAATGGAGTCCAAATAGCGAGCAGATTGCTTTTATCTCTTTTGACGAAAGTGATGTTCCTGAATTCTCTATGGATATTTACGGAAAAGATTTATACCAGTACCCTGAAGTATTTAAATATCCAAAAGCTGGAGAAGAGAATGCCATTGTTGCACTGCACCAATTTACTTTAGCTACGGGAACAAGACAAGAAGTTTCTTTGGGACGTAATGAAGAATTTTATATAGCACGAATCAATTACTCGCCTAATGGTAAACTTGCTGCTCAGTTATTGAACAGACACCAAGATGTTTTGAATTTCTTTTATGTGGAGCCTGATGGAATGTCAAAAATTGCTTTTACTGAAACTGACATGGCGTATGTAGATGTTACAGACGACCTTACTTTCTTAAGTGATGGCAGCTTTTTATGGACCAGTGAAAAAGACAACTGGAGACATATTTATTTATACGATGCAGATGGTAAAGAAAAACGCCAAATCACGAAAGGGAACTGGGACGTTACTTCTTATTATGGTTATGACGACAAGTCAAAACGCGTTTACTTTCAAAGTACAGAAGATGGCTCTATCAACAGAAGCATTTATTCCATTTCTTTAAAAGGAAAGAAAAAGAAAAAGCTTTCTTCTCAAACAGGTACAAATAGTGCTTCATTTAGTAAAAACTTTACCTATTATATCAATACCTTCTCCAGTGCTACTACTCCACCAGTGTATACGTTGAACAATGCAAAGGATGGTACGTCAGTACGTGAAATTAAAAACAACAATAATCTTCAACTCAAATTGAACGATTATATAGTAGCTCAAAAAGAATTTTCTACCATTAACATCAATGGCAATGACTTGAACATGTGGACCATGAAGCCTCAAGACTTTGATCCTAACAAAACCTATCCGTTATTCATGACACAATACAGCGGTCCTGGCTCACAATCTGTAGCTAACAGTTGGTATGGTGCAAATGACTTTTGGTACAGCATGCTGGCAAACCAAGGTTACATAGTCGTTTGTATAGATGGACGCGGAACTGGATTCAAAGGAGCCGATTTTAAAAAAGTGACACAAAAAGAATTGGGGAAATATGAAGTAGAAGATCAAATCGCAGCTGCTAAGAAATTAGGTGCTATGAATTACATCGATGCGAGCCGCGTAGGAATTTGGGGCTGGAGTTATGGTGGTTTTATGAGTTCTAATTGCTTATTAAAAGGGAATGATACTTTTAGCATGGCAATAGCTGTGGCACCGGTAACCAACTGGAGATTTTATGATTCTATTTACACAGAGCGCTACATGACGACTCCACAGGAGAATGCCAGTGGTTATGATCAAAACAGCCCGATCAATCACGTGGATAAATTAAAAGGAAAGTATCTTTTAGTTCACGGTAGTGCTGATGATAATGTACACGTTCAAAATACCATGAGAATGGTAGAAGCATTGGTACAAGCTAACAAGCAATTTGAATGGGCTATCTACCCAGACAAAAATCATGGGATTTACGGTGGTAACACTAGAATCCACTTGTACAACAAGATGACCAATTTCATCAAAGAGAATTTATAATCACAACCACCAACTAACCCTAATTATATGTCAACTGCAATTCAACAAAAACAACTATTCGGTCATCCGGTAGGTTTGTACATTCTATTTCTTACAGAAATGTGGGAGCGCTTTTCTTATTATGGAATGCGTGCCATACTGGTTTTGTATTTAACAAGTGAGACTGTTTCTGACAATCCAGGTTTGGGATGGACTGATGGAAGAGCACTTGCTTTATACGGCTGGTATACGATGTTAGTTTATGTAGCGTCCATACCTGGTGGCATAATAGCAGATAAAATTATAGGTCAGAAACGCTCCGTTCTTTACGGTGGCTTATTATTATGTGCAGGACATGGTATTTTATCTATAGAGCAAAACTGGGCCTTTTATACTGGACTAGCCCTTATTGTTGCTGGTGTAGGTCTTTTAAAACCAAACATATCCACTCTTGTAGGTGGTTTATACGAACCTGGAGACGATAGAAGAGATAAAGGATTTAGTATTTTTTATATTGGAATTAATGTAGGAGCAGCTGCGGCATCGATTATTGTAGGTCTGGTAGCTAAATCATATGGTTGGCATGCTGGTTTTGGATTAGCAGCAATTGGGATGGCATTAGGTCAAGTAGTTTATATGTTTGGTCAAAAGCACTTGAGCCACGTTGGTAACAAACCTGCAAAAGCGGTAAAAGACGACGGAAACGTTTCTATAGCACAGTTATTAAAAAACATGATTAGCAACAAAGGATCGCTATCTGCATGGGTTATTTTAACTATAGCTTCACTAGCCGCCCTTTTTATGTGGGACTGGGCTTATGGATTATTATTCTTGTTTTTATCTTTTGTCGTTGGTATGATGATGGCAATTTTTCAAGATCTAGACACTCAAATTGACAAAGACCGCTATGTTGTCTTGTTGCTTTCGTTTTTAATTGTCATTGTTTTTTGGGGTGCCTTTGAGCAAGCAGGTGGACTTATGAATTTATATACACAAACCAAAACAGATAGATTCTTTTTAGGTTGGGAAGTTCCAAGCGCAATTATGCAAGCTTTTAACCCTATGTACATTATCATTTTTGCTATACCTGTAGCAAGTGCATGGATTTGGTGGAAAAACCGTGGTAACGAAGCTTCTTCATTATTCAAAATGGCCTTTGGAGTCATTGTGATGGGACTTGGATTTGTCTTTATGATAGGAGCCTCTTTACAATATGAAGAATTAGGAGAGTCTGCATTGTACTGGCTAGCCTTGGCATACCTACTTCACACTTTAGGGGAATTATGCGCCTCGCCAGTAGCCTTGTCGTTTATAACAAAATTAGCTCCAATAAGATATGGAGCACTGATGATGGGTGTGTATTTTGCGGCAACAGGATTAGGGAATAAAGTAGCAGGAATTATTGGTGAAAGCGCAGAAGGAGCAGGTGAATTAACTGTATTTACCAGTATCACTGTTTTCTGTGTTATTTTTGGCTTATTAGTAATCGCTTTGCTTAAACCTTTAAAGCGCTTAACTCACGGAGCAGAAGATAAAAACAAAGAACAACTCGAACAAGAAGGCTATGAACTTGCTGACACTGAGTTCAATTAAAAACCCTGTTTTTAGTAAATAATATACACGGATATCAAGAATATCATTTGAAAATTATATTTTTAACAAAAAACGCACTGCTTCGGTGTGTTTTTTGCTTTAGTAGAAATTGTAAATTTGCTTTATGAAATTATTCCCTATTGTATTTCTATTGTTTTCGGCATTTAGTTTTTCTCAGGTCAACTGGATGAGCATGAATGATGCCCTTGCAGCACAGAAAAAAGAACCTCGCAAAATTTTGATGAAATCCTACACGGACTGGTGTCCTAATTGTAAATGGATGGATAAATACGCTTTCGCGAAAGCGGATATCGCCAACTACATCAACGAGAACTATTATCCCGTAAAATTTAATGCTGAAGGAACTGAAGTAATCAACTACAAAGGCGCTACTTACCGCAATCCTCTTAAAAAGCGCAACGATCGCGCACAACATCAATTTGCAGAATTTATAAGAATATTTGAATATCCTACACTGGTGTTTTTTGATAAAAAAGGAACCATTATCAATCCAGTTCCTGGTAAATTAGATGCTAAAAAGTTGGAAATCTATATCACCATGCTCTCAGACCAGACTTACAAGTCTATCAATACGGGGAAAAAATGGAACGATTACCAGCGTGATTTTAAATACAAACTCCAGGGTTAATCGATTGCTATTGCACCTTCTTCATAGGTGTTTAAAAATCTAATATTCATTTGATCACAAGTGACTTTCCAGGCCTCTACTACATTTCGATAATTAGATCCGTCGGCGATAATCATTTTCGGTTGAGTGTCTAGAATAAGTCGTTCTATGTTTATTTTAGGAGAGTGCGACAACAATACTGTAGCGTTCTTAATAGAAATATCATAGACGGCATTTTCGGCGATAACCACCAGTTGTGTGTCTTTATAGTGCACCAAACTTTGTAAATGGGCTGTAGACAACTTCTTGCCTCGATGATTTTCTATATTTTTTAATCGCTCTAAACTAATAACGGCTCTTGTAGAATCCATGACATGCAAATCAGTCAGTAACAGCACTTGATCCTTATTGCTCAAACTGACCGCACTTCCAGTAGCTTGATGCAGTACTAAAAACTGTTCTTCAGTGTAGGCATACTTTTCAAAACTAGTTATCCCGATCCAAAGTATCACAGATACGAGACTTAGGTGCAGCATCCAGTTGGGCTTTTTCAAGTAAAAACGTTCTTTTCTACTTCTCTTAAAATAAGGAACTAAAAACAAAACCAAACCAAACAGAGTCGTATACATCAAAATCGTTTCCCACCAGGTGATATATATGTCTGTTATAATAAACGCATCCCAAGAACTGATTGTAGCAACGGTTTCCATGATGAATTCCAGTATTACATTTAAAGCAGTCGTTAGCCAGTCGGTAGGAAACCCAATGAGCAACAAAACAATCAATAATAACGCAGCGCCTATAATCAATGGCAACAGGGGCAGTAGCAGTAAATTTCCAAGAATAAACAATCCGGGAAACTGATGAAAATAAAATAGGCTCACTCCTGCTACTCCTATTTGAGCTGCTATGGTTACTGTACATATACTCCAGAAAAAATCTTTGACCTTATTGCGCCAAGTCCATAATCCCACCAGTACCGGTTGTATCAATACAATAGAAAATACCGCCATATAGCTCAACTGAAAGCCCACCTGAAACAGCAATCGCGGATCATAAATCAGCAACACAAAAGCAGATAAAGTCAAACTGTGATAAACCGATCCTTTGCGTTTGAGATTCATACCTATAGCCACAAAAGAAAACATAGTTACTGCTCGCATAATGGAAGGTGACATTCCTGTGAGCAAAGCAAAAGACCATAAAAGGATAATAAGAACCGCACTTTGAATCCAGCGACCGTATTTCAGTCGTACTATTCTTTGAGTAAGAAATCTTAGAATCAGTAGAATGATTCCTACATGCAAACCGCTAAGAGCAAGAATATGAATGACCCCTGCATCTCTAAAGCTTCTGGTCAGCTCGGGATCAACATTTTGTCGTTGTCCTAAAACCAAAGCTTCAATCATCGCTCGAGGACGTTCCTTTAAACTGGATGCAGTTAGTTTATTTAGAATCGCATTTCTAACACCTAATAGAACGTCCATTCTGTCAGGAACCTTCTCTTCGCTCCATATGCGAGTTTGATCAACATACATCTGACCATAGACATCAATGGACTTTAAATAAGCTCTGTAATCAAAATCACCAGGATTAGGTGCAAATGCAGGTAAATCAATATGCTCATAAACGACTAGCCTATCACCTACCAGGTAACCCAGACTGTCAGCTCTTTTAAATAATACCAATACTTTTCCTGAAACGCTTTCTTGACCCAAGGACAATACCTCAGCATAAAAGCGATCATTAAATTTATTGGAGGTTAATCGTTGTTTTAGCTCAAAAGAAATGACCTGATCTTGAGCTTGTGATGGTCTGTTAATAAAGTGATTACTTGCTAGCTGATTATGAAACTGAATTTGAATTCCCCCTAGAAAAAAGAAAAAGCAGTAAACGGATACAGCAAAAAATGCTTTTGAAAAAAATGAATACTTGTTTATAAGCAAGGAAAGTACAGCAATCGAAAAAGATATGCCCAAGCCGTATAGATAATGGTGCGTAGGCAATTCTATACCGCTAGAAAAAATAATTCCTGCGATAAGAAAAAATAAAATTCTATAAAATGGATAATCAAGCCAGCGCATGATTAAATATACCTAATCTATTTTAATCGATTCTTCCAGCTCTTAAGAAAGCGTTTATCCAATAGGCTTCGTTTAAGGTAGACGTCATCACACCTCGCGATGTAGTGGAATGTATGAATTCAATTTCTCCGGGCGTTACTTTTGTAATCAATGCGACATGGTTGACCTGCCGCTTATTTTTACCAGTGGCAAAGAATAGAAAGTCGCCTTTTCTCACCTGATCCAGATCCAGCTCATCAGCTTTTGAATACATAGAACGACTGCTACGCGGCATGCTTTTGCCAGCTTCCTCAAAAGCCGTACAAATCAAACCACTGCAATCCATGCCCTTTGTGGTGGTGCCTCCATAACGGTATTTCACTCCTTTATAACGCATCGCATTTTCCACTACTTCGTCTATAAAAGGAGTGCTCTCTGCATAAGGCTTGTCATTTGATTCTACCTCCATTTGCGCTTCTTCTATTTCCTTTCCCTCGGTTTCGGCTCCATGGGTTTTAGGGCTTTTATAAACGCTAGCTCTCGGTGCTTGTGCCGCTTCTTTTTTAGTTGTAATTACTCTAGGCCTAGAACTTCCACATGAGGTAAGTCCTAAGTACAACAGTAACATTAATGATAATAAAACTATAGGAACAGATTTTTTATTACTGTTATTTTGCTTTCTATTTGTCTCTCTTTCCGACCTGCCGGCAGGCATAGCTCCTAGGCAGAATAAAAAGAAGTTGATGCCATACTTGCGATACGAAAGTGGAATAATTATACGCATACTACCCGTTAAATTTCAAAATGTTGTGTAAATAAATGGAACTCATTTTGTGTCTGACCCATGTAAAAAACACCCGTATAACATCTGTTAGAATTCCTTTTTTCAACGAGAATAACGCTGATAAGTAATTATTAATATACGACATATGACTGTTTTATTGTTCTAGCTTCTTAATATCATAATAAATCAAACCAGCCGTATTCTCACTGGCGCCTATGCCTCCCAGCTTTTTTTCCAACTCATAATAATCTGTAAAAATGCGATTGCGCTGTGTCGGATCGAGGATGGAATCCAACTCTTTTTGCAGTGTTTTCTTATTGAAGTTAGACTGTATCAACTCGGTAACCACCGGTTGATCCATAATGAGATTCACGAGTGATATGTAATCCAGTTTGACAATCCTTTTAGCAATGATATAGCTTATAGAACTTCCTTTATAACAAACTACTTGTGGCACTTTAAAAAGTGCCGTTTCCAGCGTTGCTGTTCCTGAGGTAACTAATGCCGCATGACATAAACTCATCAAGTCATAGGTGCGGTTCATGACTAAAGTTACTGGATAATCTTTGAGGTAGCCGCTATAAAATGACTCCTCCTGACCTGGTGCTCCAGCAATAATGAATTGGTAATCTGGATAACGATCTACCATTTCCAGCATGACACTCAGCATTTTTTTAATTTCTTGTTTGCGACTTCCTGGCAACAGTGCAATTAACGGTCTATCGTCTAGATGGTAGGTATCGATAAATTTGATATGATCTACCTGTTTCCTTTGCGCGATGGCATCAATTAATGGATGCCCCACAAAGTGTACTGGGAATTGATGTTTTTGCTCGTAAAAATCCTTTTCAAAAGGTAGGATCACATACATCTGATCAACATCTCTCTTAATGGCTTTGATGCGTCCTTCTTTCCACGCCCATATTTGTGGAGATATATAATAATGATTTCGGTAGCCTTTGATTTTTGCCCATTTCATGATCCTAAAGTTGAACCCCGGATAATCGATATAGATCATCGCATCTGGCTGAAAGTCTTCAATGTCTTCCTTGCAAATCCTGATGTTTTTAAGAATGGCTTTTAAATTGCTCAACACTTCTACAAAGCCCATAAAGGCAAGCTCTTTATAATGTTTTACAAGAGTTCCACCCTCGGCCTGCATTAAATCGCCACCCCAAAATCGAAACTCTGCCTTTGGATCTTTCTTCTTGAGCTCTTTTATAAGCAACGCCCCATGAAGGTCACCACTCGCCTCGCCTGCAATCAAATAATATTTCATAAGCTAGAATTCAAAATATAAAACTGCCAGTGCAGCAAGAATGGTTGCCAGTAGTACCCCACGAGCTTCATATGGCTGCATGGGTTTTTTAAATTTCCCAATATTTGAAGTGAGGAAAAAGAAAAACAGCACCAAGTTAAGCACAGCCCCTAAACCTATAAGTCCCCCTAAAAAGCCTTGGCTATACCCTTCTTTTATGATGTACTCAAAACCCTTGTCTGTAGCAAAATAAACATACAGATAAGTTCCTATTGTATTTGCAATAAGTCCTAAGATAAATCCTTTTAAAATCTTAATTACCAAAATTCCATGTATTTAGTTCGCTTATATAATGATGAGCGGTAAGGTCATATTGTGTAGGAACTATAGAAATATAATTATGAGCTAGTGCCCATTCATCGGTATCTTCTCCTTTATCGTTGTTTACAAATTTACCGGTAAGCCAGTAGTAGTCTTTACCATTTGGATTAGTGCGCTTGTCAAATTCTTCTACCCAATAAGCATTTGCTTGACGGCATATTTTCACCCCTTTAATTTCCTCTTTGGTAGCTTTTGGAATATTGACATTAAAAATAACTCCTTTTGCCATTCCTTTCTCTAGAACTTGCACAATAATTTGTTTTATATGCTCACGAGATGAGGCGAAGTCTGCATCATGAGAATAATCGCATAAAGAAAAGCCTATGGCTGGAATCCCTTCTATTCCCGCTTCCATGGCTGCACTCATCGTACCGCTATAAATAACGTTGATCGCGCTGTTACTTCCATGATTGATACCACTAAGGCATAAATCTGGTTTGCGATCCAATATTTCATGACTTGCCATTTTTACGCAATCTACAGGTGTGCCGCTTGTTGTATATTCCTTATGGTCGTAATCGTGTTGTAAAAACTCTTTCACATAAAGCGTGTCGTTGATGGTTATAGCGTGACCCATGGCACTCTGCGGGCTGTCTGGTGCCACAACGACTACATCACCTAGCTCTCTAGCGATACTTATTAATGTTCTGATTCCTTTTGCGGTAATACCATCATCGTTAGTAACTAGAATGAGTGGCTTCTTTTTATTTTCCATAAGATTTTTAAGGTGGTTAAAATTAAGTAAATTAGCCGTACCATGTAAGATTCTTGCCTTACTTTAACCAACTTAAATTGGCACGGTTTTTACATGCATAGAAAGAGACAAATGAAAATCCTTATGAATTTCCTAAAAAATAATTTTATACTAGCGGTTTTTACCCTACTTGTAGCAACTGCTAGCTGCAGTTTCACTAACGATAGGGTAGACCCTGGAGATAAAGAAAAAGAACAGTTACTCGTTAACTTAATTTCTCATGTTTTAAAAAGAAATCACTTTTCACCAGCTGACCTCACAGATGAATTCTCCAAAGATATCTTTGATAATTACATCAAGGACCTCGATCCTGGGAAAAGATATTTCCTAGAAAGCGACTATAAAGAATTTCAAGCTTATGAATATTTGATAGATGATCAAATACGCGATAGTAAAGTAGATTTATTCAATCTTACTTATGAAAGGCTCCTACAACGTCAAGAAGAATCTCAAAAAATATTTGCTGAATTAATCGAGAAACCATTTGATTTTTCCATTGATGAACGCATCAATACAGATTATGAAAAAATCCCTTATTCAAAAAATAGAAAAGAATTAAAAGATCACTGGAGAAAGCTTTTGAAACTATCTGCTTTAGGAACTTATTACGATAAGGTGGAAGATCAAAAAGAAAATCCAGAAGAAGAGCAAAAGAGTCTTGCAGAATTAGAAAAAGAAACTAGAGCAGAAATTAAGAAATCAATGCTAGAAAACTTTGATCTCACGGATGATGTAGAGCGTTTGGACTATTTCTCTGTTTTTGTAAATAGCATCACGACACATTTCGATCCTCATACTAATTTTTTTCCACCACAAAACAAAGATCGTTTTGACACTTCTATGAGTGGTAAGTTAGAAGGTATAGGCGCTAGACTTCAAAAGAAGATGGATTACATCAGTGTATTGGAAATCATTTCTGGTGGACCAGCATGGAAAAGTGAACTCATTGAAGTAGGAGATAAAATCCTTAAGGTCGCTCAAGAAAATGACACTATTGCTACCTCTATTGTAGGTATGAGAATAGGGGATGCGGTAGAACTGATCAAAGGACCTAAAGGAAGTAAAGTGATTCTAACTCTTAAAAAAGTAGACGGCTCTATTGAGGATATAACTCTTACAAGAGATGTCGTTCAAATAGAAGAAACTTTTGCTAAGTCTGTTATAGGACAAGACAATGCTTTTAGATTTGGGTTTATCAATTTACCTAAATTTTATTTTGATATGGAAGACCCTAGTGGTCGTGCTGCTGGTAATGATATCTCTCAAGAAATTAAAAAACTTAAGACCGAAGGTATGGACGGACTTATCTTAGACCTACGCAATAATGGCGGTGGTTCTTTAAGAGAGGTGATTGAAATGGCAGGATTATTTGTCGATGAAGGGCCCGTTGTACAAGTCGCTTTAAAAGATAAAAGAACACGAACTTTAAGAGATAGTGACAGTGGAGAAATTCTCTGGGATGGACCATTAGTAATTATGGTAAACGAATTCAGCGCTAGTGCTAGTGAAATTCTCGCTGCTGCGTTACAAGATTACGACCGTGCGGTAATTATAGGAAGTAAGCAAACCTTTGGAAAAGGAACGGTACAGAATTTTGAAGATTTGAACCAATGGGTACGTAATAATGAATACGGTGACTTAGGAGCTATCAAATTAACCACCCAAAAATTCTATAGAATTAATGGTGGTAGCACACAATTAGAAGGTGTAAAAAGTGATGTGGTCACCCCAGGAAGATTCAGCTATATTGAAGTAGGAGAACGCGACGAGCAGTTTCCACTTCCTTATGATGAAATTCCAAAGGCAGAATATGACAAATTTACTGGTTATGCAAATCTAGCCGAGTCGATCAAAAGGGCTCAGGAAAGAGTTGACGCAAATCCAAATTTTAAATTACTAGATGAAAACGCAAAATGGTTGAGCAATCAACGAGAGGATAATGACATCCCTTTAAATTTTATAGCTTACACAGAGCGATTAGACCGACTTGAAAAAGAAACGGAGAAATTTGAATCTCTATCTGACTACAAGAGCACTTTAGAATTTGACATGCTGGCCTATGAAAAAGCATTAGTTAAAACGGACAGTTCTTTAGGAGACAAACGTGAAGCATGGATCAAAAATCTTAAAAAAGATATTTACGTTGAAGAAGCCGTAAATGTACTTAAAGATCTGCGTATGAATAATATCAAAAATGACAACAAGACTAAATGGAGTGTTAAGGACTAATGTCTTTTAAAACTACATCATTAAGTTCTCTAGCGCTCCAAAAGTTTAAAAAAAACTTCTGGGGCGTTTTGAGTTTTTTTGTTATTCTATTTTATGCGCTAGTTGCCCTATTTGCTTACGTAATAGCTCCAGACGATACGCAATATGCCAACCAAATGCACATTTCTATACATTCCCAACCGCCAGGTTTTACCGTAGGTATGTTAGTTCTCCCCTCCACAACTGCTGAGTCTAGTTTTTGGGACTGGTGGAATGGAAAAAAATCTACCGTACAAGAAATCCCTTATGCCGATTTAAAAATCGATAACGGCAGTGTTTTCTACCGTCCTTTTGACGTGGACGGCAAGCAACTCTCTTTTGTAGATGCCAATTTTACCGTTGATAATGGATTAGAATTGTCTCGCTTTCGCGAAAGCTACACCTCACAAAAAACATTTCTATTAGGTACTGACAAGTATGGTCGTGATTTATTGAGCCGCATGATGATAGGGACAAGAATAAGTATCTCTATTGGTTTTGTGGCGGTCTTGATCTCCTTACTTATTGGTGTTTTTTTAGGAGCTATTGCCGGATATTACGGCGGTAAAATAGACGCTGCTATCATGTGGCTCATCAATGTAACCTGGTCCATTCCTACCCTACTGATGGTGATCGCTATAAGTATTGCTTTAGGAAAAGGTTTTCTCACTGTTTTTATCGCAGTAGGACTTACCATGTGGGTAGAAGTGGCACGTGTGGTGCGTGGACAGATGATTGTAGCCAAAGAATACCAATACGTAACAGCCGCAAAAGCTTTAGGCTTTCCTGATTTTAGAATTATTACCCGACATATTTTACCTAACATTATGGCGCCTGTCATTGTCATTAGTGCGGCAAATTTTGCAGCTTCCATACTTATAGAAAGTGGTTTGAGCTTTTTAGGATTAGGCGCACAACCACCTATGCCCAGTTGGGGCAGTATGATTAAAGATCATTACCAATACATCATTCTTGACAAGGCTTATCTTGCCATAGTTCCAGGAATTGCTATCATGACTTTAGTAATGGCTTTTATGCTCTTAGGAAATGCACTGCGAGACGCACTGGATGTAAAAACAAGTTAAATGAGAAAATACGTTTACCCATTAATCATTCTTGCCTGCGCAGCAGCTTACTATTTCTATGAGAATAAAGCTAATAGCACCTACTCACAAGAAAACCGCTCTACAAAAGATTTTCTGAACACTGATGTAAATGAAAAAGGGATCAAATCTTTATCTCTAAAAGATTTCTTACCATCATCTAAAAACCAAATTGTAAATCACCATACCTACAGTCTTTCTTATAACGAACAACATGAGCAAGCCGAATGGACGGCGCATGTTTTAAGAGCGTCAGACATCAACACTAGTAATTATAAAAGACCTTATTTTGAAATTGATGATCAAGTAACCACTGGAGCCGCTCACTGGCGCAACTACAAAAAGAGTGGTTATGACAAAGGACACCTCGTTCCCGCTGGAGATAGAAAATCTACCAAAGCTGCTCACGACGAAACTTTTTTAACCTCTAACATAAGTCCGCAGAGGCACGATTTTAATGCGGGTATCTGGAATACATTAGAACAAAAAACCAGGTACTATGCCAAGCGTTATTAGGAGCTTTATGTCATTACCGGTTCTGTCTTAACAGACGATTTAAAATCTATAGGAACAGAAAAGGTATCGGTTCCAGAACAGTATTATAAAATTCTGTATCGTTATGATGCAAATGGAGGTAAAATGCTGGCTTTTTTAATGCCGCATGAAAACTCAACCCAATCCATCTACAACTTTATTACCAGCGTAGACGAAATTGAAATATTAACGGGTACTGACTTCTTTGCACAACTTCCTGATAATATGGAGGATGAACTGGAAGCTGGGAAAAGTTCTAAGGGTTGGTAGTTTTTAGAGGATAGAAAATTATTAGAATCTATTAGAACCTTTTCTGCTAATTTCTTCCTATCTGCTAACTCAAGCGCAGTAAAATGCACTGCTTTATTTGGATCAAAATATTTAGTGTTCTGAGTGATCGTATCTATCTCACAGACAGATTTTTGTTAGAAGGATTTAATGCTTGCAAAAAAATGAATCAAAAAAGTAATTGACTTTTCATTCAGCTACGGTAGTATAACAGCACCTACTCAAACCTCATCGCCTTCACAGGGCTTATTTTACTGACAATCAAAGTAGGAATAATTAAAGCGATCAAACAAACTATAAAAGTTCCTAAATTCAAAGCAATCACATGCCACCACGAGATATAAACAGGCATCTCTGTCACATGGTAAGACTGAGGATCTAAGGTAAGTGGACTGAAGAAGAATTGGATTCCTATCAAGCCTAAACCGATGACATTTCCAATGATCAGTCCTTTAAACACCAAGTTCATGGCGTTGTAAAGGAAGATCTTGCGCACCGTCCAATTGGAAGCTCCGAGCGACTTGAGAACCCCTATCATATTAGTCCGGTCAAGGATGAGGACCAGTAATGCAGTAATCATGTTTATAATTCCTACAATAAGAATGATACCTATTATTCCAAAAATATTGCCATCTAACAGTGCCAGCCATTGAAAAATTGCAGGTAGTTCTTGTTCGATAGTTCTTGCATTTAGTTCTGAAGGCGTATTCAATTGTATGGCCCTTCCTACTTCATTAAGTCGGTCAAAATCATTGATAAAGATTTCAAACTTTCCTATCTGGTCGGCATCCCATTTATTGATGCGTTGTATATTTCTTATATCTCCTACTATAAATTTAGAATCGTATTCTTCTAGCCCGCTGTCATAAATTCCTGAAACCGTAAAAGCTCTTCCTATAGGCTCCTGACCGTTAGTTTTCATAAAATAAGTAGGCGCTTTGTCCCCTACTTTTAACTGTAACCGAGCAGCGATATCATCAGAAATAAGAATATCAAAAGAGGTTTGCTCCTGAGAAACATCTGGTAATTTACCTTCCACTAAGAAATCTTGTAAATATTTCCAATCGTAATCACCTCCTACCCCTTTGAGAATAATACCTTCAAAATCGGTTGCGGTACGTATCATTCCGCCTTTTGTAGCTACTGCTTGAATATGGGTAACTTCTGGTACAGCGACAAAATCTGGATAAAAATCCTGGTTACTTGAGATGGGTTTTATGGTCGTTATAGAGTTATTACGGTCAAAAAGCGACACACTTACATGACCATTAAAGGCACTTACCTTCTCTTTTATCTTTTTTTGTAGCCCCACGCCAGTGGCAATAGCTATTAGCATCACAATAATACCTATTGCAATTGCTGCTACTGCAATTTTTATAATCGGCGCACTTACGCTATTTTTATAACTTGTACTACTCTGTACCCTTTTAGCAATGAAATACTCTAGATTCACATTTTTTGATTCAATATTCAAATATACCATAATCGCTATGGTTGTAGGAATGACTTCCTGTAATTCTAAAACCAATGGTAACAATACGCCTACTTCACCTCAAGGAGAAAACTTTGTTCTTGAAAAAGACAGAGACCAAAAGCTTCTGATAGAAATAAATGATAACGAACCTATTCCGGCGGCTTACCTATTAGGAGAGTGGATTGAAAAACTAAAAGGCAAAAGAATTGCTTTAGTAGGAAATCAAACCAGTGTTGTAAAAACGGGAGATACTGTCGTTTCTAAAGAATGGGATATTAGGGATAAAGTGCGTTACGCACATCTAGTAGACACCTTACTGGCTCATGGAATAGAGATCAAACGTGTTTTTGCCCCAGAGCACGGTTTTAGAGGCACTGCAGATGCTGGCGCCAGCATCAAGGATGGCGTAGATGAACAAACGGGCATTCCTATCATTTCTCTTTATGGCAAGAATAAAAAGCCATTTAAAGAACAACTAGAAGACGTGGACATCGTTTTATTTGACATTCAAGATGTGGGCACTCGTTTCTACACTTATATATCTACCCTTCATTATGTAATGGAAGCTTGTGCAGAGTTCGACCGCAAACTCATTCTCCTGGACCGACCTAATCCTAACGGGCACTACATAGACGGACCTATTCTAGAAAAAAAGTATCAAAGCTTTGTGGGCATGCACCCAGTCCCTGTGGTACACGGAATGACTATAGGAGAATATGCGATGATGATTAATGGAGAAAAATGGTTGGATAAGAAGTTACAGGCCGACTTGGAAATTATCAAATGCAAAAAATATACACACGCTACTCCCTACAGCGTCCCTATCAAGCCATCTCCTAATTTACCTAACGATCAAGCTATAAATCTGTATCCTAGCCTTTGCTTTTTTGAAGGAACTGAGGTGAGCGTAGGTCGTGGTACTGAAATGCAATTTCAGGTTTATGGATCTCCATCTTTAGCAAAATATACAGACTTTGCTTTTACTCCGACGCCTAATGAAGGTGCCAAAAGACCTGTGTTTAACGGAAAGAAATGCTTTGGGGTAGATCTTAGAACTTATAAAAAACTAGATCATTTAGAATTGGCCTTTTTAGTAGACGCTTTCGCGAAAGCGCCATCAAAACAAAACTTCTTCAACCCCTTTTTTACCAAACTAGCAGGAACAACTATCTTACAAACCCAGATCGAGAAAGGAATGAGCGCACAAGAAATCGCATTGACATGGGAGAAAGGACTTGAAGACTATCAAAAAATCAGACTGAACTACCTACTTTATGAGTAATACTAACTAAATCGAATCATTATGGCTTCCTTTTTTGATCAAAATGCATATGAAGAATTACATTCTAGACTTAAAAATATAGAGCTAGAAACGGTTCCCAAATGGGGTAAGATGACCGCTGCACAAATGATAAATCACTGTCAAGGACCATTAAAGATAGCGGTAAATAAATCTGATATAACCATGAAGCCTAACTGGCTGGTAAAAGTGTTATTTAAAAAAATGATGTACAGTTCTAAACCGTACAGAAAAAACGTTCCAACCCCTATAATATTTAGAAGTACTGGAGGTTTTAACTTTGAAAAAGAAAAGCTGAGTTTACAAAAATATATGGATGAATTATGGGAAGATCGCGATAATGAGAGCCGCACTCCTCATCCTGTGTTTGGAAAATTTACTAAAGAACAGTGGGGTATTATGCAGTGGAAACATTTAAATCACCATTTTGATCAATTTGGGGTTTAGAATAGTTCTTTCTATTTATAAGAAAACATGGATGTATCAAACTCCAAACTTTAACCTTGTAATTATACCTGGCTATTTATCTTGAATAAGATATAAATACCTGCGCTGCTCAATTTGAGAAATAATCTTGTAGTTTTTAGTTACTTCATGCATATTGTAAATAATCTTCTCTTCGTTAGTTTTTACATCTATTGTTACACCAGTTCATAAGTTGCAGCATCAATTCTAAATTTCTTTAGAGTTTCCATTTTTGGACCTTCTATAGATATATTTCATTAGTTATAAAATTGAAAGTCATCATAAGACCTTTATCTCATACCTTTCTGCTCCTACTAAGTCTTTAGTTACGCGTACTTCTTCTACTTTCCAATTGCCTAAATACTTTTGATTTCTAGGTCCTTGTTTTCATAAGCTTCTTGTATAAGATAACTATAGCTTATTTCTGCTGTTATAGTATCTTTTTGTAGGTAAATAGATATTTCTTCTGAATTATATTTAGCTCTTTTATGACTTAAAACTAATAATTGATCCCACTATATAGGGTGAGCAGATTTCCTTGAGCCGACTGTACTACTAATTAATTTTGACCAAAAAAATAATCTGATCTACCATGTAATTAAGGAACTTTAATTTAAACGAATCGAACCTGTTATAAACCAAGTTAATGGCTTTATCGAGTTCTTCCTCCCTTTTAGCAGCATCCTGAATTGGCTCACGATCTACACTTTAAAGCTCCAAGTTCCAAAATAATCTTGTGTTTGCGTTGTAAGCGTCATCATCAAGACAGCTAGAATAGATTTTTTTTACGGTGTTATTTTATTGTGTCGAAGAAAATTTAAGCAATCATTACTTTGCCTTTACGCATTCAACATCGCCCATAAACGATCCTTCAATTCCATTAAATTAATCTGCGAGATAGAAGAGATAAACATGTAAGGTGCGCCATTAAAAGCGCCTTCTTTGTCTAGTCCTTCACGCATTTGCTCGATCAGTTCTTCATCCAGCATATCGCATTTTGAGATGACCACAAATCGTTCTTTATCCAGCATTTCTGGATTGTATTTTCTCAATTCGTTGACCAAAATATCATACTCAGCGCTGATGTCATCAGCATCTGCAGGTACGAGAAATAACAAAGTTGAGTTGCGCTCTATATGCCTTAAGAAGCGGTGTCCTATCCCCTTACCTTCTGCGGCCCCTTCTATAATTCCAGGAATATCTGCAATAACAAAAGTTTTAAAGTCCCGGTATTCTACAATTCCTAGATTGGGTTTGAGAGTTGTGAACTCATAGTTGGCAATCTTAGGCTTTGCTGAGGTAAGTACCGACAGCAAGGTTGATTTTCCAGCATTAGGAAATCCCACCAGACCAACATCAGCAAGGATCTTGAGTTCAAAAGTCACATCTAAGGCATTACTATCCATTCCGGTTTGTGCATAACGAGGCGTCTGTCTTGTAGACGATTTAAAGTGCCAGTTCCCACGACCACCTTTTCCACCTTCACAGATGATATACTCTGCACCGTCTTCTAAGATTTCGTGTACAATTTGACCTGTCTCTGTATCCTTGATCACGGTTCCCAAAGGAAGTTCCACAACAATATCCTCTCCATCTTCACCAGACCTGCGTTGTTTTGCTCCGTTTCCTCCTTGAGCAGCTTTAAAGTGTCGTTTGTATTTAAAATGGTACAGGGTCCAAAGGTTCTTATTTCCTTTAAGGATAATATGACCACCACGACCACCATCACCACCATCAGGACCACCTTTCTCTACGTATTTTTCTCTGTGCAAGTGGGTACTTCCTTTACCGCCACGGCCAGATTCTACAGTTACTTTTGTATAATCGACAAAATTTCCTTCAGTCATTTTTTTATGTATCAGTTGACAGTTTTCGGTTGTCAGTTATTTATTAGAAAACGGTTATTTGTTAATCGTTATTTGTTGCCAGTTAATGGCTAATTGGTATTCGACATGCCTTCAAACCTTTTCCCCTACCACTTCGGTAAGCCCGGTGCACCTATTAAAGGTTGAAATTTCTAGTTCTTCGATTTCAATCTCTGTAATTCATCCCAGCTTCCCAATTCGACAGTTCAAAACTTCGACAGGCTCAGTGAATCGCTCTCGCTCCAACCAGCATTCCGCTTCGATATTCTTTAATAGGCAATCGGTATTCTTCGAAACCTTTTCGTGATGCCTTCCCCTCCCAAAAAAGGTCGTCGGAGGCAAAAAGGGTGAGGTTTCTGATCTCTTCGATTTCCAGTTCAAGTTCAAGTTTAAATCTTCAACACTGAACTCTGAACTTGATTAAAGCTTATCAAACTCTACGCTCAATCGTTCTGTGATGGCGTCCATTTCTCCTACTCCATCAACACCATAATATTTATTTTGTGCTGCGTAGTAGTCTTTTAAAGGTGCTGTTTGCTTGTAATATACCGCGATACGATCTTTGATTACCCCTTCATTTGCATCATCTGGGCGGCCGCTTTCTTTACCTCTTTCTAACAGACGTTCTACAAGTACTTCATCATCTACTTCTAGCGCTACCATACCGTCGATTTTCTCATTTTTTGAGGCTAGTAATTTGTCCAATGCTTCTGCTTGGGCGTCTGTTCTTGGAAAACCGTCAAAAATAAAACCAGCAGCATCTGGTGTTTTTTCCACCTCAGCTTTAAGCATTTTAATGGTCACCTCATCTGGAACTAGATTTCCTTTATCCATAAAGGATTTTGCCAATGTTCCTAACTCGGTACCATTTTTTATATTGTAACGGAAAACGTCTCCAGTAGAGATGTGAACCAGTCCGTATTTATCTTTTAAACGAGTGGCCTGAGTTCCTTTTCCTGCTCCTGGAGGACCGAATAAAACGATGTTTTTCATGCGTTGTGTTTGTACGTAAAGTTCGGGCAAATTGCGCCCTAAATTATTATAATCCATGCCGTATCCCACGACAAATTTATTTTCAATATTCTTTCCTACATAATCGATTTTTAACTCTCGATCATATACCTCAGGTTTAAAAAATAGAGTGGCTATTTTCAGGTCTTGGGGCTGGTGTTGTTTTAGCTTTCGCGAAAGCGTATCTATCGTCAAACCACTGTCTACTATATCCTCCACGATCACAACTGTCCTCCCTGCTAGATCAATATCCAGCTCGTCACCCAGTTCAACTACACCAGTGGAAGTGGTTCCTTGATAGCTTTTGGCCCTTAAAAAACTCACCTCACAATCGTAATGAAACTTACGAGTAAGATCTGCCAGAACCATATAACTCCCGTTAAGAATCCCTAAAAAAACAGGGTTTTTACCTGCGAGATCTCTGTTGAGCTGGTAGGCGAGGTTATCAATGGCAGCAGCTATTTCCTGTGCACTCAAAAAGGGTTTAAAATAAAGATCGTGGATCTTAATCACAACAAATAATTTTTTGCAAAGATAATGATTAGTAAACAGTATGCAGCAGCAGTTTACCGTAGATGTAGGCACCTATAAATCGGCAACATCAGTATAAAAAACGAGTGGGTCACAGACCTCTATAGCTGTTCTAATTTAAGAAGAAAATGCGAATTATAAAGGAGTGATAGACCTGTTGCTGCTACCAATTCAAGTTCCAATTCAAATTCGAGTTCCAATTCAAGTTTCATTTCAATTTAACCGCTTATTTTTGAAACATGAAACAGACACAATTCTCATCCGGTTTTACATTAGGAATTTTAGGCGGTGGTCAACTGGGCAAAATGATGCTTTACACCACCAGAAAGTGGGACATTTCTACTTATGTCATGGATAAAGACGACAGCGCACCAGCTTTCCAGGGCTGCGATGTGTACTTTGAAGGAGATATTATGGAGTATGAAGCCGTTATGGAATTTGGCGAGCAAGTCGATGTACTGACCATAGAAATAGAGAATGTGAACGTTCAAGCCTTACAGGATCTCGAAGATAAAGGAATTGCTGTTTCCCCTAGTGCAAAAGTCCTCAACCTGATCCGGAATAAAGGACGTCAAAAATCCTTTTATCAAGATCAAAATATTGCTACAGCCGCTTTTGAAGTCTATCCAAAACCAAACCTAGATCACGATAGAGCCTATCCATTTATCTGGAAAAGTGCCGAAGGTGGTTACGATGGTAAAGGAGTAAAAGTGATTAGAAAAGCAAGCGATTTAAAAGATTTACCGCAAGTAGAATGTATCTATGAAGATATGGTAGATTTTGAAATGGAACTGGCCGTTATCGTTGCCCGTAGTGCTAATGGCAAAATGAAAACCTATCCAGTAGTAGAGATGGAATTCCATCCTGAAGCTAATCAAGTGGAATATGTGATCTGTCCGGCACGAATTGATAGTGGTATTTCTGATCGAGCAAGAGAATTGGCATTGCAAGTTTCTGAAGCATATGAGCATGTAGGTTTACTAGCTGTAGAACTGTTCTTAACTACATCTGGCGAACTTCTAGTTAATGAAGTAGCGCCACGACCACATAACTCTGGTCATTACAGCATAGAAGGTGCGATCACCGACCAGTTTGAGCAACACATCAGGTGCGTGTGCAATTTGCCATTAGGGGTAACCGAAAGTACGGTGGCTAGTGTGATGGTAAATCTCGTAGGAGAAGAAGGGCATACCGGTAAAGTCATTTACGATGGTATAGAAGATATACTAGCGTTACCAGGAGTGACCCCGCATATTTACGGTAAAAAAGAAACCCGTCCTTTTAGAAAAATGGGACATGTAACTGTCGTAGCTGATGACGTGGTAAAAGCTCGTGAGCTGGCCGAAATTGTAAAAAGTAGAATCAAAGTTATTGCAGAAGATTGATCCTATCTGAAATAAATCTCCCTTAACTTTCTATAGTTCTCTAGACCATCCCTTTAGGAATTATTAGTGTTGGTTTTTAGTAACTTCAATTGAAACGTTCGAAGTTTACTGCTATGATTCTATCAGCATTCAATGATAATGAGCTAATGGTTTTTGTACCATTAGTAAATTCAAAAACATAATTATTCAGCATCAATTTTGATGGAGTAATAAGCAAACCAACATTTTCTTGATCACCGATCAACACTGCATAGTCCCTATTAGACAAATGACTAATTTCAATAGTCACCTCTGTTTCTGAATTGTGGTATTTTCCATTTAAAGCTTGGTAATCATACTCCTTCCAGTCGCTTTTTTTCCTTGTTAGGGTAATGGGGGAATGATTGATATAGTAGGCCGTGACTTCCATCTCGCCTTTTCCATTTTCGATGAATTCTTGCTTAAAGTCTTTGTCAAATTTTTGATGAAAAATATTATCGGCTTCTCTTACTAATTCAATGTCATTTCTACCACTTCGTTTGAGATACAGTTTCCCATCCTCTTTTTTTAGAAACTCAAACGAAAAGTTATTCATAGTTAAATAGGTTCCTAATATCAGATCTTCACTCACGTAATTTCCAATCTTAGCAGGTTGGGTAACGAGGTATTTCTCGTCTTTTTCCAAGTCAAAAAAGAGGTCTGCCATTTGTCTGGTTTGCATAGAAGGAATAGATTTCCCTGTGTTGGTTAAGGTGAGCATTGAAATACTATCGCTTGGAAATCTAACAAGAGTAGCTTTCCAAGCACCAGTTGCACCTTCATGAAATTGGTATTTCAAACCTTTATATGCTCCAAACTCCAGTCCAAAACCGTAGTTATCGACCATTTCTTCTTGGACTAATTCTTGGCTTTTCTGTATCAGATTACTTTTAATTTCGCTCTTTACAGCGCCTTGAATCGTTTTCTCCCATTGAATTTGATCTGTTAAGGTGGAGAATAAATTACCATCTCCAACAACATTCCAAATCCAATCATAGGTAGTCCATGTATCAAAATTAAAATAGGCTCTTGCGATCGTTCCTTCTATTTGAGAGTAGTCAGACTCAAAAGATGTACTGGGCATATGGAGCTTTACAAACATATGGTCTGTAAATTCTTTGAACGATTTGCCAGACACTTTTTCGACAATTAATGCCAGCAAAATATAATTGGTGTTGCTGTAAAGGTAGGTAGTGGAAGGTTCAAAATTTAGATCTTTTTGATTTTGAATCAGCTCCAAAACATCGTGGTTATTAAAAGAGTGTTCCCACCAAGTTATTCCTTTTAAAGACCATAGATCATAAACATCTCTTATTCCGCTGGAATGGGTGAGTAAATTGACAATAGTAATTTCAAATTTAATATTTGGATACAGCTTAGGTAAATACTGACGAATGTCATCCGACAATTTTATTTTGTTTTCTTCTTCTAGAATAAGGATGGCTAATGCTGTAAACTGTTTCCCGTTAGATGCAAGATTGAATCTGGTATTTTTATCTATTTTAAGACTGTCCTTAAAATCTGCTATACCGGCATATTTTTCAAATAGCACCTCTCCTTTACTGATGATGGCGGTTGCAATTCCAGGTGCGTTTTTTGGTACGTCCTGCGCAGCAATACTGTCGAGTCTTTTAAGCTGATATTCTGAAAGTTTTGTTTGACTAAAAACTGTTCCAGCACAAATAAATAACCACAGGATGATCATCATTCCCTTTTTACTTTCCATCTTAGATCTTATGTTTTTATTCTACTCGGTAGGTCATTAATTTTCCATTTCCAATACTTGCAACCTTCCCAAGGTTTTGTTTATAGTAATTCAAATACTCAGCTAATTTCGTTTGGTCTCGATTAGTTAATTGAGTTGCTCTTATTACTAGAAGATTAGAATATTTTTTGGCTGGTGTTTCCAATTCTGCCTCTAATTCTATGATTTCGTATTCCCAAGACTTGTCTGAGTTTATCCATTTAAATCCAATTACTGGTTTTTTGGGCATCATGATATTCTCTTTATCGCTTTTGGTATCGTAATACAGCACATTCCCGTTTTCCATTCTGTAAAAGGTCTCAACCTCCTTTCCCCAAGAATATCTTATATGGCGCACTTGGTAAGTCTTATTATTGAATTGAACTTTTTTAGACAGGTCATTATGATAGACAAAAGCATCTGAGTTAACGTATTTAAACTTCGCATTTTCATTATTAATAGGATAGTATGAGTTTTGTTCCGTTTCCATTACTGTTTTTTTTGTTCCGCAACTAGCGGTAATGAAAATCAATAAAAATAAGATGATCATTTTTTTCATAGGCTTGACTAGAATCATAGAGGTATTACATAGAACACATGGCCTTTAAAAAGACGCTAACTATTCTGATAAACAGAAAGTTTTGCAATACCCTTTACAAGCTATATGCTATACATGTCTTAAGTTTATTTCCCACACTTAGTAAAGGAAACATTTAGGGCTGTTCTATTTTATACAAATCAGTTGTTATTTTTATAGACCTTCCATTTCAGTGCTTTTTGGAGCACCATCAATTGGCTCATTTTCCTTTTTAAGATAGGTATCTAAAAACTTTAGGATTCTGCTATAGGATTCTATTTGATTTTCCTTTTTAACAAAACCATGACCTTCATCTTCGAACAAGACATATTCTACTGGAACACCATTTTTTCTAACTCCAGCAACAATCTCATCACTCTCTACTTGTAAGACTCTTGGATCTTGCGAACCTTGCAACACAATTAATGGTTTAGTTACTTTATCGGTATGAAATAAAGGAGATATGCGTTTTAATCTAACAGAATCTGCCGAAAAAGGATCTCCCAATTCTAGGTAAAGAGATTTTCTTTGGGACTCCCAATAAGGAGGAATGCTCTTTAAAGTTCTTATCCAGTTCGTAACACCAAAAAGGTTGACACCTACATCAAACTCTTCTGGAGTGTAAGTTAATGCTGCCATAGTCATGTATCCACCATAAGAACCACCTATAATACCTATTTTCTCACCGTCAATTTCTGTTTGTGAAGCCAACCAATTTTTACCTTCTACACAATCTTGTAAATCTTTTTCACCGTGATTAAGGTCATCCATTTGATAAAATGTTTTTCCATAACCACTACTACCACGATTATTAACCGCTAAAACGGCATAACCATGATTGACCATATATTGAATAAGCGAACTAAACCCTTGACGGGTTTGTCCACCAGGACCCCCATGAACCCATACCATTGCCGGCACTTTGTTTTCTGCAGAGGCTTGAAGTGGCAAGTAATAAATAGCAGGAATCTCCACGCCATCAAAGGATTTAAAACGAATCACTTTGGCGGTCACTAAATCTTCAACATCTATAGCGTCATTAAGAACATCAGTTAATTTATACTGCTCTTTAGTTTCCATATTATAAGTATATAAGTCTGATGGTGCATTAGAACCACCCACATACATACGCATCCATTTTTCATCATCGCTAAAACCAACGCTGGTGATACTCTTATCCTCATAATCTGGCAAATCAATAGGTTTCATCGTTTTAGTATCTAAAACTTCAATGGCATTTTTACCATCCTCATTTACATAAACAACCATATAGGTTCCTTCAGAAGTAAAACCACTACCTGCAATATCCCAAGATTTTTCTAGCACTTTTTTCTTTTCTTGAGAAGCTAAATTATAAGACATTAAATAGGAAAACTCCCCACCATCATCTGTTGTATAATAGAATTTAGAATTGTCATTAGAGAAATCTTGAGACGAGTTCTTACTTTGATTTGAATTAATTTTAATCATTTCTTTAGTCTTTACGTCATAAAGAAACAAATCGCTATCATTGGTATTTAAGGATTTAGTTAGTGCAAAATAATTTTCATCACTAGACATTCCTGAAAAATTGAGTCCGCTATCATCTTGATAAATCATTTCAGAAGAGAAGTCATCAATTGACATTTTATATACATCAAAATATCTCGGATTTCTTTTGTTAGAGCCAAAATATAAATATTGGTCGTCTTTTGACCAGCCATAAAAATTGGATTTCGCACCTTTCTCTGGGGTAATATCTGTTATGTTACCCTCTATATCTCTTACAAATAAATGGTCTATTTCGTCACCATTACCATCGGCACGCAATAGCATTCTATGGTCATTTGGAAAATAAGATTCTGCCCTAATTGATGTGCTGTCTGAAGATGTAATCGCAGTCATTTCTCCTCCTTTAACAGGAATAGTATACACATTATTGATTCCAGAACGGTTACTAGAAATAAGTAAACTACTGTTATCTGTTGAAAAACTTCCACCACCTACAGCTTCGTTATCCATGAATTGTTCAATCGTATATTGCACCATTTCTCGATCGACTACCGCTTTGTCTGTTTGGTCTTCTTTACAAGAAAACAGTAGTACCATTAAGCAGCATCCTAGAAGCTTCGTTTTCATAATAATAGTCTTTAAATTATTTAATTAAAAATACACTATTCCAATGAATAATTGATTTGCGCCTTTTGTAAGGCAAAGCATATGAGGTTGATACAAGATTTCTTACTTGATGTGAACCACTAATGGAGCAAGAAAAGACCTATAGAAGATTCCAGCAGTCTCGATAGTTATCTAAATTTTTAAGAGTTTAGTAAACTGCATCGCACCTGCTCCAACTGCCCTTTTTTTCCCTACCGAGTAAAAATCTATAGGTACAGATCTCCCCTCTTAAAACCAGCTTCTTCCATTTTAAGACCTAGAAAAAATATCCTTAAACTGATAAAAGAATCGCTCTATGAGTCGCAAGTCTTCGGTTACTGTTTCGGCGATGACGCTGGTTTCTTGTTGGAGTTTTAGTTCTTTTTTATAAGAGGTAATTAAGGTGTCTGAAAGTGCTATTTGAACATAATAAAAACCATCCTTGTCTGGAACTTGGGATATGGTCGTTACTTTTCCTTCTAAAACGCCAAATTCTGTTTCTGGAAAATTTTGAAGTTTTAAATAGGTCTTTTGTCCAGCTCTTAATTTGCCAGAATTTAACATGGGAGTTTTTAAGGCAGCAATGTAGGCCTCGTAATTTTCTGGAAATACCGTAAATAGCAAATCGCCTTGCTGCACTTGCTGGTCTTCTTGCCAGTATTGCGTAAAACCCAAAAGCCCATTCATTGTGGCTCTTAAAATATACAATTGCTCATAATCGTGAACTGCTTTTTTGAGTTGGATAAAAGACTGTATGACCGCTTTATACAATTGCAAATCTTCTTTAGTACGGCTTATTTTAATACCTTCTAGCGAGCTGGAAGTATTGCTCAACTGATTTCTTAACTGAGAAATGCTCGCATCTATACTTTGATAAGCACGCGCATTTTGAGCATATTCCAATTGTTTTAATTCATATTCTTGCGCTGCAATCACTCCTTTTTCAAAAAGTACTTTATTGCGATCGAGCTCTTTCTTTTTAAAGTCTAATTCTTTTTTTTGTATCCGCTTTCGCGAAAGCATATTCCTCAACTGAGCCTGTAACTGAATTCTAGTAGATCGATTTGCTAAGGCATCGTTGTCAAAGGGTTGCAAGTCCTTATTGAGCTGGTACTGGATATAAGCATTTTCAAAAACAGCAAATGGCGCTTCCAGATCTCCTAAAAAAAGAATGGGCAAACTGTCCAAAGGAAATTGAAAATTCTTTTTGTCATAAGTGATCGTATCGAGAACCTGCTCCAGCAACAGCACATCTTTGTAATTTGCGGCATTTTGAAGTACAGCGAGAATAGTACCTGATTGTACTTTTTGATCATTTTGAACCAACAAATGCTGAATGCTAGTGGTGATCTTGCTGTATTCTTTTTGAGGTGGCACTGCGGTAGTAATAATCCCTTGTGACACAATAATATCTGGATATTTTACAAACCACGAGATGAATAAAAGCAACAGGATCACGATTAAAAACAAGGTATTCCCATACCTGATGATGCTACTAGGTACTTTAGTGAGAATTTCTTGTACTTCTTCACTGCGCAATTCTATGTCTTCTAATTGGTCTGGCATACTATTTTCTGCAAAGGCGGAAATCTTTTTTATTATTCTCTATTATTAATTTTAAATGTTCAATTTTTAATAAGTCTTATGTGGCAACGCTACCAATCAACCAAGCATTTATTTGTCAAGCCGTCGCAGGACGGCTTCGCTACCTTCTATCTCGATAATTTTGAATCGCATTTAGAGAAAACCTCAATGCTCGCTATTGTTGCCTTTTCGAGATCTGAAACTCATGAATCCTATTTCTATAATCTATAATCCATATTCTCAATCCGAAACCTTTTCCCCAACCCTGAAGGGTTAGGTTTCTGCAAACGAATAAAGCTTGTGTTTCCGCAACCTTTAGGGTTGGGGAACGGAAACCAAAACTCCATCCGAAACCTTTTCCCAAACCCTGAAGGGTGCCATTTCTAGCTTTCGAAATATCAATTTTATACCTCCAAAAGTCTTACATCCTAAGTCAGCAACCTTATCGCACCGCGGTAAAAAACCCATCCCTAGCCCTTCCCAAAGGGAAGGCAATTCTTACTTTACATATTTCTAGCTTCTTAGATCCTTTCAAGCAATAGTTAGTCCTACGTCATAAGTCAGCAACGTTGGCGCGCAGCGGTAAAAAACCCATCCCTAGCCCTTCCCCAAGGGAAGGGAATTCTTACTTTACATATTTCTAGCTTCTTAGATCCTTTCAAACAATAGTTAGTCCTACGTCATAAGTCAGCAACCTTAGCTCGCAGCGGTAAAAAACCCATCCCTAGCCCTTCCCCAAGGGAAGGGAATTCTTACTTTACATATTTCTAGCTTCTTAGATCCTTTCAAACAATAGTTAGTCTTAAGTCCTAAGTCAGCAACCTTTGCGCACCGAGATAACAAGCCAGTCTTTTTTCTTGAATCTTGACTCTTCTTTCTTGAATCCTATTTCTATATTCCATATTCCATAATCCATATTCGGTATTCAGTATTTTAATTTTGGGTTTAAAACCTCTGAGGTTGCCTTATTCACACCTTCTTTTAATGACTACCTTTTTTCTAAGGCGAAACCTCACAGGCTATTCCATCGTAGTTTTTCCACATCCCACCTTCCTCATTCCACATCCCTCATCCCTCATTCCTCATTCCCTTTTCTCTAATTCCCCAACTCCAACTGATTCTTAACCAAATCAAAATAATTGCCTTTTGCAGCAATCAAACTTTCATGAGTTCCTTGTTCTACGATCTTGCCTTGATCGAGTACCACGATCTGATCTGCATTTTTTACGGTGCTGAGTCGGTGAGCGATGACCATCACTGTTTTATTCTTGAAAAAGGTGTTGAGCTTGTCCATGATGACCTTTTCATTATTGGCATCCAATGCGCTGGTGGCTTCATCAAAAAACAAAAAATCAGGGTTTTTATACACCGCTCTAGCGATTAATAAACGTTGCTTTTGTCCCGTGCTGAGTCCTATTCCTTCCATCCCTATTTGGGTATTGTAAGAAAGTGGTAAGGATTCTATATAATCCCTAATATTTGCCACATCTATCGCATGAGCTAGTTTTTTCTTATCGATGTAATCATCACCTACAGCTATGTTATGAGCGATGCTGTCATTAAAGATATATCCTTCTTGCATAACGACACCACAACTGTCTCGCCAGGCGCTTTGGGATATGTTTTTAAGATGGTGCTGCCCTAATTTAATAGTTCCTTCTATAGGATCGTAGAATTTAAGGAGCATTTTCATTAACGTAGTTTTTCCACTACCGCTCACTCCTACCACGGCGGTTACTTTATGAGCCGGAATAGTTAAATTCAATTCTTCTAAGACCAGCTGCTCACTTCCCACATATCTATAGGACAAGTTTTCTAATGTAATATCCTCCTCTGTGGAGTAATCGCTTATTTTTTGGGTTGGGTCAGATTCTTCATCTTCTTTGTTATGGATTTCACCCAATCGCTCTAAAGAGATTTTAGCATCTTGCCACTCCTTTATAAAACCAATCAACTGTCCTATAGGTGCGTTGAGTTGGCCTACTATATAACTTATCGCCAGCATCATCCCCAAGGTAATATCTCCCGAAATCACTAAGGTAGCCGATAATACGGAGATAATAATATTCTTCAATTCATTGATAAAACCAGAACCTACCGACTGGTATTGTTCTAGGGCAAGACCTTCCACCGCTACTTTATACAATCTAGCCTGTGTAAATTCCCAGTTCCAGCGTTTGCGTTTCTCGGCATTGTGGAGTTTGATATCCTGCATGCCATTGATGATTTCTATGACCTTACTTTGCTCCTGGCTTACCTGAGCAAAGCGTTTGTAATCGAGGTCTTTACGCTTTTTAAGAAAAATAACAATCCATAAAAAATATAAAAAACTACCCAACGCAAAAACTCCAAAAATACTCACATTATAATACAACAGCACCGCAGAAAAAATCACCAGATTCACCATAGAAAACAGCACATCTAGGGAAGAGGTGGTAAGGATACGCTCAATGCGCCTGTGGTCATTGATGCGTTGTAAAATATCTCCTGTTACTCGAGAATCAAAAAAAGCAATAGGCAATTTCATCAACTTGATAAAAAAATCAGATACCAGCGAGATATTGATGCGCGTACTCAAATGCAATAAAATCCAACTTCGCACCACTTGAATAGCCGTACGACCTGCAAACAAGGCCAGTTGAGCAAAAAGAACCAAATAAATAAACTGAACATCTTGATTTTTGATCCCTATATCAACGATACTTTGGGTAAGAAAGGGAAAAATTAATTGCAGCATACTGGCTGCAATAAGCCCTAACACTAGCTGCCACAAATACTTTTTGTACTTCAATACATAACGAGAAAGAATAGAAAAACCAAATTCCTTTTTTTCTTCTCCAGTAGTTTCTTGGTCGTATAAAGCAGGTGTAGGTTCTAGAAGTAATGCAATACCTTCTTCAGTTTCATTGGTCGCATCTTTTCCTATCCAAAGATCTAGAAATTCTCTTTGATTGTATTTTAAAAGACCGTGTGCTGGGTCTGAGATGTGGTAGGTAATATTCCCTTTCCCATCTTCCGTCTTCCCAAAGGGAAGAAACCTTTTTGATTGGGTTACTTTATACAACACCACATAATGATTGCCGTTCCAGTGCAGGATGCAGGGCAATGGTGCTTCTTCCAGTTGTTGTGCATTGACTTTAACTCCTAGAGAACGGAATCCGATCACCTCAGCAGCATTGCTGACTCCTTGAAGATTACTACCTGTTCTTATAGTTTCAGATAGCGTGCGCAATCTTTGAATATTGATAGATTGCTTATAATGTCGGGCAATAATTTTAACACAGGTAGGACCGCAATCTTTGAAGTCGGCTTGTTTATAGTGTGGAAACGCAACCACTTTAAGATTTAAACACTTTTTTCAATTCCATTTCTAATTTGGAACCATCAATTAAATCATAATTTAAAGAAACAAAACCATATTTGTCATTGTAATGAATAGTCAATTTAGCTGAACCTAAATTACTTTTTCCCCCTGCCTCAATTACAACACAATTCAATTTGCCAAATGGCGTTTCTATAAACTCAGCTCCTCGTTTTACATATTTATTATTTAAAGTTACGCTCTTACGCTCAATATCAATGTCCCAATCATCTGGATCAAGAACAATTCCCTGACTCCATTCATTTTTATCGAAGTTTATATACGGAAATGGTGCAAATTCAAGAACTTTAAAAATGTCTGAACGAGGTGGATGAATCCAAAGGCGAGAGCTGTTTTTAATCAATCCTGTTGCTTCTTCGTCTATAATTTTTTCATCATCGTAATAATTATAAAGGATAGTTTGTTGGTTGCCGTTAATCTTTCCATCCAAAACTTTCATCACCAATTTACCATGAGAAAGTTCTTTTCTTACTAGAGGTTCATTCTGTGATTTATGGTCAAAATCATATTCATTTTCACTCGTAATGGTGTAATATGAATAATTAAATTCATAACTCCAATTAGGAAGATAAACAATTGTAGGAGACTTTCTATGGGTCATACAGGAACACGCAATAATTAATAAAAAGGCTTTGAAAAGAAGTTTCATATTAAGTTATATTTATTTCTGTTTTAATTCCAAGATGCTGTATAAGGGTCATAATTACATTATAATGGTTTAGAATAAGACTCATTATTTTCAGTAAAAGCACGGCAGTCTGTGCATACATATGTAAGCTTCCCCTATTTAGAACTGTTTGTTAATCCAAATGTATCGTTTTTTTCCGTTTTAAAATAAGTTGGCTTTCTCTTCATACTATTACTTTAAAGCCAATCTATTTTAAAGTGAGCCTAGCGGCAGCGACACGCTGCTCTTGAGCATATCTTACAGGTGATATACTACCCAGTGAATCGTGCGGTCTATA
>Ga0307966_1000393_pt1 | contig 36438 bp, 30 predicted proteins | sample OrgLakmetagen646_FD_203141 | JGI IMG/M metagenome (GOLD analysis project Ga0307966, IMG submission 203141) | Saline water microbial communities from Organic Lake, Antarctica - #646 | ecosystem: Environmental > Aquatic > Non-marine Saline and Alkaline > Saline | place: Antarctica: Organic Lake... | reverse complement strand
TCTATGAACACAAAACATATCCAACCCCGAGAGGGGTTGAACCAGGACTCATTTGATCAGAAAAAGCGGTTCCTTGAAATCCCAATCGATACGTTGTTGAACCCCTTCAGGGTTCTGGATTGTTGTGCATTGTCCACCCCGGGCTGTCGCCCGGGGCTATTGAAGTTGAACCCCATCCGGGGTTCATTGCAGCCATTCACAACAATTATTTTTATGAGTGCCTTGCTCACTCTTAAGTTGACGCAGATCCCTAAAGTGGAGCCCACCCGCTGTGGTATTCATGATTCGCGGTCCTGGCGTCTGTGATTCAAAAACCGACAAAAAAACTATGAAAAATCGTTTCTCCTCAAAAGATACTGACTTTAATCCTATTCATCCTTTCATCCGATGAACCTATTAATTCATGGGATTAGCAGCTATGACATCAAAGGGTAAAGAATATCGTATATTAGATACTTCATGATGGCAAAGGAGAGGCTCAGGCAACTAACCCATTCAATTATTTTTATCAAGCAGCTAAATCGGTAATAAAGGGGTCATAGGAGTAGTTCCGCACACGACAATATATAAATATGAGATTTTTTGTACTCCCAATTTTGTTATTCGTACTGGCTCCTGGGATTTGGGGCCAATCTATAGAAGGACCTGAGCAGGTATGTCTGGATGAGTGTTATACCTATCGCTTGCAACCGGTGGATGCGGATGCCATCTGGCAGGTGACAGCTCCCGATGGCTCGGATGTTCCATTCACCTATTCTACGGATAGCACGGAAATTGAAGTCTGCTTTTCGGAGGTGGGGATATATACCCTTAGCCTGGATGCAGAGCCGGGCAGTGGGCGCATAGAGTTAAACGTTTTTTCGGGTGACTTTACAGATCCCGTGCTTGAATTAGTCGGTCCTCTGGGCTGCGAAAACCCCTGGCTTGTGGGTCAGAATTGCATAGAAGTCTGTTACGGTCAACTCATCACCTTGCGCGTAAGAGATATTGTTTTTACTTCCATGGATTGGTCGGTTTCCGGGCCCGGAAATGTTGTGACCTCAAGTCCTAACGAGATTACGATTCAACTGGACTCGGTTACGGGAAATTTATTCATCGGGTATTTTGGACGCGCGGGCGACGATTGTGTGACTGAAGGTGGAAAGTGCTTGCTTCTCGTGGAGCCCCCCGAAGCCGAAATCGGGAGCGCTGAATTTGGGATTATTTCTGACTCCATTGAAATTTGCCAGGGCCAGAGAGTCCATTTCGAAAATGAATCGAATGCTCCGGCGATCAGTTGGGGTTTATCTCTAGGTGCCTCAGGCGATGGAGAAGCTTTTCAATATCGCTTTTCAGACCCTGGAATTTACGAACTGAGTTTAACTGTGGGCGTCGATTGCAGCTGTACCGCTGTGAAGACCATTTCTGTGATTGTGAACCCAACACCAGCCCCCGAAATACAATGCTTAAGTGACGTCTGTCAAGGAGATACTGCTCTGTATGAAACCCAGGCGGGTTGCGCACCCTATCAATGGACTATTGAAGGAATGGGAACGGTGCACAGTGGCGGTGGACCGAATGATGAGTTCATGGAGGTCATATGGACCGGGGGTTCCACCGGATGGGTAGAGCTCGAACACGCTTGCGCTGAGGATTGCCCCTCTCCCGCCCGGGAGCGCATTGAAATTTTAGGTTCCGATATGCAGATCGAAGGGCGGACGGAAATATGTCCCGGTGAGGTCTACTCTTATCGAGTGCCCTCGCGCGATGGAACTCGATTCACCTGGAGCGCAAATGGCGGTAATTTTCAGGGATCGTCACTATCCAATGTAGTTCAGCTGAGCTTTAATGCGTTTACCTCCAACCCTTATGTGGCGGTTGAGATCGACGATTGCACGCGCGGCTGCGTTCAGCAGGATACCCTTTTTGTGAATCGAGTGAACCCCTTTTTATTAGAAGGGCCTACAGCGCTCTGCTTTGGATCGGAAGGAAGTTGGCAAACGACATCCGGCGGAAGTACCGTCTCCAGCTTTTGGCAATTGACCGGGCCGGATGGTTCCGTGGTAGATTCTTCGTTGATGGCCAGTTCAAGCTATGCCTTTACTTTCACTCAGGAAGGAAGATACACCCTGGTGGCGCAACCACAAGCAGATAACTATTGCTCTCCTTTCCAGGAACGAACCATTATCATTCGCCCGCCCTTACCCGCGCCGGGGGATATCTTGGGCGCAGATACTATTTGTCCGGGAAACTCTTACTGGTATGAAATGTCCACTTCCCTTCCCTCCGGAGCTACCCTGGAATGGGTGGCTATTCAAGATGCGGATTCCAGCATTCAAAGTGGTAATCCCATTCGGGAGGTTTGGCAGAGTAATACAGACAAAACGCTGCTTTCCTATTATCGAGACTTATCCACCGGATGTATCAGTGAAGTTCGAGCTATCGATATTGAGGAAATCGGCACGATTGAAATTGTAGGTCCCGATAGCCTATGCCGGGGCCTGGAAGGCACCTTTCATCTACAGGGAGCTCCTTTTGATGAGGTTTCCTGGTCGGTGGACCCTGGCTCCGGAGCAAGAATCATTGATCAGATGGGACAGGACTCCATACGGGTGCTCTTCTCGCAAAGTGGAACGGTCGAAATTACCGCCGCCATCTGCGGGCAAACGGCTATGAAGTCCATCCGCGTATTGGCTCCTGCAGCTTTAGATGTCAGCGCACTGGAATCGGTGGGCTGCGGCATTGAATTCACTGAACGCGAAGTGGACGGAAGTCTCTACGATTCTCTGTTTTGGTATGAGAATGGCAATGTAGTTTCTACCCAAGAGCGGACTGAACTCCGCAGGGGCCAACGAAACATGCTGGTCGTATACGATGCATTCGGTTGTCGGAACCACGAGGCCTTCAGCATTCCATTTACGGATTTTGAACGGCCAAAAATTCGAGCTCTAGGGTCGGTTGTTTTTTGCAATGGAGGGATATTATCTATTGTCCACGATCTTTCGGACACCACCGGATTAGATTTGGTATGGTATCAAAATAATATGATCGTAGCGGAAAATCTGGATACCCTATCGGTCACGGAAAGTGGAATTTACCGCTTGGAAGTCACTGAACGCTCTACTGGTTGTACTTTGGAGTCCACGGGCTTGCTCATTTGTGAAAGTTGCGATCCCAATCCGGACTCCACCGTTGTCGTTTGTCCTTCTATTCCGGGAGGTGGAATGAACACCGCCTGTGATCCCAGCATCGGGACATTGAATGCAGATTTTGGCTTTTTTGTGGATAGTGTGCGTTCCTGTAACCAAATCGTATTTACCGTTGAACATCCCGATGCAATACCCAATACAGCTCAATGGAGGTACTCCTTAGGCGGCATTCCAACCACGACGGTTGGGGATAGCGTAATTATCGGCTTCGATGAGATCGGAGACCAATCCGTATATGTTTCCGCCTTAGGAATCAACTCCTCCGGCGATACTGTGATCTTTTGCCCGCAAGAGGTGGAGATTTTCATCCCCGGGCAGGTGAATATTCGGTCGATTAGTACTTGTTTTGGCGATAGTACAGTGTTTCAGCATCGGATAGAATTAAGCCAATGGGTGACTATTGATAGCTTCCTTTGGACGTTTGGTGATGGCGAAATAGAGAATAGTGAGTTGAGTCCAACGCATGTATATCCCGATCCTGACCTCTATTTTCCAGCGCTCAGCGTAGCGCTTTCAGCAGGCTGTGATGTGCGAGCAGAAATCGTTACTGAAGTCCTTTCACTCCCCAACGCCGCCTGGGCCGGCGATAGCAGCGCCTGTGCAAATACATTGTACGAAGTAGAAGCTTTAGGCTCGGCCGAGTTTTTCGAATGGCGCTTTGGGAACCCCCTACCGGATTCGCTTCAGGCGATTCAGCCCCAAACGGGCTATCGATTCGACAGTGCGGGCCTGGAAAGCGTCCAATTGACTGTAGAAGATCTTTTGGGTTGTCGACAAGACAGTCTGCGTACAGTAGTTGTCAATTCCTATTCCGGTGCTGATAGCATTGCTGTTCAGCCGGATCTACCCGCCTGTGAAGGAAGTTGGGTGGAGCTCTCCGTAGTGGGTGCATTTCGGGATCTGCTCTGGTCCAATGGATCGGATAGCTCTACCGTTCTTGCCGATCGTCCGGGCTCCTATGAAGTTACGGTTACAGATGATAATGGATGTCAAAATGAACTCGGTCCTCTTGACATTGAATACGCAACGGCTCCCAACGCGCAAATTCGGGCCTTTTCACTTTCGGGTGGCGGTCGATACAGCGGAGACACACTCGAAATTTGTGTCGGGCAGGCCGTCGAACTTCGATTACTGAGCCTATCCGATGATTATACGCTAAATTGGTCGGTGGGTGGCAGTTCCCCAGTCATTCGATATGATGGAAATGTTTTGGACCTGTTGGATGAGGGGCTGTTCCACTGGGAACTGACCGTCACAGACACCACAACGATGTGCTCTGCCACCTCCGAATTCTCTGTACGTGTCAATCCCCAGCCGGACCCGGCGGTAATCGTCTCGAATCAATCCCCTCCTTATTGTGCGGGAGATATGATTGAATTGCGCGTAGACAATCCGCAGCCCGCTTTGGACTATGAATGGAGCACGGGCGCCACCGGACAAAACATTACAGTCAGTAATGCTCAGGCCTACCGGGTAAGCGCCACGAACGCCTTTGGATGCGAGTCAGAGAGTGCACCCTTTTTTATCCATCCCCGCCCCGATGTCGGAGTTTTTCCCCTTGGGTGCTATGCCAATTGTGGTGAGGTGGAGATCTGCTTACCCCTGCAGGAAGGTACGCGGCTGGTAGAATGGACGCGCAATGGACAAGCGGAGCCCATTCCCTCTTCATTGGATCCACTGCGCATAGACTCCTCTGGACAGTATGCCGGAGTCATCGCGAATGCATTTGATTGCGAGGAACAGACGGATTCCATTCGCTTTGATATTTTCTTCGATGCCGGCTTAGTGAATGGCCAGGTCTTTCTCGATCGAAATGGAGACGACATCTTCAATATGGGCGACTCCCTGCTTTCCGGGGTCCCCGTGTGGATCATTGAAAATGGCATGGTGGTGGATTCTACCCTTACGGATAGTATTGGTGAATATTTGTTTGACAATGTGCCCCTGGGTGATTATACCGTAGAGCTCAACGGTTCGGGGCTGCCGGCCAACTGGTCGATCGTCCGCGGTCTGGATAGCGTGCAACTGACCGATTGTGGACAGGAAGAGGAAATTGCCGCATTTATCCTTCAGGACTGCCCCTCCCTGGTCGATAGTGTAGACCTCACTGCTTGCTCCGGAGATTCTGTCCAGGTGGACGGAATATATTATCGGCAGGACACTGTCATAGAAATCATTGAAATCGTGGATGACTGCCCACAAGCTACCGTCTATGACTTATTGTTTTTCCCGGGAGGAGATACAACTGACTTGCAGCAATTGGGCTGCACAGGCGATACCCTTACTATTATGGGAATCTCCTACACTTCGGATACCCTATTGATTCAAAATTTTGCCAATCGCTTTGGCTGCGACTCGACGGTGTCTCTGGAGTTGATTTTTCAAACGGAGCCGGTGGTGGACACCCTAGTGGCCCTATGTCCGGGAGATTCTGCCCTCGTGAATGGGAATTGGTATCTCAGCGATACCAGCTTTTCCTATACAGGGTCGCTGCCGGGCCTCGACTGCGAGGTGCGATTTGATGTAGACATTCGGCAAGTCATGGACTGGGATGTGGTGATTCAGACCGAGGACGCCTGTCCGGGAGCATCGGATGGAAGTGCACTGCTGCAATTCGGTAACCGCAACCTCAATGGGATTCGCTCTATCGAATTCGACGGTCAGGAATCTGTCCAGCTCGAGTGGCTAAATTTAGCTGCCGGCAGCTATTTACTCACCGTAGAGGATACGAGCGGTTGCGCCTATTCCGCAACCGTTGATATTGCTGAGCGGGAAGCGATAGACATTTTCCTCCCCGAAATCACGGTCGGTTGCGAAGATGAATCGTCCGAATTGGTCGCCCTTTATCAGGGAGGCGATAGTACGGGCTTGAGTTACGCCTGGGAGAATGGCGTTAGTGGACCAGTATTGAGCGTGCAACAAGCGGGAGAATATCTCCTTCAGGTAGAGACGGAATGCGAAACCCTGGAATTGATAGGGCGCGTGAGTTTAGATCCGGAGGAAACCGGACTCAAGGTTTTTGTACCCAATGTATTTAGTCCCAATCAGGACGGCATCAATGATGTATTTCAACCGAGTTTCTCCAATCCGGCCGCCCTGGAGTCCTATCAACTCCAGATTTTTGACCGTTGGGGCGCTCTTTTATATGAATCTCAGACGCCCACTAACGGCTGGGACGGTCAGCATCGCGAACTTTTGATGAGTCCGGGGGTGTATGTATGGCGCATGGAATGGACTTCTTCTTCTTGCGCCGGCGGCAGCCGGGGAGAAGAGGGTGGCTCTATCACTTTAGTGAGGTAGAAGTGACTGGTCCGCTGGGGGGAACAGATGCCCGTTGGCTTAACGCGCCTTTTCATCGGCCGTTATTCCCGCCCTCATACCGCCAGTGCCATTACCACTAAATAGTTATTGAAAAGTCGCAGTAGATTTATATTCAGATCAAGACTTGGTCTGAAAGAATTTAGTGGTAAGGGCACTCAGTCGGCATCCGAAAATGGCTGTGCCATTTTATGGTTCGCTCTGGCAGGGGCCCCACGCCGGGTACGCCCCACCAACGAGTTGGGGGCAAGGCCACATCTATCATCGTTACTTTTTGAAGACCAACCCCGCCAGCGTGCCATTGCACGCTGGCAGGACCAGATCGCACGGCGTGCGATCTGGAACCTCCCCAAAAAGCCCGCCTCCTGGGTATTCGGGCGGACGTTTATTTCGAAACATACCGCGTGCCGCGGCATTTCGAATCGCAAAAGCGATTCTCAATTTGCGAATGGCCGGAACTAAAATATGAATATGCCTGCGCGCATGGCAGTCCGGTTCTTGGCGCTCTTTTCTTGGATGGTGGTTTTCTAACTTCTTGGTGCAGAAAAGGAATCCGGACCCATCACCAGTGATAGCGGCGCGGGGCAAATCGTGGGTATGGTTGGCGCATCCGCCCACCAGCGGATAGGCGATATCGGTAGAAATGTTATTTGGCAATCAATGAGAGTTCTCCAGGAAAGCAACTAGTTCCTGAAAAGACTGCTCCAGCGGTTCTGCATTCTTGGGGAGCTCTGGAAGGGAAATGGGTGAGGGAAATAATACAGGTTTATTGTACATAAGAGCCGTGTAAATTCGAGCTAAGTATTTGGTTTCGCCGAGAACTTCACGAACCACACCGAATACCATTTCTCGTCGAAAAGGAAAAATCACTCGTCTGGCTTTTTTAAAAAGATCGATATATGTTTTATGAGAAACAGGACCGATGATATATTTACAGTTCGGCAAATATCTTTGGATGGTTTTCTTTTCGTCGGCAAGGCATAGGCAGATGTGATGCTGATTTAGATCGGCTCGTATCTGTTTTAAATAAACCAAGTCTATTTGTGATACCTTTCCATAAACAGCAATAAAATCATAAGTTCCTGTTTCGCTTGAAGGCTTTTTGAATATGATGGGCAAATGAACGATGGGGCCCAGATAGTATTTTCTTAAAAAAGGAATTTGCAACGAGCTATACGGAATCAAAACCTTTACCTGAGACAGGATTATTTGGCTGACACGGCGCTTGTAAGGAAAGCGAATGCTTTTCTCAAAACCATAGCGAAGTGAAGCATATTTGGTTTCTCTAGCTGCCCCCCATTCACGTATGGGGTTTCCAAGATAAAAGTTAGCATTATGCACTAAAAGTGCTGTCGGAAACCTTCTAATCCAGGAAATCCAAGGACGTCGCTTGTATTGTAAGCTGGTAAAGATCAAAACTGTTTCTTTTTTGGGGAACGGTGGCCTTTTATTTGTTTCCCAATGAACGCAGGAGGTCATGCCCGGGTAAACAGCCAATACTTCTTCCCGACAACGGGCTGAGCATATGATAGTTACTGGCCGTGACAGGGTCTGAATGGCGGGCCCTAACTGTATAAGCACCTCAAAATGCTCGTGCGGTTCAATAATCGTCAATCGCATGCTGTAAATCTATTACATTTATGCTAAGAAAACTACCTCACGTATGGAAGTTAGTGTCATTCTGCCTGTTTACAATGCTGCTCCCTATCTGGATCGGGCCATCCGGTCTGCTCTCGATGAGCCGCAGGTAGTTGAGCTGATCGCAATTGATGATGCGAGTACCGATGGCTCTGCCGGCATCCTGGAGGCCTGGGCCCAAAAGAGCCGTCGCCTGATTTACCTTCCGGCTATTTCCGATGCCCCCCAGCGCGCGGCAGCAGCCCGCAATCGGGGGCTGGCTGTAGCAACAGCACCTTTTATTGCGTTTCTCGATGCGGACGATTATTATCTGCCGGGGCGTTTTAGGCGCACCGAAAATTATTTTGAGGCGCATCCCGAAACCGACGGTCTCGTGCAACCAGTGGAGGTGAGGTTTGAGAGTCAGAGCGGGGATACTACTCAAAAATATCTAAGGAATAGTTGCCGGTTAGAAAATGGGGGATGGTCAAAGCTATCGTATAATGATTTAATAAGGCCGGCTTTGCAAATGAATGGCTTAACTATCCGCCGCTCAGTTATAGAGAAGGTGCCAGGTTTTGATCCGAAACTTAAACAACAACAGGACCAGGATTTCTCACGTCGCATGCTGTACACCAAAAATAACATTCACATTGCCGGCTGTAAGATGTCCCCTGTGGCCGTGTATTACCACCACAGTACAAATACCACGAGACGGTTAGAGGAAAAATGGAAACTTAGTGCTGAGGTCGAAAAAAAATGGCTGCAACTATTGCAGCGAGAACCCAATACGCAAGCGCACCGCCGCCGATTATTTTATCGCTACGTTATCTTTAAGTATCAGGCGCCTTTATGGCCGCGATGGAAAAAAGCCACTGTATATCCTTTTATTTTCAGCTGGGAGTTTCTCCGCATGGCAAGACATTTATTATGAATAATGTGACATTTAAAGTATCTGTTATCATTCCGGCACACAATGCCGAGTCCTTTATTCAGCAGGCGATTGAGTCTGTGAGTACATTACAGGAGGTGGCTGAAATCATTGTCATAGATGATGCCAGTACGGATAAAACCGTCGAAATTATAAAAATACTTCAGGCAACTGAGCCTCGCCTTCTTTTTTTTCAAACGGGTTTTTCAACACCCCGGGGACCTTCTGTAGCTCGAAATATTGGCTTGCGTGCCAGCCAAAGTCCGTTTATCGCATTTTTAGATGCAGATGATTATTATTTACCTACGCGATTTGAACATACCCCACAGCTCTTCGACAGCAATCACACATTAGATGCCGTAATGGAGCCTGTAGAGATAATAAACACCTCGGGGAACTCAACCAGCGGGTCCCTTGCCCCTCAAGGGCACTCCTCTCAGGCACTCGCCCTAGATTTTTTACGAAATAATAACCGGGCGCCGCATCTCAATGGCCTTACACTTAAAAAACCCATAAGTCACACCCTTTCATTTGACGAGCAATTGATTTTTGCGCAAGACACCTTATTTTTTACGCAATTATTACTGTCTTATCAGGTCACAGCAAGCGACCTTCACCGTCCCGTAGCGGTCTATCGCATCCATGGAAAGAATAGTATTTTCCAGTATGAAGAACGAAAAACTATCTATCCAATACTAGCCGAAAAGCTCCTTTGCGAAATTACCCCTCAGCAATCGTACAAGATTCGCTGGTATGTATTCAAGCGCAGCATGATTTTTTCCTCTGCCCAGCGATCAAAATGGCGCGGCCTGAGCTACCTCTACTATATGAAGTACTGCCTTATCCTTTTTTATCGCTTTCCCGTGCTATTTCCCCTTACTTTTTTCCGCGCATATTTATATCATAGAGGAAGACCATAACAGGAATAATGGTTTGTGCTCAACTTCCTTTTTTTTGGGCGTCACCCCCTCATTTCATTCGGGGTCGGGCTGTGCGGGGGTTCCGTCCTGCAGCGGCCCAGGCCCGCTTTCGGACCGCCTCGCTGTGCTCGGCGCCCCTACCATCCCTGACGCGAGGCTTGCGCGCAGCGCAAGCCGATGTTGAGTGTTCGCGCGGGGCCTACCAACAAATACAACGTCATTCCGCGCTGGACGCGGAATCTCTTCGTTTACCTACCGTTAAGGGGGGGGCATTTGTCTGAATTAGGATTCACAGGATGAATGGATGAACAGGATTAGGGAGGGATTCTTGAAACGGGCGGTTTCTTGGTATTCGAGTCGGGGTTGTTGGTTGTTTTGGGTAGAGACAGGGCGCGCCCTGTCTCTACAATTGCCCACCCACAAGGCCTCACATTAACAAAATCACTGTCATTCCGCCGTGCCCCCAATTCATTGGTGGGCACTTGATGCGGAATCCCTGACATATGATATGCACCGAATGGACTACCTGCCTGTGGAAATCCGTACGTATCTTGTGCGGTCCGTGTTCAATATTTATAGAACGCGAATGACGCAGATTTGAATGGATGGTTGGGATTAGGGACGCGGTTCTTGAAAACCGGTATTTCAAAACCCAGGGATTGATAAAAAAAGCCCCATAGGGGCGATACCTTTGTAGAAACCCGATCTAAAATATATTTCTAGCCCCATAGGGGCGACACCTTTGTGCCGTTATTGGCCATTCGAAGGCCTGCCCGCGCCCCCAGCCTCCTAGCAATCATCCAAAGGGAAAACCAGCAAGCTGATGCTCGCCATCACTGAGCTCTGCGCCCCTCTGGAACACACGCAACGCTATTCCACAGGGTAAACCTGAGCAGCGAGCGCCAGCGAGCTACTAAAAATTGTTGGTCATCTATTGTTAAAGATTGGTGTATCGAGTCAACCAATTCAGATCTTGTTTTTTCGAACGCTTCATATGGAAATAGTTCTTCAGTCATTCCGGCAAATTGATTTTCGTGTGCAATCCTTTGGTCCAAAAATTGTGGCGCCAGCATTTCGGAAATGGGACGATTAGAGCTGATTAAGTAAAAAATAAAGCCTTTTATAATTGCCGCTGAAAGTTCTTCTGTATCTAACATATAGCGAATGTCAAAAAGGTCTCGCGGATGTTGTCTATCAAGGGCTGCACATATTTTACCGCCATACAAATGTCCCTTTTCCACTACTTGGACTTCGCAAAAGGAATTAAACTCTTGTTGTGCTCTGGCGCATAAACTCATCCAACGGCTCTTGGCATAACATCCTCTCTTGATTTGATTTACTTCCACCTTAACAACAGACTTGCCATTACTCAGAATGAGCTTTGACACATCTGACTTATGCTCCACATTAATACCAGGAAAGCTACGTAGTATTTTTTTCTGTATTGTCAGCAACTTCTGGTTGATACCCATAAGCGAAGTTTTTCTGTCAGCAACTGGCAAATACGTCAGGTCAATATCTACTGATAGTCTAGGCATATTACGTTGAAACAAATTGATAGCTGTTCCACCGTGAAGAGCAAAATCAGTTTCTTTACTTATGATCGGCAAAACCTTCAATAAGAGTGCTACCTGCCTTTTATATCTCCGGATACTCATCTTCCTCTAATTCTTTAGGGACAGTAATTTGATATTGAGAAATATATTTGCCTTGCTTAGCAAAACTTCTTTTCCCTTTACCTAAATCGATTGTATTCTTGTTGATATACTTTAACCAGCTGTGATTTGATTTATCAGCTATGTACAAAAACATTCGTTTCACTTTAATCGAAGTGCAATTTTCTAACAGCGCTTGTAACTGAGCAGGAACCAAATCAGTTAAGCCCTCCATAATTTGATGACACTCTAACAGGCTTATTTTGTCGGGTGATAAATATAGACATTCCAGCATAGCACGCGCAGGAGCTGCAATTTCTATACTGAAGCTCTTATGTGATATTGCTGTCATACCTACCCCTGGAGGCAAAAAAGAAGAGGTATGAAATGCGATTTTGGGTTCCCAACGCTGTTTTTTAAACCAGGCTGGCAAAACTTCTTTTTCGTAAGCAAGCAAATACACCTGCTGTGGATTCATTTCTATAAAATGGGCGCGTCCTAAAAGGTTTAAAGCTGTTTTTGCCGCCGGATGCACGGTCATGCCTAATTGACTTTGCATAGTATATACTGCACCTAAATAATCAATTTCATCGTGATATCGGACAACCGCACCATTGCCAAAAGCTCTAAGCCATTTACTTTTTTTGTAATTACGAATAAGTTCCGGACTATACCCCTGCTCACTGAGCCAGCTACTCGCCAAAACTACTCCAGATGGGGTTTGTTGTAATAAATTGTTTATTTTAGTTGGCTTTCCCGTACTCATTATGCATCATTTTACTTTTATACCAACAAATATAAGACAAAAGTTTATTTTATATCGAATACATGAACAATATATACATTTATTCGAGTGTGTGTATTGGGATTGGATAGTTCTGCAGAAATTATGGCATAGGCAGGGAGAACGAACCTTATTCAGGATTCTTGAAACGGGCGGTTTTTTTATTGTTCGGGTTGGGGTTTGCTGTTTGTTTTGGGTAGAGACAGGGCGTGCCCTATCTCTACAATGTCAATCGCGCGGGGCCTACCAACAAATACAACGTCATTCCGCGCTGGACGCGGAATCTCTTCGTTTACCTACCGTTAAGGGGGGCTCATTTGTCTGAATCAGGATTCACAGGATGAATGGATGAACAGGATTAGGGAGGGATTCTTGAAACGGGCGGTTTCTTATTGTTCGGGTTGGGGTTTGATGGTTGTGTTTTGGGTAGAGACAGGGCACGCCCTGTCTCTACAATGGCAATCGCGCGTTGCCTACCAACAAATACAACGTCATTCCGCGCTGGACGCGGAATCTCTTCGTTTACCTACCGTTAAGGGGGGGGCATTTGTCTGAATTAGGATTCCTAGGATGAGAGGATGAGAGACGGGATTCTTGAAAAAATCGGCCTTTCAAACCTCAAAGGAGGACATAAAAAAAGCCCCAGCGGGGCGATATCTTTGTAGAAACAAAAAACGTAAGATATTCGAGCGCCGTAGGTGCGGCATCTTAAAAGCATGCGCGCGAGCCTTTCCTACTTTTTGAGTGGCCAAGCCCGCAGCAGGGTGCTGAGGCACGCTGGCAGGGCACCCGCGCTAGGCACGCCCCACCAACGAGTTGGGGGCACGGCCCCATCTGTCATCGTTCCTTTTTGTAGGCGAATTACGTGCAGGGTGCTGAGGAACGCTGGCAGGGCACCCGCGCTGGGCACGCCCCACCAACGAGTTGGGGGCACGGCCCCATCTGTTATCGTTACTTTTTGAAGACCAAAAAGTAACCAAAAAGTCTTCGGGCTGTGAATGGCTCTCCGATCGGTCCGTGCCGCTTATTCCGCTAAATGAATTAACTCGCCCGTGCGGTGCACGGGCTCAGACAACAAGTCATTTACGCCGCTTACACGGCGCACGCTCCATCTCGCGGGGACCGATGGCGTTTCACCATTCAAGGCCCGCTGCATGATGGCGAAGCCATCATAGGGTTTGCCTGCGCGCAAGGCAGTCTTTTCTTGGCGCTCTTTTCTTGGCGCTCTTTTCTTGGGTGTCTACAAGAGGTATTTGCTGTTATTATTTTGAAAATACCGCTTCCTGAACCGCGAAGCGGTGGTATTATTATAGAAATGCAGGACCTAAAACCGATCCGAACCCCGAAGGGGTGGCATTATTATAGAAAAAAGACAAAAACCCATCCGAACCCTGAAGGGGTGGCTTTATTATAGAAAAAAGACAAAAAACCGATCCGAACCCCGAAGGGGTGGCATTATAATGTTTGAATTTAAAGGCACTTGCTGGGTCGATTCCGTAGGGCGTTGCATATAGCACCTACATCCTAGCAATCATCCAAAGGGAAGGCCAGCGAGCTAACTGAGCAGCGAGCGCCAACCCAACAACACCCCCCAAATCACCCACAAAAAGCGGAAATTCATGACGTCTTGTTGAAAGGAAGCGATCAAAAGAAACAAAAGGAAATAGAGGAGTGCGCGGAGGGTGGGATCCGAAGTCTGCGCAAGGGGGAGGAAATGATACACGGAATAGCCGATCAGGAGAATGAGACTCAATAATCCTAAAATGCCGGTCTCACTGGCAGCGCCAAACAGTGAGGAATGGGGCTCATTTACGGGCAGATGCGCTGGATAGAGGCCCCGGTCAATAAGATCCGGGATATGCTTTTTCGACTGGCCGGGTCCAACGCCAAACCAGGGATGGGCTTTGAAGATGTGGGCGTTGGCAATTTTGATGGAACTGTAGCTCGAGAGATATACATCGCCCATCGAACTGCTATAAAGAGGTTCCTGCTCATAATAGACAGATTCTATTTCAACAGGTGCCTCGCTCGCCTTCCAAACGAAGTGCGTCCCCAGATATAGGAATATCGTCGCTCCGATGACGATCAGGCGGGGTATGAGCGGTCGATAAACCCGGCAATATTGCTCTAAAAGACGCAGCAGCACATAGGCCGCATACAACATCAAGGCTTTCGATAGCGTCAAGAGTAAGGCCAACCCGACGAGAAACACGAAATTCCCCACCCTCTTTCCGGCCAGTTTGGCCTCGAACAGGAGAAAAAAGGCGGGGCCCAGGGCCCAGAGAAATAAATTGGAAGTGGTCGTTCCACCATTGATACGTGCTACTGCACCCAAATACGGATAGTGAGCGTACTCGCGCAAGCCGATGCCGTGACCCCAAATAAAATGAGAAAAGTAAAACAATAGACTCATCCCGGCCCAAACAATGCCAACCCACATAATCACCTTGCGTATGCGGGGCCAAAGGTCAGAAAGACCTCCCTCCCTCAGCCAGGCAGCCATCCAAAAGCCCAGGAGCATTAAATATCCACGAGCCAAACTTTCGACGATTGCGGAAGTCGAGCCTGAGAGCCCGGCAGAAAGTAGGTTAGCCCCCACATAGAAACCACCGATCCACAACAATGGACCGACGGCAAATACCTTTTCTCTATAGTGCCAAAGCACAAAGGGAAACGAAAGCAGAAAGATCAGGTCGGGGAGTTGGGCTGACAGTGCGCCCATGCCGCCGATGGGTAGGACGATGGTCATGCTGGCCAGGTAGAGGAAGGCAGCGAGATGGGGGAGGGACTTGGGGATGGCGTTTGGCTTTGGCTTTTGGCTTTTAGGTTTATTATTGTTTATGCGTTTATTCGTTGAGATGTTTAATCGGTCAAAAACTCCCAGCTCAATAATCGACACTTCATCTCAACGATTCAACAACAAACAGGCAATGGCTTTTTTGCTAATAGCTAACGGCCAACAGCTATCCTTCCCGATACCAATCAAACAACCGCTGCACACCTTCTTTCAACTCTACAGAATGCCTCCATCCGAGGGCGTGCAACCGACTGACATCGGTCAATTTGCGGGGGGTACCATCGGGCTTGTCGGGGTTAAAGTGGATGGGGCCGGGAAAGCCGACGATCTCCTTTGCGAGAAGAGCCAGGTCTTTAATGGAAATTTCCTGCCCGGTGCCGATATTGAGATGTTCGGTTTGTTCGCCTTTACTTTTTGTGAGATCCCGGATATCGGAAACGTCCAGTCGCTGCATGATAAATACGCAGGCTTCGGCCATGTCTTCGCTCCACAAAAACTCGCGGCGGGGCGTACCTGTCCCCCATATTTCCACACTAACGGTACCTTTTTCCAGATCATATTGAAGGCCGTGGTTTTGTAAAGCAGCGATCAAGTCTGCTTTCGAGGAAGTGGCGGTCAGGCCACCAAATGGTCGTTGCAAAATATCGCGGCGCACTCCGTCCCAGTCCCCTTCCGAAAGTAAGCGGCCCAAATACATCTTGCGGACCAGGGCCGGTAAAACATGGCTGGTCTCCAAATCGAAATTGTCCTGCGGTCCATAGAGATTAGTGGGCATGACGCTAATGAAGTTGGTCCCGTATTGCGCATTAAAACTCTCACACATCTTCAAGCCCGCAATCTTGGCGATGGCATAGGGTTCATTGGTCCGTTCCAGTGGCCCGGTCAAAAGGTACTCTTCTTTCATCGGTTGCGGACAGTCGCGGGGATAAATGCAGGTACTTCCGAGAAAGAGTAGTTTTTTGACGCCGACCTCATAAGCCGCCTGGATCACGTTCGACTGAATCATGATATTATCATAAATGAAATCGGCGCGATAGGTATTGTTGGCCACGATGCCGCCGACATGGGCAGCGGCCAGAAAGACGTAGTCAGGTTTTTCCGCTTCAAAAAAAGCCTGGACGTCGCGTTGATCGCGCAAATCCAGCTCCGCAGAGCTGCGCAATAAAAAGTTTTGATATCCGGCGGCTTGTAGATGGCGGAGTATGGCACTACCCACCAATCCTCTATGTCCGGCGACGTAAATTGTATCGTGCTGCTGCATTAGGACTCAAAATAATTTAATGTGTCAAAACCACCCTCCCGGAGGTAGGATTCTTTCTTGAAAAGAGTGATATCGGATTGCATCATATCTGCAATCAGCGCTTCGAGATCATATTCCGGCGTCCATTGGAGTTGCTGCCGGGCTTTACTGGCATCGCCAATCAGGAGTTCAACCTCGGTGGGCCGAAAATATTGGGGATCGACATGAACGATTGCTTGATTCAAGTTGGACGCTATCCCCTTTGCCTCTTGTCCTACCCGGTTTTCAAACAGCGCTTTATCTATGCCGGTCAACACCCCTTTTTCGTCCACTCCTTTTCCTTGGAAGTCAATAGTTAGCCCAAGAAAGGCGGCGGCCTGACGCACAAAGTCGCGAATGGAGGTCGTAACGCCTGTGGCGATCACATAGTCATCCGGGAGATCTTGTTGTAGCACCGCATACATGGCCCGCACATAATCTTTCGCATGGCCCCAATCCCGTTGTGCGGAGAGATTGCCGAGAAACAACTTGTCTTGCATACCCAGCGCCAGGCGACTGATAGCACGAGTAATTTTACGCGTAACAAAAGTCTCTCCACGTACCGGGCTTTCGTGATTGAATAAGATACCATTGGAGGCATGCATACCGTAGGCTTCCCGGTAATTGACCGTTATCCAGTAGGCATACAATTTTGCGACGGCGTAGGGCGAGCGGGGATAGAAGGGCGTACTTTCCGATTGCGGCGTTTCCTGCACCATTCCATATAACTCTGAAGTGGACGCCTGATAGATCCGTGTTTTCTCTTGTAAGCCCAGCAGACGCACCGCCTCTAGGATGCGCAGAGTACCCAGACCATCGGCATTGGCGGTATATTCCGGCGTCTCGAAACTCACTTTTACATGCGACATAGCGGCCAGATTATAAATTTCATCCGGTTGCGTCTCCTGAATGATCCGCGTCAGGTTCATACTATCCGTCAGATCGCCGTAGTGCATGATGAAGCTGCGTTCCGACTCATGCGGGTCCTGATAGAGATGATCTACTCTATCGGTATTGAGCAGGGAGGCCCGCCGCTTGATCCCGTGGACGATGTACCCTTTCTTGAGTAAATACTCAGAAAGGTAGGCTCCATCCTGACCGGTTACCCCGGTTACTAAGGCTATTTTTTTTGTCATATTTTTTTGGCTTTGGCTTATTTGGGAAACATTTCAAAAAGCGACAAGGTATCCATTTGAGAACAACTAAAGTCTTCTTCTCAATTTTCTAGCCTTCCTTTTCAAATGATATTTAAGGCGAAGATTAAATAACTTAAGAGTTGAACCTTCTAATTTTCTTGCGCAACTACTCTTAACAAAATTTTTATGCTCTAAAAAGTATAAAACTGAAATAGAGTAGGCCATTGCTTCCAAATAGTCAAAATTATTTCCCCGGTACTTATTAACCAGGTTTTGAATCTCCCGTAACTGCTGAATATTTATTATTGAGCCCTCCCGTCCCTCCAAAAAATCGCTGATTTGAGGTTGTAAATCGTTCTGCAAGTACTGCTCATAACTATGGTGTTTTTTATTTAATTGATCTGCAATTCCCGATTCGCCGTAAATAATTCCTGTTCTAGCCCAAGGAATTTGAGAGAAATAAGGATCTAAATGTAAAAGAAGGTCTTTATAAATATTATCATTTCGCAAACTAGGTTTCAGAGACCACATAAAGCCAAACACTTTTGGATGAGAAAAAGCCTGGTATAGAGGAACCTTTTCATCTATGATTTCCATGCATGGATTAAGCATTCTACGCATATAATGGGCTTGCTGATCTATTTCATTAATTTGGTATCTCCAATTTCTCTTAAAAGTAGAACGATATTGTTCAATTTCAGATCGAATTTGTTTTACAGATTTTTTATAAACTTTATTGGGAAGCAAACTTGCAAAATTCGTTAAGCCCTTTTCAATTGGCCTTAGTTTACAAACATGTCTTCCTGAAAACTCTGCTCGACCAACACTGTCTCCATAGCTTGCCGCCAACATAATGTCTACTTCTCCTGCAGCATCCTCAGCAATCCTTGGCATAGCGTGAAGATGTAGCCCTGAAAACTCACACCCCCTTTTCCCTGCTATCTGGATATTTTCCCATAAGTCATCAGCACTAACTGAATATTGCCTGAACTGCCAACCAAAATAATCACTGATTTTTCGCGCATAAACTACATCCCTCGATTCTGGATTACCCCAAGTATACGCAACAACTTTATCTGTATTTATCCGATTGTTAACCTTTAAATTTTGGAAAACACCAGCTACGATCCTACTATCCATTCCGCCGCTAAGTAATAGACCAACCCGCCGTTTATCTTTCAATTTTTTCGCAATCTCTTCCTGAAGAAGGTTAAATAGTCTCTTCGCAATTTCCTTCGAAGGCATCAATTTATTTCCATGCTTGGGAGTTTCATGATATTGCCATGCATCAAGCTTCAAATTCGGTTTAGCCATCCAAGGTGACCGGTAAATCCCCTTTACACATGTAATATCTCCAACAACATATGAATTATTAAGAACAGAGGAAATAGCAGTAGGGTTTAGTTTGATAGGCTGGGGATATTTTTCCAATATATTTTCCATTGACGTATCAAAAACAAATTTCCCCTCATCATTTCGAAAATAAAAAGGGTTGAAAGCACCAATGTGGTCAGAATCGTTAAATAACATGTTGATGGAATTCATAATTCCAAATTTTTGCAAACTTTTTGCAATACTAAAATTTCCAAAGCAAATTAGCTAAAGAGCGAAAACCCAATATTTTTTTACTGTCTCAATTTGCATTTAACCGCTAATGCTTATACCATCTAACTTTTCCAAAAAAAAAGTTTTTTTACTTAATAATCCTAACTCATGAGCATCTCTCTCCACTTCAATAAAATTTGGAATTGCTGTAAATATGCACTCAAATTCCCTTATCTTGATTGGGGCTTCTCCTGCCATGAGCTATTCCATCTTATTTAATTGTTGAGATCAAGTATCAAGTCCAAAAAAAGGAATTTTTAGAAACAAAAAAAATTGATAGATTTTTTTCTGTTGTTTCCAAAGCATCAGAGGCGGACAATTAGTCAAGAATGTCTGTATCCTAGCAGTTGACTCGTGTGAAAGGGATGTCCTCCTGCTGACAATAGGCTACCCATTGAGGATGGAAGCTTGTATGGCTGTTATGAATGGTTAGCATGAATCTATTGTTTACGTAGAGTAGCAGCTAGACGGGCAGAATGCAGAAATTCAACGTCTGGAAATGCTTCTAGTAGTTTTTCTAACAATTGTTTCAGCCGTGAAATATTTTCATCTCTATGCTTTATTGACATTCCGCCCACGTAGTTTATTCGATGAGTACAAATTATGGCTGGTTTGTTCCAAAAAAATGATCGTTGTATATCTACAATCGCTTTTTCAACGGCTTTATCCTCGTCTAAATAGGGCTCAAAATGAACGTTCCTAACTGAATACGTTTGATTGAAACTGTTTCTTTTGCCAGTAAATAGCCGTCGGGTGCTATGATTACCACCTTTAGTGGGGTCCGGCTGAGTACTGCCCGATTGTACCTGATAGTTTAGAATCCCCTTTTCACTCAGATAAAGCTCTAGCTCTTTTGGCCAAACGTAATTGCAGGGTGTGAAAGTTTTTGATGAAAAGCCAAAAGTATCTTGAAACATTTGTAATCCATCGGTAATAACTTTCTCAGTTTGTCTCAATTCTTCCATTGAATCTGTATGATATGCAGCGAGATAATTTTTTTGATGGAGAGATGATGTTTGCGTTTTAACACCGTAAAAATTATGATCAAATGATACCCTTGTATCTCTCAAGCCTGTCTGTAAATCTCGCATCCATAATTGGGTATTGATGTGCTCTCTCGCATGAAACTGAGGAAAAAGAACTTTGTCTTCTATCGCCTTTTTCCATATCGGTTGCATTTCTTGCCCATAATAGTGCTCGTAGGAGGTATAAAAGTGCTCATGAACAAATTCAGAAAAGCCATTCTTCTTTATAGCATCAAAATCTGGATTGCCCATGACCATATTGGTGGTAAAAATTGGTGGGCGCCCATGCAGGTCTTTATATTTCAAAAGCACCTCTGTCAACTCTTCAATATCCGCTTTCTGCTCCAAGCAATCCAAACTATCATACTTTGATTTGTCAACGCGAATTCCCCTTTTAAGTAAAGCCCGATAGGCTTTTGGCCCCGGCATACGGACTTGACCCCAATCATCGCTTTCAAAGACGACAATTTTGCGTTTTGTTCTCCAACCGGGGAGGTTTACCAGATGGGACTTTATTGACTGAATGACGTTCATTTATTTAATACGGGTGCTTCTTGACCACTTATTATTTTCAACTAATGGCTCTTGGCGTTGGCTTTGGCGTTGGCATTTGCTTTGGCTTTGGATTAATAACTCTCACTTTTTGCGCAAAATTTTTATCAGATGGTGGATTTGCTTTTGAAGCCTTGATAACTCACCCAATATGTCTTTGATCATCTCAGTTTTTAAATACTTTAGATCAGTAGCAAGTATAAGTTGGGTTTCCAATTCGAAAGCGGATCCAACGGCCATCTCTAAAAAGCGGGCAAAATCTTTCTCTGAAGCTCTGGAAGCTCCTTCGGCAATGTTTGAGGGAATTGAAACCGCTGCTCTTCGCATTTGGCGTGTTAAACCATATTTTTCAGAAGCATCAATATTTTCTGTTACTTTATAAATTGATTTGGTGATTTTCATTCCATTAATATAAATATCGTATTCTCTAAAGTTTCGCATAACTCATTATTTAGTACACCCATTGATTAAAAATAAAATTACCATTTTCATTTCATCATATAAAATGTATGAAAATGAAGCTTACTTCAGGGCTAAGGCCAAGGCTAAGGCTAAAGCCCACCCTACAGTCGATAATACCCCCTATACCACTCCACAAAACGCTCCAGGCCCGTCCGCAAATCTGTTTTCGGTTCAAAGCCGCAGAGTTTCTGAAGGGGTTTGATATCTGCATAAGTGGCATAGACATCGCCCGGTTGCATGGGCAGGAAGTTCTTTTTTGCCTTTTTGCCTAAGAGATCTTCCAGGGTTTCGATGAAGGTCATGAGTTTCACCGGGGTGTTATTGCCAATGTTAAATAGGCGATAGGCAGCCGACGAGCGATCCGGGCGCGGGTCTTGCGTATCGAAGGTGGGATTCGGTACGGGGGCATGCGAGATCAATCGCTGAATGCCATCGACGATATCGTCTACATAGGTAAAATCCCGCATGAGGTCTCCTTTATTGTAGACATCGATGGTGTCATCGTCGAGAATCATTTTGGTGAATTTATAGTACGCCATGTCGGGGCGTCCCCAGGGGCCATAGACTGTGAAAAAGCGGAGGCCCGTGCAGGGAATGCCGAAAAGATGGGCATAGGTATGCGCCATCATTTCATTGGCTTTTTTACTGGCGGCGTACAGGCTGACGGGATGGTCGGTATGGTCTGAGGTTCGGAAGGGCATGGACTGGTTGAGACCGTATACGGAAGAAGAGGAGGCAAAGATGAGGTGCTGGGGTGGCACCTCTCTGCAGCAATCCAGGATATTGAGAAAACCCTGCAAGTTGCTATCGAGGTACGCCTGTGAATTTTCCAGCGAATAGCGCACACCGGCCTGGGCGGCTAAATGGATGACAATATCTGGCTCGTAGGCCTTAAAGATCCCTTTTTGGATATACTGTTTATCCAAGAGGCTGACGTCTTCAAAAATCATGGGAAATTCCTGTGTAAAGCCCATGACTTGATCAATCTTCTCCAACTCGCGAAGCCGTGCCTTTTTTAAGTCGGGATCATAGTAGTCGTTGAAGTCGTCCAGGCCAATAACAAAGTGCTCAGCCTGCAGAAGGGCTTTGCACACATGATACCCGATAAAGCCTGCCGCTCCAGTAACTAAAATTGTCATATCAACACAATTTCTTTTTTCAGTTCTTTTTCATTCATTACGATCGGATCGGCGTCGACGTCGCGCAAAAATATCGTGCCTGGCTCGAAAGTGTACATTTGGTAAGCAGGGTCAATCGTCGAGTCTTTCGTCAATAAGCGGCTAATGTCCTCTGTGAAATTGGCGCCCGCTTGGGCAAAAGCATGGTTAAAAGCGACCATGCGGACATTGATTTCCGTGATGAAAGGCTTTCCGTCCTCATCTTCTTTAAAGTCTGCTGTAAAAAAGCCATGTGGCGTGGCTCGGGTGTGTTGAAATAAGATTTGCATGGCGCGATCTGCCTGATCAACTAAGTCTGGTTCATTTAATAATCGACCAAAGGAGGTATTGCCCGTGATGCCCGAAGGTGCTACTTTAGACATGATATAGTTTACGCGTTGGCCAGAAGCGGATCGTAAAAGCCTACCCTTCCAGTACAGCAGCTTGCAGCAGAGATTGCGCCCCGGCAAATAGGTGCTAGCTATGAAGTGTTGGATATTTTCATTGATGGTAATCCAGTTTTCAAGTTCAGCGGCGCTATGAATAAGCAGCGAGCCCAGTCCACTGGAGCCTCCTTCCGAGCGCACCCAAAAGGGGTAGCTGAGTTGGTCTTCCAGTGCCTTTATGTCCAGCTTTTTCCTGTGAAAAGAAAAAGAGTCGGGAACCAAACCGGTGGGTTCCAAGGCTTCAGTCATACTGGATTTATTCAACAGTAATTTGACAAGCGGGGAGAATGGGAGCAGTGCTCTGCATGGCAGTTCCATCCCCATGCTTTGTCGTTCGGACCATATATCAACTTCCAACTCTGGGTGGACCAGTGCAAGTTCAATATCGTATTTTTTGACAATTTTCTCTATTGCTGTCCAGTACCCGATATCATCGGCTCTGGGTATGACATGCGTTTTATCATACAGCTCATTTTGGTAAAGACCGTGGGCCAGCGGATTGATGTCAGTACCAATCAGCGTAGCCTCTTTATAAATGGGAGATAGCCTTAGCGAGCGGGCAATGCTGCGGGGGGTGGGACCGCCTACGCCGGTGATAAGAATGTTCATATTTAGAGCGTTTTATTTATTACTTGTTTTCTCTTACCGCTGGAGAGAACTGGAATCTCATTTACATACTCCACTGATACGCTTGAATCTATACCAAATATTTTCTGATAGAAAATTTTTAACTCAGCTTCTCGCTTGTAGGGAGGGTTTTTAATGTTTAATAAAAATTTATAAGATTTTTCACTCTTTTGTATGAACTGATATTGTATCACTTCAGGGAATAACAACATATTATTATTAATAGTTAGGGCAGATACTGAATTCCCCATAGTATCATAAACTAAATCCATTTTTCGACCATGTAACTCGGTCAAATAGTAGGAACCAGTGTCCATATCATATTCTATAGAACCAATATCCCCAGTATCATACCTAATAAATGGCATTCCATAATTATATATATCTGTAACAACAATCCTTCCGACCTCACCTAACCCCAATGCGTCAGTATTTTTCAAATGAAGTATTTCAACGTAATAACTAGCAGTATTAACCAAGAATCTATTTCCAGAACCTGGAACTTGTTGGGCAATAATTCCATTTTCCACATTACTATAACGTGAATAAACTGGTACATTCAGGTAGTTTTTTAAATGTTTTTTAGTATTTAAAGAAAGCCTCTCAGACATTGCAATTACTGATTGAACATTAGTTATCTCTTGTCCCGATTCGGAAAGATACTCCAATAATTGATCATAATAAGATGCATAAGCCAATAGATGCAATTTCCCTTTTTCTTTTTCTATTGATTGAACTGTAGTTTTTTTAATATACTCTGAATTCTGCTTAGTTACATCAACACATTTAATATTTTGTTTAAATTGAGTCCACTTCGATTTAATATTAGCTTTATTCCACAATTTTATATACAAAAGCTTTTCACCTAGCTTATATCCGACTAAGGAGCCAAAGTAAATCGTATCCGCTGTATTCCTATGTAACTTACCTCTGTTCTGAAAACTTGAAAACGGAGTACCCGTTGATCCACTAGTTGAAACCTTTTTTAGAGTATTTTTCGAAGCTGAATTTATAAATTGGTTAGCATTTCTTCTCATTAAAGTTTTATCGACTACTGGAAGATCCTTTAATTCAACTTTATTATTGAATTTTTTATAAAATGGGATGTTTTTTACTGCGTATTCAATAAGCCTCCGAACTTTTTCCTGATGAAAATCATTTTTCACGTCCTTCTTCATAAGGCTTACTATCTGCTCAAGATTTTTAGCCACCTTTCCCCCATTTTTATATTTATCTAATTTCCAGAATAATATGCTCCTCCAATTCATCTATTTGTTAGATTTTGTATAAAACGTTTAATTCTTACCGTTAAATGGGGTCATAGGTCGTTCTTTGGTTTGGTATACACCTTCCTGCCGGAGCACCTTTTTCAAAGTTAGCCAAAGAATTTTTAAGTCTAGCCAAAAGGATTGATGATCTACATAATAGACATCGAGCTCAAACTTACGCTTCCAGGAGATGCTGTTTCGCCCATTGACTTGGGCCCAGCCTGTGATGCCGGGTTTCACCTCATGCCGGCGAGATTGTTCTGGAGAGTATAGAGGTAGATACTTAATAAGTAGTGGTCGTGGACCAACAATACTCATTTCGCCTTTTAGTACATTAAACAGTTGAGGTATTTCATCTAGAGAAGTTTTACGTATGAATTTACCAACTTTGGTTAGTCGTTTTTTATCCGGTAATAATTGACCTTTTTCATCCCTTTGATCTGACATTGACTTGAACTTGGTCAAGTAAAAGGAGCGCTCTAGGTAACCTGGTCGTTTTTGACGAAAAAAAGGTTGTCCATTATTTTGAAACCATAATATCACGGTCAACGCTAATATAATCGGGCAAAGCATGATTAAGATCAGTAAAGCAGAAAAAAAATCTAAATTGGATTTAATATAAGGGTACACCTTAATCTCGTTGAATTTGCTTAACCAAATCAGCTACAGATATAAACTCGACATCTGGCCACAGTTCGATAACCTTACGAAGAAGTGTACGTAACGAATTAAGTCCCCGTTCTCGATTTTTAGGATCAATATGACCACAGAAATTCACTCGATGTGAACTAATGATTGCAGGTTTATTCCAGTGGAGAGCAGCTTTAATTTGTTTTAGAGCATAAGCCACCCAATCAATACCCCGATCGTCTGTAGGTTCGAAGACCACATTTCTCACCAAAGTTACTTTACCAGTATCTTTATTGAGATGAGTTCGACTTAGAACCCTTTTATATTTACCATCTCCTAAATGTTGCTTGTGCAAAATTGCACGATCAATAGCCTGGATGCCCTTATCCCATAGAAGAGGATGAAGAGACGGAGGGAAATGCCGGCCTGGCGGGGTGAAAGCTAAAGGCTGGTACCCGAAAACTGACTCAAATGCATCAATTCCAGTTTCAAGAATTTTTGGAAATTGCTGTATCTCTTTGGTTTGTTCAAAAGAGAATGCAGCAGTCCATTTGATGTTTGAAAATTCCTTTTGATTAATACTCGCATAAGAGCGGTTTTGTAAATTGATCATGAAATCATGATCGCGTCGTTGCATTTTTTCTGCAAACACCCTTAAATTTAGATGTTCTCTGCCATGAAACTCAGGTCGCATAAAACCTTTCTTAACGCCTTCCTGCCAGAGTTTCCAAGTGCCTTCATAGGCTGTTGGTTGCTGAGCGCTTAGCTTTAAAAATGTAGCAGGTAGGTGCTCATAATTGTATTCTTGATAGTCCTCTTCATGCATTTGCTCGAAGTTGATATTACATGGTAAAGAATAGGGTGTAAATACCGCTGGATGCCCATTTTTATCTTTTACAGAGGTAAGAACTTCATACAATGACTCTAAATCCTGATGGGTCTCCAGGGTATCATACGCATCAAATCGAGAATGTACCTTTAAGCAAGCCTTGTCCAAGTTTTCGCGGGCTTTTTTAGAGTCTAATCGAACATTTCCGTAATCATCGACAGCTATAGCTATTAGCTTACGTTTAGTGCTCCATCCTGGGATGTTTTTGAGATGATTGAATACAGTTTGCTTGAGTCTCATTTTCATTTTAAATACTTTTAAACAAATACGTCTGAATTATTGCGTTGAAAACTCTGGCTAGCGGCTTCTGCCTGCTGAGCATATCGATTGTACTTTTCAGTATCCTCACTTAGGTCAATAATAAAACGCCCGGCTTTGTCTAACTCACCTTCTGAAAAACAGCCCGCGTGCTTGTATTTGTCTGCATACACATTCAACTGCGAATCTTCTGAAGCGATAAAAAGGGCCGGAATACCAAAACTCATTAAATTATACGATTTACTCGGCACGCTACCCTTGGAGGTCGACGGATCTAAAATGACCACTCCGATATCTGCAGCAGATAATGAAAAGGGAAACATGGCATCTGACTGGAAAGGCAAAAACTGACAATTAGGAAGGTTTTTTACATTATTGAATAACTTTTCTTCGAATCCCACAATGCCTCTCATGAGTTAGAAATCCTAAAGTTTCCTGTTATTTCAGTCTCCTTTATAATATCATCCATACGCCCAAATTGAAACTCAGCTAATAATGAAGCAAGCCTATATGGCATTCGTTTTCGCCCGATCCAATTCGATCGCATCTTTAGTTGCGTAAGCAGAGGCTGTTTGTTCATTTCTCTAAAGTAGCTTTGGGGGTAACGCGAACAATCTAATTCATAGGGATGTATATATAGAATTACTGGTCTTTTTTTTAGAGTATTTCTGTAAGCTTTTCGAATAAACCGAAATGGAAATAACCTCAAATAACTTCCTCCACTGAAAGGAAATTTTGCTCTAAATAGGGAGGTAACTGAGATCGGAATTTCAATCAAACTATTGCCGGAAGGCGTTTGTATTTTGGTTAAATCCTGGGGGAAATCAGGCCATCCATACCTTCGACTTTTTATGGGCATGATACTACTATCATAAGTGAAACCACATTCGGCAATTACGTCGAATGCCCATGATGTTTTCGGAGAAATCGAAAAAGCGGGTGCCCGATGACCCACTACATTTTGACCTGAAATATCTTCCAGTTTTTTTTTGGCATTGGTCAACTCTTGTTGAGCTTTTTTAGGCGTCATCTGGTCAAAAAGCAAGTGGTTGTATCCGTGAACTGCAAGCTCATGACCTTCCTTCGCAATTTTTCTCACCAGTTGAGGAAATACCTCGGCAACTTGACCCAGCGTAAAAAAAGTTGCGTGGGTTTTATATTTTTCTAATAATTCAAGTACTTTTTCTGTATATAGAACTACCCGATCGGTCTGGGTAATGGTGGTGTCAAATACATCACGCATAGCTATACTTACACCATCCTCAACATCTACTGTAAATGCATTTTTCAAATTTGACTTTTCTTATTTTTAACAACCTCTTCACATAAGGCCAGAATACTGCTTGCACGTTTTGAAGGTGTACCAATTTCACTAGCTATTCTTTCACCTTTTTCAATCAAGTCATTTTGAAGGTCAATATTTTCTGCTAAATCTATTATTTTATTTGCGATTTCATTGGGGTGGGTTGGGTTAAAATACACTGCTGCATCTTTACAAACTGTATGCGCAAATCCTAAGTCAGAAGTTAAAATAGGTTTTCTCATTAACATGGCTTCAATATAGGAAGCTGAAAAACATTCCAAAAGGGACGGAAGAAACATGAAGTCACACTCTTTATAGAGACCGGGACATTCCGCAATGGGCAGACGACCCAAGTTGATTACGTCTTCTGAAACTTCACTAAAAAGTCTGTTGTAAGGTTCGCCGGGAAGTGTGACCACAAACTTAAATTGCTTTGAAGTATTTTGTTTATTTAGCTCTTTAACTGTTTCCCGAATTATCTTATGATTTTTATGCGGGTAATAAGAACTCAACATCAAAAGTCGCACTTCATTTTCCGCTTTCTCAGGTAATTTGTCGGTTACATTTTTGGGATCCAAAAAATGACCGTTTACAGTGTTGGAAATGACGTGCACCGGAACTTTTTTGTTCAACTTGTTTTCAAGACGATTTTTTACATCGAGGGTTTGTACAAAAAGTGCGTCTGTACGGCCGTAGAACCTTAGGTGGACTTTTTCTTTAACCCACCAAATGAACTTGCTTTTTAAATTCATTTGATCAAAGTACGGCGAATCCGGATATACAAAATGAGGAATATTGAAGCCTGCAATTAACGGAGCTTTGGGTCTCCAATAACCATGACCGCCAGTAGAAACTACACAATCAGGATTTAATTCATCTTCATAATTATTTAACTTTTTTATCGTACGGCGATAGGCAGCCAAGCCCTTACCCGGTCTTTCATTAAAACGATAGAACTTAATGTGGGAAGGGACATTTTGCTTATTTAACTGCTCGCCGATATTATCCCGTAAAAAAACATGAAACTCATGCGCGGTAAAAGCCTTACATTCATCTACAAAAGAGGCGGCCACCTGCTCGGCACCACCTTTGAAAATCGATGTTAAGTTAAGAAATATTCTCATTATCTAAATTGAATCATGCATCCCTGCATTCATATTCCATGAATTCATATTGTTAACAACATTTTCTAAATCTTCATTCATACATAAACTAACTAAATTTTTTTCTTTCTTAGGTATAAAGCCTCGGGAAATATAGTCGAATCCACTTAGCTCATGCTTTTCCATTAATGCAATGTAAGAAACCCCCAACTTTCTCCCTGTAGTTGAAATCTCACTAAGTATTTCAGCAAAAGCAGCTCTATCTGTAGAAAAAATATCCGTGACAACCATTTCTGTCATCTTATGCTTTTTGCTGAGAGTGAATATGGCAAAATTATTATTAATATTTGTAGAAGAATTCAGATTTATTAGTCCATAAGTGCGAGAAGGGTGATTAAAGTATCTCCATTTAATGTATTCATTCGAATAAAAAGTTTGGATATTACAATTATCTCTTTGGCTGAAACAGAAAGAGATTTTATCCTTTGTTAGTCTATATTCCCCTTCTAATAGTATTTTCTCAGATTGCTTATTTTTAAAATAGGATTGAAAAACCTTAAGAGGCTTAAGTATTTTTACCCTCCACCTAACTTTGCCAGTAAAATTCCAGCCCATGTTAAGATATCCTGGAAGACTCTTACTATTTGGAAAGTTATAAATGATATCACATCTTCGATCTTTAGCATAATTGATTCTTGCAATATTCATCTTCTTAAAAATACCTTTGCGTCTAAAGTTTTTATGAACAACTGTATCACATGGTTGAAGCGCATTAATTCCCCTTCCTTTGAAATGAAATTTCCAGGCCCACAAGGCAGATGCAGCTATAATATCCCCTTCGACCTCAGCAACAAACAATTTACTCCTGCCGAACGGGCTATATACGTATTTCCAATTCCAATACTCATCTCCTCTTTTGGAAGCTTTTGCTCTTTGTTGTTTAGTGAAAACAACATCAAATAAAGACAAAATTTTGAGTTTGTCAGAGGCTTTAGCTTCTCTTATTATATATTCACTTCTCATAACAACCTGAGTTAGCGGAGTAGGTTAATTTATTATGTTTTTGAGGACATGGACGCAAGAATTTCCTTGGGAAATTACTATTAGTAATTAAAAAATCTGATTTCAGGGCCATTACCATAAACTTTAGCTTTTGGCATAGGAATTATTTTACAAAACCTAACTTTACAAAAATCCTATCTAGATAGTTGCTTATTATGATTAAATTATTTTACACAAAAAATTCAAGTTCTTTATTTGACATAGTTGTATTAAAACCTCATCATCAATATTTGCCTCTCATTGCCCTAACAAATTGGGGTATTTTCCTAGCCAACTTCATGGGCACCATATAAAATGGTGGCTTCACCCCATTTAGCTCCCAACATTTAATATGTGTTCGTTGAGTTCTAAGGATTCGATGATAATTGGAAGTACTCGTACCACCAAGCGCAAACCTAATTATATATCGATCTATCCGTTTAACTTTTATAGTATTAAAGTAAAAATAACGTAAAACAAATTCATAATCACCGCTTCCACCTAAATCCAGCCGATACAGACCCAGTTCATCAATAATTTCTTTCCGTATGTATATACTTTGGTGAGAAGGCATCCAACCAACTTTAAAGAGTGTTTTTTTGAATACCGGGCTCTTATTTACACGAACCACATTTCCTTCAGAGTTTACTATTACACTATGTCCATAGGATGCGTCAATATCATGCTCTGCAAAATGATCATCTATATCCTTTAATACAGCTTTGTCATGGAGTCGATCCCCGGCATGAATAAGTCCCACAATCTCACCTGTTGCAGCTTGTAAACCTTTATTTATCGCTTCATATATACCATCGTCTGGCTCTGAAAGATAATAATCTATTTGGTCTCTATATCTTTCAATGATGTTAGGCGTGTTATCAGTGGACCCACCATCAATTAGAATGTACTGAAAATTGCTAAAACTTTGATTAATTACAGATAGTATTGTGGCTTCAATATCAGACTCATTATTAAATGAGATGGTAATAATGCTAAACCTATTTCTCACTTGTCCTTAGTTATAATTTTGTAGAATCGGGCAGCAATCTTAGAAGCCTCAAAACCCTCCATTTTTTTTGTGGCTTCCTTTCCAAAACGATTTCGCAAAGATGCATCTTCCATCAGCAATTGCAACTTATTTTTATACTGCTCTTCATCCCCCATGGGAATCAAAAAACCATTGATGCCATCATCAATCATGTCAGCGGGCCCAGCTATACAATCATAAGCGATGCAGGCACAACCGGCCGCCATGGCTTCGGCCAGCGCATTGGGGAATCCTTCTGAAGCGGACGTGAATGCGAAAATTTTAGCCGATTGATAATAGGAGATTATATCTTTTTGCTGTCCAAGGAGTTGTATTCTATTTTCCCAGCCCCAATCCTGCACTTGTTGTATATATTTCTCAAGTAACTCGCCTCTTTTTGCATTTCCCCCAATGATTTGTAATCGCCAGATATTCCCTTCAGCTACCGATTTGAACATACTTAGCAATCGATCCACATTTTTTGTCGGAATTAAGCGTCCGACCGTAAGCACAGTGTTTTGATTGTGGGCCCCTTGTGGCATTTCAGGCACTGGGTTACCTATTACTTCAATATTCGAGTTCCACTTTCGTTTTTCTGCTACTTCGCCAGCCTGACGAGTTTGAGCAATAAAACCCGCTGCTGTTGAATATAGCTTCTGACGCAAAAAGTTTTGCAATCGGCCCAGGTCTTTATTGGGTGTGCTTCGATCCGAAACATAGACTGGAAAGCTGGTGCCGTATAAAGCCAGTAATACAAGGTTGTTCCATATTTCTCCAAAGCTTAAAATACGATCCGGTTGAATCATATTTACAGTATTTCGAATAAAAGTTAAGGTTTTTACCGTATGCCAATGTCTTTTTTGATTATTAAACCTCCATTTCGGTATATGTATTGAGACAGCAGCCGGAATTTCCCATTCAATATTTCGGCTACGGCCTATGAGAACAAGATGCAGTTCAACTGCTTTATACTTGCTGAACTCTTCAAGTAGTATAGACATCACGCGCTCCATACCCCCAAGGCCCAGACTGTGAATGATGCAGCAGATTTTAATTCTTAATGTTTTTTACTTTTTAGACTTAAATATCCTCCTGCATCAGCGATGAGGAAGGGGCCGCAGGGCGTCCCGCCAGGTTGGCGGGACCGATAGCCTGGATCGTAGCGACCCGGGTCGGCCGAAGGCCGGTCGAGGGTGATGCCCAAAAAATGATTATACGCCAATGGCATCCGTGAAAGAGTCTTGACTTAATGTGGTATGGCGCATTTTTCGTTCGAAGTAGCGATATACACATAATTGATCTGGAAAAAAGGCCATAAAAGCAAGTTTATTTTATAAGTTCATTTAAAGGTATGTTCTCGCCGAAGGTATATATAGCAATGAGGGGGTTACCCAGTACTGTTGTTATGCTGGCAAAATAAAAGCCTTTCCTAAACTCTACAATAATAAATAATAGAAGCAGGGGTATGGATACGGATATTGCTCTTTTCATCCACTTCTCCTGTTTATTATTTTGAATATAAACTGCTAGTACCGCCGCGGCCAAAATACTAGCTGGGGATAAATAGCGCCCACCGGAAGGGATGGAGCTCATCAGCAGTCCGACACCAAAAAACAAATAGGTAAAGGAGAGGATGCGCAACAGCATGGGATTAGTAAGCAAGACCTGCTTGGAACGGAAAAAGAGAATCAATAAAAACGCAATGAGGCTCCATCTAAGGGCCTTTTGATAGTAGCGTGCATGCCAGGAATTGGATGAGGTGGCAGCCTGCCTGTAGTTCAATACAGCTGTTGCTGAACGGTAACCCTCCGAACGCTCGGCCAGTCTTTCCGGAGCATAATTATCTATGTAGCTATTGAATTGAGTGATATTAATTTCGCTGATGAATAGCGTGCTTATAAAAAACGCAAAATATAGTGTCAAGCGCTGACCTACTATCAAGTAAAGCAGTACAACAACTGCTGGCAAAACAAAGGCGAAGTGAAAAACAACGGGGGTGATGAAGCACCAAACTAAACTTTTCTTTGTTCCTGAATATAAAAAAGGCAACAATCCATAGAGAAAGACATGGGTCGCTGTATTATATCGAAAGCCGCCTAGGGACCATATAGGCATGACCAAAAACATAACGGTAATCAATAATACTACGACCCATTGTAATTTCCCCTTCAATCTGTTTAAAACAAACCACATATTCCTGGAAAAAAAGAAGCCAAATATTAGACCATATATAGGAAGCAAGTAGTATCCGTTGGCTGTAAACCGAGATACAATAATGGCTAAAAGAGTACGGATCACATCTACCTCTCCGCTTTTTTCAAAATAGGTGATAGCTGAAGAAATATCCATCTTTTCACTATGTAACTCCTCTACCTGCGCCATATACCTGTTGATATCTGAGTTTTTTGACTCATGTCCAACAGCAATCGTCATCGCAAAAAAGACAGTGAACGCCCACATAATATTCTTCGCATAGGGCAATCGAAAATTCTTAAGGCTTAGCAAAAGCATTAAAAAGGGATGTAATAAAAATAGCACTCTATGCATCGGCGAGGGCTAAAAATTTTTTGGCTACATTTTCGATGCGGTATCTATCGAAGTTTTTATCAATAAACTGATTCTCATAGTTTCCGCTCATAAACTCATCCACAATACTTTTTGGAAGTTTGGAGTGCTCATAAGAAAGAATGGGTCTTCCAGAAATTCTATAATCTATGAGCTTTGTTGGTATTGCATTTATCTTTCCACCCTCACTATCAGTATTGACATTCACTAAAAAATCAGCTTTAGATAACTGCTGTAATAAATCTTCTCTAGGAATGTAGTCCTTTATAATAATCTTATTCCCTAAATGGGCTTTATACTTTGAAAATAGATGCTGCTGTTTCGTATAAAGGATAAACTTAAACTTAACGTCTTTTTTGAGCAAATAATCGATCAAAGAGAATGGGTCTCTATAACCTAGCATTATAACTCCGGAATAAATTAAAGTCGGTACTGGATTTGGCCTGTATTCAGCTAAATCTTCATTATTGAACTTAAAACCCTGCGGAATAACCCTGAATTTAGATTTGTATCGGGGATTGAATAAGTCTATCATTTCTTCAAACGGTACAGTAACAAAGTCAGCTTTTCTTAAGAATTTATTTTCGAAATAATGAAACCATGGCATTTTCGGGAAACTATCATGCTTTGAGTGCATAAAGGGGTCTCCACAATCTGCAACCCAAGTGTTCGCCAGTTTGTCTCTCTGCCTTGCTGTGTTCCAAACAGATGCCACGCCCCAATGAATCGGAAAGGGTACGGCCACAGAAATAAGTAAATCATAATTACTCTCACATTTCAAAATCCTCCTTGTTTGACTCATGAGTTTAATAGAAGGATACTCAAATAAAAGTTGCAAGACCCTTTTTTGAGCCCTTTTAACCCAATGAAGCCATCCTTTTGGCGGTATTTTCTTAGGCATAGGTCGCGGCCCCAAATCATTGATCTTTATTCCATATTTATTTTCAAAGTCGTTATGCTCTTTATCATTTCGGGGCGTGATCACTGTAACGTGATGTCCCTGTCTCGATAATTCTTTTGCCAGTTCTGTACTCCGGAATGACCTGGGGCTTTGAATAGGGTGGAAACTGCCGCAGATTATGAGTACTTTCATTCTTACCTTGTTTGTATTATGAACTTTATCAACTCATGCGCTTAATAAGGGAATCAACCATCTTTTCAGCTGAGGTGCCCGTCCCGTATAGATTGTCGGAAAAATCAAACTCGCAAGTAAGAATTTTTTGTAAGGCCTCTTCAAATCGGTCTGTTTTAGAACCCACCAAAAAATTAACCCCGGCATCTACAAGCTCCACCCATTCTGTTTCGTTTCGCAGAGTAATACATGGCACCTCGTGAAAATATGCCTCCTTCTGCACACCGCCGCTGTCGGTCACAATAAAAAAAGCATTCTTCTCAAGCACTAACATTTCCTTGTATCCAACAGGCTTAATGGGCTTTACATGTGAGGGTAGTGCCAGGGCATACTTATTTAATGCTTTCTCTGTTCTTGGATGTAAAGGGAGTATGACGTCTTGTTTTATCATATTTAAGCAATGGATAATGGATTCAAGAGCAGTCCGATCATTAGTGTTTTCAGCCCGATGTATTGTAGCCAATACATACTTCTTTGATGCCACCTTATACTCGTTCAGTACTCCATTTTCGGAATCCAAGCGGTCCTTAACATATAATGCGACATCATACATAATGTCGCCGGTCGGAATGATCCTGTCGCCCTTTATTCCTTCAGATTCCAGATTATGTTTAGCTGCTTCTGATGGGCAGAATAATATATCAGAACAGTGATCGGTTAAAATTCGGTTGGTCTCTTCGGGCATTAATCTATTCCACGACCTCAGTCCTGCCTCCACATGGGCTATAGGGATGTGGAGCTTAGTAGCTGATATAGCACCTGCCAGGGTGGAATCAGTATCACCAAACAACACAACCCAATCAGGGTCCTTTTTGATCAGTTGTTTTTCGATTTGCTCAATCATTCTCCCTGTATTTTCCCCATGGGTTCCCCCGCCAATATTGAGGTTTATATCAGGTGTTGGGATATTCATTTCATCAAAAAAAACTTTCGACATATTTTGATCAAAATGCTGGCCAGTATGAATTATGTAATGCTGTAGCCCCTTACGTTTTATAACGGCCCTATGAAAGGCTGAGACTTTTACGAATTGGGGGCGGGCTCCTATAATAGTTACTATCCTCTTCATCAAGTATTTTCCTCGACATTTAATTTCATAAAAAGTTTATTTATTAGGTGAATTTATACACACCTAATACTAAGGAACGCAATGGCGTAGTTATGATAACTCCTGAATTAGCCTGTTTTAAATTACAGACCCAAATTAATTTTTGTACTTGATTACTTTAGCTGGCACTCCTCCTATTATACAATTACTTGGAAATGATTTGGTTACAACACAACCAGCACCAACAGTTACATTATCTCCAAGCGTTACACCTGAAAGAATGACAGAATTTGAGGCAATCCAACAATTTTTCCCAATCATTATTGGATTTGAATCAATATGTTTAAAATGTTCACCAATTTCATGATTTGCGGAGATTATTTTGACTCCCGGGGCAATCATAGTATCACTACCGATGAAAACACCGTTAATCCCTTGGATATAGCAACCGGGACTGCCCGCCACGTATCTAACAACATTATCTCCAAGTTCTACATTTCCACTTACAATTGATGTAAAGTGAACCATAAAAGTCTGATCACTGTTGATTCTAAATATTTTTTGAAACAAAAAATTAACGATTCGCAAATGAATACTTGTTGGCGTCATAAGATACTCACAGATATTTTGAGGAACAGCCGTACCCCAATTTTGATGTTTGAACTTCTTAAACAT
>Ga0307966_1000389_pt1 | contig 36514 bp, 41 predicted proteins | sample OrgLakmetagen646_FD_203141 | JGI IMG/M metagenome (GOLD analysis project Ga0307966, IMG submission 203141) | Saline water microbial communities from Organic Lake, Antarctica - #646 | ecosystem: Environmental > Aquatic > Non-marine Saline and Alkaline > Saline | place: Antarctica: Organic Lake... | reverse complement strand
GCGAGACACTGACGATCCAGTTTTCACAACAAACATAAAAATCCAGAAGGAGATGCCCCATGCACGGACTGATGCAGGACAAGCCTCTGCTCATCAAGTCACTGATCGAGCACGCGGCTACGTTTCACCCTCGCACCGAAATCGTCACCAAAACCGTGGAAGGCCCCGTCCACCGGTCCAACTACAGCGAAATTCTGACCCGATCGAAAAAAATCGCCAATGCCCTGAAAACCATCGGTGTGGATTTTCAGGACCGGGTCGGCACCCTGGCTTGGAACACCTATCGCCATTTCGAGCTGTATTACGGCGTCTCCGGCAGCGGGGCGATTCTGCATACCGTCAATCCGCGGCTCTACCCGGAACAGCTCACCTATATCATCAACCACGCCGAAGACAAGGTGCTGTTCTTTGATATCACCTTCACGGACCTGGTGAAAGAACTGGCGCCGTCCCTGACCACGGTAAAAGCCTTTATCGCCATGACGGACCAGGACCACATGCCGGAAGTCGAGCTGCCGAACCTGTACTGCTACGAGGAACTGGTGGAGGCCGCGAGCGCCGATTACGAGTGGCCGGAGTTTGACGAGCGTACGGCATCATCACTGTGCTACACCTCCGGCACCACCGGCAATCCCAAAGGCGTCCTCTACTCCCACCGTTCCACGGTGCTGCATTCGCTGATGCAGGTGGCTCCGGACGCCTTCGAAATCAGCAGCAATACGACCATGCTGCTAATCGTGCCCATGTTCCATGCCAATGCCTGGGGCGTGCCCTACTCGGCGCCCATGGTGGGCGCCAAGATGATACTGCCGGGCCAACACCTGGATGGCGAGAGCAGCTATAACCTGATGAAGGAAGAAGACGTCACCTTCTCCATGGCGGTCCCTACCGTCTGGCTGATGCTGTTCCAGTATCTGGACGCCACCCCGGGCGCCAGCCTAGACAACCTCAAACTGGCCGGGGTGGGGGTTGGCGGCTCAGCACCGCCCATCGCCATGATCGAGCGCTTCCGCAAGTCCGGCATCGACATGGTGCAGGGCTGGGGCATGACCGAGACCAGCCCGCTGGGGGTTATCAACCAGCCGCTGCCCAAACATGCCAGTTTGAGTAATGACGAACTGGCCAAGCTCAAAACCAAGGCCGGGCGCGGCATCTGGGGTGTGGAGATCAAGATCGTGAATGACGCCGGCGAGCGTCAGCCGTGGGATGGCAAGACCTCCGGCCATTTCTACGTCAAGGGCCCCTGGATAGCCAGCGGCTACTACCGCCAGGAAGGTGGCAGCAAACTCGACGACGAAGGTTTCTTTCCCACCGGCGATATCGGCACCATTGATCCCGACGGTTACCTGCAACTTGTGGACCGCTCCAAGGATGTGATCAAGTCCGGGGGCGAGTGGATTTCTTCCATCGAACTGGAGAGCGCCGCGGCCTCCCATCCACAAGTGGCGGAAGCGGCCGTCATCGGCATAGCCCACCCCACCTGGCAGGAACGCCCGCTGCTGATCGCGGTACTCAAGGACAGTGCCACCATCGGCAAGGAAGAACTCCTGGAGTTCCTGGGCCAGCACGTCGCCAAGTGGTGGCTTCCGGACCGGATCATGTTCGTGGATGAACTCCCCCACACCGCCACCGGCAAGCTGCTCAAAACCAAGTTGCGGGAACAGTACGGCGACTTCAAACCCTCCACCCAGTGAGCCACGATGGTCCCTGAGCCTGCCGCCGGCCTCACCGGTCAAGCACAGGGGCACTGGCCGACGAGATGAGCCCATGATTGATCCACAATTTGTTGGCTTCGAATTGCCGGTGCATACCCAGGAAGTTGAGAAAGGCCGTTTGCGCTTTTTCTCCCGCGCTATCGGCGAAACAGATCCGGTTTACCTCGACGAGGACGATGCGAAGGCGGCGGGGTGGCGTTCCCTGCCAGTGCCTCCGACTTTCCTGTTCTGCCTCGATATGGAACGTTGCAATCCCTACGACTACCTGGAAACCCTGGGCATAGAACTGGGCGAAGTGCTCCATGGCGAGCAAAGCTTCCAGTATCACGAGGTGCCCTGCGCCGGCGACCGGCTAACGTTCCGGTCCCGCATTACCGATATCTGGGCTCGCAAAGCGGGCACCATGGAGTTTGTCGTCCGCGATACGGACGTCTTCCGGGGCGAAACCCCCATCGCTGAGCTACGCTCTACCATCATCATCAGACACCGGGACAACCATGAATCTTGATCCCCATAGTCCCGAGGTCGGGGACGACATACCCGAGCTTTCGACAGCGCCCATCTCACGGCTGACCCTGGCCCTCTATGCCGGCGCCTCCGGCGATCACAACCCGATCCATGTGGACCTGGATTTCGCCCGTTACCACGGCATGACCGACGTCTTCGCTCACGGCATGCTGGTCACCGCCTATCTCGGCAGGATGCTCAGCAACTGGGTACCACAACAGGCGATCCGCAGTTTTGCCGTGCGCTTCGTGGCGATCTGCGAAGTCCATGACCAGATCAGCTGCAAAGGCCGTATACTGGAAAAAATCACGGCAAACGACGAGACCCTGATCAAGGTCGAACTGACCGCCAGCAACCAGCATGGCGTGGCCCGGGTCGTCGGTGACGCACTAGTCGCATTACGCTGAATACCAACCGTCTGCCGCAACAACAAACACAGTCTGGAGTTCGATATGTCCGCCGCATCCACGTTTTCCACCCGCTATGAGCATCACTTTGGCGACCGCGTCCTGCGTTGCTACAGCCATCGCCTCCAGAGTGTCCTGGCATCTTTCCAGGACGCGGTGGCCCGAGCTCCGGACGCCGACTGTATTGTGTGTGAAGGCGAACGCCTGAGTTACCGGCAAAGCGCCCGCCACGCCGACGCCATTGGCCGCCAGTTGCGGGCCCGGGGAGTGGAACAGGGCGACCGAGTCGCGTTGCTGATGGGCAACCGGACCGAATTTGTGCTCGCCCTGCTGGGCATCCTCCGGGTCGGCGCTATAGCGGTGCCCCTCAACGTCCGTGAACAGGGCCCGGGACTGGCCTATATGCTTGATCACTGCGAAGCCCGCGCAATCATTTTTACCGCGGACCAGGCGGGCAAACTGCCACCGTCTGGGACCCCGGCTTCCCTAACTCGCCGCTTTGCCGTAGCCGGCGAGGCCGACGGCGCCGAGCCTTTCGCCAATCTGCTCCAGGACGACCACACGGAACTGCCGCAGCCCGAGGAAAATGAGGAAGACACCGCGGTAATTCTGTACACCTCCGGCACCACGGGGACCCCAAAGGGGGTCATGCTCACCCACTTCAATATCATTCACACCCTGATGCATTATCATCAGGTCATGGGCCTGGGAGACGGCGAACGTACTCTGCTGGTCACCCCCACCAGCCATGTCACCGGGCTGGTGGCCAATATTCTGACCATGACCCATGTTGCCGGCTGTGTGGTGATCATTCCCCAGTTCGACGCGATCGGGGCGGTGGAGCTGATCGCACGAGAAAAGGTCACCCACGCCATTATGGTGCCCGCTATGTACAACCTGTGCCTGCTGCGGGCGGACTTCCGCAAGCACGACCTCAGTGCCTGGCGCATTGGTGGCTTCGGCGGCGCGCCCATGCCGGAAGTGACCATTGCCAGGCTTCGCGAGCAACTGCCGGATATGGAGCTGATGAACGCTTACGGCGCTACCGAGACCACCTCCCCGGTCACCGCGTTGCCCCTGGGGGACAATGGCGCACATGCGGACAGCGTGGGGCAGGTGGTGCCCTGTGGTGACGTCCTGATCATGGACGACAACGGCCGCGAAGTGGAAACCGGGGGGTCCGGCGAACTCTGGATCAACGGTCCCATGGTGGTCCCGGGCTACTGGAACAATCCCGAAGCCAACGCCCGTGAATTCAGCGCCGGCCACTGGCGTTCCGGAGACATCGGGTCCATAGACGCGGGAGGTTTCGTGCGGGTGTTCGACCGCAAGAAAGACATGATCAACCGCGGCGGCTACAACATCTACAGCGTGGAACTGGAAAACCTCATCAGCAGCCATCCGGCGGTGGTGGAATGCGCCATCATCCCCCATCCTGACGAGGTCCTGGGCGAGAAAATCCACGTCTTTGTCACCCACAACGAAGAACAGGGCCCTCTGTCGGCAGACGACATCCGCATGTTCTGCCGCCAGCACCTGGCGGACTACAAGACGCCGGACTACGTCACCATCCAGCTCGACCTTCTGCCGCGGAATGCCAACGGCAAACTGGTGAAGGCCGGGCTCAAGGCCCGTATTGGTTAGCCGCGGAACCCGCGGCTAACCCGTCTCAAGCGTAAAGCGACTCGATAACCTCGTCGCACTTCTCGTAGATCTTGCTATGGCGGACTTTCATGGTGGCGGTGACTTCGTCGTCGTGGCCCAGTTCCTTGGTGAGCAGGTGGAAGCGTTTGACCTGGGGCAGACGGGCGTTGCCTGCACTCACTTCTTTGCGGATCAATGCGTTGACCTGCTCATGCTCCGCCAGACTGCGGCAGGTGGTGTAGGCAATCCGCTCCTGCTCGGCCCACTTGGTAACGGTTTCGAAGTCCACCTGAATCAGCGCGGACACGTATTTGCGCGACTCGCCTTGATGGTGTTTTCGATCTCCGTGGGTGACAGGTTCTTGCCGCCGGCGAACGCCAGGAACAGATAGGCGGCGAACATCATAATTTCGCCGATGGCAAAGTTGATCACCCGGATGGCCTTGTAGATGATCACAAACCCCAGGGCGATGAAGGCGTAAAGGCCGCCCATGGCCAGATCCGCCAAACTGATCTCGCCGAAAAACAGCCAGTCCATTACGCCACCTCCCGGCTTGGGTTCAGCTTCTCGCGCAGGCGGTCGATGTCGCTGTTACCCAGGTAGGCCTTGATCACCTCGGGATTGCTCTGGACCTGAGCAGGCTCCTCCTCGGCGGCGACCTCGCCGAAATTGGGAGGCGGTCAATCTCCAGAAAATCGATGATGCGGCGATCCACTTCCTCGCGGATCACCAGCTCTTCCCGTCGTGCCGGCCCGAATTAGGCCAGTGAGCTCAATAGGCCACTTTTCATGTGCACGCGGGCGCCAAGCTTGATGTTGCCCAGCACCGTCATGCACCGGAACAGGGCGATATTCTGAAAGGTACGGGCCAACCCCAGGGCGGCCCGGGCCGGTGGCCGGATGCCCTTGAGCACCTCGCCGCGATAGCGGATGGTGCCCTGCTGGGGTTTATAGAAGCCGGAAATGCAGTTGAACATGGAGGTCTTGCCCGCCGATCATCGTGGTAATGGTGTCTTTATGCACCACAAAACTGACATCTCTGAGGGCGGCAACGCCACCAAAGGACAGGAACAGGTTTTCGATTTCCAGAATGTTCACGGTCACCCCTGGCACCCTGCAGATACACGTGTGACGGGTGGCCGGTTTGACCTGAAAGCCTGGCCCGTCGATTCTACAGAGTGTCGCAAATTGTTGTTTTTCGAAATTATAGCTAGGTTAATGGGTTTGTCGCCGCTCAAGATCGTCCATTCCGACGATGTTCCCATACCAGAAGGTTGCCGTAATGTCCGGCAAATGAACCCGAAGTCCTGAGCTCGCCCGGTAGCCGCTACAGCCCTGGCCTGAACCGCTGACCGCGAGCCCCCAGACAACAACAAACAAGGTTTTGGCAATGCGTCCTGATACACCAACGTCCTCCAACAACGACGATACCCAAGCCGACTTTGATGTGCCCCGTTTTCTGGAGTATGTGGCCGCAAAGCTGCCACACCTTGCCAGTGCTGTCGCCGCTGGTAGGGTGTCCCTGAAGCGTATTGCTGGCGGCCAGTCCAATCCCACCTTCTTCATCACCATCGGCGGCAACGAATATGTCCTGCGCAAGGCACCCAACGGAACCGCCCTGCCGGGCGCCCATGCCGTCAACCGGGAATACCGAATCATGGATGCACTTTACGGTCGCGGCGTGCCAGTGCCGAAAATGATTCTGCTGGAGAATGATCCCGACGTTCTGGGAGCGCGCTTTTACCTGATGGAGCGGCTCGACGGCGAGGTGGTGCACACCAGCCTGTTGCCGGACCACTCCCCGGAGCAGCGCGAGGCCATCTATGCCGACAAGGCAAAGGTGCTGGCTAACCTCCACCAGGTGGATCTGGAAGCGGCGGGCCTGGCCGACTATGGCCGCCAGGGCCCCTTCTTCACCCGCCAGATCCATCGCTGGACCAAACAGTGGGAGCTGTCGAAAACCCGGGAACTGCCGGAAATCGACCAGGTCGCCCAATGGCTAAAGGAAAACGATAAAGGTGACGAAACCAGTGCCATCGTTCACGGCGACTATCGTATCGGCAATCTGATGCTGCACCGTGATGAGCCGCAGATTATCGGGGTTCTGGACTGGGAACTGTCAACCCTCGGAAATCCTCTGGCGGATCTGGCCCACACGGTCTGCATGTGGCACATCACCCCGGAGGAATATGGCGGCCTGCTGGGCGCCGATCTGGGCCGGCTCGGCATCCCCGGCCGTGCACAATTTGAAGAAACCTACATGGCGGCGGCGGGCCTGAGCAACGGCCTGACGACCTTCCATCATGCCTTTACTCTGTTCCGGATGGCGGTAATTTTCGAGGGCATTGCCGCCCGTGCCTTGGCCGGCACGGCGTCATCCGACAATGCCCATACCGTCGGGGCGCTGTCCGCTGTTCTGGCGCGCCGCGCTGCCGAGATAATTGCCAGTGACAGGGCTTTGGCCTGAACCCATTACCGGAAAGAAACAGATGCACCGACCGGGGATGCAGGGATGCAGAGTACAACAACTACAACACTCAACCACAGGTGACCGGAACTCTGGTCACGGGAGGAACACAATGAACAAGAAACTTTCCAGACTCGCCCTCGCAGGCCTGGTCGCCGGCTCGCTGGGCTTCACCGGCGCCGCCGCGGCGGAAACCCTGCGCATTTCCTCGGGTATCGGCCAGCAGCATTTCTGAGTCGGCGAACACATGGACCCCTTTGCCGATGCCATCGAAGAGGCGGACATCGGCATTGACTTCAATCGCTTCTACTCGGGTGCCCTGATCACCCCAGGACAAGAGCTTGGGGGCCTGCGGGGCGGTATCGCCAGTGTGGCTGCACCCCTGCTGGCGCCATACCACGAAGGCCGCTTTCCCCTCTCCGACATCACCCAGCTGCCGACTCTGGAAACCAGCTCCGAGCTGGTCACCGAAGCTCTGCTGGAACTGATGGACTCGGATGCAGAGCTCTCGAACGGTAAGACCTTCTATGACTATGAGCTCGGTGACAAGGACATCCGCGGCTGGCCGGTGGGGGCAACGTCCGCCTATTCCCTGGCCACTACCGGCATTGAACTGAGGGACCCCTCCGACCTGGACGGTCTGCCCATTCGCGCGGGCTCGCCGCTGCATACCATCCTGTTGGAAGAACTGGGGGCCACACCAGTGACCATGACCAGCGCCGATTCCTACGAAGCCCTGTCACGGAACACCGTCGAAGGCACCATTCTGTCCATTGCGGACTGGCCCTCCTACTCCTTTGAAGAATTGCTGGAGTACGTCATCACCGGCATTTCCATGGGCCATTGGGAAAGCTACCTGGCAGTAACGGAAGACACCTGGCAGGGCTTTAATGACGAACAGCGTAAGGTCTGGGACAGAATTGCCCGGGAAGTGGCACTCGAGAATGCTCGCCACATTGACCGCAGGGAGATCGAGGTGAGGGAAAAATCCGCGGCCGCTGGCACCACCTTCGTGGAGATTGGTGAGCTGTCCGCCTCCATGCAGGAACATATGTCCGAAGCTGCCAGCCGGACCTGGATCCGCTGGATCGAGCAGCTTGAGGATAACGGCCATCCCGCCAGATCCGCGGCAATACTCTGGGCGGAACTGATCGAGAAACGCGGCAGCAAGATCCCCGAGGGCGCCGCCGAGTACCTGAACCTCAATTAATCCGACACGGCGGTGATGGTATCTGCCATCACCGCCGTGTCCCTGTCTGGGTGATTCGCTGTGTCTTCTACTGTCGCTATCTGGATCGTTGCCGGCTGGTTCGTGGTATTCCTGGCTCTGGGGCAGAACGTTGCCACCATTCTTTTTGGTGCCGGCATTGTCGGCATTGGCCTCTACATCGGCATGGGGCCACTGGGTGGCATCATCGGCCCCGACACTTTCTATACCGCATCAATCTATTCCCTTTCCATTGTGCCCCTGTACCTGCTGATGGCACAGATGCTGTTGCGCGGTGGCATCATCATGGATCTGTTCCAGGTCGGGCACCGGCTCTCCGGTTACCGGCGCTATCCCCTGGGGGTGGCAACCATTGTAACTGGCTCCCTGCTGGGCGCGGTCTCCGGTTCCGGCGCCGCCAGTTCAGCGTCGCTGGCCGCCGTTGCCTCCCCGGAGCTGGAAAAACTGGGCTACACCCGACGCTTTTCCCTGAGCCTGGCCGCGGTGGCCGGTTCTCTTTCGGCTATCGTGCCCCCCAGTCTGATCATGATTATTTACGGCTCCCTGGCATCGGTGCCCATCGGGCACCTGTTTATTGGCGCCATCGGCCCGGGGCTGCTGTGCGTTACTGTCTACGTAGTCTGTCTCAGGGTGTTCGGCGAAATACGTGCCGATGCCGGCGCCGATGGTGTGGTTCCCGATGAACCCGAGGATCCGGCCGGCCGCCGTAAAAGCAGGAACGCCTTCATTTTCGTGATTGCCCTGATGGTGATTGTCTTCGGGGGCATATACGGCGGCGTCATCACGGTCGCCGAAGCCGGCGCCATTGGGGCCCTCACCGCCATGGCCGGTATGATCATCATGCGCCGTGTCAACCGCCAAGATATTTTTCTGGCGCTGGCGGAATCGGTCAAAATCACCGCGGCCCTCATGATGCTGGTGCTGGGCGCCAAGATCTTCGCCCGGTTTCTTTCTTTCTCCCGCTTACCCAACGAACTGCTGGGCCTGATGGACCCCCTGCTGGGCAGTGCCAACCTGGTGGCCGCCATTCTGCTGGCGGTATTTTTCCTGGGGGGAATGTTTCTGGAGTCCGCCGCTGTCATTGTGCTGCTGGTGCCCATTTTCCTGCCACTGCTGCAGGCGGCGGGCATTGACTTGCTCTGGTTCGGCGTGTCCGCCTCCATGATGATTGCCCTGGGACTGCTGACGCCACCGGTAAGGCTGGCCACATTTGCCGCCGCCAGTGCCGCCAACTATCCCGCAGGGCAGGTATTCCGGGGTGCCACCATCTTTGCAGTCGCGGCAGGGGTGATCGTCACCAGCCTCATCATGCTGTATCCGGCGCTGGTCACCTGACTCCCGTCCCAGATTCGATAAGGAGAATAGCGTGAAATTCTGGCACAGAATCGGACAGATCGAAGGCGGGCTTGCCTCCATTGGCGGCGGCTTCTGCCTGTTCCTGATCATGATGATCACGGTGTTGAGCGTGCTCGGCCGTTATGTGTTTGGTATTGACCTGATTCCCGGGGCCTACAACATCATCGAGCGCATTGCGTTTCCGCTGCTGGTGTTCTGGGTCGTGCCTCTGGCCCACCGGGACGGCATGTTTCCGAAGTTCGACATCCTCCTCAACAATCTGCCTCCGCTGCTTGCGAGGGTACTCGCGGCGTTTGTGCTGGTGGTGGAAATCGTCGTGTTCCTGATCATTTTCTGATTTGTGGTGCGCTTCGCCTGGGGCGCCGTGGAAAGCAACCGGCAGATGCAGATCAGCTCCACCCACTGGCCGGTGTGGCCGGTGATTCTGATGGTACCGCTGGCGTTTGGCCTCATGCTGCTAGAAATGTTTCGGTTTTTATGGGTTACCATTACCGCCAAGAGCACCAGCGATGACATCGTGTCTCACTTATAAACCGTCATTGCTTATCTGAGCCCCGGTAAGGAAAAAAATATTACAGTATCCAGCTATAATCGTCAGAATGACCCGGACCCCGATGGGGGGCTTTCGGTGCGTGCTACAGAAGAACACCGCGGCACGGCTGTGGATGGAGCGTCATCTCAAGGACTGGCGCCAGGGCTTCGTCACTGCCGGCCGTGATCTGGAAAATCCGGTGGAGCGCACCTTCATCACCGGCAGTTCTGACCTGCGGACTTGTCAAGCTGACGGATCCCGGAACACGGGGGAGCGCTTCACAAGATTGGCGTGCACCGCTTCGATCTGGTTGGCCCCGCCAATGATCTTGTCCTGCTCCCGGGACTCCTCCAGTAACACGCGGGCCGCCTGGTCTTTGGGGTTTACGGCGTTGCTCAAAAGCCGTTTCATGCCCCGGATAGCGTCGGGGCTCTTGCCGGCAATGGTTTTCGCCAACTCCAGGGCGTCTTCCCGAGGCTGCTCCGAAAGGTAGGTGGCCAGGCCCAGGTCGACGGCTTCGCGGCCATCCAGGATGCGGCCGGTGTAACACAGCTCCCGGGCCCGATCCGCACGCACCAGCTCGTTGAGCAACACCATGCCCCCCATGTCTGGAACCAGGCCCCACTTGATCTCCATTACCGACCACTGGGAATCCGCCCGGGCATAGCGGATATCGGCACCCAAGGCGATCTGCAGTCCGCCGCCGAACACCACTCCCTGAACCGCCGCAATCACCGGCACCGGCAATTCCCGCCACACCATGGCCACATACTGGGCCAGGTTGCTGACACCGTGGGTGCGGGGTTCGAGGCTGGAGCCACCAACGTCGACACCATCGCCACCGGCGAGCTTGGCGAAGTTGTCCTTGTCCAGGCCGGCGCAGAAGCTGCGGCCCTCGCCGCTGATCACCACGGCCCGCAGGCCCGGGTGATTCTTGAGCTGATCGCCCACCTCGGCAAGACGGGCAAACAGTTCGCTATCCAGGGCGTTGTGTTTGTCGGGCCGGTTCAGCCTCACTTCCAAGACACCGTCGATGTCGGTCGTGATTATTTGTACCTTGTCACTGGACATAGAATCTCCTCGGAATTCGCGAATATAACCAATCAGGTAGAACGGTTGGCCTTGTCGCTGTCATTGACTTTGGTGATCGCCTCACGGGCCCGGAGCCATTCATCGTCGTCCCAGGCGGAGAAAGCGGCAAAGTCGGCGCCATCGGCATGGGACTAGCCGCCATCAATGGCTATGGTCTGGCCGTTGACAAACCAGGATCCCGGAGCCAACAGATAGAACGCCAGATTGGCCAGTTCCAGGTACTTGCCGGGACGGCCCATGGGGCTCTCCCCCAGATCCATCTTGCCCGGGGGGCACAGACGCTTGTTCATGCCCTCCGTGGGAAACAGCACCGGCGCGATGGTATTGAAGCGGACAGCGCGATTACCCCACTCTACCGCAAGGGACTGGGTCATGGTATTGAGACCGGCCTTGGACATGGCCGAAGGCACTACGAACGGGGAGCCGTTCCACACCCAGGTGGTGACGATGGACACCACCGACGCGGGTTTTTTCTCCGCCAGCCAGCGCTTGCCGCAAATCAGTGTCACCAGAAAACTGCCCCGGAACACGATATTGGCTACCGCATCGAAGGCGCGGCTGGCAAGATCCTCGATACGGCTGACGAAGTTGCCGGCGGCGTTGTTGATCAGGCCGGTGAGGGCACCGCCATCGTTCCAGATCTGATCCACTATCTCGTCAATGGCGTCGGCACTGCGAATGTCACAGGGGATGGCTTTAACCTCGCCACCATGGGCCGCCATAAACTCCCGGGCGGTATTCTCCATGACACTACCGCGACGGCCACAGATATAGACCGTGGCCCCATGATCAGGCAGACTTCGGCCACTTCCCTGCCCAGACCAGCCCCACCACCGGTCACCAGAATGCGGTGACCATTGAGCAGCCCCTCCCGGTACATCAGATCACTGACTTTCACTGGTTCTCTTCCGTTGAAGATGAATACCTGGGTTCGCGTTTTTCCAGAAAGGCCGCCACCCCCTCGCTGAAGTCAGCATCCCGTACACACAGGATCTGGTTGCGATCCTCCAGGGCGATAACGGCATCGAGACTAGGCAGGTCGATGGCCAGGCCCAGAGCCTCCTTGGTCAGGCGCAGGCCCAGAGGCGTCGCCCGCAACATGTCGGTCACCAGGGACCGGGCCTCGGCATGAAGCTCCTTTAGCTCACCCACCCAGCTCGCCAGCCCCAGGGCAAAGGCCCGCTCTGCGCTCATGAACCGGCCGGTGAGCAGGTACTCTGCGGCCACGGAACTGCCCACCATGCGTGGCAGGAAGTAACTCACCCCCACATCGCAGCCGCTCAGGCCCAGGCGGATGAAGGCGGCGTTGAGGCGGGCGTCGGGGGTGAGCAGGCGGATATCACTGGCCAGTGCGAGGGCGAAGCCACCACCACTGGCGGCGCCCTGAACAATGCTGATGATAGGCTGGGGGCAACGGCGCATGGCCACCATGATGTCCCGCACCGCCCGCTGTTCGTCGAGGGCGCCGCCGACGCTGGCACTGATGGGGGTCTGGGACTGCTCTTTCAGGTCGAGGCCGGCGCAGAAGGCCCGCCCTTCTCCCGCCAGCACCACCACGCGGATATCACGGCGGTCGTAGAGTTCGGTGAAGTAGTTTTTCAGACCCTGAATCAGCGGCCGGCTCATGGCATTGAGGCGGTCAGGGCGGGCCAGGGTGACCCACGCAACGCCGGCCTGCTCATGAATTTTCAGCACTTCGCCGTCTGTTTCCGGACCCTGCTTGGGCATGTTCCTGTCTCCTGACAGATGGTGGTTGAGGGACGACCTTCATCATCGGAGTGCGGGCATGCTGAATCATCGTCGGAATCGACGAACGTAGGAAAAAATCCGGCGCAAGCGCCGGCCAGAAAGGGGTTTGAGAATGGGTTAAATCAGAGCAGGTTGCCCAACTCCCGGGCTATCAGCAGGCGCAGGACCTCGCTAGTGCACTCGTAGATCTGGGTGATGCGGGCATCCCGGTACAGGCGTTCGACGAGATAGTCTTCCAGATAGCAGTAGCCGCCATGTATCTGGATAGCCCGGGTGCAGACTTCCTCAGCGATTTCACTGGCGTAGAGCCTGGCCTGGGACGCCTCCGACAGGCACGGCAGGCCGGCGGTTTTCAGGTGCGCGGCGTGGACGATCAGCAGCCTCGCCGCGTTAAGTCAGGTATGCATGTCCGTGGGCATATTGGCGATGCTCGGTGAGGGGCACCCCGAACTGGGTCCGTTCACGGGCATAGGCCAGCGTCGCTTCAAAGGCGGAGCGGGCAATCCCCACGGCTTTGAGCAGCGATACCGATACGTTCGCCTTCCAGGTTCGACAGGGCGATGGGCAGACCCTTGCCCCCCGACACCCAGCAGATTGGCCTCCGGAACTGCGCAGTTGTCCAGGGTAATGGCGCAGGTGTCCGAGCCCCGAATACCCGGCTTGTGCTCCATCCACTCCACCCTGAAACCATCGGTTTCCGTGGGCCTCAGAGCCGGCCTGGGGTTCGGAAAGGCAGAAGCAGCCAATGATCTGGCCCGAGGCGAGGGCAAACTGACGCGCCATGTCGCGGATCATTCTCTGGTCTTCACTGAACTCAATGTCGTGCACCCGGGGTTTCCCTGTTATCCGGATAATATCGGGGAAGTAACCGATGCCGGTTTCTGGCATCGCCAGTCGTGCGCGGTCGCTGGTGCAGCCCTATACCGCCGCCCATGACGATGCCATTCATCAGCGCCAGCACCGGTTTGAGATAGTCGTGGATGGTCTGGTCCAGGGCGTACTCCCGTTCAAAGAAAGGCTGATAGGCGGTGTCACCCGCCTTGTAGCTGTCGTATAGGGCGGGTGACACCCACGCTGGCGCAGAACGCATTCTCACCGCTACCCTGCAGCACCACCGCCTGGATCCCACCATCGGCGGCCCACTGGTCCAGCTGCTGCTACAGAATGTCCACCATTTCCAGGATCAGAGCATCCTGCCCCTTGGAGCGGTTTCAATCACGCCGGGTCAGGCTGGCCTCAAACACCCGGCTGATGCTCTCCTTGGTCATCATGGTGCTAGGCACGGACTTCTCGGCAATGGTCGTGGCCGCTTTTAGGGTTTCTTCCAGAAGCTGGTCGGCAGGCAGGACCCGGGCCAACAGCCCCACCCGCTCCGCCTCGGCGGCATCCATCTGCCGACCGGTGAGGCACATTTCCATGGCCTTGGCGTTGCCCGTCGGATGCCCCGCAGCGGTGTTGGCAAGATCCTCAAAAATTCTCTGCGGGAGCGGGTTTCAGAACAAGTAAATCTTGAGTGAACATATCCATACACCCCCCTGTTGATCACTGATAGGTGAACTTTATCAAAAACAATAAACGAAATCTCTCATGAGTGCTGACGCCCCAACCATCATTGCTTTCGAACATGGCATCTACGCCATTGATACCAAATTCGCCGGCAGTCGCCGGCTTTTTTCATTATGGGGGGGAGGAGGAGCAATGAATAATCGGCACGAGAGAAGCAGGTTTGCATCAGAGGCCAAAAACCACGAACCCCGTTCAATATTTGATGTGTTCCGCAGAACAAGAGAAGATACCGCTTTCAGCGTTCATGGATGAAACTCGCTGCCACTCTTTCCAAACCAACAAACACAAGAAAGGACATGCCATGAAACTCAAAGATTCCGTTGCCATTGTGACCGGCTCGTCCTCTGGCATCGGTGCCGCCATCGCCCGTCTGTTTGCGGAACACGGTTGCCATGTGGTGATCAACTTCAGCAACAACGAAGACGGTGCCCGCACAGTGGCCTCTGACTGCGAAAAGCACGGGGTGAAGACCCTTGTATACCGGGCCAATGTGGCCGAGGACGCCGAGTGCCGCGCCATGGTAGATGCCGCGCAGGAACAGTTTGGCCGCATCGATATTCTGATAAATAACGCCGGTACCACCAGGTTCTGTAACCACAACAATCTCGACGGCCTAGACAAGCAGGACTTCCTTGACCTGTATGTCGTCAATACTATCGGCCCCTACCAGATGACCCGGGCTGCGGAGAAGGCTCTGCGAGCCAACGGCTCCGGTCACATCATCAACATGGCTTCCATTGCCGGTCTGTCGGGTATCGGCAGCTCCATCGCCTATGCCGCTTCCAAGGGCGCGCTGGTCACCATGACCCGTTCCCTTGCTCGCGTGATGGGCCCCGAGGTGCGAGTCAATGCCGTTTGCCCGGGCTTTGTCCAGGGCGAATGGTTGAAGAAAGGCCTTGGTGAAGGCAACTACGACACATTGCTGGAAAAAACCAAGGCCGCTGCACCCCTGCATGATACCGCGTCGCCAGAAACTGTGGCGGATGTCTGCATGGGCCTGATCATCGGTGGTGATCTGACCACCGGCGAAACCATCCTCATCGACGGCGGCGCGCATCTGGGGGCGGCCCCGGTACGTCGCTGAACACAAGGAGCAACAAACGATATGAGTGACCAACCCAGCATCCTGATCGTCGGCGCAGGCGCCATCGGCAGTTTTTACGGTGCCATCCTAAAAAAATCCGGTTGCAAGGTCAGTACAGTACTGCGCTCCAAATGCGACGTTGTTAAGGCCAACGGGATTCGCATCACCAGCCCACCGGGTAACCTTTCCTTTCACCCAGATCACTTCTACCGTGACGACGATACCCCGGAAGAAATGCCGGATTACCTGCTTCCCTGCGTCAAGTTATTGCCAAGCGTAGATCGCGCCAAGCTGGTGCGCCCCTGGCTGGGTGCCAACACCCGCTTGGTGCTGATTGAGAACGGCCTGGACATCGAGCGGGAACTGGCCGATGCCTACCCGGACAACCCCGTTATTTGCTGCTTGCCTTTATCGCCGCCAGCCGCATAGGGCCGGGAGTTGTCGAGCACAAGGCTTACTGCAAGCTGGTCACACTGAAGATGCGAGCGAGGCTGGGGGGCAGGGAGTAGTTTCGGGAGTCTCTGTTACTGCCGCTGTAACAGGTATCGACATGCCGGCCAGGGAACGATCCACCAAGAAATAGAACTGTCGGAATATTTCACAGGCAAGAAAACTGGAAGGCGCGAAGCCCTCCGGTTCCTTAAGAACCCTTTTAACCCGATTTCTCATTGAACATTGAAATCCTGCCACCATCCACCACCAGGTCGTGACTGTTGATGAACGAGCCCTCGTCACTGGCAAGAAACACCGCAGCATTGGCAATATCCAGTGCCAGCCCCGCCCGGGGCAAGGGGGTTGCTTTAGCCAGGTTTTTCTCGAGCCTTTCCATCTTTGACTGATTTTCCTCATTACTCAGGGTATTGGCCCTTTCCGAGCCGCCCCAGAAGATGGGCGTCGCCACCGCTCCCGGGGAAATCGCGTTCACCCGGATACCCTCAGACCCCAGCTCTACGCCAGCTAGCCGCGTCAGGTGGCTGACGGCGGCCTTGGCGCCGGAATACAGGTAGCCTCCCTGCCCCAAACGAAGGCCCGCAATACTCGAATTGTTAATAATACAGCCGGAACCCTGACCCCGCATGACCCGAGCTCCGTGCTTGATGCCGAAGACCACACTGCCGGTCAGCAATCGCATTATGTGGCTGAACTCCTCCTCGGTCACAGAGTGCAGAGTCGTGCGGTCACCCGCGCCGGCATTGTTGAACAGGCAGTCCAGCCGCCCGAACTGTTCAACGGCGCCATCAACCAAAGCGGCAATATCAGATTCATTCATCACATCAGCTTTATGAAAGGTCGCGTTCTGCCCCAAGGCTTCAGCCAGCTTCTCGCCTTTGTCGACGCTGCGCCCCGCGATGATGACCCGAGCCCCCTCTTCCACGAACCGGCGAGCCGTTGCCTCACCGATACCACTGGTACCACCGGTGATAATGGCGACTTTACCCACTAAGCGATCATTCATGAAGGTTCTCCTCATTATTATAGTACTGGCACATTCTGAAACGCGACGGTACGCGAACAAAATTTATAATGTGCGTACTTATTCCAAAGCATATCGGACATTGTCACTGATGCGCTAGGCAACTGGCCGTAAATTGGATCATAAAACCAGCGAAGCCCTTCGCATTCGCACTGTTCAGCGGGTTATAGAAGGGGGACGTCCGGAAGTGTTTATCAAAGCAATTGGGATAAGCTTGGTTCGGGTTTGGAAATGAATTGCGCCTTACCAAGAAGGTGGCATTGATGTCCTTAAAATGAGGCCAATGGGCAACACGCCCGAAATCCGAAGTACGGTAGCCGTTTCGGCATCAATCTGATCTCGGCTATCCCGCCCCGCGGCGAACTTCGCTTCAAAACCATGCAAGGCTCTGTGTGGTCAGCTATGAAGCGATGACGAATTAATATTGCAGTAAGGAATAGCGAACAAGGCCTGAAGCAGTGCCCTGCCCTTTTCCCAACTTTTGATGTCTCGGAGAACTAAACCTTCAACACCAGCTTGCCAAAGTTCTCACCTTTGAACAGCATCATCAGGTGCTCAGGAAACTTCTCCAGGCCTTCGACAATGTGCTCCCGGTGCTTGAGGCTGCCGTCTTTCATCCAACCGGCCATGTCACTTGCCGCCTGGTCGTAGCGGTCAGCGTAGTCGAATACCACCATGCCTTCCATGCGTGCGCGATTAACCAGCAATGACATGTAATTGCTTGGGCCCTTGGGGGCTTCGGTGTTGTTGTACTGGGAGATGGCTCCGCAGATCACCACCCGTGCGTGCATCCGCAAACGCGCCAGTGCGGCATTGAGAATGTCGCCGCCGACGTTGTCGAAGTAGACATCAACGCCCTTGGGACAGGCGCGTTTGAGACCCGCGTGGATGCTCTCGGACTTATAGTCGATGGCATCATCGAACCCGAGCTCGTTGATCAGGTAATCGCATTTTTCCTTTCCGCCGGCGATGCCGATCGCCGTGGCGCCTTTGATTCGGGCAATCTGGCCAACCGTGGCACCCACGGCACCCGCAGCGCCGGACACCAGCACCACATCGCCCTCTTTGACCGCACCTACTTCAAGAATGCCAAAGTAGGCGGTCATGCCGGTCATACCCAGGGTATTGAGGTAGGTCGGCAGCGGCGCAAGATTCGGATCCACCTTCTGGAACCCCTTGCCATCCGACTTGATGTACGTCTGAATGCCCAGCATGCCGGACACGGTATCGCCCACCTGAAAGTCCGGATGGTTGGACTCGATAACCTCACCCACGCCCAGCGCACGCATGACATCACCAGGGTTCACCGGATCAATGTAGGACTTGCCTTCCCGCATCCAGCCACGCATGGCCGGGTCCAGAGACAGGTAGCGGGACGCCACCACCATCTCATTGCTGCCCGCTTTGGGTGTAGGCTCCTGGGTCATCTCGAAATCGTCGTGCGTGGGTTCACCGACCGGACGCTTCGCCAGGCGGACCTGGGTGTTGGTGTCGTTGCTCATTTGATGTGCTCCTTTTCCGTTGGCTGCCTGTGAATAAAGAGTGAGTCATGGTGTGTGGAGGCAGGCTGAAGAGATAGCGTATCCTATTGGTTGATTACCACGGCGATCACAACCAACAGAGAATGGTACGCCATGTCCAAGTCTACCTTGCGCCCTCTATTAACAGCCAGAGACAGTGGACGGTCGGGGTCCGGAATCCGGGACAGATTTATTTTCCACTGCTGGCCAAATGCCTCACATGGGCTGCAATGTTACCACCTAGGAGTCCGCGCGGTAGGAGCGTTTTGAACATTGATCTGCATGGCCGTGCCACTGCCAGCCCAGAATAAGGTTTGGCACGGTCAAACGGATTGAAAGCACGGCTTTCCCTGCGACCACCTGAAATAACCCAGGGAGTCGGCAACAGGGACAACGTCCGCGCCGCCCACCCGGCAAAGGTGGCTTCAGGGCCTCTATGTCAGTCTCATCAATAAACTCATACGCCTGAGGTTGAGAGATAGACAAACCAGATCCCATTCGCCTTTTACCGCCTCCAGGTCCCGCAAACTGAACTGACGAAAGCCCAGAATGTTCTTGATCCAACCGTTCACAGCCTCGATCAGATGCTTGCGCTGAGCGTAGACCGCCCGACCCTCTGGGGTAGCAAGCTTCCGGGCCATTCGTGCCGTGGCCGGATACCGGGTCTCGTCGGGTTTCGCACCCCCTTTACCTTCTCTGCGTAACGAGACATAACCGTCAATGCCTTTCTCTTCCAGGGCCTGGAAATCCGCTTCTTTACGGTAGCCCGCATCGGCCAGACACTGCTCCGGCTGGCCTCCCAAGGTTGCTTCTACCTCGTCCAGCAGTGGCACCAAATAGCCGTTATCACTGGCATTGTTACCTTGATGGTTAGCGACGATAATCTGGAACTCGCCATCGACAGCCAACTGGCCGTCTTAGCACTGTTCAAATCCGGTACTGGTTTTCGTGATGCGGCTTTCGGGATCGGTAAGATTGCTCTAATCCTTATCGTCCGGATGCCTGCCTTTCGCGTCATCGGCTTGCGCCTGCTCCGCTTCCAGCCTGGCTTTTGCTTAATCGCGACTCGCGATGTTGCAGTTCTTCCGGCAATTCATCGCCCCGCTGGGCAGAACCAAATTGCTCGTCTTCTGCTTCATCCACAGCCCGAGCTTGGCCACAAAGCTCATCCACCTCTTTCGACAAGCGGACTTCTTCCTCTTGCATACGCTTGTAGCTCATGGCCTTGTGCTTGCTGGCATTCGCATTTACCTTGGCGCTATCAATCACCAGCGTTCCCAGACTAATCAGCTCAGCCTCCCGGGCAATCTGGATGACCTGAACAAACACCTCTCTGAAGGCACTCAAGTGCTGTTTGCGGAAATCGCACAGGGTTCGATGTCTGGGGAAATTGTCGGCAGCCAGCACGCGAAAGGCCACGTCCTCTTCGAGTTTGCGGGCAATCTTGCGGGACGAGAAAGTGCCGGTCGCGTAGGCATAAATCAACACCTTCAGCATCATCCGGGAGTCAAAGGGCGACTTGCGGCGGCCATTCCCTTCGTACCGGGCGTAAAAGGAACCCAGACCCAGTTCGTCGACAACGTCACTAATGAAGTAGGCCAGATGGCCTTCGGCCAGCCATTCGTTAAGACTGGGAGGCAGCAGCAATTCTTGAACTGGAGAATAAAGTCGAAAACTCGTTCCCATGACGTCTATTCCGTGGCTAGAAAAAATGGGTCTGTTATGTCATAACGACGTTTCTACCGCGCAGATTCCTAGATCAGTGAATGGCGATAGGGTTGATCATCATCTGCACCGCGCCCTTGATCTTGGGCTGCCCCAGCACGAACATGAACTCATGGACTTCGTCTTTGGCAAGTTCGGCGGTGTTCATGTTTTCGAGGATGTACACTCCGTTCTTGGTCAGCAACGTCTGGTGGACCTCGAATACCCCGGCGCCTTCCTCAAACGGGATAACCTCCAGCGCCCAGGTATCAGCACCCACTGCAACGACACCCTTGGCAGCCAGATATTCGGCGCCGTCAACGCCGAGACCAGGCTCCGCCTTGGCAAAGCGTTCGTTATCCTTGCCCACCAGGCTGAGCCAGCCGGTGTGGAAGAGCACGACATCGCCTTCCCGCACCTCGACGCCCTGAGCTTTTTCCGCCGCCTGGATTTCTTCACGGTTGAAGGCCTGTCCTTCCTCCAGCATGTCCTGGCCAAAATGCGTGGTCATGTTCAGCAGGATTCCGCGGGTCACGATAGGCGGTATGTTCTCGGTACCCAGCTTTTTAAGGCCATCCGTTGCGACAATCTCTTGTGCGGTGAACCCGTTGTAGTGTTTGTGATCAATCCCGATATGGCCAAAGCCATCAATCTGGCTGCCAATACCCAGCCAGGTATGAAGGATATCGTCGGTGCTTGTCAGCTTATTGGAGCCGATGGTCTGACCGCCGGCCCGGGGCTCAATGACCGTAATATCGAAAAACCGGGTGCCGTAGGCGGGAAAGTCTCGGTTCAGCTCAACACCCAGGGAATAGGACTTGCCCTCTTTGATCAACATTGCGGCCTCAAGAATTTTGTCGGCGGACAAATAGTTAGCAGCACCAATGGTGTCGTCTTTGCCCCATTTGGAGTTCTGCCATTCATCTTGAGCCAAGGCACCCGCACTGGCGGTCAGCAGAGTTGTGGCCAAAAGCCCTGACCAGAACCGGTTCTTTATTGGTTTCATTCGTCTCTCCTCTTCGCTGTTGTTTTTTTGTTGAACTTAAAAGTTAGCTAACTTGGCCCGTAAGTCAACTTTCAGAAAGGGTTTCTACATACTCATGGTGTGACAAAGCCTTGGAATGACGGGTATAGACGCGCATCACCCAAACCGGAACCAGGGCGAACACAAACACCCCCGCGAGGATCAGGAAACTGTCCTGAAACCCCTTGATATAGGCCTGAAACTGGATAGCGTCCCTCAGGTAGGCCATCGACGCCACGACCGACTGGTCCGGGGTCAGGCCGGCAGTCTGGGATAGTCCCTGGAGTCGCAGAAGCAGCTCCGACGACAGCGCATTGGCGGGTGTCTGGGTGTCGTTGAGCACTCGGGCATGCTCGACCGTACGCCGCTCCAGGGTGACCGAAAGGAGGTTGACCCCGAGGGCGCCGCCGACCTGGCGGGAGAAGTTCGCCGCTCCGGAACCCTGGCTGACAAGACTGATGTCCAGGACCCGCAGGGATCCGGTGCCAATCGCCGGCATACCAAACCCGAGACCGAGGCGCCCAAGCGCCACCCAGAAGATGATAACCAAAGGCGCGGTGTAGACATCCATCAGTCCCAGCATGTAGCTCGACAGGGCCAGCATCAGGGTCCCCATGGCGATGACCAAGGGCGCCGGAAAACGGTCTGCCATATGGCCCGCCAGCGGAAACACCATGGCCATTACAAGCCCTGCCGGCATCAGCAAAAGCCCCGCAGCGGTAGCTGTAAAACTTTGTATTTGTTGAACAAAAAGGGGTATCAAGTAGGTCGACCCGAACAGCCCGACACCAAAACAGAAGCTGATGGCGCACCCCGCGGCAAATCCGGGCACCCGGAGCATGGACAGGTTTAGCAACGGATGCCCGGTGCGCAGTTCCCGGATCACAAAGGCCAACCCGGCGGCGACCGACAGCAATCCGGTGGCCAGGATTGTCAGGGAGTTCCAGCCCAGTCGTTGGCTGTTGGAGATGCCCCACAACAGACTGACCAAGAACAGGCACAAGAAAATAAAGCCGGGCCAGTCGAATCGCGCGGTGGTTTGACCGGGATTCTTGCCTGGGGCAAAGAATAGGGCGAAACCGATCGCCAGCAGGCAGGTGGGCAGAGGCATGAAAAACACGGCGCGCCAGCTCAGCCAGTCCACTAGTACACCCCCAACGGCGGGACCGATAGCCGGACCGAGAATCACTCCGAGGCGGTAGATGCCCATCCCCAGACCCCGCTGGCGCTCCGGGAACACCTGAAAGATGATGGTCATGGCGAGTGGCTGTATGACCCCGGCCATGGCCCCCTGGACCACTCGCGACAGGATAACCAGGTTCTCATGGGGGCTGATCCCGCCAACGACGGAGGCCACCATGAATATGGTCAGACAACCCACATAGGCCGCCTTCATGCCAAAGGCCTGCAGGGCCCATGCGCTCACCAGCATGAACGCGGCCATTGCCGCCAAAAACCCCGTGGAAAACCACTGGGCCTTAGTCTGGGCGATACCGAAGTTGCCCATGATGTCGGGTATGGCGACGTTGACGATGGTGGTGGCCAGGGTCATCGACAGAGTGCCCAACATCACGGTACAGGTACCCAACCATTTGTAGGCGGGCCCGTAACGTCCGAACAGCTCTTCAGTCGTTGACATGAATGCCCACTTCGACCATCAGCCCCGGCCGCAGGCGCTCATCCGCTTCATCGAAAAGGATCCGCACCGGCACTCGTTGGGTGGTCTTGGTGAAATTACCGCTGGGATTGGGGCTGGGCAGCAGGGCAAACTCGCTGGTGGCCGCAGTCCCTATGCGCTCCACACGGCCATTGAACGCCTCTCCCGAAAGCGCGTCGACAGTAATCCTGACCCGCTGCCCCACCTTCACACTGGCAAACGCGGTTTCCTTGATATTGGCCTCTATCCAGAGCTGATCCGGGCTGTACACCAGCATCAGGTTCTGGCCGGACTGGATATACTCTCCTGGTTCAGCAAACTTGCGGGCGATCACCCCGGTGACGGGACTGCGGATGCGTTGATCGTTGACGTCCAGCTTCAAGCGCTGCTGACGGGCATGGATTTCGGCAAGTTGCGACTGCAGGGCGTCCAGGTCCCGTTCAAGAACCCGCTGATTGAGAGTCTGCGCCTTGGCTTCAGAAAGTGCAGCTTCTGCCGCGGCAATTTCAGCTTCGCCCCGGTGCAATTCAGCCGCCGCGACGTCAGCCCGGTACTGGGCATCCGCCAGCTGCTGGCCCGACACCATATCGTTACGTGCCATACCTTTGAGGCGGCTGAGATCCGCACCAGCTTTTTGCTGTGCCAGCTGCAATCGCTGCTGATCCGCCGCTGACGATTCCAAGGCACGCTGTGCCTTCACCACACGGCTGTTTTCCACCGCCCGGGCCAGTTCAAGTTCCGCCTCCATTCGCGCCCGCTCACCGCTCAGTGACTGCCAGCCTGAGCGGACAACCTGAAGATCCTGGCGGATCTGGGCGGCATCCAGTTCAATCAGCAGTTCGCCCCGGGCTACACGCTGCCCCTCGCTAACCGGCATGGCGGTAATCCGGCCTGGCAGGCGGGCAGCCACGGAAATCATGTGGGTTTTGATCCGCGCGTCAACCACATGGACGTGGGTAAGCCGGTAGTGCAACCACTGCCCGCCCCAGAATACTACCGCCAGGATCAGCAGGACGACGGTCAGTAGCCTGATGATAAAGCCCTGGTCCTTCATTCTTGGGTCTCGCGGCGGACTGGAGACTTTAGCCATGAACGTGCGCCTATCAAATGGTTGTTGCCGGGTTCTTGCAGCAGGCGCTGAAATACAGCCTGATGAATAGGCTTCCACTATAGAAGACGAAAAGCAAACCCTTCTAGAACGATTTATCAGGATGGCTGCCCGGGAGTAGGCGGTGTCTGAGACGCACCAACCGTGCTAAAATGTAAGACGTAAAATTTACCGTTAGCGACCTCTGCTCGGCGTAATCACACCGACGCAGTAAAATCCGATAACAAACATTAACGGGTAACCGATGCAGAACAATAAAACCGGCCCCAGGCAACCGCTACACAAAGAGAATCAGCTTGTTGAAGCAACGGTTGAGGGTATCCAGAACTTTTCTCTTGCGAAGCAGCGCCGCGACCAGATCTGCGACGCTGCCCTGGAGCTGTTTCTGAAGAAAGGCTTTGCGTCGACCACCATTCGTGATATTTGCGCTCGCTCCGGAGTCAATCAGGCTAGCATCTACGACTACATTGCCAACAAAAACGACATCCTGCGCCGTCTGCTTAACAAGTTCTGGTTCCGCTCCGGCGCCCCTAACCTGTGCGACCTGCTGGAACAGGACGCGTCGACGTCCTTCGAGGAGCATGTGACCCACTACCTACGCGAGTCCTGGAGCAAAAAGCGGAAGGGCATCCTGCTGGCCTACCGTTGCGTTCCTCATCTGCAGAAAGAGGATCGCAAGGCCATGCGTGCAAGGGATGAAACGGTCATACTTGCCCTGGCCGCCAGGCTGCGCGAGCGCGCCCACCTTGCCGATGATGACTCCCGGGCTGAGATTGTCGCAAACCAGATCATCTATCTTGCCGGCTTCGGCCCAATGCGCGACTGGCTGCACCAGGACACCGACGCCGAGGTCATTATCCGCACCGTCGCGACAGGAATTATCGCAATGGTGGAAAAGCTCTCGGAGTCGCCACGGACCCCAGCCATTTCCTGAGCCGTCGCGGGGTCACCCTGTCCCGTCATGAGCGCCTTCCCCGCGCCGCCCGGTTACCCGGGCGGAACCGAGCGCGGGCGTAGGATCTGTCTCCCCGACGTCGCCAAGGCATTGCCCCAGCTCTGGTTTCAGCCGGTTCTGACGCCAGATCACCGCCACCAGCGCTGCCGAGACCAACCCACCGATGAGGGTCGTCGTCGGACCCGGGAAACTGAAGGCAAAGCCAGCGGCTGCAAGCGGCAGGCGCTGCCAGGTCCGCACCAGGCCGGCACCCAGAAGGTAGCCCTCAAGTCCTCCGGAAATCAGCATGATGCCTGCGATAATCGACGGCAGAACGTAAAATAGAGGCGTCAGGTCCCCCTGCAACACCAGAGCGGGCTGGAACAGGAAAAACAGCGGAACGAAGTAAAGCACCACGCCCAGTCGCATGGCGGTAAAGGAGGTTTTCATGGGCTTTGCGCCCGCTATGGTGGCGGCTAAAAAAGCGGCGGTGCCCACCGGCGGCGTAATCACCGATAGCATGGCGTAGTAGACAATGAAGAAATGCACTGCGACGGTGTTGAACCCGCCCACTTCGATTATCGCCGGCGCGAGGGTGACGGCAAGGAAGATATAAGCCACGATGGCAAGTCCCGCCATCCCCATAATAAAACACGCCACGACACCGAAGAAGAGAATCAGATAGATGTTGCCCCCACCCATCCCTACCAGTCCGGAGGTCACCGAACCGGTCACCCCGGTAATGGTCAGCGCGCTCACCACAAACGCAATGGGCAGGATGATCGCCGAGGTCTGGGTAATCAGCACCCCGATCTGGCGGGTGGCCTGATAAAGACGACTTGGCGTCATACGCGTGTCCCGCTGTAGATAGGACAGGGCTATCATCAAGATGCACGCGTACCAGGGCGTGTAGTATTCCCAGCGCATGTACAGCAGGCCCCAGATCAGGAACACCATGACGGAGAGGAACGGCCAGCCCCGGAGCAAGACCTTGCGGGTGGACGGCAGCTGTTCCTTTGGCAGGCCCACGACCCCGGTGCGCGCTGCATAGGCGTCAACCTGGAGCATCAGGCCGAAGTAGAACAACAGGGAAGGCAGAATCGCCGCAGTTATCACGGTGGCGTAATCCACCCCGATGGTGATCGCCATGACAAACGCGATGGCGCCCATGACCGGCGGCATGACCACACCGCCTGTGGAGGCACAGGCTTCAATCGCGGCAGCGTAATGGGAGGGGTATCCCAGCCGTTTCATGGTCGGAATCGTGATCGATCCGGTGCCCGCGATGTTAGAGAAAATGGAACCGGAGAGGCTTCCCATGAAGCCGCTGGCTACCACAGCCACCTTGGCAGGACCGCCGCGGTAGCGCCCGAAACTGGCATTGGCCAGATCAATAAAAAAGGTTCCGGCTCCGGTTGCCAGCAGCACTCCGGCAAACACCAGAAACCCGAGAATGATCTCAGCAACAATCTTGGTGGTAATGCCCATCATGCCTTCGGCGCGGAATACATGAGCTTCAATCATGTACTCGAACTGATAGGGAATCCCCATGAACAGACCCGGGAAATAATCGGCCACCAGGGGATACATGCCGATCAGCACCACCACGGACAGAAACGGGATACCCCCGCTACGCCTGGCGAGCTCCATCATCAGTAGCCATATCACGATGCCCATGTACATATTGCTCCATCCCGCCTGAACCATATCCCAGGCGTTGGAGGCAAAGTAGAAGCTGATCCCCATGACAACCACCGCGGCGATCATGTCGTAGAAGGGAACGTGCTTCTGTCCGGCCCTCGCCGGCAGCGCTATGAAAGCGGCGGCGGCGAAGAAACCGATAAAGATCCAGTAATACTCACCCTCAAGCAGACGCTGACCGTTCCAGGTGAAGCCAAAAATATAGGTCAGACCCGCCAGCAACCCGCACACGGTGAAAGCGACAAAGAAAATACTCTGCCAGGAATACAGGTCGCCGAGTCGGGTGATTTCGGAACCGGGCGCTGTCTCCGGGGCTTCTGCGGTTTCGATAATCGTAGGTTCAGTTCTCATGGAGGCTCTTGGACCGAATGGAGGGTGGGTGGAAATGCCGTTCGGGAGCGGACCAGGCGGCTAACACGACGGCCAGCCTGATCTTTACTGCCCTACAGCCGGGAGCGGAAACCTTCCAGTCCTTCGGTATGCTTACTGACGATGGCCATGAACTCCTCGTTGTTGTGGCTCGCCTCGATCCGGTTTCCCCGGGCTTCTTCCAGGGCTGCCTCACAGGCCGCAATCCACTTGTCCATCTTGTCGGCGGCTTCGCTGTTCCAAGCCTCGTCCTCTTCTGTCCAGGCGTCGATTTCCTTCAGGTACCGAACCGTGCCCTCATGCACCGGCAGCGGTGACCGGTCGAGATAGTCGCGGAAGATCTCCAGGCTCATGCGGGCGGCAAGGCCGTGAGTGCCCTTGTACTTGTCAAAGGACTGATGGAACCACTTGGCCATGTTGTAGGCAAACTCCTCGTCAGCATCAGCAGGTACTGCGTAGAGGAAGTTCGAAGTCACACCATCGACTCCCCGGGCGGTTGATACACCCAGGCTGATCTCAACCGGTACCACCATCGGACGGTGCTTAAGAAAGCCATCCCAGCCTTCCTTGTTATCCCTGTCCATCGGCAGCCAGCGTATTCCGCCGGGAGCGCCTTCCATTTCCGACAGAACCGAGCTGATGGGGGCGCAATAGGCCACGTCCGCCTTGCCTTCAACCACCGACCGGCAGTTCTCGACATAGCTGCTGGCGGGCACGAACTCCAGGGTCTGCTTCGCCTCTTCTTCCGAAAGGCCGAGGAACGCCGGCAAAGCCTGAGTCACAGCCGTTACCATCGGCGGCGAAAAGACGCCCTGGGCCACTTTGACACCGCCCTTCTTGAGATCCTCAATCGTCTCTAGATCGGAATCGCCGGAGACCACGAAGCCCCAGGGAGTATCATTATGGTGCCAGACAACGCGCATAGGCACGGGCTTCATGGGAGCGTAGCCGCCAATGCCCTGGATCTGAAAGCGCATTTCCGCAGCCGACACTGAACTCATGGTGAGATCACGACGATCAGTAAGGCGGTGATAGCGCTGGGTTTCGCTGTCTTCCGGCACAATACGGGTGGTGGTGCCCATCTCTTCCTGAAATATCGGCGCCCAGCCGTTGGTAGAGGCAAAGCTTCCGCTGGAAATGCCGGGGGTGCCGATTGCCAGGAGTCTTGGCATCTCATAGTCGGCGCTGTGGGCGACGCCCGCGCCGCCAATCGCCAGTGCGGCTGCAAGGGATATGCCACTGAATAGTGTGCTTTTAATGAACCTGCCGTGCATGGGAGTTCTCCGTTTTTATTGTTTTCCTTAAACCTGATCCCGCTGGTCGTGCTGAACGGATTGCCAGATCGAGTCTTTTTCGAGTGCCTGAACAGCAACCTGACAAATGTCAGGCTAGGATCGAACAAGGACAGCGTCAAGCATTCCTGCAAGGAAACCGAATTGAATCTGCAGGATGTAATTCGCAATAATCTTCTTGACAGGTTCGCAGCCATCGCCGTAGCGTATTTCCTGACAAGCGTCAGGAAATACGCTACGGCCCCCTGTGAAGCGGATAAAAATAATGACCAATCACAATGATGTGCCGAACCCGCCCGACCCCAAGAAAACTCCCTCAGGGCTGTCGCCAGAAGAGGCCGCTGCGTGGATTACCAGGCGGGACCCGCGTTTTACCCTGACCCAAGCAGTCGTCCGCGGTGTGCGCTACAAGGTCTTCGCGAACGCTCCCGGTAACCTTCGGGAACTCCTGCAGGAAGCTGCCGCCGCCTATGGCACCAGTGATCTGCTGGTCTACAGGGATCAGCGCTGGGATTATCCGGCTTTCTGCAACGAGGTTAACCAGCTGGCCTGCGCATTGACCTGGGAATTAGGTGTACAGCCCGGGGACCGAGTCGCACTGGCCATGCGCAACTATCCGGAGATGGCGGTGCTGATCATGGCAGTGGTTTCCATCGGCGCCGTCGTGGTGCCGATGAACAGCTGGTGGTCCCACGATGAGCTGGTCTTCGCCCTGAAGGACTGTGAAGCCCGGGTGGTGTTCGCCGATGCTCCCCGCCATGGCACCGTACGAGCCCATGCCAGCAGTCACAATCTAACTCTGATCGGGGTCCGGGATGCCGTCGCCTTGCCCAATTACCAGAGCCTCAGGTACAAGGCCAGCCACGGCGAATGGCCCCAGGTGCCGATTGCACCGGACGATGACTTTGCGGTGCTTTATTCTTCAGGCTCCTCCGGTCGTCCCAAAGGCGTTGTGCTGACCCACAGGGGTGCAATCTCCACAATCCATTCCTGGCTTATGGGCAAGGCCATGCTGTCACTGATCAATGGTCCTGATGCGATCCCTGTCCCGGCACCTCCGTCAGCGCTTATTGTCACGCCCCTGTTCCACGTAACCGCCCTGCACGCACTTTTCCTTCAGGGGCTTGCCACCGGCAGCAAGATGTCGCTGATGTATAAGTGGGATCCGGAAGAAGCACTGCGCATCATCAACGCGGAGAAAGTCACCCGCTTCGTGGGCGTGCCAACCCAGTCGGCGGAACTGATGGAGGCCGCCCGCCGCCTTGGAGAGCCGCTGCCATCTCTGGAAAGCATTGGCGCGGGCGGCGCAAAACGGCCGTCCGCCCAGGTGGCGCAGCTGGCGGATGCGTTTCCGGACGCCATGATTGCCTCCGGCTGGGGTATGACAGAGACCAACTCCCTGGGCATTATCGTATCCGGACCAGACTATCTAGCGCGCCCTGAGACCGCGGGCAGGCTGACACAGCCGCTTCAGGAAGCACGCATTGTCGAAGACCAAGACAAGGCCGTCGCCAGCGGCCAGATTGGTGAACTCATCGTCAAGAGTCCGGCCAATATGCGCTGCTATCTCAACCTGCCCGAGGCCACTCGTTCAGCGCTGAAGGAAGGATGGCTCTACACTGGAGACCTTGCGCGCATGGACAACGACGGATTTATCTATATTGTCGATCGTAAGAAAACGATCATTATCCGGGGCGGCGAGAATATTTCCTGCCTGGAAGTGGAAGGCGCACTTCATCATCACCCGGACGTGGCGGAAGCCTGTGTCTTTCCCGTGCCCGATGAACGGCTGGGCGAAACCGTCGGTGCCGCGGTGTACCTCAAGCCCGGTGCACGGGCCACAGAGGCGCAGTTGAGGGAACGCGTTGCGGAGCATATCGCCGGATTCAAAGTGCCGGGACGGGTCTGGTTCTGGCCCCAACCCCTGCCCCGGGGCGGAACCGACAAACTCAACCGGCGCGCGCTGCAGGCAGAGTGCCTGGCGCTCGCCGGCATTGACACTGACCACGTTTGAGACAAGGATTAGATGCGCAGCTAACTTTCTAACGCCAAAACCCATTGTTCTGATGAACAGATAATCCGATAAAACAACACAACAGGAGTGAAACATTGTGGACAGCACCAACATGCCGGCCGACATCAATAATCTCGTTATGTCCGACAAGGTCCGCCCGTTACTCGACGCCGTGAAGAAGCACATTCGTGACAACGTCGATCCCATTGTGGAAGAATTCGAGCGTCTCGGCGAAGGCCGGGCGGAACGCTTCAGCCACGCCCCGGGCCAGCTCGAGCTGCTCGACAGCGCCAAGAAAAAGGCCAAGGAAGCAGGCTTGTGGAACTTCTTCCTGCCCAATGTAGATACCGGGGAAGGGCTATCCAATCTGGACTATGCCTACATTGCGTTCGAGCTGGGCAAGAACCCTCTCGCCTCCGAAACCCTGAACTGCTCGGCTCCGGATACGGGCAACATGGAAGTGCTGGAGCGCGTGGGCACCCCCGAACAGAAAGAAAAGTGGCTCAAGCCCCTGCTGAACGGCGAAATCCGCTCCTGTTTTGGTATGACGGAGCCCAGCGTAGCTTCTTCCGACGCCCGCAATATCAGCACGACCGCGGTGCTTGAGGGCGACGACTGGGTGGTCAACGGTGAGAAGTACTACATCTCGGGCGCTGGCGATCCACGCTGCAAAATCATGATCTGCATGGTCAAGACCAGCCCTGATGCGGAGCCCTTCCACCAGCAGTCCCAGATTCTAGTGCCCATGGATTCACCGGGGCTGGCCGTGCTCGGACCCATGTGCGTCTTTGGTCACGACGATGCACCCCACGGCCACATGCACATCAAACTGGACAACGTCCGGGTGCCGAAAGAGAACATTCTCTGGGGTGAAGGCCGCGGTTTCGAAATTTCCCAGCTGCGCCTGGGCCCGGGGCGCATCCACCACTGCATGCGCTCCATCGGTTCCGCCGAGCGCGCTCTGGATCTGATGATTGAACGCGGCCAGACCCGGGAAGCCTTTGGCCGTCCCGTCATCGATCTGGGCAAGAACATGGAAACCATCTCCCGCGCCCGTATCGAGATCGAAGGCATGCGCATGGTGGTCCTGAAAGCAGCCAAGGCGATGGATGTACTGGGTAACAAGGAAGCCCGGATCTGGGTGTCCATGGCCAAGGCCATGGTCCCGGAGAAGTGCTGCAAGATCATCGACGAAGCCATCCAGATCCACGGCGCCACCGGTGTCAGCCAGTGGTCGCCGCTGCCCGACATGTACACCAAGCAGCGCTCTCTGCGTCTGGCTGACGGCCCGGATGAGGTTCACCACAACGTCGTAGCACGGGCCGAGGTCAAGGCCTACAACCAGAACCCGGATCGCAGAGCCGAATAAACAGTTCGGCAACACCTACGGCGAGCCCGCAGTCAGGGCTATTTCCTGGCGGCGGGCAGCACGTATTTCCGGATCTCCCCAGAACCCCACCTACCTCAACTTTATTGCGTCCCACGACGGCATCGGCATGCGACCCACGGACGGGTTGCTGACTGAAGAGGAAAAGCAGCGACCGGTTAACACCGTGGATTCGTTCGGCGGGAAAGTGTCCTTCCGGCCCACACCAGATGGCCGGGACCAACCCTATGAAATCAACATCGCCCTCTATGATGCGTTGAAAGGCACCACCGGGAACGGCGCGGACCATCGGCAGTTGCAGATCTGGAACGGGAGCTGGAGAATCCTCTGAACCATCACAGCAAGGCCTACCGCGAACTCAAGCGCCTGATTGCGATTCGCCGCAGGCAACCAGCGTTTCATCCCAATGCGACCCAATTCACCTTGCACCCGGGGCTAAAGCTGTTCGGCTTCTGACGCCAAAGCATGCGGCGGAACCCGTCCATTTTCTGCATTCACAATATCAGTGACGAGGTGCAGCAGGTGGTGTTGACTGATATCAACCTGAAGCCGTAACAAACCGCCTGACTGTCCAATCGGGAGTAGGACAGAATGCCTTCATGCCCAAAACGTCTGTTCCCTCAAAAACTCAGAATACTCCTGCTCTCCGCCTATGACGCAGGCAGCCATCGTCGCTGGAAAGAGCAGTTTGTGCTCAGTCAGCCGGAATTTGAGTGGCACGTTCTTGCTCTGTCCCCAAGATTCTTCCGCTGGCAGATTCGGGATAACGCGCTGACCTGGCTGAACGAGCCGCTGCTGAAGGAGAGTTGGGACCTGCTGCTTGTGACGTCCATGGTCGACCTGTCGTCGATCCGGGGCTTTCATCCGAACCTGGCTTACACGCCGGCGCTTATCTATATGCGTGAAAACCAGTTTGCCTACTTGGCATCCGATGAGCAGCACAACAGCATTGATCCCCAAATGGTGAACCTGTACAGCGCTATTGCTGCCGAGGCCGTTGTGCTCAACAGCGACTGGAGTCGCCGGAGCTTTCTTAACGGTATTGAAAAACTATTCCGGCGATTGCCCGATGGTACTCCGGAGGGAGCGCTCGAACTCATTGCTGCGAGATACCGGGTTCTGCCGGTCCCCATCGATGATCGTGTGTTCCACAAAGAAGCGGGACGCCAGAACCCTGAGGCCAGTGAGCGTTTATGGGGCAATGGCCTTGAGTCCGGGTCCTGTTCATCGCCGCCAAAGATTGTGTGGGTGGATCGCTGGGAATATGACAAGGGCCCTGACCGGCTGCTCGCGATTTTGCAGGAACTTGATCGCAAAACGATGAACTTTCAGGCGTGTATCCTTGGTGAGAGGGTGCTTTTGCACGCAGCGGCCAGTGGCTTGGGCACCGCCGTTATTCAGATTGCGACAGCGTTTGGTAACCCGGTATTTGCTACAGCCGGTGATGAAGAAAAGCTTAAGATTTGCCGAAAGCTGGGCGCGGCAGGCACTTGGAACCGAAAAGACGGTTCTTTCGTGGATGCTGTAAAGAGCTGGGGCGGTGTAGACATGGTGTTGGACCCGGTCGGTGGAAGCTATGTTAAAGAGGGCCAGAAAGTTCTGAGCGCCGACGGCAGAATTGTTCTGATAGGCCTTATGGGTGGCCGGTCTGGGGAAGTTGATCTGGGCCTTATGTTGATGAAACGCCAGAGGCTGATCGGCTCCACACTGCGGTCTCGCTCAGTAGCGGACAAAGGGCGCGTAACGCAGGCGCTGTATCGTCACGTATCGACATTGCTGGGAGCGGAGCAGATTGAGCCTATGATCGACAGTGCTTGGCCCATCGAGCAGATTGAAGATGCTATGGCTCACGTGGCGGCCAACAGGAATACCGGGAAGGTTGTTCTCAAGATCGCGGATTAACCTTCCCGGCGTTAAATGCCGTTTTGCTTTAATCGGCGATATGCACCAGTTGCTTGCCGAAGTTCTTGCCTTTCAGCATACCCTTGAAGGCCTCAACTGCGTTTTCGAGGCCTTCAGCAACCGTTTCACGGTATTTGATCTGGCCTGATGCAATGCGGCTCGTAAGGATATCAGTAATTTCCTGGTGCTTGTCCTGCCACTCGGTTACCAGAAAAAAGCGGTGCTCTGGAACCGGGTCGAGGCGCTTGAGAATATGGAACGGGGTCTCTACTTTGTCGGTGCTCTTGGCATTGTAAGCCGAGACATAACCGCAAATGGGCACTCGTGCTCCAAGGTTCAGCAGCGGAGCAACCGCTCTGGTAACGTCTCCACCCACGTTCTCATAGTAGATGTCGATGCCATCTGGGCACGCGGCTTTCAGATCGGCCTCCAGGTTGCCCACCTTGTAATCCACGCAGGCATCAAACTTCATTACATCAACCACATAGCTGCATTTTTCCGGACCGCCGGCAATGCCGACTACCCGGCAACCATTGGCTTTAGCGGTTTGGCCAACAACCGTACCCACGGGGCCGGATGCCGCAGAAACCACCACGGTCTCGCCTTTTTCGGGTTTTCCCACGTAGTTTAAGCCGCAGTAGCCCGTGCGGCCCGGCATGCCGGCAACGCCGAGGTAGGTCTGCAGCGGAACGCCGTCTTTCTGGTGGATTTTGTAGACCATCGGAGCGTCTGCGGGAAAGGTTACGTATTCCTGCCAACCTGAATAACAGGTGACCAGATCACCGACTTTCAGCTTGTCTGACCGGGATTCCACAACCCGCGCTACGCTCTCGCCGGTGATGGGCTCACCGATGGCGATGGGGTCCATGTACCCTTTGGCATCATTCATGCGCGGGCGCATGTACGGATCCAGCGACAGCCATAATATCTGTGCAACCACTTCGCCCTCGTCGGGCTCGCGCACCGGACGATCTTCCATAATCAGATCGCCTTCCTGGATTTCTCCGTTGGGGCGCTGATTCAGAACAATCGCGTGATTTTGATAATTGCTCATAGTGTTCCACCCTATCTGCAGTGAGGTGATTCGGAGCAGTTTTGCTCCTTATGTTGCGTAACGAAACCAAATTAGCGTGCAGCAGAACGGTATTGTGGTCAACTTCTTATGTTTTGTGTGGTTCTGCGTAGCGGGGTTACATTCCGGAATCTAGAGGTTATAACCGGGCATCGGCTCAGGATGAGCACGAAAAGACACCAATCTTCAGGGATCGAAGGTATGCCCCAAGCAAACGGACTGCAGTTTACCGCCCATGTTGGCGAACTCCCTTCTGATCTATTCTCCGTTGTCGGCTTTACGCTGACCAAACGACTTTCCGAACTGGTTCACGGCTGCATTGAACTGGCCAGTACCGACCCTAACGTTGATGCATCCGATGTTCTGGAACAGTCGGTGGACTTGGTGGTTTGGCAGGACAGTTCGTCCCTTCGACGCTTCACAGGTGTGGTGAACGAGTTTGCCAAGGGAGACAGCAGCCATCGTCGCACCCGCTACGAATTGATCATTCAGCCGCCTTCATGGCGCTTGGGGCTTATGCACAACAGCCGCATCTTCCAGGCTCAAACCACAGATACCATCGTGCGCACCCTGCTGGAGGAGCAGGGTGCGCACGATATTTGATCTTAAACGCGCTCCTCAGGAACGGGAATACTGCGTACAGCACCGGGAAAGCGACTTGACGTTCATTGAACGAATGGCCACAGAGGAAGGCTGGCTTTACCGCTACCAGCACGGCAGCGTAGACGGAAACGAACAACCCGGCCTGATCATTGCCGATCATCATGGCGATGCGCCCCGGCTGGAAGCCGCTGAATACAACGGCAAAGCGGGTGGAAGCGCTAAGCAGCCTGCGGTGTTCCGTTTCCGCTACGAAGAGCGGGTTCGCGCCGCCGCCATGACCATGAAAGATTACACCTGCAAAAATCCTGCCTACGCCTTGATGCACGAACAGAGCGCTGCCAGCGCCAACCAACGCCAGGACTATCAACACTTCGACTACCCGGGCCGCTTCAAAGCCAACGCCAGCACCGCCAACAAAAAAGGCAACCGCGCGGATTTTACCTGCGGCGCCAAAGCCGAACTTACCGAGCACGACAGCCCCAACCTGAACGGGGACTGGTTTCTCACTGCCGTCACCCACACCGGCAAACAGCCCCAGGCGATGGAAGAAGAAGGCGGCTCTGAGCCGACCAGCTATCACAATACGTTCAGTGCCGTTTCCGCTGACAAAACCTGGCGGCCTTTATCAACACACCGTCCGCTTATGGACGGCCCCCAGATAGCCATGGTTACCGGCCCCAAAGGTGAAGAAATTCACTGTGATGAATACGGCCGGGTAAAGGTGCGCTTTCTCTGGGATCGCTACTCAGAAAACAACGAACACAGTAGCGCCTGGCTCCGAGTCAGCCAAGGCTGGGCGGGCGGTCAATACGGCTTCATGGCCTTACCCCGAATCGGCAACGAAGTGATTGTCTCCTTCCTGGACGGCGACCCAGACCAGCCCATCATTACCGGCCGAACCTACCACGCCACCAACACGCCGCCCGATGCGCTACCGGAGCATAAAACCCGCACCACCATGAAAACCCAGATTCACAAAGGTGAAGGCAGTAACGAACTGCGCTTTGATGATGAAGCGGACAAGGAGCAAGTCTACATCCACGCCCAGAAAGATCTGGATCTGCTCACCAAAAAAAATCGCACCGAAGTCATCAAAAACGACAGTCACCTGACCGTTGAGAATGATCGTTTCAGCCACGTAAAGAACAATGATCACATCACCGTGGGTGGCGAAAAGCGCCAGACTATCGGGGCCGACTGCAGCCAGAACGTCGGTGGCACCCTGCATCAGAAATCTAGTGGTGCCACCTTGTGTGAAGCCGGTAGTGAAGTTCACTACAATGCTGGGCAAAAGTAGTGCTGGATGCTGGTGCTGAGCTCACTATTCCTGGTGGCGGCAGCTTTATTAGACTGGATCCCAGTGGGGTTACGTTGAGCGGGCTGGGGATTAATATTAATTCTGGGGGG